>Ga0180007_10003837_pt1 | contig 16359 bp, 19 predicted proteins | sample MM_PC_MetaG_FD_121122 | JGI IMG/M metagenome (GOLD analysis project Ga0180007, IMG submission 121122) | Groundwater microbial communities from the Aspo Hard Rock Laboratory (HRL) deep subsurface site, Sweden - MM_PC_MetaG | ecosystem: Environmental > Aquatic > Deep subsurface > Groundwater... | reverse complement strand
TTGGTAAACTTGACGGTAAAAACATCAATGTATATCTAAATTTAAAAAAGCTTTTAACAAAACACGTTGCAATTCTTGCCAAATCAGGTGCTGGAAAGAGTTACGCAGTTGGAGTGTTAGCAGAAGAAATAATAGATAAAAAAATACCACTCCTGATAATTGATCCTCATGGTGAATATTCACAAATGAGAAATCCCAATGATGAAGAAAAAGAAAGTTTAGCAAAATACAACCTCAAGCCAAAGGGTTATACCATTCAAGAATTCGGAGACCCAAAAGTAAACAAAGGAGTTTTTCCTCTAAAACTAACAAAAGACATTTCACATTCTGAACTCATACACTTACTACCTGCAAAGCTTTCAAGCACACAACTAGGTGTGTTATATAACGCCCTAAAGAACATTGATGAACTAAACTTTAATCAATTACTACTTGAACTTGAACAAGACGAAAGCTCTGCAAAATGGAGCATAATAAATGTTATAGAATACTTAAACAACCTAGGAATTTTTTCAGACACACCAACACAGTATAAAGAACTTATAAGGTCGGGTGTTTGTTCAATTATAAACGTTAAAGGCATGCCGCCAGATATACAAGAAATAATAACCTACAAGCTTTGCAAAGACTTATTCGAATTACGAAAGAAAAATGAGATACCACCATTTTTTATGATTCTTGAAGAGGCACATAATTTTTGTCCAGAAAGAAGTTTTGGAGAAAAGAAAAGCTCAAAAATACTCCGAACAATTGCAAGTGAAGGACGAAAATTCGGATTGGGACTCTGTGTTATTAGTCAAAGACCAGCAAGAGTTGATAAATCAGTCTTAAGCCAGTGCTCCACGCAATTAATAATGAAAGTAACAAACCCTAATGATTTAAAAGCAATATCTAACAGTGTTGAAGGAATAAATGCTGATTCTGAAAAAGAAATACAAAACCTGCCAATAGGATCTGCTTTAGTATCAGGAATTGTAGATATCCCCTTATTTGTAAACATTAGAACAAGAATGAGTAAACACGGCGGAGATGCAGTAGATATACTTGACGAACAAAAAGATGTTCTTGAAGAAATAAAAGAATTTGAAAATCAAGAAATACTGTCAATCATAAAACCCCAAACAACTATCAAAGATTTAAAATTAATGTCTGAAAAAGAATTAGAAATAAAACTAATACTAATACCTGCAGCACTTGTTACTTGTCAAGAAAAAGATTTAGAATTCAATGTTTTAGTGGAATTACTAGAAGGCTCAATAGTCGTTGATAAAGAAACATTTCAATGTAAAAAATTACCAAGAACCGCTGAACTGTTAAAAGAAGAGATATTCGTTTTAAAAAAAGCTTTTGCTAAAAAAGAACTTTCAAAAGAAGATATAATTCCAAGCATTATAAAAAAAGGTTATATTGAAGAACAAAATGGAAAATTTGTCCTGTCAGATAAATATTTATTCTCAAAAATATCCACAGTTAAAACATTCGATAGCCCAGAGTATATCAATATAAAATACGACGAGAAAAAAGAACCTTTAACTTCAACTGTTGAGGTTAAAGAAACACTCTCCAAATTTACGAACATCAAGAGTATAAAAGATTGTTTTATTCTAAAATATGAAACTTTTTCGTAGCTACTACGAAGTTTTTCCAAACATTTTTAAACATTAAAATCTAAGATTATAATTGGGGGGTGGAAATCGCTTAGAGATTTTCAAAAGCAGAAAGCCAACACGCCTTGCTTAGAAAAGCTTTTTGAGTACAAACCAATCTTGATGAAAAAAATCAAATTTGGTTCAAAGCAATAGCCCTGGATGGGGATTTTTTGCACTCACAACCCAGAAAAAACATTGCACTAGGAGAAATACATTGTTTTTTGCGATTGTAAGTAAAACTCAAAAACAAAGTATAAGAGGGATTTTGGTTCTCCTATTAAAAATTCCCTTTGAAGGATGCTAAACGCTTTAGAAATCAACAATCTCACCCAAAAACGAGATATGTTGATACAAAAAAAGCATAACACAACAACAAACAGTTGTTCACTCTTCATCTTAAATGAATGAGTGTGCTTTAATTGTAATCAAAAGCGATTGAAACCTCTACTAATATTTTTATACCTCGTTTCTAAATATGATATTGACTGTTTGTAAACTAAAAAAAAATTATGAAGAAAACTAAGCTTTTTTGCTAATATAGTTAAGCCAAGTCTTTTGATTTTTATCAGTCTTGCTACCGTTCGTATAGAAACTTTGCAGTTGCCAATTTGAACTAGACAAATTATCAACCATTTCATCATTAGAAAAAAAGGTTTCATGAACAAACCCATCACCAAGAAGTCTTTTATCCTGACCAGAACCTTCTTTCACACAAACATACAAAAAACCACCAGACTTAGTGATACGATTAAATTCCCATAAAGCACCCAAAACATCAGACCTATCAAGATGATGTAAAACAGCACTACAAAAAACTCCATCAAAAGTATTTTTTTTAAAATCAGTTTTACGAACATCCATTTTGTAAAAAGGGATATCAGGATACCTACTCTTAGCTGTTCTAATCAAGTATTCAGAAAGATCAATACCAGAAACATCTACACCCATAGAATAAAACAACGCACTATCACGCCCATAAGCACAACCAGCATCTAACACTTGAACTTTTTTTCCTTGATAAAAATAAAAATGGTGCAAAAACAAATTAATAGTTTTCTTAATAGATATATGTTCTGTCCTTGCAACATAACTTTCTACGTTTTTATTATAAGAATCAATCGTTTCTTTTAATTTATTTGTCATAATAAAATGAAACTAGATTTTATTTATATACATTTCTGTCGTATTTCTTTTATATTTCTTAAAAAGATTTTTAAAAAAGCAACTCGTCCTTTCTATTATGTGCGGAATAATTGGTGTTTTTAAACCAGAGAATCATCTTAACCTAGCTAAAAAAGGTTTAAAAACAATAATTCACAGAGGAAAAGACGCACAAGAATTTTTCAAAAGCAAAGACTTTTCCCTTGGACACTGCTTGCACTCAATCGTTGGAAACGTTAAACAACCAATTGTTGAAAAAAAAGATGTACTAGTCGCAAACTGTGAAATATACAATTGGCAAGAGATAAACAAGAAATACTCTCTTAAAGCAAAAAATGATGCTCAAATGCTTCTTCGTTTATTCCAAATAAAAGGTGTTTCTGAAAAAACACTTGCGGAACTTGACGGGGTATATGCATTCGCATTTCTTTCTGGCTCAAAACTATTCGTCGCAAGAGACATAATGGGTATAAAACCTGTTTGGTTTAGTCATGCAGCAGGATTTTTCTTTGCATCAGAAAAAAAAGCCCTTGAAAAAATTGGTGTAGTTAATGTTTCTGAGTTAAACCCTCGAAAAATATTAGAGTATAATTTTAAAACAGATAAACTGCAAATCATTGAAAGAAAATTTTTTTCTTTGAAAAAAACAACAACTAAAAAACTAGAAATAATAACTAAAGATTTAGAAACTCTTATAAAAAATGCTATTAAAAAAAGGATTTCTGAAAAAAAATTTGGTTTGTTGTTTTCTGGTGGTTTAGATTCAACAGTTATTGCTTTATTTTTAAAAAAGATGGGTTTGGATTTTACTTGTTATACCGCAGTACTTGACGATCCAAATCTTAAAGAACCAGCAGATTTAACTTATGCAAAAAAAGTTTCTAGAAAAATAGGATTAAAGCTAGAAATTGTGAAAATAAAACTTTCTGAAGTTGAAGATTTATTAAAAATCATTGTTCCATTAATAGAAGATTCAAATGTTGTAAAAGCAGGGGTTGCTCTGCCTTTATTTGCCGCTTGTAAAAAAGCAAAAATGGATGGCTGTAAAGTAATCTTTTCAGGTCTTGGAAGTGAAGAGATTTTTGCAGGTTATCAAAGGCATAAAGAATCTCTTAACATAAATAAAGAGTGTGTATCAGGACTTTTAAAAATGTATGAAAGAGATTTATATCGAGATGATACGATCACAATGTTTAACTCTTTAGAGCTTCGAGTTCCACTTTTAGATAAAGAACTAATCAAATATGCATTAACAATCCCTGGAAAATATAAGCTCTTCGAAGGTCAGGAAAAATATGTTTTAAGAGTCGTTGCTAAAAATATTGGTCTTTTAGAAGAATTTTATTCACGAAAGAAAAAAGCTGCGCAGTACGGCTCAAATTTTCATAAAGCAATACAAAAACTTACAAAAAAAAATGGTTTTGAAAAAAAATCTTATTATCTAAAAACATTTTATCCCACACACAATCTGAGACTTGGAGCGCTTATTAGTTCTGGAAAAGACAGTATTTACGCAGCACACATAATGATAAAACAAAATTATGATGTGGTATGTTTCATCACAATTGAAAGTAAAAACCCTGACTCATACATGTTTCACACACCAACAATAAAACTTGTAAAACTCCAATCAAAGGCCATGGACATCCCTTTAATAACACAAACAACAATTGGAAAAAAAGAAGAAGAGCTTAAAGACTTAAAAAAAGTCATAAAAAAAGCAAAAGACGAATTTAGACTTGATGGTATAATTACTGGTGCATTATTTTCTAATTATCAACGTGAACGAATAGAAAAAATTTGTGATTCCTTGTCTTTGAAAATATTTTCCCCTTTATGGCATATAAACCAAGAAACAGAAATGAAAGAATTAGTGAGGGAAGGATTTGAGTTTATAATGACAAAAATTGCTGCTGAAGGACTGGATAAATCATGGTTAAATAAGCTAGTTGATATAAAAATGATTGAAAAACTTGTTTCTCTAAAAGAAAAGATTGGTTTGAATGTTGCTGGTGAAGGAGGAGAGTTTGAAACACTAGTTCTTGACGGTCCAGGATTTAAGAAAAAAATTACGGTTTCTAAAGCAGAAATTATTGAAGACACCCCAAATTCTGCAACATTAATTATTAAAAAAGCGTTTTTAGAGGATAAATAGTTAAGTTTAAATAATAATCTCCTTTTTTATTGTTATAATGACTATAGGTTCACAAGTTGGAAATGCATTTGCAAGTATAAACCCTTTCCTAGTTAAAATGGTTAGTGGAATAATAATTTTACTAATAGGTTTTATTATTGGAAAAATAATAAGTAAAGTTATAAATAAAATTCTTCATGAAGTTGATTTGGATAAGGGTTTTAAAAAAACAACTGGTTTCGAATTTTCCATAGAAAACACTATTTCAAAAATAATTGCTTATCTTATATACTTCATTGCGATTGTCATGGCTTTAAACACTATTGGACTCACAACGTTCGTTTTAAATATGCTTTTTGGAGCTATAATTATTATCGTTGTAATATCATTCATTTTAGCAATAAAAGATTTTGTTCCAAACTTCATATCAGGATATGTGCTGAAAAAAAGAGGTTATTTTGAACCTGGCATCAGAATAAAAATCAAGGATTTAGAAGGTGTAATCATCAAAGTTAGTCTTTTAGAAACAAGCATTAAAACACCTAACAAAGACACAGTTATTATTCCTAATGCAATTTTTACTAAGAGTGAAGTTATAATAAAAAGTTAGAATTGTTCAATTATAAAAATTTCTAATGAAGGGTTTCAAGCAAACTTGCAAGTCCAAAAAGTTGTGTTCTGATAAAAGAAGGTAAATTTGCATCTTCTGAAATTTCATCAAGTTCACTTAATGATTTATTAATTTTTAGACAAAGATCCTTATCAGATTTTAATTCAGCTATTATTCCTAAAAGTTTATTTTTTATGTTTTTTGGAACAGATGAATCTTCATTAAGTTCATTTAATGTTTCTATTACTTCTTCAACTTCAGACATTTTAATCAGGCAATATTTTTTTTATTAATATCTTTTAAGACTTCTTTCTGCAATTCATCAACTCGTTGTTTGACCTTGTCTTCTTGTTTTTCTAAGGATTTCAGTCTTAACTCAATGAGTTCTTTTTTAGATTTGATGTCTTTTTGCAATTCTTTTTTATCAACAGAAACCATTATGTTTCCTATAATCTTAAACGATTCTTCTGTTTTTTCCAGTTCTTTTTCTGCAGATTCAAGTTCTGCTAGTTGTGTTTGAAACTGTTGTTTTTGCATTAAGAAGTTTTGAAGATTTTGCTCAAGCAATTGTAGTTGCTCAATGTTTTGTTGTTTTTCGTTGCTCATTTTTCAAAGATTTGATTTTGTTATAAATAGCAAGATTTTTTTGAATAGATGCAGTGACCGCCTTTAAAGCGATTACATCTTTAGCTTCAATTTCAAAAATCAGCTTATCGTTATTTTTTGTGACTTTATATGATGCACGGTTATTACTAAATTTTTTTTCTTCTGAAACAAATAATTCCCAGATATTGTTAATATTTTCTATATTATCTGTTACAGCAATAGTTCTCTTCATCGGGCTTTAACTATTGTAGGAACACTTCGCTCTTTGAATATAACTTTTGAACCACAATATATGCATCTAACTCTTTTTCTTATCTGAGTATCACTTATATTTTTATTGCAAAAAAAGCATTTATAACTCATTATGCTGCCCCCTCTACTTCTGCTTTAACAACAGGAATTTTTGCAACAGTATAGGCTTTACTAGTAAACTTAATATTACATTTTTGACATAGCCAAATACCATTAGAAACCCTTTTAACCCTAATATAATGACAAAAAGGACACTTATGAAGTTTTCTTTGTTCTGATTCAATCTTTTCAAGTCTATTTCTAATTTTTCGACCATATCTAGAACCGAATCTTCTTGCTGAACCAGTTATTGTTGTCATTTTTTTTATTAAAAATCTGTGTTTCTTTAAAAATGTTTGCTATGGGGCTACCCGGATTCGAACCGGGGTCTTCAGGTCCCAAACCTGAAAGGATGAACCAAGCTACCCTATAGCCCCAAGGCCTTCTTGGATGAGTATGAGTTGGTTTATAAAATTTACTAAAATTACCCCTCGACAAAGTCTTTTTTAATTATTCAGAATTGATTTTTTCAGTGTACCTGCATTTAGGATAATTACTACAACCATAAAATTGTCCGTATACTGATTTTCTTAATTTTAGTGTTCCGTCTTTGCATTTAGGGCATTTTTTTCCTTCTTTTTCAGAAAGAACCTCTTCTTTTTCATTATTGCTTTCTTTTCCTGGACAATTAGGATTTATACAAACTGACTGAGGCTGTTTTTTGGCTCTAGAAATTACGATTGTTGGGTGTTTGCAGTGTTCACATTCGTTATCAGATGTTTTTACATAACCAGTGTTTGGAATATTAAATGTTGTTTTACAATCAGGGTATTTGTCACAGGCTATAAACCTTCCAAATTTTCCTCTTTTTATCATTAAGACTCCTTCTCCACAATTTGGACAGGTTCCTACAGTGTTAATTTTTTGTTCGTGTTCTTTTTGAGCTTGCAAAAGTTCTTCGCCAATCTCTTTTTCTTTTTCTTTAAACCCTTGAAGTACATCTACTAACACATCCTTTGCTTCTTTTAAAATTTCTTCTTCTTTTTTCTTGTGTTCTCTTATTTCTTCCATCTCTTCTTCAAAGTGCTTTGTAAGTTCTTCATCTTGTATTTTTGGACAATATTTGTCAAGAGTTCTTACTATTTGCATTCCTAATTGTGTTGCTTCAAGCATCATCCCTTGCACATAACCTCTTTGTTGTAAGATATCTATTATTTGTGCACGAGTGCTTTTTGTTCCAAGATTTCTTTTTTCTAGCTCTTTTATAATTGAAGATTGACTATATCTTTTTGGAGGGATTGTTTCTTTATCATGCTTTATAATCTCTTTTACAACAACCAAGTCTCCATTGACTGTTGCAGGCATTTCTTCTTCTTTCTTCTTAGAATGTGAACCATAATAAGTATACCAGCCTGGTTTTGTAGTTCTTATGCCCTTTGCAATGAAGTCTTCTGAATTCACAGTGATTATTATAGCTGTTGATTCTCTTAAAGCAGATTCTCCAAAGGTTGATAAAAATCTTCGTACAATTAAATCGTATAATCTGCTTTCATCTTCGTTTAACTCTTTTGGTATAATTCCTGTTGGATAAATTGCTGGGTGTGCAGGATCTGTTTTTTTACCCTGATTTGGCCAAAGCTTATTTTTTGACAATAATTCCTGACAATGAGCAGCATACTCTTTGATTGATTTTATTTTCTCCAGTATGTTTGCATAACCTATGGTTACTGGTAATTGTTGAGAGCTAGTTCTAGGATATGAAATATATCCTCCAAGATATAATTGTTGAGCTGTTGCCAGTGTTTTTTTTGGTGTCATACCTAAAGTTCTATAGGATTCTGTCTGCAAAGTTGTAAGATCAAAAGGAAATGGTGGCAACTGTTGTTTTTCTTCTTTTAAAACACTTGTAACTTCTCCATTTGAACCTTTTGTTTTTTCAAGTATATCCTTGCATTCTTGTTCATCTTGAAACTTTTCTTTTTTGTACCATGCTGAAATATTTTTATTCTTAAGCACTCCTTGTAGTTCTAATTGCCAATAAGGTTCTGGTTTAAATTTTTGTATTTCATCTTCTTTTTCTACAACGAGTTTTAATGCGGGCCCTTGAACACGTCCCGATGATAATGTTTTATAAGACCCTGCTTTTTTCACAGCTGAGATTAATGCTCTACTTAGGTTTATTCCATATAGCCAATCAAGAAAGTGTCTAGTCTCGCCAGCATTTGCTTGTCCCCAACAAAGTGTATTTGCTTTGTTTTTATATGAGCTCACAAGGTCTGGTTTTGTCAATGCACTAAACTTCATTCTTGATGCATCTTTTTGATTGCATAAAAAACGTATACAATTTAAGCCTATTACTTCTCCTTCTATATCATAATCGCATGCAACTGTAAAAGAATCGGCGTCTTTAGAAAGTTTTTTTATTGTATCAGCATATTTTTTTGAGTAAGATGCTGTCTTGTCTATTTGAGATGTTGGCACCCATTCAATTTCAAAGGATGGATATTTGAAAGACTTGTTTTTTTCACCAACTCCAAACAGATGTCCAACAGCCGGAACCACAACTATTTTTTTTCCATTGAGAGATAATTCATAATAAGGTACACCCTTATTACTTTGTTTCTTTGGTTTGCCGTCGGCAAGTGCAAGTGCAATTTTTAGTGCTGCAGATGGTTTTTCAGTGATTATTAATTCATAGGACATTTTTTAAAGTAAAATTGGTCATTTTAAAAAAGTTGTGATTGGTAAAAATATCCTAAAAAACCCTGCAAAATCATAAAAAATGATGAAAAATGATGAAAAATAAAAAAAAAACATGAAAAAAATAACTCATTACTTTCTGGAAATCAAAACATAATGTGCATGTGCTGGACAAAGTTTCGTGTCGTATATCGCCTTTATTTCTGTTTCTTGATTTGATAAGCTGCAAGTCCAACAATAATCATCTTCTGAATAAACAGGGTTTGATATTAATTCAAGGGCTCGCTTGTATTCTTTTTTTGAAAGATTGGTCTTAATATTTTTTTCCAATAGCAATTCAAGTTCTGATTTTTGTTTTTCTTCACTCATTTTACTTTTTTCTCAGAATATTTCACTTGAAAATCTTCTTGAAAAGTGTATTCTTTTTTCAACCTATTTAGTTGTTTACATACTTCTTGTACACTTTTATTTCTCAAGCTTCCTTCGTAAACACTATAAGGTGCATCATCTACATGTGCATTCATTATCTGTTTTAGTGTTTCGTAGATGAATTCAGGTGTGTTTCGTTGTTTTTTTACTTCATTCATGTTCTTAAGAACATTTTCTAAATCGACAAAATAATCTATTTTCATTTTATTTTTCCTCCGAGTTATATTCTTTGATAACTTTCCCAAAGCCATTGATATTTGCGTCGAGAATTATTTGTTCTCCGTGTTTGATTAGTTTGGTGGCATTTCCTGTTCCAACAATGCATGGAATCCCTTTATCTCTTGCAATATTTGCTGCATGACACGTGTATCCACCATGGTCTGTGACAAAACCCGCGATGATTCCTAAGTAACTTGCAAGTTCTGGTTTTGCATACGCAGTTACTAGTATGCTTTCTTTAGCAACTTTTTTTAAGGGATGCTTTTCTCCTACAACGTATGCGATACCAGATATTTGACCCGGACAGCCTGTTATTCCTTTTACTTCTGTTTCTGATTTTGCTTTAATTTTTCTCCAATCAGAATCTGCCCAATTTAAAAGACCTGAGTTTAAGGCTTCAGTTACTTTTATCCCTCTTAAATCTGCAAGTGCTATTAATTGAACAAGTGCTTGACCATATGCGAGTATTTCATCTTGTTTTGAACCATGAGGCCTTGCTCCAGAATTTAATTTCGGGTCATGTGTCAAATATTTTCCTATATCTCCTAGTTCAGTTGTTGTAATCAAATATCTGAACTCTTCATCTTTTCTATCTTCATTTCGCATATAATGTCTTATTTTTTCTATAGCTTCATCTAATGTCATTCATTTCTACCTCCAAATGTGTTTATCCAAAAAAATTATTATCTTAACAAAAGTTTGTCAAAAATATTTTTTTCAGTTCCTTTGATTGCAAAATCTTCGTTTCTGAAATCAAACCAATAATGTTGATATAAATCTCCTGCAGCAGATTTCAACTGGCTTATAATTTCGGATAATTCCATTTCAGAAGATTTTTTCCCAATAACTTGTATTAAATGGTCATAGGTGTAAAAACTCGACGTCAGTCCATTCACAACAAACATCTGTTTATATACAAAAAGTTGACTGACTTTCGGTGCAGTTATGAATCCATCATTTACATATGGAAAAATATCATCTTTTGATGTCTTTAAATCCGCTTCTTTGATTAGAAAGTGTTTTAGAGTTGAATATGATGCACGAACATCATATTCATCCAATACTGTTCCTGGTTCACAATATATGTCTGCCATAGTTATCATTCGACCTTTTAAAATCGAACTTTTTATTGTTAGTTGTATCATTTTTTGAAATCAATTTAACAGAGTAATTACATATAGTTGTACTTAATTTATTACTTATTGACAAAAAACTATACTAATAGTTGTACTTTTTAGAAAGCTTTTAATACTATAATATAATTCCAAAAAACATGGTTCTGGATTCAAAAACCACAAAACAAATCAATGATTTCATCTATTTAAAACCTCGAACAGTTGCAGAAGTCGCAGCATTTATAGAAAAAAATTGGAGAACAGCCGATCGTTATCTAAAAAAAATCAGTGAAGAAGAAGGCAGTATTTCCCTTCGTACATTCAGAGAAGGTAGTCCTGGCGCATTAAAAATCGCTTTTTGGAATAATATTGAAAAAATTCACTCAACATCTTTTCAGAATAAACTGTTTAAACAAATTGAACAAGGAAGAAGCAAAAAAGATTTTTCACCATTTGATATCTATCAATACGTGGATGAAAAAAACAGAAATGCATTTTTAGAGTACAGAACTGACAAAACCATAACTGTTAACCAAAACCTCATAGGCTTTTTAAGAAGTGCAACGCATGAAATACTGCATTTTTCAGGCAATAATTCTTGGATAAATTTGAGTGAAAATAATCACGAACTCTTGGCTGTGGCAGAGGAACTTGCAAAGAACGGTATAAAAATAAAAATAATCTCAAGAGTTGAAATAACTGGTCTTGAAAACATTCGAAAACTTCTTGCAATAAATGAACGTATCGGTAAAGAAATGATTGAGATAAGGCATTGTTATCAACCACTACGCGGGTTTGTAATTGATAATAAAGAAGCCAGATTTCGTGAAGAGATTGATTCAAAGTCATATAAAGATGAAGAGTTCAAAGGCGAAAAAGCAGTATTCTATGAAATAAACGATGATGAATGGGTTGATTGGCTTAGAAAAATATTTTTCAATCTTTACAGAACCAGCATTTCAGCCGTCAAAAGAATTGAAGATATGAAAACAATACATAAAATAAATCATTAATCATAAAAGTTAAAAACAAATTATTCTTAAATAAAAACATATTACCTGTGAATAATAATATGAAATATTATTGGAACAAAGTTAAAAACATAGGAACAATTACTTTATCAACAATTTTGATGTGCGGAATTTCATGCACACTAAGACCTTCTATCAGTGCAATTATCGAGAACGAAAAATCCTTGATTGTTCATTATATAAATGTAGGAAATGCAGATGCTCATTTTGTCGAAACACCAAATAAAAAAACAATTCTAATTGATGGAGGAAGAGACAGAAATGGAAAAAAAATTGTTTCTTACATAAAAAATCTGGGTTATGAAAAAATTGATTGGGTAATCGCAACACACCCTCATAAAGATCATATTGGCGGTCTTGATTATATTATGCAACGATTAGATGTTGAACGAGTTTTTGACAATGGTGTAAATTATAATTCTAAACAATACCGAGAGTATATTCTTTGTGCAAATAAAAATAATCGAGAAGTGATTAAGAGAGATACAACAATTATTTTAGATGATGAAGTTGAAACGCGATTTATTGTGCCATATGATAACAAAGAAGGATATAACAAAAAAACAAACGACAACTCAATAGTGTTGAGAATTCAATACAAAGATGCTTCTTTCTTGTTTTTATCCGATTTAGAAAAAGAAGGTGAAAAAGACCTTTTAGAAGATGGCAAAATTGATGAAAAACTTGACATTGATGTATTAAAAATTGGGCATCATGGAGGCAAAGGTTCTACAAAAAAAGAGTTATTAAAAGCAACCAGCCCAAAAATTGCAATTATACCAACAAGAAAGTGGAAAAAGAATTCTTCACCAAACAAAGAAGTTCTTGACAGATTAGAAAATATAGGTGATATAAGCTACTACCGTACTGATTTAGACGGGACAATCATCTTAAAAACTAACGGTCAAAAATATGCTGTTTTGACAGAACAGTCATTATTAGAAAAGATTTCAAGTATATTAATAAAAATAAAAAACAAACCATAAAGAATTAATTATAAAGATTTAACATAATCTAAAAAAACTTCCATAACTTTATCTTCTACTGCAGGAATGAACTTCACTGTTCCCGCACAATCATGACCACCACCAGATATTAATCCATTAGGAATTTTTTCTTCAAGCAAAGAAAAGAGTTCTTTCAATTTGAAATCAACGCCATCAACCCTAAAAATTACAAAACCATGCGCATAACCCATTGTCACCCTTGAACCTTCAAAAAGTCTGTGAGTAATACCAACAACTTTTCCTGCTCTAGGATATCCGCCTCTAATAGTGCAAGTATCAAGATTGATTTTACACAATATTTTATTATTCAAAACAATTTTTTCAGTATATTCTTTTGCAACCTTTTTATACTTTTCAAAAGAACTGTTTATTTCAGACCATAAAATTTCTGTTGTTTCTGTTTGTTTATCATTAAATAAGTCCATGATAAGATCAGATTCTGCAAATCTTAGAGCATCAGATTCAAAATCGACACACGCAGCGATTTTTTCCAATTCATCTCTTGTTTTTCCTGCTAGTTTTAAATAATGATTAACAATGTCATCTTTACTTTTGTCAGCAACTGCTGAAAGTGCTGCAAAAAAAGGGTTTATCTCGCTCATTTGATTTGCTATTTCAAAGCAAAGAATTCCTGCAGTAATATCGCCTTTATCACCATATTTTCTTGCATTAAGATGTACTTGACAATAATTATCTGTTTGATTAGAAAAAATGTGGTGGTCAATTATTAGTATGTCTATTGGGTATTGGTTTAATCTTTTAAGTGCTAATAAGTCTTCTTCACCACAACCATTGTCAACAAGTATAAGGAGCGGCCTTTTCTGAGTATAATCATAAGTTTCTTTTAGGGTTGACAAGTCTTTCAAACAATCACTATAATCATAATAAGGGGTTATCATAGGTAAGCGCTTAAATTTTTTCCAAGGCTTAGTATTTATAGCAGTAATTTTTGGCAAGATTACACTTTGAAGTGCAAGAGCTCCACAGTAACCATCACAATCTGCGTGATGTCTAATAATAATCACTCTAAAATCTTCCAATGCTTGTTTTATTAAAAAAACTGCTTTTTCAATTTCTGGCGCTAGTTTTTCCATCAAATCCAATTTTAAAACAAAATCTTTCAATTTCTAAAACCTCCATTTTGTGTGACCAAAATGTATGAGAAGATCCACACCTAAGTTTTTTGCTTCAAGTGGAAGGTCGCATGCTCCAAAACAAGAATCCGCCCAGATAAGTATTTGTGCATCTGTTCTTTTCTGCAATTCCTCTTTTATCTCTTTTGCTTGGGGTTTTAATCCATCAGGTAATTGCAATAACACTCTTTTTGCACTTTCTGAATTTATTTTATCACAAATATTTTTGAAGTTTATCTCGTACATAAAAATTTAAAAGAAGGATTTTTTTTTAAATGTTTGTTTTAATTAGACGTTATTAAAATTTTAAGCCAGCAGTTATCATCTCAGGTTGTCCTCTTAGTTCTGGACTATACTCTACAAATATAGGCTTTAAATCAACACCTAATTTTAATCCTGTTGGAAAACCTTTAGTTGGAACTTCATAAAATGTTCCTGTTCCTGCGTATAAGCTAAGATTGTTTTTCTTGAAAAAATCATATTTTAGTCCTAAGTTTAAAATGACTTCATCACCACGCATCGATTTCATCATCATAAAATCTAGGTATAAATCTCCTTTGAGCTGTTTTGACACTCCTAAACCTAAAAAATCATCTTTGTTTTCAGTTTGGGTTGTGATATAAGCAGATTTTTGAATTTCCTTTTTCTGATTATCTTTGGCCTGAAGATTGCTCGTTCCAAACATTATTCCTACAATTGTACAAATAGTTAATATTTTATTTTTAGTTTTCATTTTCTATACTCAACACGTTCTTTAGAACGTCAATATTTTCTTTAGCTTTTTCATAACCTTGAGATAGCTCATTTGCCTTTTCAAAGTATTTTATTGCTTCTTTTAAATCTCCTTCTTTGTTATATCTGTAGTCCATCGCAATATTTATTGCTAAGTCATAGTTGTATGAAGGATTATTTGAGTTTTTTTCTACGAGAAATCTCAATTCACTTTTCGCATCTGCATAGTTGCCATCTTTATTATACAGATATGCGAGGTTGCTTCTTGCGTTTTCATACTCGAGGTTTTTCTCTGAGGCTTGTGAAAAGTAGTTCTTTGCTTCTTCCTCGTTACCTATCATCCAATAATACACTCCTATGTTGTTTAAGATTTGCTCATCACTTGGCGAAAGTAGTAGTGCTATCTTATAGGCTTTTAGTGCTTTTTCAAAGTTTCCTTTGTTTAGAAGATAGTTTCCTAGAGAATTATAAAAGTAAGGGTCGTCTTTCATTTCTTCAAGATTTTGAATACTTGTGTGCAAAACTAGTGGTGCTGTTTGTGCAACTACAAATGCTGATAGAAATATTGCAATAATTATTACTGTTAGCGGCTTTTTCATGGTAACTCGTCATAATATTCTAATTATTTATAGTATTTAAATGTTACGTTTGAATAAAACACCATTATTTAGTAGTAAAAATAAAAAGTTTTATAAATTGGTGAAGATTATCGAAATGAAAATGAACAATATAATTGAAAAAGAAAAATACACAATCGATTCTATCATGAGCGATATAGCACGAGAAGCAACACCAATTGAAACCTATCTTCCAAAAGAAGAAAAAATTCTTAAAAAATTCATGAAAGAAGAAAATGAAGAAAAAGATTATATGAAAAGATATGTGAATAATTTCATTCAAAAATACTTAACAAAAATAACATTCAACCCAAAAAAGCATTACTCGAACATAGAGACAAAACTCGAAAAAACTAAAGAACAAATAATTTTTGGTTCAAAGAAAATGAATCTGGACTTGCAAGGAAGTCTAAAAGCAATAGATGCAAGTATTGTTTACGAAAATATAGAAAAACAAACATTAGAAGCATTAATGTATAAAACAAAAGAAGTTGCTAAAGAACTGGATTGCAGCGAAATGAGCCTTGTTAAAAGAAAAGAAGGTAGAAATCAAATATATAAACAGTTATTTTCAACCAAAGAAACATTCACATCATTCTACAATGCACTATTAAATATTGAAAAAGAAACAATGAACTTATTCAATAATGAAGCACAAGAAGACATGGCTAATATGATGAAAAGACTCAAAGATCATCCTTTAATAAAACTGCTTGTATCAACAGCCTGGAACAAAGTAACTTCAGCACCAATTTTTAGTGCTACAGAGTTCTTTCTAAAAGATAAAAAAGAATATTATCAACAAAAAGCTGATGAAATCTGGAAAACAAAACAAATAAAACCAGAACAATTAGAGAGGTAATGAAAAAATGAATAAACAAACAGAACAACTAATAGAACAAAAAATAATTGCTTATAAAAATAA
>Ga0180007_10003835_pt1 | contig 16361 bp, 16 predicted proteins | sample MM_PC_MetaG_FD_121122 | JGI IMG/M metagenome (GOLD analysis project Ga0180007, IMG submission 121122) | Groundwater microbial communities from the Aspo Hard Rock Laboratory (HRL) deep subsurface site, Sweden - MM_PC_MetaG | ecosystem: Environmental > Aquatic > Deep subsurface > Groundwater... | reverse complement strand
TCCCGAAATTGATACTGGAATGGAAGAATCCGGAGGCGAAGAAGAAGGCTAAAAAATGAGACAGCAGAATGTAGAGACGTATTTGGGCCAGAACCTGTGGTTGCCGGGTGGGACTATAACCGTTCAACAGGACTTGTTGGGTCCGTCTGCTCTTACCCATGCTGCGGTGGTTACTCTGGCCGATGCCAACAAAGTTGTTGTTGATATACCTCAGGGTTGGTTAGCTATGGAGTTGAGGTTTTACGGTGACGCTGCTGCGGAGACTGTCGATGTGGTTCAGTTGTATGCTGAGGCGGGTAATGACAATTACCGTCATTTTGCTCAGAATACATTAATTGTTGGTACGCAGGAGTATGGGACTTATAAGTTTCACGATACTATCACGCCTGCTAATGAGGCGTGGTTTACTCGACCCAACGAAGTAAGTCCTGCTAATAATACGTTTGGCTCATACGTGTTCAATACTCATGCTTACAGTCGGGTGCTTGTGATAGCGAGCACGTTGGGTTCTACGATGCTTGGGGTTGATTATCGGAAGTTATAATGAGCAAGATTAACTTCGGTCACAAAACTGGCGAAACTTTGACATTTAGTGTTTATTCACCTGCAAGTGTCGAGAGAGAAGCAGACACAAGTCTGCCCGAAAGTCCTGTGGGCTCGGGCAGGTATATTGCTGATTCTTCTACAGTTCAAGATGGTGATGATGTGATTGTAAAGAATGCTTCTAGTGTTGTGGTGGGTTTTGGTGAATATAGAAAAGAAAATCTAAGTTGGCTTAAGAACGGATGATATTATGCAGAAGGACAAAACCGAGAAAACAATGGATGAGGTACTCGCCGGAGAAATCGCTGCCAAGTTAGTTAGCCGGATAATAGTTAAGAGGGGTGGCTTGTTTCTTCTGGGTGCTGATGGTGGGCCGTTATCTGTTTTGGCTCAGGGTGATGTTGGTGAAACCGGCCCGCGTGGTCCAAAGGGCGAGACTGGCGAAAAAGGTTCTACTGGCAACAGAGGCGAAAAGGGAGAAACTGGAAAGAGCAAGTCTGGTCCGCAAGGTGATAAGGGTGAAAGGGGTCCTGTTGGTCCTGTTGGCCCACAAGGTGAGAAGGGCGACTCTATTACCGGGTTAAAGGGTGTTAAGGGTGAGATTGGTCCCATTGGTCCTGTCGGTCCTGTCGGCATAGGCAAACAGGGATTGAAGGGCGAAAAGGGTGACAGGGGACTCAAGGGTGAACAGGGTGAACCTGGCAAGGATGGTGTTTCTATACGAGGTCTGCAGGGGAAAGTCGGTGACCAGGGTCCGGCCGGGATTATGCCTGCCGAGATAATATCTATCACGAACAAAATTCTAATGCTTGAGAAAAAAATCAAAGAACTTGAAAGGAAATAATTATGGGTGGTGGAGGCTCACGACCAAAGATACCAGCACCGGAACCTGCTGCGCCCCCAGTGGCGATACAAGAAATTGACGAAATGGAAGCAGCAAAGAGAAAGGCACGACGGCCAAGACGTGGTAGGGAATCTACTCGACTTGCTGGTCAAATGACTCAGGCAAGAACTAGTGAACTTAAACAGATTTTAGGATAAAAACATGCCTGCGGCTGAAATAATTGAACGGATGAAAACATTTGAGTCAAACCGGACTAACTGGGATACTCAGTATCAGCAGTGTGCGGAATATGGTATGCCTCAAAATAGTCAGATAACCGACAGACATGCTTCGGGTGCAACAAAGAAGGATCTGTTTGACACTACTGCCGAGGAGTCAAATATCCAGCTTGCTGCCGGTCTGTACTCTTATATGTTTCCGACGGATGGGCGGGCGTTTGTTCTGGAGATTGAAGAAGATGACCTCAAGGAAGATGATGAGGTTACTCAATGGTTGAGCAAGACTACTACTCTTATACACAGGCACCTTGTCAACAGTAATTTCCGCGATGCGTTTTATGAGTTTTTGAAGTCGTTAGGTTGTTTTGGTACTGCGGTACTATACGAAGAAAAGGGCAAGAAGAAACCCATTGTATTTATTAATCATTTTATGGGCGGGGTGTACATCGCACGAAACTCTGATGGTGAGGTAGACACCATTTATCGGAAGTTAGAGTTTACGGCACGTCAGGCGGTACAGGAGTTTGGCAAGGAGAATGTTGGCGATAAGATTCTTAAATCATACGAGAATCCAAAACACAGGGACAGGAAGTTTAATTTTATTCATGCTCTTTTCCCACGTGAGGAATATGACATAGAAAAAGATGACTCGGTGAATATGCCGGTGGCAAGTGTCTACGTATGTCGGGATGACAAAAGTATAGTTTCCGAGAGTGGATATCCTGAGATGCCTGAGCAGTCTGCCTACTTTGATAAGGATTCTTTGGAGGACTATGGCAGAAGCCCGATGATGAAGAAATTACCCGACATCAAGATGGTCAATGCCATGCAGAAGTGTCGGATAAAGGGGTGGGAGAAACAGGTTGACCCGCCGATACTACTTCCTGACGACGGTTCGATATGGCCGTTGGCTACTCAGCCAGGTGGGGTTATACATTACCGTGCTGGTGGAGACAAGCCGGAATGGTTCGAGTTCAAGGGTAATTTGACAGAGATGGAAAAAGCCATCGAAACTGTCCAGCAATCGATACAAAGAGGGTTTTTCCTTGATATGTTTGACCCGCTGGTTGACCGACAAAACATGACGGCTACCGAGGTAATGGCACGGGTTGAACAAAAGATGAGGTTCCTGACTCCTATCATTGGCAGATTGCAAAGTGGACTGTTTAACCCGATGATACACAGGATTATTGGGATACTTGGCAGGCAGGGGTTGCTTCCTATGATGCCCGAGCAATTAGTAAACCGTGATTACAACGTGATGTATCTTGGCAGGCTGGCACTTGCCATGAAGACATTAGAGACTGAGGGGCTTGCCAAAACCGTTGCTGAATGGGCACCGCTCACACAGGCGCAGATAGTAACTGGTTGGGAAGACAATCTTGATGTGGATACTGCATTCAGGGACTCGGCACGGAACAATGGTATGCCTGCCACGTGGCTTAAAGATATGGAGAGAATGGCCGAGGAGAGAGAAGCGAGAGCACAGGCAGAACAAGCACAAATGATGATACAGGCTGCACCCGAATTAGCAAAGGCAGCGAAGGCGGGTGGGACCAAGCCTGAGGAAGGGTCTTTGACAGAAGGGATTATGAATGCCGCTTGACGAAGAAACAAGAAAAGAGGTAGAGAAAAGGATTAGGCGTTCGGTGATGTTTCAGGAGCTTTTTCGAGGAACAGGCGAAGAAGTCCTGGACGAGATAAACATGTTTGCAGGAATGAAAAACGACACGTTTGACAAAGACCCTTACGAACATGCTTATAACGCAGGCCGTCGGTCGGTCGCTATATTTATCAACAATGTTATTAACCAGAATGTTAAAGAAGTACAGGAGGCTTTGAAGGAAGCCGCGAAGGGAGATTCAAATGGATAAAACTTCTGACAACTCTCAGCAGAATGAGACCCAGACAAATGCAGCAACAAGTGTTGTAAATTCGGATGGTAGTTTTGCGGAGAATTGGTACGAAAAGTATGGGGCGGAAAACAAACCCACACTGGCAAGGTTTAAGAAATTCGACGACCTTGTAAACTCACACATGAGTCAGCGCAAGAAATTCGGGAAAGACCCGAATTCGTTGGTGGAATTACCTACCGACAAATCTTCCGATGAGGTCAAGGCGGCCTTCTCGAAAGCAAGAGGTGTTCCTGACACTACTGATGGATACAAGTTTGAAAAGTCACTGGAAATTTCCGAGAAGGTGGATGTCAATGACGCTCAGATAAGCAACTTTAAGGATATTGCAAAGAAGTGGGATCTGGACGATAGACAGTTTAATGGTGTTGTGAACGACTATCTTAAATCCACGGGCGATGATATTATTGCCTTTGAGAATCAGATGGTTGAGAATGATGCACAGGCGATTGCTACAGGCAATAAAATCTTAAACCAGATGTTCAAAGAGGAAGCACCCGGACGCAAGACAAGGGCAAACGGGATACTTGACAAGTATGGACTGAATAAGGTCAAGATGGCGGACGGTTCGGAGGTCTCGATAAAAGCGAAGTTGTTTGAGGAAAACCCAAAGCTCATGACTTCTCCATGGATGATAATGTTCTTAGACAGGGTGGCTGGTGCGATGAGTGAGGATACGCTAAAGGGAATTGGTACTACGACTTTTGACTCGGCGGATCAGGTAAAATCTAAACTGGCCGAACTACGTGCGCATCCTGGTTATCTTGACAGGAATCACGCGCAACATAAAGATTTGATGCGGCAAAAAACCGAACTCTATAAAAAGATGCCAGCATGATGAAAAAACTCGGATAACCTCGCAAGAGACCCGATGACTTGCACTAAAGCGGTGCCGTCCACCGGACGCTAAACGATAGGAAAGCCCCTGACAAGGCCAACCTTTCCGAAAAAAGTAAAACGTTTATTACTAATTTTTGGAAAGGTAACAACATGAGCATAACATTAAGTCAGGGCATTCCAAACTGGTTTGTCGATGAGTTTCACGACGACCTGTACCACGTATGCCAACAAAAAGAATCCCGCTTTGCGATGGCCGTAAGGACGGAGTACGGGCTCATCAGTGCCGAAGACAAAGCCTTTGACATGATGGATGAGTTTACTCTGACGGAGAAATCCGGCAGAAGCCCGGACACGCCCATTATTGATCCGTCAACGCAGAGGCGTTGGGTGAGCACCACACCTTATCACAATGCTGTATTGTTTGATAAGGACGATGATTTGTCGATCAAGCTCGAACCGACGGGTGATTTTGTCACTGCTTTCAGGCGTGCTGTTAATCGCAAGAAAGACGACATTATCCTCGCTTCTTTTGAGGCTGCGACAACTTCCGGTCGAAGAGCGGGAAGCTCGATTACATGGGCTTCTCAGAGTGGTAATGTAGCTTATACTGGTCTGGATACAGGGCGGACAATAGAGCACGACTGTGCGATAGGAAACTGTTCTGCGACTGACACTGGTATGACTACTGAGAAGATTGAGCTAGCCCTTGAATACTTCGCCAACAATGAGGTTGACGATGATATTCCAAAGTGGTGTGCTATTTCTCCGCGTCAAGCCACAAACCTGTTTGGTCAGGAAGAGTATGTCAACGTCGATTACAACAACCAGCAACCTCTCACTACAGGTCGTATCATAAGAGACTGGATGGGTCTTAACTGGATTGTAACGCCTAAGATAGTATTGGGTTCCCTCAATTCAGCGGTTTCCAGTGATACCAGTGTATATGAGTGCTGGTGTTGGGCGCAAGATGGGATAATTCTCGGTGTAGCCGATGAATTGACTGTCGAAATCTCCCAAAGAGCGGATAAGTCCTACGCACAACAGGTTTATGTTCACATGAATCTGGGTGCAATGAGATTCGATGAAGATAAGATTATCAAAATCGAATGTGAAGCGTAAATATTAACGGCCAGCGGTTAATCAGTATGCCGGTTAAGGCCAACTTTTTAAGGAAAAGATTATGAGTTACAATTACAGTTTTGTAAAGGGAAGGCGTAACCGAATAGTCGGTCCTTCTCAGATAGTGGCAGGTGCAAACATCTTTACTCCGACTGTAACCCAGAAGTACACTTTGGGTCTTGAATTAGACCTGAACGATGCAACGGGCCGGATGTTCAGATACTGTCAGAATTCATCTGCTGCAATTCTTGCCAAGGCTCTTGTAAACTCTTCGGCGGCCTTGGATGCTGAAGCTATTACATCAACCATACAAACAGGGTATGGTGTGGCGGCAGGCGAATCGAGGTTCGACGTATTGCTGACTACTCTCAATGCGTGGACCGCTGACGATCTCATTGACGGTTGGCTTCTGGTAAGCGACGGCGGTACGGCGATGAGCGATATGTACATGATTAAGGCCAATAAGTGGACTACCTCGGATACCGTAATGAATGTTACGATATGTGATGAGGGTGGTCTTCGGAATGCCATTGCTGCTACTGATGATGTCATATTGTTCCAGAGCAAGTATGCAAATACGGTTGTTAGTGCTACCAACCCAGTATCAGGTATGGTCGGTGTGTCTCTTGTGGATGTAGCTAAGAGTTACTACTACTGGGCGCAGTTCAGGGGTTACGCCCCGATTCTAGTTGACGGCACTGATACGGTGGTTGTTGGTGACACAGTAACCCTATCAGACTCCGTAGCTGGAACAATCCATCTAAATGATGCTCTCGCGGATGATGTGATTGTTGGAACCTGTGTACATTCGGGTGCCGTCAGTGAACCTTGTATTGTCGACCTGTTGATACCATAAAGAAAGGAGTACAAAATGAAACGATTACTAACAATTAGTTTAGTTTTACTGCTTTGTGCTTCTATCTATGCGGTGCCTATACACAGTGACGAAGGTACGAAACTTGGTGCATTTACCGGTCCTGTTGGCGCGACAAATCAGGATGACAACGTAAAGGCGTCTCTTGACCTTGCACACATAGATCTTGACGCGGTGATTACTTACAACACTGACGTTCTTGGTTTGCTGGGTCAAAGTACAGGTGGCGTCTTTTATGTTGACAGTTCTGCATCTGGAACTACTGCTTTGACCTGGGCAACTGCCGTAAATGACTTAGAAGAGGCTATGGCATTATGTACCGGTGATGCTGGTGACATAATCCTGATTGCCCCAAACCATGCAGAGACAATTGGCGGTGCAAAAGCTATTGACCTTGATATAGCTGGCATCACTGTCATTGGAATCGGCACGGGAGAGTCACGTCCGACGTTTACTTTCGACACCAATACGGACTCGATAGCGATTGGTAACGACGATATAACGATTAGAAATTGCCGATTTATTGCTGCGGTTACGGCGGTTGCTAATGCTATTATTGTCGAAGCCGGTATGGATAATTTCGTTATTGAGGACTGTGTGTTCGAGGCTGCGGTTGCTGGGACGGATGAGTTTATTGACACCATTCTCATCTCCGGTACGGCGAGTGACCAAGGTATCATCAGAAACAACCTGTTTGATTCCGGGGCGGTCAGTAATGCAGGTCCAAAGGCGTCTATTAACTTCGTGGATTGCGACTATCTGCAAATCTATGGAAACAGGTTCTTCGGTGACCACGGTGACGCGGCTATTTTCAATGAGACCACTGCTTCTAACTTTGTTGTGATTAGAAACAACTTTATTCACAACGGGATTATCGGTGGTACCGCCGGGTTGGACACCACACCGGGCATTTCACTTGTAGCTACGACTACTGGTATAATCGCCAACAACGTCATTGCTACTAATGTCGCAACTCCTGACCTTGCTATTGTTGCCGCTGACTGTTTCTTGTTCGGTAATACGTACAACGAGACCGAAGGTGGTGTATCTACGGCTGTTGATATTGGTACAAAGGCCGGACAAACATACACGGCCATAATGACTGCTACTTCGACGACTGATGACTTATTTGACGTTGCCGGAGGTCCAATTCTGATTACCAGTTTTACTGGTATTGTTACTACTCAGATTGGTGCAGTTACCAATACCATTCAAATTGATTTGGATGCCGATGCGGGTTTTATTGATTCTGATTTCAGTACGGCAGTTGAAACAAACGGTGATGTTGTTGGAACTCGTTATCTGTTTTCAAATGCCACCGAATCAGTATTAACTCCTGTCTCAGATACGGCAGGTAATACGAACCTGATGGAGTCATGGTTTTGTGGTGAAGGCATGATTGAGCAGACGGCAGGCGGAGCTACAACTGGTGCCATTAAGTGGTATATGACATATATACCATTTATTGATGGTACTGTTGTAACGCCTCAGTAAAGTTTAACGGGGCGGGCCTTCGGGTCCGTCCCTTGTTTTTGTTGTAAATAGATAATTGAATAGGGGTTTAACGATGAAAAAACCAATCGTGTTTTTACTAATTTTGCTGTTTTCAACGTGCGAAATATGTTCAGCAGTACCACGGACAAGGGGACGGTCAGGATACAGAGGGGTTGTTTCTGTAGGGGCTTCGGATTCTTCTGCTGAGGTAAAAGGTTACACGGACTATGCCTGTGACGGCACAGCGGATAATGTACAGATAAACGCTGCGTTAGTACGAGTTGCTGCGGAGGGTGGAGGGACGGTCTTTCTTGCTGCTGGGAATTACTCAATATCTGCCGAAATTATTGTACTTACAAACACCCGTCTGTCTGGTGCAGGCGTAGGCAAAACAATAATAACATTGGCGGATAGTACAAACCGAATAATGTGCACGAATACACTTAAAACAGCAGGCGATACTGACAGGACAGACGAAGGTGGTCAGACAAATATCATAGTTGAAGACCTTACTTTTGAGGGCAATCTTGCAAATAATCCGTCTGTTTCGATATCAGATTATTATGTAGGCGCCTGGTATGATTCAGGTATTGGGCTTATTGATTTATATGACGTAACTGATGTTATAGTGCAGAATGTTGCTGTAAACAATGCAAGCTGGAGTGGTGTTGAAATACAAGCATGTAATAGAGTAAATATTGATAAAGTGTCTAGTAATAACTGGTATGATGATGGCATTAGTATAGCGGCTTTGAGCAAAAATGTAGTTGTATCTGGATTCAACCTTTACAAGACTGATGACATAGCCAAGGGTGGTTCATGTATTGTTGAGGTGCAAGACGGCGCTTCTGAAGTAACTGTAATTGGCGGCACTGGTTATTCTGCACAAGATAGTGGCATACAAGTCAGTTCACATGCCAACAAGGCGGCATGTTCGAATGTGACTGTGACAGGATGTACTATTTCTGGATGTAAAAATGGTTTACATATAGTTGGTGATGCTACGTCTGTTCAAAAAAATATTACCTTTACTGGTAATGTTGTGAAGAGCACTAATACTGCTATTGTGGGAGGTATATTTGTCCAGTATGTTGAGGGTTTTGTATTCACAGGTAATGTTATTGAAGTTTACAATTTTGGGATTCAGTTTGGTTATGATTGTTCTTATGGTGTTGTAAATAATAACTTTTTTATCTGTACTCAGGCTGTAACTGTTGCAACTATGGGTTTGTATACGCGTGATTTCACAAATATGTCATATGTAGATTTTTGTAATAACATTGTTGAGGGGTTTGGTTATCGAGGTGTTTTTATTGATGGGGACGGGGGAACTTATGATGGGGCGTTTATCGGTGTGCGTATTATAGGGAATCAATTTTTGAATATGTCCAATGGATCTAGCAGGGTATTTTCTATTGAAACACAGGGCGCTGGAAATGCAACTTATGATAATTGTGTGTTTGAGGGAAATCATTATACAACTCCATCCACTGGTTTTATTATAAGTAGCGATGCAGTAAATGATGAGCTTGGCGCTGGATGGGGTTCAAAAGATAAGGCGTTATGGAATAAGCGTACAATTGCTGCTGCAACTGAAACTCTTGGTGCAGACGAAGCCAACAAGTTATTTATTATAAATGCTGCTTCAAACTCTGTTATAATTACACTTCCTACGGCAACGGTGGGGTTGGAGTTTGTCTTTGTCGTTTCTGATGCAACTAATGAATTTCGGCTTGATCCAAATGCTTCGGAATATATTAAGTTGGCTAATGGTACTAAGACATCGGCCGGTGGTGACTATATTACTAACAATACAGCTAAAGCTGCAGAAGATGGATTAAGAATTAAATGTAGGGTTGCTGGCGTTTGGGAACATTTAGAATCAATAGGCACATGGACAGAAGAATAATTTAGAATTAAGAGGTATATGATGGGTATGTCGGAGACGGCCTCCAATATTTCACTGTGCAATCAGTCTCTTGGCTTATTGGGCGCTACAGCAATAGTATTAAACGGTTCTACGCAGAATCACGTTTACTGTACGACCTTCTTTGACGATTCGCGTGATGAGATATTGGCAGCGCATAAGTGGAATTATGCCAAGAAACGGGCATTTGCCTTGCAGACTACCGACCCGTTATTTGGGTATGATAATGCGTTTACAAAACCTGCCGATTGTCTGAAGGTATGGATAGTAGAGCAAGACCCGCTCGCCAAGTTTGAGGTTGAAGGTGGGTTGATACTTACCGACGAAGGTTCTAATCCACCTGACTATGATGATGATGGAGTTGTCTACCTGGCAGGGCAGTATCTCTCTTATAGTGACGTTACATACCTTGTGGATACTGCTTTTACATCGTCCGATTGGACGACTGACTTAGCTGCTTATATGACCACACAGAGTGGCGATTACCAGATACTTGAAATAGAATATGTCTATCAGGCCACAAGTGTTGATAGCTGGCCCATCTATATGCGACAGTGTGCAGTGTATAATCTTGCACTTAAACTTGCCCCCGCAATTAAACAGGACGAGAAGGCCGCATTGAACATACAGGCCATGCTTTATGGCAGTAAGAAGGTAATAGGGTATTTGGACTTTGCCCGTTCGATAGACGCTCAGGAACAGGGCGGGGTGGTAATAAAGACATCAACCTGGTTGGATGCAAGGAAATAATATGCGCAAATTTATATTTGTACTTGTTTTTATAATTTGTACTGTCGCGATGGCAGTAGAACCGTACCGGATATTTCTTTCGTTTTCGGCAGGAGAACTATACTTGTTGAGCACCAGGGAGGACTTGGCCAAGTACCAGTCCGGTTGTTCTGTGATGGAGAACATGATTCCTATGCCGCAGGGTGGGGCACAAAAACGACCGGGGACAAAGTATGTTGCTACCGCAAAGGATTCTACTGCTGTTCGATTATTGCCGTTTCAGTATTCCACAGAACAATCGTATGTGATAGAGGCCGGTAATCAATACATGCGGTTCTTTGCTGATAATGCGGCCGTTTTACATGGTGTGGGAACAGAAACACTAACTGCTGTAGATGAAGGTGACCTTGTTGCGCACTGGCTCCTGAACGAAATAGAGGGTGTGACTGTTGTGAATAACGATGCTGCGGGTACTTACGACGGTATAGCCACAGTGAACATCGCCACATTACATAAAACTGGTAACGTTGGAACAGGTTGTTTTGACCTGGATGACCAGTATTGCGTAGAGATAGCCCATAATGCCGCTTTCAGTTTTACAAATAACTTGAATGACTCCGCTTTCAGTCTGGCATGTTGGGCATATGTCACAGAGTTTGGCGGTGAAGTTCTTTTGTCGAAGTGGCAGGATAGTGCAACATCGAGCGAATGGCGGTTAAGTGTAGGTAGTGATTTGAGGATGGGGTTGTTTTTGGCTGATTCTTCAGCAAACATATCTGGTTATCGAGTCGCACAGTGGAAATTAAATGAAGCTGCTGCTAATACCGAAGTGCATGATGATACAACCGCAGGAGCTTATCCTACCCCGCACGATGGGGTTTCTACCGCCAATACCAGTACCCTTACTGCGACGGGTCTGACTAATATGACCCCTTGTTTTAATTTTGATGGCCAATATGCAGTAGAAATTGCTGATGCTGATGCATTGAGTTTTGGTAATGGTTCTACCGATAGTCGTTTTAGTATTGCTGCTTGGGTTTACAATGATGGTAGCGGTATAGGTCAAGTTATATTGAGTAAACAAGATTATACTACTAGTGTAGAAGCAAGGGAATGGCAACTTCATTTAAATGAAGAAAAATTAGTGTTTACGTTGGTAGATGAAGACACTAATGCAATCCAAGCTGAATACGCCAACGCAGGGATAAGTGGAGGATGGCATTTTGTTGTTGCTACTTATAGTGGAATAGGGGGCGATGACGCGACAGAAGGAATAAATTTGTATGTAGATGGTGATATTATAGCTTCGTCTCCGTATGACGTCGGAAATTACACTTCTATGGTTAATACAACAACAAAAGTTGTTATTGGTGCGTATTACAATTATGCAGGAACTTTATCAGGTTATTTTCGGAATAAAATTGATAATGTAATTTTATTTAATATCGAACTTAGTGCTGCGCAGGTAACTGCTTTGTATAACGATGGAGGCGGACTTGAAGATTTAATAGCATCAAATGCCATTGTCTATGCAGTAACCGATACAGCGCTTACAAGTGGCTGGCATTTTCTTTGTTCGACTTACAGCGCTCCGGCCGATGAAACTACCGCCGCTTCCGGAATAATCCTGTATGTTGATGGTGTGGCGGTTGCTTCGACGGCGACTAATAATTCGACTTATACAGCAATGCAGGGTGGGGGAGAAGAAATCAGGATAGGTGCTCAGAGAGCCGCCGGGGATACTGCGAATGATGTGTTTTGGTTAGACAAGATAGATGAAGTATCTATATTCAAGGATGTTCTTACCCCATCAGAGGTCGCGAGTCTTTATTCTACAGCACCCTACGAGATTGAAACTCCATACCTGACAGCGGATTTGTTTGAACTTAAATATGAGCAATCTGCTGACGTGCTTTACATAACCCACCCTGATTATGAGACAAGAAAGCTATCGCGCATTGCTAATGCTATTTGGGAACTCAACGAGTTTGGCGATAGCGATGGGCCGTTTATGACACAGAACGCTGACGTGGCTGATTTTATCGCTGCGTCTGCGACCACTGGTTTGGTTACCCTTACGGCTACTGGTTGTACGCCGTTTGCCATAGGAACCACGACAGGTCACGAACCGAGCGGTTCTGCCGCAACATCTAAGAGCAAGACAGGTGCATTGTTCAGGTTGGTTCATCCCTTGGATACTCTGTCTTATTCGGACACGTTAGAAGATGATTATACTGCCAGTCAAACAGAGGGCGTGAGTTGGACTGATTGTGGAACTTTGTACAAAGGTGCCGGATGGAAGGTCACTACCGGCGGAACGTGGTACGGAACATTCGCAGTACAAAGAAACTATACTATTGGTGCGACTCATGGTGCGGATGGATGGGAAACCATATATCAATTTCAAAGCGAGACAACAGCAAGAAACACTGCCACTACTTTAAGAACTGAAGACGATGGTGATGCTGATTATAGGATGATATACTTGGACGACACCGCTGCTGGTACGATAGAGGTTTACTTTGAAACCGACCAGACAGAAGTTGTGGGGATTGTAGAGATCACATCTGTTACAAGTTCTACTTCTGCCATCGGCACAGTTATAAAAACTCTAGCCTCTACAAATGCTACTCATAAATGGTCTGAGGGTGCGTGGGGAAATTACAGGGGTTGGCCACAGACATTTGCTTTTTTCGAGGACAGACTTAGGTTTGGGGGAATACTTCCCAGCCGGACACTATCTGGGGCTCTGTGACTAGTGATTATGAGAATATGCTGGAAGGCACTAATGATGCCGATGCGGTCATTTTTACGCTTACGTCAAGACAGGTCAACGCTATTCAATGGATGGTGGGCAAGGATAAGTTGCTTATCGGAACTTCTGGTGCGGAGTGGACGTTGAATGGGTCATCCGATGAACCGCTTACCCCATCAAATGTCAAGGCCAAACAACATTCTACTTATGGAAGTGCGAACCTGCAGGCTGTTATTGCCAACGAAAGTATTCTGTTTTTCCAGCGAGGCAATAAACAAATGAGGGAACTTGCTTATAACTGGGAATCAGATTCCTATGTCGCACCTGACATGACAATCCTTGCAAAAGGAGTTACTGGCGACGGGATAACGGACATGGCTTTTCAACAGACGCCCGATGCAATCCTGTGGTGTGTAAGGGAAGATGGTGAGTTAGCCACCTTCAGTTATGAGAGAAAAGAAAACATTACAGCATGGTCCCGACAGATAACGGATGGCAACTTTGAATCGGTCGCCGTGATTAACGGAGACCCCGAAGATGAAGTGTGGGTGTCGGTAAACAGAGACATAAACAGTGACTCTACTGTACGGTATATCGAATACTTCTCGGCAAGGGATTTCGGTACGGACCTGGACGATGCTTACTATGTTGATTCTGGTGTTACCTATGACAGTACAGCGACTACTTCAATAACAAATCTGGGACATCTGATAGCGGAAGAAGTGTCGGTTTTCGGTGATAGTGTTATCCAGACATCCCAGACAGTTGATGGTAGTGGTGATATTTCTATTACAAGTGCATCTACGGTACAGATAGGACTTCCTTATACTGTTAAGATGAGGACAATGCCCCTGAGTTGGATAGAACAGGGTATGACTATTCATGGCAGGATAAAAAGGATAAGCGAAGTTATTACAAGTTGGCACAATAGTGGAGACTTTTCTGTTGGCAGAGATGTTTCGACTCTGGGGACATATACTATTTCTGGCATGACAACCAACGAGGATCGACTGACGTTCCCACCTGGGTGGGACAGATACGGGTATGTTTATCTATATCAGGCTTCTCCCGAACCGCTTACGTTGTTGGCAATAATGGTAACTTTTGAAGTTCAATGAGCATATACATAAGAGCGTTTCGGTCAAGTGATCTGGCAGAGTTTAAGCCGATAGAACCGATGGATGTTGATGAGGAGTTTAGTCCTGAACTTGCTCAGGCGATAGAAGATTCCGAACTTGCAGTTACAGGAATACGAAATGGCAGGGTTGTTGGTTGCGGCGGGGTACATCCAACCGAGGGAAATGATTTTCATGGTGAGATGTGGCTGAGATTAAGTAGGGACTGCCAGTCTTTCCCGATCGAGACAATGCGCTGGCTAAAAACCGGGCAGAAAATCATAGAAGAAAATTATCCTTTTAAGCAACTAAATGCAACAATAAAGTGTTGTTTCAAGTCGAGCATCAAGATGATTGAATACCTGGGATTTACGCTGACCGAGAAAAGAGAACACGAGGGCCAGAACTGGCTTATCTATTCTAAGAGGGTACAAGAATGACAGGCGCAGAACCAGTTCTATTCGGATTGACAGGCGGACAGTTAGCTATTGTTGGTGCTGTAGCGGCAGGCGCGGGCGTGCAGGCTTACGGTTCATATCAACAAGGCCAACAAGCACAACAGCAAGCAAAGGCCGAGGCTGCATGGCACCAATATAATGCTAGTGTTGCTCGAAAACAACAGGCACAGAAAGAGGCGGCTGAAAGAGAACAGACCGCGTTTGAGACAAAGCAGCACCGTCGCCAGGCAGAACAGTTATTGTCCAGGCAGCGTTCATTGATTGGTGCATCAGGCGTGAACATTGAAGGGTCGCCCCTGCTGGTGGCGGAGGACACTGCTGCACAGTTAAGACTTGAAGAAGTTAACATTATGAAACAAAGCCAGCGAAGATTGCAAGGGCTTGGGGCATACGAAAGTCAGGCCATACTCGACGAGTCAATGGCAAGTGCTTCCAAGGCAAAAGGTGCTGCAGCAGGCAGGGCTGGAGCGATGTCAGCGATAGGCACTTCGTTGATGGGCGCTGGACAAGCAGGATATACAGGTTACAAGTTGAGGACATAACAATGCCGCAATTACCAAGATTCACAGCATCGACAGGGCCGGGAAGAGAAGCTGATGCCGGTCTGGTACGGGCAACGAATATAGGTGCGTTGACCGATACTGGTGCAGGCTTGGAAGCAAGGGCATTGTCTGGACTGGGACAGGCCGTCTCACAGGTAGCCGGATTGGCCGAAGATGCTTATATGAAACGAAAGAAACTTGACGATGATGTTCGGTGGGGAACTCAGACACAAGGGATGAATAAAGCCATTGAAGGCGCAGAGTTTGCGGCAAAGAAATATGACTATACACTTGACAAGTTGTTACTTGGCGACCCAAATTACGGCAAAGACCCACTTGAACTTTCCATAGAAAAAAGAGAAGGGCTTATTAACGATGCCTTGAAAGACCTTGATAAGCAAGTTGGGGATTTCAGGCAGGGATTCCCTACAAAGAACGGCAAGGCCGAATACGACGCATGGTGGGGCAATAGGCGGTTGACTGCTGAGGTTAGTCTGAGACATGAATACAATCTCAAACACAATGAATTTCAGATTGACCGTCTTGGGACATTAGCAACAGATGCTTATCGTGCCGGGGATATAGATGCGGGCGACTCTTTTATTGATAGTATGGATAGAAATGAACTTATAACTCCTGCTGAGGCAACAAGGATGAGGGAAAAGGGGAGGGATTTGTTTGCCGAAGCATCTATCCAGAACATTCGTAATTCTGCCGTTGAAAACCCCGTTGCTACAATATCGGTAATAGACGCAGAGATTGCCAGAAGAAAAGATATATCCAAATTCAGCGAAGGTTTTGGTTTGCGCAATGATGGAGTAACACAAAAAGGCAATGGATGGCTTGGCGTACTTAACTTAAAAGGTGGTGGAGTTGCTACTGAATACACAACTCAGTCTAATGCAGTTAAAGTTGATGGCAAAAGAATTGATTTTCCTTCTCTTGTTCCGGGTTTAACTAAGGCTGAGATTGATGTTATGGTTAATGATG
>Ga0180007_10003834_pt1 | contig 16362 bp, 20 predicted proteins | sample MM_PC_MetaG_FD_121122 | JGI IMG/M metagenome (GOLD analysis project Ga0180007, IMG submission 121122) | Groundwater microbial communities from the Aspo Hard Rock Laboratory (HRL) deep subsurface site, Sweden - MM_PC_MetaG | ecosystem: Environmental > Aquatic > Deep subsurface > Groundwater... | reverse complement strand
TATGTGGTTGGCCGGTAAAAAGGCAAGGATAAGACATGGTTAAAAAAATAACTAAGAAAAAATCCGGGCCCCAGCCTATCGGACGCCCAACAAAATACAAACCAGAATACTGCCAGGCCATTATAGATTATTTTGATATTCCTACACACGACACAGACGGTAAGCCTAACACACCTCCATATATATTCAGATTTTGCCTAAGTATCGGAATTTCCAAAGATTGTTTACATAAATGGGTGGCCGCGTATCCTGAGTTTAATGACGCCTATAGAATTGCCAAGGAGATGCAAGAAAAATTAATAATTAATCATGCGCTTACAGGTGGATATAATGCGAGCTTTGCGTGGAAAACTATGATGAATATGCATAATTGGCGCGATCAACAGAACTTACAGGTTGGTTTAGACGAGGCTACACTTAACGTTATGCTGTCTGCGCTACCACTTGAATACGCTGATGCAGTCAAAAAGGCGTTATTGGCTCAAGCAACACAGAAAAAGGGTCGCTGAGATGCTCTATAGCTGGAGTTTAGGGATAAGGTAAGGATAAGGTATGAGGCAAGTAAACACTATTTTAATGACATCTGTAAGGTTGCTGGTATAATAATATGGCTATTACAGAGCAAAATAGATGGAAAAACGGCAGTAGCTATAAAAAATACTACTATACCGTGAAAGATATTTCCGAAATTACAGGCCGTGCGATTGGAACGGTTAGAAATGATATTTGTAAGAAAAAATTGATTATCAATGATTTGGAATCTGTAACAAACTATATTAAGGGATAGGGACTTAAGCCCGACAAGTGGTAACTCCAACCATTTCCCTTTTTAAAAAATGGAGGCATGTCAAAGGAGATGATATGGAAGAATCTGAAAGTAAGGTTTATTATATTGTAGATAGCGGGGATGAAAGTGGGGGGTATGGGTATGATTCTTATGTTAAAATTGGATATACAGCAGGTGAAGTTAAAGAGCGCCTTAATGCTTTGCAAACAGGGAATCCAAGACTATTAACCCTTTTATATACTGAAATAGGGGGGATAGAATTAGAAAGAGAAATACATGCGTTATGTTTTAAATATAGAGCAAAAGGGGAATGGTTTTTATATAATAAAGAATTAGTAGATTTGTTGTGGGTGGGAATAAAAAAGCGAGCATTCGAGAGACTTGATAAATTAAAAGAACAAACATGGGTTTATGAAATGGAAGAAATAAAGGCAATTAAAGAAAAATATGAAGTTATGAGAAACAATATTCAAGTTGAAAGTTCAGGGAATATGTCTTATTTAATTATCAGGCCATGCCCGAAAAAAGGGAAAAAATGAAACACATAATTCTTGCGATAGTATTTTTAATGTTTTTAACCGGCAGTGTTTCAGTGTGGGAGGGGCCATTCCCGAACCCTTTCCCATACCCTATCCCTAATCCGTATCCTACAGGGCAGGAAACGCAAAAATGACACAAACCCAACCTATAACATCATTACCTGACCCTGCCGTTTTTGCGGCACTATTAGCGAGTAAGCTGGCGCCTGGGGTGCTGGAGAATCTTCAAAAAGAATCAAAATATTTAAAGTATCAAGATGATCCTGTAGGTTTTTGTGAGGATGTCCTTGGTGCGACAATAACAGACGATGTAAAACGAATGATGGAGTCTGTTAGAGATAATCAAGTCACCGTGGCAGTATCAGCTAACGCAACTGGTAAGTCGCACGGAGCAGCGAGAGTGGCTGTTTGGTTTTATTTAGTCTATCAAAATTGCAAAGTCTTTACCGCGGCTGCGCCTCCTTATGAAAATTTGAGAAACATTCTTTGGGGTGAGATTGGTTCTGTGGCTGCAAAACACCCTGATCTATTTACTAACCATGCCGTTACCGCTCTTGATATTCGGCGAGGGCCGGAAGATTTCCTAACTGGGGTTACAATCCCGTCATCAGGCACAGCCGAGGAAAGAGAAGCTAAATTCAGCGGTAAACACCAAGAGTATATGTTGTTTGTCTTGGACGAAGGCGATGCAATCCCAGACGATGTTTATAGAGGTATTGAGTCTTGTATGTCAGGTGGTATTAAGGTGCGCCTTCTAATCATATTCAATCCCCGCCATGCCTCTGGAGCTGTTTACAGAATGCAGAGAGACCATACCGCTAATGTCGTTCATCTATCAGCTCTAAACCACCCAAACGTTATTACAGGTGAAAATATTATTCCAGGCGCAGTTGACAGAGAAACAACAGTCAGACGAATTAATATGTGGACAAGACCTCTTAATCCAAACGAAAAGGCAGAGGAAGAAACTGTTTTTGCTTTGCCAGACTTCTTAGTCGGAGCTCAGGCTAAAAGACAAGGAGGAGGAATTTTCTCTCCTCTGGTTGCAGGGAAATATAGACTTATTAATTCAGCTTTTGCCTATATGGTACTTGGCCGGTATCCAGCCGCAGGGTCAAACCAGCTAATCTCACAAGAATGGATATCGCAGGCAAGGTCAAGATATGATATTTATACTTCTACCTATGGAGAGGTCTCTCCTGCCGGTTCAAGCGGGGTAATGGGTTTGGATTGTGCAGAGTTTGGTGAGGATTGGAATGTAGCTGTTGGACGCTTTGGAGGGTATCTAACCCCATTTAAGTCATGGGGCGGGGTTGATATGATCGAAACAGGAAAAAAAGCTGCTACTTGGTATGAGGGGAACAAAACAGATAGGGCGAATGTTGATGCTACAGGAGTTGGTGCGGGGGTCGCTCCTCACATGCAGTCTCTTAATTGTATCGCAGTAGGTATTAAAGTTGCTTCAAAGCCAATGTTAAAAACAGAGATTGGTGAGTTTAGAATATTAAGAGATGAGCTATGGTGGAGAGTTAGGGAATGGTTAAGGATTGATTCAGGCGCAATGTTGCCTCCTGATGAAGAATTGATCGAAGAATTAACCTGCCCAACCTATAATACCGATAGCGGTAAGATTGAGGTAATGCGTAAAAAAGACATGAAAGAAATTCTTGGTAGGTCACCGAACAAAGCTGATGCTTTATGCTTAACATTCGCTAACACAGAGGGTTTTTTATCTGACTGTAACTTCCAAGATGAGCCGCCGGAATGAATAATAACTTGCACTTTGTTAATAAATATAATAGGATGTAGAAAATTTGTATGAATAATAAATCTATTATTAAATTAATTTTACACGAACATCCCTGGGAGATCCTACAGGCCAGAATTGACCATGCCAGGGTTACGAATCAGCCTTTATATGAGTCACCTTTCTGGTTCGAGAATACAGAGACTGGTAGATGTTATCATGCTTTATATTCATGTATTGGGTGGCCTACCGAAGTACAGGAGAGTAAAGACGAGCAACCAGGGTACGTGGCAATCGTGGGTGTTATAAGACCAACAAAAGAGCTGGAACACTATAATCCTGTTAATGCAAATTTTTTACTACTTAATGAATTCCAGTCAAAAGATGTTGGCACACTCCTTGACAAAGCTGTTGAGATGAGAGAAAAGTATGGATATGGTGTCCAACCGGAATTGTTAAAAGTGTTCTACGGTGATCCTGATAGATTTTTAACAACGGTGGCTTTATATAACGAACGGCTTGCAAAAAAATATGGTAACGAAAATAGTGCAATACTTATAACACCGCCGGTAGATTTTTACGACACAATGGTTTTTGATAACTATATCCGTAGCCTCAGGTCATGTCTGTTGCCCGATAAGACAAGGTTCTTTTTTGGGGGAAACGATATTTTAAAGAATAATTTAAGAGAGTTTAAAAAAGAAAACCCAGCAGTTATGGCAATCGGTGGTCTCGTTCATTCGCTGCTGACCGTCTGCACATGGATGAATAATGTTGGTGAGAACATGTTTGCGGTAGAGGAAAAGGCAGCATAATAACCCAGTGTTGTTTTTAACACTCGTTAAGGGAGATAGTGTATAATGGAGGATAACAACAGCATAATGCCTTCTGGGCAATCTATCATAAGAGATGGAGTTGAGATACCATTACCCACAACGGAAGAATTGCCAAAGTTTAAATCATGGCTGGAAAAGAATGGCGACAGAGACCCCTACCATCCAGCGCAGCACTATGATTTATTGGGCGCTTTTCGTTCAGGGTTAAACAGAGTTGACGAAAAAGGGGAGCCTTCCCCTATTAAACGAGACCCGAAAACAGGAGAGATGGTGGGGGGGCACTTGCCAGATACTTTTAAATTGCCTGGGCATCCAACATTTTCAACAGAGTCAAAGTATTACAAGAAAAATATGCCAGCAGGGACATGGGAGGGCGGTAAATACATACCGATAAATAGATAATGTTTAACTACACGTTATATTTCACAATAGCAGGTTCAACAGCTCTTGTCATGCTGATAGGTATATTACTTGGTGGATGGTTAATGTTTAAAGGCAACAGGTCGGCTAAGACCAACGAGAGTTTTATCGGCAGGTCTTCCAAGGGGGAGGTCTTTTCTATCCTCGACGACTCTGATAGCCCTGATTATCCGGAAGGGCAGAGCAAGGAAGAAGGGAAGATACTTGAGCGAACGAATAAATTTCTGAAAGCGTTAGGAGGTAATTAATGCAGGGCCTTAAGGCAAAATGCACTTCATGCGGCAAAATCATGTGGGAAACGACAGAACACTACAGACCAGACCAAACACCAAAAGGTAATTTTCTCAGGTTGATAGACCCATGGAAGAAATGGAAATGGTGCGAGTTTGATAATGAGTGCCGTGGTGTTAGTACAACTCCAGCTAATCTAATGTGCTGTCCATCTTGTAGCGCACCTTTAGTAAAGAACGGCAGGCTAACCATTGTCAAGGATACTAAAAGCCGTACAGCGATGAATCAGGAAGCCATGAAAGAGTGGGATGAATTAGAAGATATCGTCCTTCCTCTTAATTATGCACCTGAGAACCAGAATGAACTTGACCAAGTCGCTCTTCTTACCCCCTTAGATGATAAAAGAAATGCCCACCAAACTATACCTATTGAGTCTGCGAATGATCTCAAGTGCGGTGTTTGCGGGAAAATTTTTAAAGTTAGGATTGCCTTAATTGGGCACATGAGATCACATAAGAAGGAAAAAACAAATGTTGAACCAAAAGAAATTTAAGTTGGCCATCAAAACAAGCCCTTATAAAGCCTATGAGATTGCCCATAAATCAGGGTTGCACCAATCAACCTTGGCGCAGATCGCTTGTGGAATAGTAAAGGTAAAGGAAAATGATGCCCGGGTTTTAAAAGTTTGCCGTGTGTTAGGCATGAAACCTGAGGAGTTCTTTAAAAGGAGAGCGACGAGTGCCAGCTAAATATCACGAAGGAGCTAAAAAGGCGTATGAATCGGGCAGGACTCCAATCTATTCTGACGAATTCTCAGCCGAAGAACAAAAAAAATGGGAAATAATGATGAGAGAGCAAATACGCAAGGAAACAGGATACACCCCAAAAGAAAAGAAAGAATGGCCTAAAGCGTGGACTCCTGCCCCTATTGCTATGAATACAAAAGCTAAAAAGATTAGAAAAGGATTGTTGAAGGGATAAATAAATGCCTAATATAGATAAGAAATGGAATCTTCAGAAACTCCCTCCAAAAGGTCATGCAGACGTGGCCAAGTTTGCTAATGATTTATTTGAAATAGCAGATACGGAGAAGAAGCGTCTGAATAAGAACGAGGACTTCCTAACCAACTATTCTTTATATCGAGGAAAGAAGCCAGTAGGAATAGGCATAAAGGCTTTTGATACTCCGGTTAATCTTTACTTTTCTAATATTGAGAGAACGGTAGCCAATATCACAGCCCGCCAACCACAAGGAGAAGTTGTTGATCTGGACGGGTTTGAAGATAATGCAGAGAAGCTCCTGTCAGCCAAGTTGCAGAAATGGTGGAAACAAACCAACCAGCAAACTAAAACTAAAGCCACTGCGCGCACAATGGAAGTTTATGGAGTTACAATAGAACATCCCCTTTGGGATAAATTACAAGCAAGACCTGAGATAATGCTCACAGACCCGTTTGGATTTTTCCCTGCACCTGGTAATTGGGAGAATATTGCAGAAGAAGCTCCTTATGTTTGTTTTGCCTATCTGGATTTTGTAGATAAAACTGAAAAAGAATTTAATGTTAAAGACATTGAATCAGATAGCGCCTATGAACTCTTAGGGGCGGTCAGGGAAGAATATAAACCAACAATTCAACAGCAGAGAACAGGTAATTACGAAGATGCTGTAATTCCCTCAGATAGAGGAAAAGAAACAGACGGGAAACTTGAGCGATGTCTGATTATTGAGGTGTGGGTAAGGGATTTTTCAACACGAATAATCAAAGAAGAAAACCCCGCTGTAAATCAGGAAACCGGAGAACCGTTGTTTGACGATAATGGTGTTCCTTTAATTGAGATAACTACCACAAAAGAGCAGATATATCCTGATGGAATCCGTAAAATTACCATTTCCAGAGCAAAAAAGGACGGAGCTAAAAACAGTTATGTTGTTCTTGATGATTCCGCCAACCCGAACATTAATCCTGCATTAGAGGTTGAATTAGCATCTAAAACGTATCCTTGGGGCAGGCTCCCGGCTTATATAGCCAATTCATATCAGGACTTGGTTTCGATATGGGGTTTTGCCGCCGCTGAACAGGTAGGCGACCTGCTTGTAAAAATCAATCGAATTGTAACCAAACTGGTCAATTATGTAATCAATGTCATGGCGCCGCCTTTGATAGTTCAGCAGCATTGCGGAATTACAAGAGCGATGATCGAGGAAAACATAACAAAAGGCGGCAGATTAGTTCTAATGCCTACCACTCCTAATGCCCGTATCGAATTCATGCAAATTCCCAACCTTCCGGCCACTTTCTTTAATGTACTTGATTTAATTGTCAGGTTTTTCGACAGACTTTACGCTACAGAAGCCGCTGATAGGGGGGCAGCTCCAAGAGGTGTTATAGCGGCAAGCGCGATCGTTTCATTACAGGAACGAAACCAGGTATTAATGCAGGCCAAAACAACCGCTATTGAGAAACTTGTAGAAGAACGCAGCAGGTGGGCGATAGGGCTCTGGCAGAACTTTGGCACAAAGACAGAACTTGTCAGTGTGGCAGATGAGATGATGCCGTTTATTGGGACTAATTTTGCAGGCCGTGAATTTAGTTATGTTGTGGAATCCGGCTCCACAACCCCAAGAACAAGTCTGGCTATTCAGGAACTGGCAGTTAAACTATATGAAATGAAAGCTATTGATCGGCAAGCATTGCTCGAATCGCTAAGTTTCCCAGGTTATCAGGAGATTATCGAACGAACTGCTGAAACAGAACTTGACATGGCATTGCAAGTTTTGATAGAATCAGGCTTACCGGAAGAGGAAGCAGCGCAACTTAAAGAATACTTAATTCAAACGGGGCAGGGGATTGGTGGTTCAAAAACGCAAGGGCAAGGAACAAAATCAACCGAAGCAAGGAGAGCAACCCCGGGGGTGCCCAAAGCGCAACAAGGGCAGGTATAAATGATTTACGAGTACGAATGCAAAAAATGCGGCACAATACACGAAAGAGTCTTTAAGATGTCGGATTTTCCTAAGACTGTTAAATGCGAGTGCGGCGGTCAGGCCAAGAAAATTCTATCAATTGGTGCTATACATGCCGACACTGATGTCCCATGGCTTCCATCTGCGAGCGAGGTACTTGTTAAGCATCACGAAAAGCCATTAACGACCCGGACGGAATATAGACAATATTTAAAAGAAAACCACTTGGCCCCTATTGGATGACAATTTGGATGAAAATAAACTTGACATATTATTTATAGATATAGTAAAACGATTTAAAGACTGGTTGAATAAAAAGGCAACCGGTAAGTTTATAATTGAGATTAACATTAACCAGGGAGGGATTATAGGAACACCGAAAATAACTATAACAGAAAATCTATAATGATGGAGACAGAATAAGACTCTAAATAATTAGAGAGACTCTAAGCCCAAGTGATGGATAACACGCAATGCCGTGCCATATTACTTGGGCTTTTTTTATTCACAATTTTAATTCTGGGACAACATTACAGGAGGCCGGAAACGGACAACCTCAAAACTGCAATGCCTTGAAAAGGAGAGAAAGATGAACGAAGAAACAGGAAACGAAAATGAAGGCAACGAAGAACAACCTTATCTTGGCCCATGGAAAACCAGAGAAGCCGCTGAAGAAGGAGTGAGAAATCTGGAATCCAAATTGGGCAGTCAGGGTAATGAGCTTGGAGCTTTAAGGAAACAGGTTGATTTTACACAACAAATTATTGACGACCTGAAGAACCAAACTGCTTCGGCTTCCAAAGCGGAAGGCCCGAACTATGATAAAGACATGGCATCTATTCAGAATAAAATAGCCGAACTTGATCCGGTTGACGACAGTTATCAAAAAGACCTGGCATCATTAATGGCAAAGTCGAATGCTCTTGCAGCTAAAGTGCAGCATGAACAAACATTACAGGCAGCTACTGAAATGTTTAAAAAAGAGCTTGACGACAGAGATGTCAAAGCCATTCATAAATCGTTTTACGAAAAAAACCCTGACTTTAACGCGCCGGAAATACAAATGCGAATTAAGGACTACATTGCAAGAGACACAACCGGAATGAGCGATCCACACGTAGCGTATCGTGAGATACAAAGAGACACAGCCGCTCAAAGAGCAAAAGAGTTAGAGACTGAAAACGCAGAACTTAAAAAGCTCGCTGATCTTGCCAAAGGAACAGCTTCAACCGGCAAGGTTGTTACAAAAGGGCAGAGCTTACAACAACAAACAAAACAACCTAAAACAACAGGTGCAGATTTAGATAAGGGGATGCAAGAAGCATTAAGCAGACTTCGAGGATAAACCCTGCGCCAAGTTGCGTGGGAGGAATAAATCATGAGTTTAATTAATCAGTTAAATGCAACAACTGAATATTACTGGCTTCAGACCGAACCCCAGGATATTCTAAATAAAGCAAGCGCTTTGCTCTGGAAGTTAATGGGCAATGCAATCAAAGCGGGTAATTGGGAAGTCCAGCCCCACGAAATCATTGACGGTGGGTTAATGATTAAGGTCCCGCTTGAGTACCAGAACTCAAATTCAGGTGCTTACGGTGCTACCACCACAATTAATCAGTCTAAGGTTAATATCCTGGATGCAGCCCGATTCAGATGGGCAGGTATTTATGGGTCTAACACCCTCAACCTTGACGATCTGACACAGAACACCGGAGACGCTGCTATTATCTCTTTAACCAAGCAGTACATGAAATCAATCAAGAAAGCTGCCAGAGTTAAAATGGCCGCTGATGTTATTTCCGCCGCTGCTGATTCAAACAGCATCAATGGGTTGGGTGATCTGTTTAACGCTACCAAATCGACTGAATATGGCTCGATTGCCGAAGACGAGATGGCCACATGGAAGGTTAACGGGATCACCACAGCGGAAGAAATTTCTTTTGAGGTTATGCAAAAGATATTCAGAACGGTAGATATGGGTGGCTTTGCCGGTATGCTTCCGAACTTCTGCTGCACGACACAGCTTCTTGTAGATGGCTACGAGAGGTCATTACATCCTCAACAGAGATACACAAATACCGAAATGGTAGAGGCCGGATGGAATAACATTATGCACAAAGGAGCCCCTATCGTTGCGGATGCTGGATATTCAACAGGCTACTTAGACGCTCTTAATCTTAACTTTTTGACGTTGCGAAGCCATCGTGACTACAACTTCACGAAACCCGTGTGGAATGCTAAGACGATATTGGGGCAGCCTGATGTTTTAACAGCAGATACCCGGTGGAGAGGCAATTTGTTTTGTAGCAACCGTAGGATGCATGTACGGCACACTTCCCTCACCGAGCCTGCATAACAATAAGGGCTTGACAATGATTGCATAGTGTGAAAGTATAAAAATAGGGGCTAAAGGGATACCTTGAAAAGCGGGAAGCCTTACCGCCCGCCCCTATAAACACAAGGCAATATCGAAAGGCGGATATTATGGGAATAAAAAAAGATTTAATGGGTCAACGTTTTACAAGATTAACGGTCATAGAAGAAGCAGGTATTAATAAACAGAGAAATTACCTGTGGAAATGCCGTTGCGATTGTGGGAATATTAACATCGTTAACGGAAGCGACTTACGAGGTGGACGTAGCAAATCATGCGGTTGTCTTGCAATAGACAAAGCAACAAAACATGGCATGGCGTGGATGCTGGCATATCCATCTTGGTTAGACATGATTCGACGCTGTAATAATCCTAAAGATAAGGGTTATAAAAATTACGGTGGCAGAGGAATTACAGTTTGCGATAGATGGTTAAAGCTTGAAAATTTTATTGAAGATATGGGAGAACGACCAGAAGGATTAACCATTGAGCGAATAGATAATAATGGAAATTACGAACCAGGAAATTGTTGCTGGGCTACATATACAACCCAGTTAAGAAACCAAAGAGTTAAAAAAACAAATCATACTGGGTTTAACGGAATTTCCTGGAGAGAAGATCGCAAAAAATATCAGGTTCGCATTCAAGCAGACGAAAAGCAATATCATGTTGGGTATTTTATAAATTTACAAAGAGCTATTGAGGCTCGCCAGCAGGCTGAATTAAAATATTGGGCATGAAAAAGAGAATTTTAACCAAGCGGAATTACCCGCACAAACCTTTTAATCTGGCGGGGCGTTAGTTGAGGCCCTGCAAAAAGGAGAAATATTATGAGTGAGAGAGTGCTTACGGTGGGCGGGAACAAAGCAACCCGACCAATAACAGATTTTATGATTGGCATTGCGGGAACAGAATTTTATGTTGGCCCGAATGCAACCGGAGCTGGTGATGATGGTCGTTCCGGTAGGTCAAAGGAAACCTCGCTTGCAACGCTTGAGGCTGCAATAGCTCTTGCCACAGCAAGCAAGAACGATATTATTTACCTTTTACCAGGTCATACAGAGACAGTAGCCACAGCCGGAGCAATATCTCTGGATAAGATTGGCCTGCGAGTTATAGGTTTAGGCACAGGTGCGCTTCGGCCTACCTTTACCTTCAGCGCAACCGATTCAACAATTACCCTTACGGCGGCTTCATGCGAACTAAAAAACATTATAGTTAAACCATCAATCGACAATGTTGTAAGCCCGATTGTGGTTTCAGCCGCAGATTGTAAGGTTGATTTTGAATGTCAAGAAGCAAGCGCCACAGTTCAGTGTACCAGCGCATTTTTAACTACAGCCGGAGCAGACAGGCTTGATCTTAAGTTGAAACACGTAGGATTTATAGCCGGTGCCGGTTGTGTAAATGCAATCAGGCTGGTTGGGGTGGATACCGCTAAAATTGATGTTGATTTTTATGGTGTTGCTTCGACTGCTATTGTCGAGTTTCACACCACAGAATGTTACAACATTGACATCAAGGGATACTTCTACAATTCAGGGACTACTGATCTTAGTAAAAATGTAATTGATACAAAAACCGGTGGCACTTGGTTTGTCAAAGGTTATGACGGAGCAGCCGGCGGAGGTTTCTCTGGTGGTTCGGGACAGACAATAGCGGGCGACGACATTTCGACTCTATCGGCAGCCGTTGCTACAGCCCAGGCCGATCTCGACATTCTCACGGGAGCTACCGGGGCAAATCTCTTGACGGCTACCCAAGCTTCAGTTGATGCCATAGAGGTTGACACGGGCACCACAATTCCCGGAACCATAGCGACTGTGCAGGCAGACCTGGACATACTTACCGGGGTTACTGGGGCCAACTTGCTTACTGCAACCCAGGCTTCAATTGACGCAATCGAAGTCGATACCAGTACCACAATCCCAGCAACAATTACCACCGCTCAAAATGATTTAGATATTATTACCGGCGCAACTGGTGTTAATTTATTAACCGCGACACAGGCAAGTATTGATGCTATAGAGGTTGATACGTCAACGACCATACCGGCTACAATTACTACAGCGCAGAACGACCTTGATATTATAACCGGAGCGACAGGAGTTAATCTCTTGACGGCTACCCAAGCCTCAATAGACGCTATTGAGGTGGATACCGGTACCACGTTACCCGCAACCCTTGCAGCGATTCCTCAGTGTGTGGTTAAGGCCGACGGGGCAGTCCTTGCCGGATTAGATCCGATTTTCACTGTTTCCGGCGGGCCGGTAAGGTGTAAAATCGTTGGCCTTGTTACCACCGCAATTGGAGCGGACGCAACTAATTTAAGATTGCAGCATATTACGACAGATCCCGCAGCAACGGTTGAACTTAATGCTGGTGCAGTTGCGGCCACGAGCGATGCGGCCGGAACCTTCTATTATAATGTAGGAGCAACGAGTGTATTTACGCCATCTGCCGGACTTGGGTTTCTGCTTGCAAATCCGGTTACGGTTGAAGAAGTTGAGTTCTTGCTTGCCCCTGGTGTTGTTCAATGCCTGGGGTCAGTGGCTACTACGGGTGTAATTGCCTGGTACATAACATTTACGCCATTGTCTCCCTTAAGTGTTGTAACGGCAGCGGCATAACAAACCACGGGGAGGGTAAAACCTCCCCTAACAAGGAGGATTTATAAAATGAAGAATATAGATTTTAACATTTATAGTGCTGGTGGAGTAGAGACATATTACTACCCAGTAACGTGTCGCGGCGTTGTCGATTCACTTAAAGTCATCGCCAATGCAACTATGGTTGCGACAGGGACTGTGATTCTTTCCAGAGATACTACTGCGGTCAATACTGCGACTGTACCCGCGGGAGACACGGCTGCTGGCATAGAGCTTGTAGGAGTTCCAACAGCCAGTGCTAATCGTTATCTTGTTTTTGACCCGGACTCTTCAACCGTAGCGAATACGAAGATTAAAATTGTTTTTGATACCACGCTTCTTGGTGGTGCAGCGAATGTTCTTCTTCAGATTGGCTATGATGACAGCGCTTTCGTAAAAATGGATGCCAGCGAAGCCTAATAAACACTTTTAACCCCCGTGTGTCTAACGATGCACGGGGCTATCTAAGGAGAGGTGTTTATGGCTACCCTTGCAAGTCTTACCACAAAGATACAAAGCATTATTCAAGACAGTAGTATTACCGACATCACAGATCGGATTAATGAAGCTGTTTCCATGATAGCAGGGGGAGTGAGGTTACAGAACGGTCAGATTTCACCCCCATTACCAGGTTTATATTCTACAGGCACAGTTGCAACTTCTACCAGTGCCGCACTTAAAGCCCTTCCCACTACATATCAGCGTAACGTATTCCTTGTGGTCGATGATAGCGGTGATACCATCCAGCCGCCTTCAGGAGGGGATTATTATTCATTTGCATTATTCTTGAAGGCTATTCAAGAAAAAGATTTAAGCGAGTCTGGTTCTATTTACAGGGTATGCGTTAAAGGGAGCAACCTTTATTATCAGGGGATTCCAACAGCCAGCGAAAACCTAACAGTACATTTTTATCGAAAACCGGTAGAATTAGCAGATAATACAGATGAGGTCGATGGGATTCCTGATCATCTCCAAATCAGACTAATCAAACATTATGTATGTGGTGATATTTTAGGTGAAATGATCGAAGCAGGTGAAGATTCTCGTAATATGGGGCATGATTATCACATGGGTAAGTTTTATACCGCTATGATTGATCTGGTTGATTTTATCGGGATTGATGCTGAACCAATATATATGGCAGGCGGGAATGATAGTTTCACAGATGGAGCGATTTGTGATTAGATGAGCAAATCTATAACCATATTTAAAGGAAGTTCCGGATTAAACACAAAGACTGATCCTGCTCGTCTTCGTTTCAATCCTAAGACGGGAATAAGTGATCTTGCTGCGTGTAAAAATATAGATATAGATGATACTGGCAGGCCATCAAGAAGAGCCGGTTATACAGCAACAACTCGTACGGAGGCATGGCATAGTCTTTTTGGATGTGGTGCTTATGCGCTTGGGGTAACAGGTAACGCCCTTGCAGTAATCGAAGCTGATATGTCAAAGACCAAATTGAGGAATGTCACTACCGGAGCCAGGATGTCGTACGTCAGAGATGTTAATGGCGAAAAGGAACAAATATTTTATGCGAATGGATATGAGAAAGGCAGGATAGTAAATAAAGTCAGCTACACATGGCCTCTAATAACTCCAACAGGGCCAGAAGCTACTATAAAAACTCTATACGAAGCCCCAACAGGTCATATTCTGGAAATACGCAATCTCAGAATGTTCATAGCTAAAGATAACTTTATATATTATTCAGAACCTAATACCTACCACGCATATAGGTTGGCTTCTAACTTTTTTGGCTTTCCGAGTAGAATAAAAATGATGGTTGCTCTGGACGCAGGCTTACTGGTGTCTGATAGTGAGTCATTATATTTCTTGCAAGGCGAGATCGCCCCAGCGTTACGGGAAATGCCAAAGCAAATTAAATTGGCGGAATATCCAGCAGTGGAAAACACTCAAGCTATGATTCCAAGTTCACGCTTTGGCGAAGGAGTTCCCGGAGTTGGTGTAATGTTTACCACGACTGCTGGGATATGTTTTTGTTCAAGTACAGGAGAATTTATGAACATAAGCGAACGAAAATTGGACATTCCTTCTGGAATTTCAGGAGCGAGTTTATATAAGGACGGACATTTTATAACGACAATAAATTAACAAAGGAGAAATATCATGGCTTTTTACTTTAGCACCGGGCTCAGGGGAGCCCTGCTCGGCGAAAAAATTACAATTACAGCGACTACCCTATCAACAACAATTACGTCGAACACCATATCGGATAGTGGAAACGCATTGTTAACTACTGGTTTTAGACCAGGAATGACAATAACCACATCAGGGTGGACAGATGCCGCTAATAATGGCATTTGCACGATAACAAGCGTGGCTTCTACTGGAGCATCAATGGTAATAGCCGGACTTACACTTACCACAGAGGCAGCGGGTGACTCGGTTACAATTACTGCAAACTCACAAGGATTTAAAGATATCTTTGCGAATAACGTAATCAGAGTATATTCAGGTGCAGCTCCAGCTAATGCTGATGCAGTGGAAACTGGTGTACTACTACTGAAATTAACCAAATCAAGTGGCGCGGTTACTCCAGGTACTTCCACCAATGGTAATAACTTCGGTACGATTACTACTGGAGTTCTTGCCAAAGATGCTAATGTTTGGAGTGGCGTGGGATTAGCTGATGGAACTGCGGGCCATTTTAGGGTCTATGATAACGGCGAAATCACAGGTGCAAGTACTACATCAAAAAGATGTCAAGGCACATGCGGAACTTCTGGGACAGATTTCGTAATGTCGAGTAGCACTATCGTCACGGGAGCTACTGTCACCCTTGACAGTTTTAATATAACACAGCCTGCATCATAATATTTATATTGACATACTTCCTCTATGGTGATAGGTTAATAGCAATATTAATCTTACTCGAAAGGAGAACATCATGGGGAAGTATAAAGTAGAAAGAAAGTGTACTGTTGATGGTTGCAACAAAAAACATATGGGTAGAGGATATTGTCAAAAACATTTATATCAAATAAATAAATATGGCAAAATTAAAGAACCAATAAAATACGAACCTATATGTAAGGTTGAGAATTGTGATGGGAAACATTTCCAAAAAGGTTATTGTCAAAAACATTTTACACAGGTACGAACACATGGCAAAATCAAAGAAACCGTTAAACACCCATCAATATGTACTGTTGATGGGTGCAATGATGACCACAAAGGGCATGGTTATTGTAACAGACACTTGAAACAGATTCAACAATATGGCCATATTAGAAGAACTATGTATGACCCAAATACTTTTGAATTTAAAGACAACGATTGTTTAATTGGATTGTTTGATAAAGATGGTAAAAAAACAGGGACAGCTATTATAGATGCTTCTGATTATGAACTTATTAAGGATAGAAAATGGCATTTAAAGAAAGGTTGTTCAAGTTCTTATGTGAGTTCAGGCAATTCAAATGCAACTTACTTAAGTCTTTCTCGTTTTCTTACTAATGCAGAAGAAGGCAAAGAGGTAGATCATAAAGACCAAAATTTTCTTAACAATAGACGAGATAATTTAAGAGTATGTACCAAATCACAAAATCAATTTAACTCTAAGAAACGTACAGATAATAAAAGCGGTGTAAAAGGTGTTTATTTTTGCAAAACGTCAAAACGGTGGAAAGTTACAATACAAAAAAATAATGTTAGATATTTACTTGGGCCTTTCAAAACCTTCGCCGAAGCCGAGGCAGCAGCAACCAGCGCCCGACAGGACTTACATGGAAAATTTGCACACAATGGATAAAAGCTAATGGCAACTACTTGGAATCCCGCAGATAAGAGTG
>Ga0180007_10003833_pt1 | contig 16367 bp, 17 predicted proteins | sample MM_PC_MetaG_FD_121122 | JGI IMG/M metagenome (GOLD analysis project Ga0180007, IMG submission 121122) | Groundwater microbial communities from the Aspo Hard Rock Laboratory (HRL) deep subsurface site, Sweden - MM_PC_MetaG | ecosystem: Environmental > Aquatic > Deep subsurface > Groundwater... | reverse complement strand
CGGGCAAACACCGCCAGTATGCCGGCAAAGCATACCTCGCTAGCCATGAAGATGAGAAAACCGAGCATCGTTGTCGGCAGTTGTCCGGCATGGACCGGGACAACAGGCAGCAGGACCAGGGAGGTGGCCACCGTCAGCAGAATCTTGATTTGGGCAGGAACATTGCGCGAACCGGTAATCGGCATGAAAAAAAGCAAGGGCCCCACTCTGATCATGATAATGACCAGGGCCAGGAATTGATTCAGTGTCCAGTTCAGCAAATTGGCATCAACCATCTTTGTCTCCCCGTCATCTGATGAGATTCGGGATGCTGAGAAAGAGATCCTGGGTGTAATCGGTCATTTTGATCAGCATCCAGGAGGAAAAAAAGAGCAGGGCAAGCATGACCGCAACGATTTTGGGCACAAAGGTCAGGGTCATTTCCTGAATCTGGGTGGTGGCCTGGAAAATGGCGATCAGCAGGCCCACCGCCATACCAACCAGCAGCAGCGGGGCGGAGAGCAGCAGGGCCAGGGTGATGGCATTCTGACCTAATGTGACGGCTTGCATGGGAACCATAGCTATACTCCAAAACTTTTAACCAGCGAACCGACGATGAGATACCACCCGTCAACCAGAACGAAAAGAAGCAGTTTAAAGGGCAGAGAAACCATGACCGGGGGCAGCATCATCATACCCATGGAGAGCAGGACGCTGGCAACTACCATGTCAATGACCAGAAAGGGCAGAAAGAGGATGAAGCCTATCTGGAAGGCGGTTTTCAGCTCACTGATGACAAAGGCGGGCATCAGTATCGTGGTGGGGACCTCGTCCTTGTTGGCAGGTTTCTGCATTTTGGCGATGCCGAGAAAAAGGGCGAGATCCTTTTCCCTTGTCTGTTTGAACATAAAAGCGCGCAGGGGCTTAATGCCTTGGGTAAAGGCCTGCTGCAGATCAATTTGTTGATTCATGTACGGCGTGACCGCTGTCTCGTTCATTTCTTTCAGGACCGGGGTCATGATGAAAATGGTCAGAAACAGGGAAAGGCCTATGAGCAGCTGGGCAGGGGGCATCTGCTGCGTACCCAGGGCATTTCTCAGAAAGGAGAAGGCAACGACAAGTCTGGTGAAACAGGTGGTCATTAATATAATGGCCGGGGCAATGGACAAAACGGTGAAAATGAGCAGGATCTCGATGAGTACGGAAACCTGTTTGGGGTCGTTGGTATCCGCCATGCCGATCTGTACCGTCGGCAGGGTGACGGCCTGGCAGTCCACCGTTACCATGAGCAGCAAAAGCAAAGGAGCGAGCAGCAGCAGAAATTTTTTCATTGGCCGCCCCTTTTGACCACCTTGGAGAGCAGGGTGGCGAAAGATGTCTGCTGAGGGCTTTCTTCCTGGCTTTCATGGACTTGGGTTGCGCCCGTCTCAAGTTTGGTAAGCATGGTGATCTGCTGGTCAGTAATGCCAAGAGCCAGGGTTTGATCTGCCACCTGCACCACGGCGACATACTTTTTCGGGGCGATCATCTTTGTATCGATGATGCTGATAAGCCTTCCCTGTCGCAGCCCTGCCCGGCTCAGACCGAGTTTTCTGAACCAGACGGCAAGCAGCAGCATGATCCCCACCGTCAGTATCAGGGCGCCCGTTACCTTCATGATGGTAAGGGCAAGCGAGGTTGTCTGGGCAATATCCAGCACCGGGTCGGTTACCGATTTTACTGCCGGTTCGTCCGCCGCCCAGGCGGGTATGGTGGAAACCGCCAGGGTTACCAGCATTGCCCGGAGCATCCGTCCGGTTCTCTGTGCTGATCTGTGCAGAATGGAACCTCTCATAAGTCTCAACCCAATCAATACCATGAAGTGGAAGGGAAAGTTGATCAGCTTCTATGCCATGTTTTTAATGCGGTCCGCCTGGCTGATTATTTCCGTGATCCGCACGCCGAACCGGTCATTGACCACAATGACCTCGCCTTTGCCCAGCAGCTTTCTGTTGACATATATTTCCACCGGTTCACCGGCCGCTTTGTCCAGTTCGACCACCGACCCCTGGGTCAACTGCAGCATCTTGTCGATGATCATGCTGGTGCGCCCCAGTTCCACCGTGACATCCAGCGGGATGTCCAGCAGAAAATCAAGGTTGTGGCTGGAGGTATGGGGGGCGCCGCTATCCTCAAGTTCATTGAAGCTGGCGGGTCGGGAGTCTGCCCCGTTTTTGGCCAGGGTGTCCCAGTCGTCTCCGCCGGCGGCATCAGCAGCTCCGTTTTTCGGCTTCGCCTCTTCCAGGGCGTTTGCCCAAGCATCATCCAAAGATTCATCAGCCATTTCCGTTTCTCCGTTAATCTCTTTCCCGGTCAAAAACCTTGCGTTTGATTAAAAAGGCCTTGTTGCCCCGGTGAATTCCGGGTGATCCCATATATTTTCTGATGCCGCCGACAAAGGCCGGCAGCATTTCATCTTTTCTTTTATCAAGCTGGATAATATCCCCCACATCCAGGCTGAGAATGTCTCCGGCAGGGAGGATTGTCCTGCCCAATTCGGCCCTGAAGTCAACGGAAACACTTTTTATATTTTCGGTGAGTATCCGTTTGAGACTGATGTCCTCGTCACTCTGCTCCCGCTGGAAAGTGGTCATCAGCTTCTGTTTGACGGATTCCAGGTTGGTGAGCGGGATGCAGGCGGTAATGCTGCCCACTGCCCGGTCCATATCCACCTCGTAGCGATTAATGATGACCACGTCTTCAGGTTCGCAGATTTTGGCGAATTGCGGGTTGATTTCGCTGCGAATATGCTGAACCTTGATGGGCTGCAGCGAGTACCATGCCTTTTCCAGATCACTGAGGATGAGGTTGACAATGCGCTGGATCAGCCGCTGCTCAATGCCGGTGAAATCCCGCCCCTCAATCCTTACATTTCGGGTGCCGCTGCCGCCCAGAAAGCTTTCCACAAAGGCGAAGACCAGTTTCGGCTCAATGACGAACAGGGCGTGGCCGCGAAAAGGATCCATTTTAAAGATCTGCAGACTGCTGGGCACCGGCAGGGTACGGACAAAGGCGCCGAAGCGTTCCAGTTCCATGGGAACCGCGGTGATATCCAGGATGCGTCGCAGCGAGGCGGAGATCGATGACCGGATGGAACGAAGAAACACATCGTTGATTGCCTCCATGGCCGGCATTTTGATCTGGACGATACGTTCCTGCCGGGTGAAATCATAGGAAGAGTATTCGAGGGCCTCCTCGTCAAGCTGCTCTTCCGGTTCTTCAATGTCGCCCCCTGCAATTCCCTTTAATAGGGCGTCAACTTCGTCTTGGCTGAGGATTTGTTCCATGGAGATCTATAGGCTTTCAGTTAGTGGCAAAATGCCGGTTCTGTTGTGGATGCATTACTGCACGACGAATTCGGAAAAGTAGATATTTTTGACTTTGTCGGGACGAGTTACCCGGTTGAAACGTTCGAGAAGCTCATCCCTGATGCGCAGTTTGCCCTCCGGCGTCATCACCTCTTCAAAGGAGAGGCTGGTCAGCATCATGATCACGAGGTCCCTGAGCTTGGGCGTTACCTTCTGCACTCTCTCCGACGCCTCCAGTGTGTCAAGCTCCAGGCTGATTTTCATTTTCAGGTAGCGGTTTCCCTTCGGGTCGGCCAGATTGACCACAAAAGGCTCCAGGGTGACGATTTCGCCCACGGTTTCAGGCATGTCTGCCGGGTTGACCGGGACCGGCACGGCCGGTGGCGGCTTCGGGGCCAGAAACTGGGTGTAGGCGAAATAGCCGCCGGCGCCCAGAAGGAGGATGGCCACTCCCAGAATAATAAAGAGAATTTTTTTGGACTTCTTGGTGGGCTCTACCGTCCCTTCTCCGGCCTTGGCCTGCTCATCTGCCATTGTATTGTCTCCCCAAAAAGAAAAAATCAGATGTTATAGTTGTCTGTCCATGCCCACTGCGAGTATTATGCCACACTTGCCGGCAATAGTAAATCTGAGGATAACAGGCTGTTATTATTTGGTTTGCCATTGGAAATCCTAACCTGTTGTCTTTTCAGGGCGGACAGGAGAGGGTGGCAATGGTCATTTTTCTGACTGCCAGCAGGGTGAAGAGTCAAAAAAATGAAGGTTCTTATGGCCATGAATATAAAGGTCTGGGCGATGACAAAATTGACCATTTATGGTAAAGGGCAACGACAATTTATGAAAGTGTCTAAAATGCCTAGAGTACTTAAAGTGCCTAAAGTTAAAGGAGTTGTCCGGCCAAGTTCTGCTGCGCAATGCATGACCTGATGACAGTTTTCAAAGTTTCCATGATATCAGCAAAATAACAGGAGTTAGACAAATGGGTAAAACCGTTACGGAAAAAATACTTGAGGCTCACCTGGTTGAAGGTGAGATGATTAAAGGCAGGGAGATCGGTATCCGCATTGATCAGACCTTGACCCAGGATGCCACAGGGACCATGGCTTATCTGGAATTCGAATCCATCGGCATCCCGCGGGTGCAGACCGATTGTTCCGTCTGCTACGTTGACCACAATCTGGTGCAATCGGATTTCAAGAATGCCGATGATCACCGTTTTCTGCAAACCATTGCCAGAAAATACGGTCTCTATTTTTCCCCTCCGGGTAACGGCATTTCCCATCAGATCAATCTGGAGAGGTTCGGCAAGCCGGGCAAGACCCTGCTCGGTTCGGACAGCCATACCCCCACCGGCGGCGGACTCGGCATGCTGGCCATCGGCGCCGGCGGGCTTGATGTGGCCATGGCCATGGCCGGGAAACCGTTTTATCTGGTCATGCCCAAGGTTTTCGGGGTGAAGCTCACCGGAAAATTTTCTCCCTGGGTGTCGGCCCGGGACGTGCTGCTGGAACTGCTTCGCCAGCTTTCCGTCAAAGGCGGGGTGGGCTACATCATTGAATATTTCGGGCCGGGGGTGAAAGAGCTTTCCGCCACGGACCGTGCCTCGATCACCAATTTCGGGGCGGAACTCGGGGCCACCACCTCGGTGTTTCCTTCGGATGAGAATACCCAGAAATTCTTGAAAAGCCAGGGCCGGGAGGATTGCTGGAAGGAGATCGTTGCCGATGCGGATGCCCAGTATGACGAGATTATTGAAATTGACCTGTCCACCCTGGAGCCCATGATCGCCTGTCCCTCATCCCCTGATAATGTGGTGAAGGTGAGCGAGGTGGCCGGGCGGCCCGTTTCCCAGGTGCTGGTAGGCTCCTGTTCTAACTCTTCCCTGCGGGATCTGCTGGTGGTGGCCAAAACCCTGGCAGACAGACCAGTGAGCAACGAGGTGAGTTTCGAGATTAACCCGGGCAGCCGCCAGGTGCTGGAGAATCTCACCGCCATGGGTGAAATGCTGCCCTTGATTCATGCCGGGGCCAGGGTGCATCAGGCCGGTTGCCTCGGCTGTATCGGCATGGGCCAGGCACCGGCAACCGGCACCATCTCCCTGCGCACTTTTCCTCGCAATTTCCCCGGTCGCAGCGGCACGGTGAACGATCAGGTCTATCTCTGCAGTCCCGAGGTGGCCGTTGCTTCAGCCATTAGCGGCAAAATCACCGATCCCCGCGATCTGGGCGACTATCCGGCTTTCACCCTGCCGGATAAATATCTGCCCGGGGACTCCCGGATTGAGCCGCCGATTGCCGATGGCAGCGGGGTAGAGATCATCCGCGGGCCGAATATCGCCCCGTTCCCGACCTTTGCCCCCATGCCGGAAACCTGGCAGGGCACGGTGCTGCTCAAGGCCGGCGATAACATCACCACGGATCATATCATGCCGGCCGGAGCCCAGATACTGCCCCTGCGCAGCAATATCCCGGCGATCAGCGAATTTGTCTTCAAGGCCCTGGATGAGCATTTCAGCCGGCATGCCAAGGAGGCGGGCACCGGTATGATAGTGGGCGGCGAGAACTACGGGCAGGGCTCTTCCCGGGAGCACGCGGCCCTGGCTCCCCGCTATCTCGGGGTGGAGGTGAAACTGGTGAAAAGTTTTGCCCGCATCCATAAAGCCAATCTGATCAACTTCGGCATCCTGCCCCTGACCTTTGCCGATACCGCTGATTATGACCGGATCAGGCAGGGCGCCAAGGTGGTCATCTCCGGCTTGCGCAAGTCCCTTGAGGGTGGTGCGAAAACCCTTTCCGTGGAGATCGATGGCGAGAGCATTCAGGCGGTTCTCGATGTTTCCGAGCGCCATCGGCAGATCCTACTGGCAGGCGGCTTGCTCAATTGGGCCAAGGGAAATTAAAAAAATTGTACTTTTGCTCTGCCATACATGTCTAAACAATCACTTGTAGCTGTTTTTTGCTGCAGCAATGGGGGACAGGGGCGGTACAAAAAATTGGACTTGTTGTAATGTGCTGATTTTATTTAATAATTTTGTTTTGTTTTGGCAAAATGGTCAGGAGTATAAAAAATTGTATTTTTTGAGGGAGGATTCAGTTTTGAGAAAAAATTTTATTTCCTTATGCTGCAAGGGATTGAAGAGAAATTTTTTTTTCTGAGCTGTTTGGCACGCCTGTTGCTTTTATCACAAATCAAGATAACAACTCTTATCTCCTTTCTCCAGAAAAAGGCCTATCCTGTCCCCCCAGGATCGGCCTTTTTCGTTTTGTGGCCCCAACCCTTTGCTTCTCCTCCTGTTTTCTCGACTGACAAACCATGGAAATTTCATCGAAACATGTAGGCATCCAGCGCTGCCCCGCCTATGACCGGCGGGTTATCAAGGAGCAGGCTGCCACCATTGCTGCGGCCCTGGGTTTTCGCCTTGCGCCGGCAAGCAGGGTGCTGCTGAAGCCGAACCTGGTATCCGGCCGCGGCCATAATGGCCTCGCCTGCACCCACCCGGAATTTGTGGCAGCGGTTGCCGAGTGGTGCCTGGATTGCGGGGCCAGGGTAGCCATCGGCGATTCCCCTGCCTTTGGCCGGGCTCCCTCGGTGATGCGGGCCTGCGGCATTGCCCAAAGTCTTAAGGGGCTGCCGGTTGAACTGATCCATTTCGGCCCGGCTCGGCAGGTGAGGCTTGCCTGCGGCGAGCGGCTCACCTTGGCCGCCGAGGCGCTGGATTGCGATATTCTCGTCAATCTCCCCAAGTTCAAGGCCCATTCCCAGACCCTGATCACCCTGGCAGTGAAAAATTATTTCGGCACGGTGAAAGGATTCGGCAAGGCCCTGCTCCACCAGAAACTGGGGGAGGATGAGCAGGCTTTCTGCCGTATGCTGGTGGATCTGCTTGCGGTTTTGCCAGGTGGTATTAGTTTGATCGATGGGGTGCAGGCCATGCACCGGAAAGGCCCGATGAACGGGGAAATGTTTCCCCTGGGGATGGTGGCGGGCTCGGTCAATCCCGTGGCCCTGGATACCGCCATGCTGCTCATGCTCGGCATGAAGCCTGAACAGAGCATGATCTGGCGGGAGACAGAGAGGCAAAAACTTGCAGGGGCCAGGCCGGAGGAGCTTCTCTTTCCGTTACTTCAGCCCTTGGATATAGCGGCGAATGGCTTTGTCCTGCCGTCAGCATTGAAACCGATACCCTTCCGGCCCCTGCAGGTTTTCAACAGTATGGTCAAACGGGTCCGGCTGTTGTTGCATTCGTAAGGGGTTGGTGTGGTCCTGCCGGAAGTATTTTTTCCTATGATTTTCTGTCTGCATAGGGAGCTGGGAATGTGTTGCAGGTATTAGACTGATATCTTGGCTATTAAAAATAACCCTGTCCATTTTCATGGCTCTATCAGATTGTTGATTCCAGACAAGAGCACGTTGAAACTTTTGGAGCAGTTGGATTTTAAATTCAAATAGGGCGCGATCGCACGGGATCCCGACACTTTATCATAGGTATTACTGGTAAGTCTGAATAACTCAACGGCTGGATTACCCAGAGCATCGGGGTTCCGAAACTTCTTTCCCAGTTGCTTTTTTTTAAGCCCTTTGAGGCCAAGCCCCTTTTCCACGGCAGCCAGATCGCCCAGATAAAAACTCTCTAATTCCCGACAAACAACGCGAACCAGTACTCCATCCTTTCCAGCCTCGCGGCAGAGTCCGACCAACTTTGTTTTTATTGCCCTGCAATCACCTGAATCCTGATCACGCATTACAACAAAGATGGAGTCCGGCAGCATCCAGCCCTGCAATTTCGCTTTTAGGTTTTTCTCCAGGTCCTGCTTTCCCTGAAACACAACATAGCGAATAGGCATATCATCAGGGAGAATACGTGGAAGAATCCCTGCAAGCATTTCTCGCGCTGATGGCTCTTCAAGAAAAAACACAATGGTTTTCATCGAGGATCGGCTCCTTCAAGAAAGCCTTGCTCCCAGAGGTACCCCATCTGATCGCCTTGGGCCATATACGCTGTGAGCTGTTCGTCATCCTTTGCTCGCCGGATTTGGGAATAACCATCTTTTTTTACCAGCCAGAACACCTCATCAATTCTTGCCGCGTTCAAGAAATCTGGGGAATGTGTTGAGACAAAAACCTGCCCACCTCGATTGGCATAAGCTCGGAATTCCTCGGCAAGTTCCCATAAAAGTTTCGGATAGAGCTGGTTCTCCGGCTCTTCCACGCACAGCAACGGATGGGGGGTTGGGTCATAAAGCAGAGTTAAGTAAGCAAGCATCTTGATGGTGCCGTCGGAAACGTACCGGGCGAGAAAAGGATCTTCAAACACGCCGTCCTGGAATTTCAGTAGGACTCGGCCCTCTTCAGTAGTTTTAGAATCGACATAGGAAATGCCGGGTACTCTTTTTTTAAGAAGATCGAGAATTTTTTTAAAAATCTTTTCATGATGATTGTGCAGGTATTGAATAACCAAGGACAGGTTTTCGCCTTCGCGGGACAGATGTTCAGCATATCCTGCTTCCTGTTCCGGCCGCGCCTTACTGATATGAAAATCGGAAACATGCCAATTTTCGATGAGATTGCCGAGTGCCATAACTGCCGGAAATCTCGCAAACTGCGCTAATCCTTTGACGGCGAGGATGTCGGTTGATTTCAGCGTTTGTTCTTCCCGGTTCAATTCCTTCACATCAGATACGGAATCAAGTTCATTTGTAACTGCTGTACCCTTGCCTCGGGTAAAATTAAGAAAGTGCCAAGGCTGCCCGCTGCTTCCCCTTCTGTATTTAAGAACCTCCCGTTCCACTAATGCCTTGCCTTTCTTTTCACCAATCTGCAGGAAGTAAGTGGTTAAAGGACTATCGGGTTTTGCACGGAATTTCAGCTCTATTTCAATTGGACCTTTGGAATTACGACTACGTACTTCTTGAAATCCCCGACTTCCACCGAGCTTCATTAAGGCAGTATTCACATTAGTAGTGAGCGCATCGCGGAGAAAACCAAACACACTGAAAATGGTACTTTTTCCAGTACCATTAGCGCCGACAACAACACAGAAATTAGGCAGATCCGTCAGTTCAGCGTCTTGAAAGGCCTTAAAATTCTTTAACCTTATTGACTCGATTTTCATTCGCTATTTCCTCGCTGCTTAACCGCATTGCATGCATCCAAATTAATTATTTGAGAGGTACGCTTAACTTTCAAATCACCACTTCTCTTAGTTTAGGCTGAAATTAACAGTGTATTTACGATGAGATATCCTGATTACCCTCGGATTAAACAGATAGGATAATTAATAGGGAAAAGTCAACATATTTCCCAAAAACTTGTTTCCCCCACTTGCCAAGAATGCAAAGCTGATTTTTTCATCCTGCAATTTGTTGTTAAAGCGATAAAGCTGAATCCGCAAGAAAAATCAATCTACTATCCGTTTTTGCCACAATCAACCTGCAGCCTCGCCTGCTAAATATCTTATCCTTAAATTTCAACCTGTTGCCATTTTCGAACAGAGCTGGATTACCGTGGGGAATGCCGCTTTTGATTGTCTCGTAACCCCCCCCTCGACAGCCGTCCAGAGCATGATAAATAACTGATTTATCGTCACCCAAAAGCGGTGCTGGGAGTTATTGAGAAGCCATCAATTTTCATTGGAAGGTGGAGGACTTTTTGGTAAAGTGACATTCCTTAGTTAGAATAAACAGGCAGGAAGTTCTTGTGGGCAAGCGAAGCGCGACCCGGAATCGGCATGCCGGACTCGAAGTCTACGCTCCGCTTCGTTATCTGATACGGCCTCCAGGAATCGTCCGGATAGCATAAACACTGGATTCTTCCTGGACTTGATCCAGGATCTACCGGAATGACGAGCGGAAATATTGTTATATGCTTCATTGTTTCAATATGTTATGCAAACTTCGGAAGTTGAATTTTTTTATAAAATTAGAATCATTGACAGTTTTGCAGGGGGCTTATGCCTAAAATTATAAAAAAAGAACATAAAAGGAGGAGTTGAAAATGAAGAGACTACAATCGCTATGGATTTTATTTCTCATCGGCTTTCTTGCCGGCTGTGCGCCCATGGCGTCAGAAACCGCTTTTACCCCTACTGATCTTTCAGGCAAGCTGGGGCAGGGTTACAAGCAAAAGGTTGATAATGCCGTGATCATCCTGGATGCCTCGTCATCCATGTATGACAAGGAAAATGGAAAACAAAAAGTTGAACAGGCCAAGAACGTCGTTCTGCATATGAACGATACCCTGCCGCCCCTTAAAATGCAGGCCGGCCTGCATGTGTTCGGCCCCACCCTGGGACCAAACATGGATGACAGCAAGCTGATCTACGGTATGACGGACTATAATGCCGCAGATCTCGCGGCAGCGGTCAAAACCGTACAGGTTGCCGGCGTGACCCCGCTCGCCAAACCTCTGCTGAAAAGTATAGACGACCTGAAAAACAGTCAGGGACAAATTGCCGTCATTGCCGTCAGCGATGGAATAAATACCGCTACCCAATCCCCGGTTGAGGCTGCCGAAGCTCTGAAAAATGCCTTTGGTGAGAGAATCTGTATCTATACGATCCTGATTGGCAGCAACCCGGTAGGTAAAAAGGTGCTGGAAGATGTCGCCGCCGCCGGAAAATGCGGATTCGCGACCACGGAAGGCGATGTTGCCACAAGCGAGGGCATGGCGGATTTTGTGGAAAAGGTCTTCTTTGAAAAAGAGGTCGTTAAGCCAGTTGTTCAGAAGGTCGTTCCGGCACCCGTTATGGAAAAAACCATCACCATGGATCTGAAGGTGCTGTTTGATTTTGATAAAACCACCATCCGTCCCCGGGAGCAAGACCAGCTTGATGAGTTTGCCGCCTTTATGAAATCACACCCGCAGACCACCGCGGTTCTTGAAGGCCATACTGACAATATTGGTTCGGCAGCCTACAATGACGGTCTGTCACAGCGCAGAGCGGAAAGTGTGAAAAAATATCTGGTGAAACAATTAGGCCTTGAAGAAGCACGGCTCACCACAAAGGGCTATGGTTTCTCACAGCCCATAGCCACAAACAAGACAAAGGCGGGACGTCAGGAAAACCGCCGGGTTGTGGCTGTCATTTCAGCAACTATAACTGTAAAAGAATAAGTAAAGGGTGTTTGCATCCGTAACCAAAAAGCATGTCAGGCGTCAAGACCTGGCATGCTTTTTGGGCGTTTAAGGCCTTTATCCTTTTTTGTGGTTTTGCATTCTTTCGCAGGGAAATAATTAAAAGAAGGAAACAGGCGACCGATCAATTCCGCTTCCCAGTGGCTTTTCGAAGGGCTGCGATGGGATCCGCGTCAGGTGGGAGGGCCTCGACCACAGCACAAAAACTCAGAAGTTGTTTGTCAAAGGCGAATGCATGGGCTGAGAGATATCCTCCCGTCCCAGTGGAACGCACAATTACGATGATCTCGGGTTGCTGGTCGCCAAAGACATCGGCGAGCACGACTTTTTCAATCCCTCCATCCCGTGCGCGAACAACGCCTGCGCTGAAGAAGGTGGTTTCATCCCCGGGTGGTGCGGCGTCATAAAGCCGCACGCTGAAGCTGCCGATGGAGCGAGCCTCAAAATCCCCTTCCGCGACCACGACCGTCTGCTTCGAGGGGAGTGCAACCTGCGTGACAAAACGCTCTAACTCTGCAGCATGCAGCGTTCTGGACGCAAGCAATGCTATAGCGAGTGCAAAGAATTTGTTCATGTGTCACCTGCTTTATGAGGCTTTATCCGAATATGAGCTACCGCAGGCCATGGCTGTTAGGGAACCACTTGACCGAAGAATGACCTTCAAGGTAAATAAATTTTCTGAACCGGAAAAAGTCGATGGGATTCAAACACGGTCAGGATCGATATTCTATCAGAGTGGACTTGGTAGACGATCCGATGCAGTTTCATCAAGAGCGCCTGGCACTCTGCCGAATAAATGTAAAAGGAGACAGATTTATTGTGCGGCCGGGCAAGGTCGAGTTCAGCGGGTGTGAATCCCGCCCCGGAAGGTTGGCCAACCACAGGGTAGCAAGTCCTTGGAGGCTGTATGGTAACATACAGCTTTAAGCGTAGGACAGCGAGCAGACAGGCCGTAAGCCGAAAGGTTGAAGGGATTGAGCCACGTAATTGTCGCGTTGGGAAGGACAACTCTGTAATAAAAGTGGAAGTCAACACAGGTATCGCCGCTAACGGCAAGGTGATGCTTGCTTCCTCGGGGTCAGAGACCATTGAAGATGGAGAACTTTTTTGTACAGTAACGCTCTTTATTGATAAACAGGCAGGATTATTCGAACTTGCAGCCAGGACGTCCTTGCCGGCAAGCGAAGCGCGACCTGGAATCGTCATGCCGGACTCGAAGTCTACGCTCCGCTTCGCTATCTGCTCCGGCATCCAGAAAACTCCAGGACTTGGATAAAGAGTGGATTCCGGCCAAAAACATGTCGGAATGACGACCTGCGATAGTGTTATATAATTTGCGATCTCCAGCCATTATGCGCCTATGATAGTTTCGGGGGTAGGAGTGGGCCATGCCCGCGACTTTTGGCAATGCGGAAATAATGGTATCGCGGGCATGACCCACTCCTACGGCAGGAAGTCATGTCGCGACGGGAAGACCAACCTGAAATGGAAGAGAACAGCACAGTGTAAATGATGACATTGAGTGGTAAACGAAAATTAAAATGACGAACACGTTTGCACGAGACTTTATGGAGGATTGTTATGACAAGTATGATTAAAACCGGCATCCTGATGGCTGCCTTGACCGGACTTTTTCTGGTGGCCGGCCAGGCCCTGGGCGGCCAAAGCGGCATGACCTTTGCCCTGGTGATGGCGCTGGGTATGAATTTTTTTGCCTACTGGTTCAGCGATAAAATGGCGCTGGCCATGAGCCGGGCCAGGGAGGTCAGTGAAGCTGAGGCGCCTGATCTGCATCAGATGGTGAGTTACCTGGCCGACAGGGCTGAACTTCCCAAGCCGCGGGTCTATATCATCAACGACCATACACCCAACGCCTTTGCCACGGGCCGCAATCCCCAGCATGCGGCGGTGGCGGTAACCAGCGGTTTGATGCAGCTCCTCAGCCGGGATGAGCTGGAAGGGGTACTGGCCCATGAGCTGGGCCATGTCAAAAACCGGGATATCCTTATCAGCTCCATTGCCGCGGTCATGGCCGGAGCCATCAGTTACCTGGCCACCATGGCCCAATGGGCCATGCTTTTCGGCGGCTTGCGCGGCGATGACGACGAAGGCGGCGGAAACATGCTGGCAGGTCTGGCCATGATGATCATCGCCCCGCTGGCAGCAACCATCATCCAACTGGCGATTTCCCGCAGCAGGGAATTCCAGGCGGATGCCAGCGGCGCCGCCATCTGCGACCGTCCCCATTCCCTGGCCAATGCCTTGGCCAAGCTGGAGCAGGGCAATCGCCGCCAGCCCATGAATGTGAACCCGGCCACGGCACAGATGTATATCGTCAATCCCCTTTCCGGCGGCCAGATCGCCGGCCTGTTCGCCACCCATCCGCCGATCAGGGAGCGTATCGAACGTCTGCTGGCGATCCGTAATTGATCCCGGGGTTCGCGCCTTTCCGCGTTAAAGGGAAACCGGGCGGGCATGAAACCCGCCCCTATTGTTTGGATTCTTCCAGCACAATGGCCCGGGAGGTAAATGAAATGCCCTGCTGCCGTGGTGCCGATCATCACGGTTTCCTGCATCAGGGCATTGACCATTACTGCCGCTTTTCCCCCGACGGTTATGATAAATGCCAGAAGAATCGTGAAGATATCTTTACAATCTTTCGTGAAAACTTTATCATTTTATATTCTGAAAATCATTATCCAATTCCGTAAATGAAGGAGTCTTTATAAATGTATAATCTTGAAGGAAAGGTTGCCCTGGTAACCGGAAGCTCCCGGGGCATAGGCCGGGCGATTGCCAAGCGTTTTGCCGAAAACGGCATCAACCTGGTGGTAAACTATGTCCGCCACAGGCGGGATGCTGAGGATACGGCCAAGGACATTGAAAGTTCCGGGGTAAAATGCCTGGTGGTCAAGGCCAACGTGGCAAATGATGAGGATGTGCTGGCCATGTTCGAGCGGATAAAAGAAGAGTTCGGTCGTCTCGATATTCTGGTGAGCAATGCCGCCTCCGGTGTGCTCAAGCCGGTTATGGAGTTGAGCACCCGGCACTGGAACTGGGCCATGGATATCAATGCCAGGGCGCTGCTCACCCTGGCCCAGCAAGCTGTTCCCTTAATGCCGCACGGTGGACGGATATTGGCCGTTTCCAGTCTCGGGTCTGTCAGGGCGGTGGAAAATTACACGGCGGTGGGTGCGTCCAAGGCTGCCCTTGAATCCCTTGTTCGCCATCTGGCCGTGGAGCTTGGGCCGCGCAAAATTACGGTGAATACCATCAGTGCCGGCGCTGTTGATACCGAGGCATTGAAGAAATTCCCCAACCGCAACCAGATTCTGGAAACAGCTCTGGAGCGCACCCCCCTTGGTTGTCTGACCACACCCGAGGATGTGGCTGACCTTGCCCTGTTTCTTTGCAGCGATCTTGCCAAAATGATTCATGGCCAGACCCTGGTGGTGGATGGCGGCTATGCTATCAGGGCCTGAGGCTGCCACGGCGGATCGGCAGGCCCCGGCACCGGTGTATGCCCATTCCGGAGGGGAAAACATGCCGGGCGGTTTTCGTACCAACTGTCAGCTGATCCTGGCTTCGGCTTCACCCCGGCGTCAGCGGTTTTTGCGGGAACTTGGACTTGATTTTAGAGTGGTGCCTGCTGCAGTGGATGAACAGAACCGGCCCGACGAAAGCCCGGAGGAGTATGTCCTGCGGCTGGCAGAGGAAAAGGCACTGGCTGTTGCCGGCAGCCATGGTCAGGCCTGCATTCTCGCGGCGGATACCATTGTGGTTCTGGCTGGTGAAATACTGGAAAAGCCCGCTGATGCGGCCCATGCCGAGGCAATGCTTGCCAAGATGTCCGGCCGCTGGCATGAGGTATGGACCGCCTACTGCCTGTGCCGCCAATCGGACGCATTGATGGTTAAGCAGGCGGTTTGTACCAGGGTCTTGTTCAGACCCCTCACGGCTGATCTCTGTCGGGCCTACGTCCTCACCGGCGAGCCGCTTGACAAGGCCGGCAGCTACGGACTGCAGGGCAGGGGAGGCTTTCTGGTGGAAAAAATTGACGGGTCATACAGCAATGTGATCGGCTTGCCGGTTGCTGAGGTGGTAGCGGATTTGCTTCGTTTTGGCATGATCGCCCCTAATATTTAAACGGCTGGCATCCGCGGCAGCGGAGAAAGGCAGGTTATAGACAATCATGGATGATAAAATATTTGATCAGGGAATTCGGCTGGCGCTGGAACTGGGAATTCGGCTGAAAATAGAGCTTGAGGGGGTGGATATCCCTCTTGAGAGCGCATTCTGCGGTTTTGTGGATAATTACATCATTATTACGCCGCCCTCGCCCTATCATCAAATTCAGCATAAGCTTTTCAGTGGCGCGGAACTGGTGGTGCGGTATTTCTATCACGGCACCATTTATGCCTTCCAGACAAAACTCTTTTCCCAGATTGAACAGCCGGTGCGTCTTCTTTTTATTTATTACCCGAAACTTATTCAGAAAAGCGAATTGCGCAGCGAGAAACGATCCTTCTGTTATATTCCTGCCGTCATCAAAGTGGGCGAAAATGAAAACAACGGCGTCATTGTCGATATCGCCAAATCAGGCTGCCATTGCCTGGTGCGCGGCAAGAATAACAAGAGGCTCATTCATTTCAAGATTGGCGACCAGGTCAAATTGAACTGTAAATTCCCCGGGGTCAAGCAGACTTTGGAAATAATCGGGGTGGTGAAAAATCTGCGCACCGACAAATATGATGCAAATGTAGGACTGCAGTTTCATGAAAATATCCCGGATGTCACCGTGAAAATCATTAGCTGGTATATTTCCACCATCGAGAAATTTATTCCGGCTCAGGAGGTCAAGCTCGACATTCTTTGAAAAGGATTGCTGAACTCGTATTTATGCCCCTT
>Ga0180007_10003832_pt1 | contig 16378 bp, 7 predicted proteins | sample MM_PC_MetaG_FD_121122 | JGI IMG/M metagenome (GOLD analysis project Ga0180007, IMG submission 121122) | Groundwater microbial communities from the Aspo Hard Rock Laboratory (HRL) deep subsurface site, Sweden - MM_PC_MetaG | ecosystem: Environmental > Aquatic > Deep subsurface > Groundwater... | reverse complement strand
TGCGATCATAGCGGTATTTTTCGGGCTGGAGAGATCACGCTGGACTCTTTACAGATCCAGAAAAGATGCAAAAAATCATTTTGCCTCAGTAGAGTTTTCTGAAGCAGATGAACAATACAGCCTGCACAGGGATTTTGAGGAGAATGAAGTGATCTTCTCGAAGACCAATAAAGAAGGGAAAAATGAAGTGCTCTTTAAAGGTAAAGCTTCTCCTCAGTCACGGACCGAGGAAAAAGAGTTGTATTATGAATCGTTACAGAAAGTCATAGGGTTAAATAATGAAGCTGTATTCCGCAATGTGAATGTTGTTTACCAGCGGTCCATAGAGATGGATATCAACAAGGAGATCCAGCACATACTGACCGGTGCGGTGGGTACGAATTATAAGACGGTTCTTGAGAGATGGATAAAGGAGTATTTCAGTATCTCCCGGTCCAGCGCCTGGCCCCAGTTCCAGGACAGGCGGACTGATAAACAGATCGATATTCTGGAGCAGGAATTAAAAGATCTGGAGCTGAAAAAGGAGAATATCATTGAAAAGAGCATTAAAGCAACGGATATAGAAGATGAGATAAAGGAAATGGAGAAAGAGCTGAAAGATATTGATGAAGAGAATAAGAGTAAATCAGAGGAATTTGAATTAAGTAAAGAGGTTCTTGATCTTTTAAAAGAAAAATCAAATCATGAAGAGAAGATCGTTTATTTTAATAATGAAATAGAGAAATACCGGCAGATCAAGGCAAAGGTACAGGTAAAACATGATCTGATCGAGCAGAATTATAATGATTTTAAGGATATAAGTGATGATATTATTGATAATATGAAGAATGCGGGAATCCTTGAGGCAGAGTTGAAAGAGAAGAAGGAAGAATTGAATAATTTCAGGAAAAGTAATCCTTCCCGGATAAAAAGTATTCTTTTAGGGATTAATGGGCTGGTACTGGCCGGCCTGGTCTTTTTTGCCAGGATGAAATTCAATAAAGAGTTTTTGTTGTATATCAGCCTTGTGATCGGGGCTCTCTCTTTATTCTATTTGATCTTTTCCCTTTATAAAGAGTATATTGGCAGACTGCAGTACCGTACTCTTGTCCATACAAAGGATCATATGATCAGAGAATTGGAGGAGAAGTTAAAAACGGTTCAGGGGAGATTAAAGGATTTTGCCGACACACAGATCAACAAAGAGTATTTAAATAAATATGACGAGTATAAAAAGATCGTGCAGGATAAGAGCAGTCTTGAGTATACACTTCAAACGCTCTCGGATGTAAAGCAGTATACAGAAAAAAAAGAGTCTTCCCAAAAGGAGCTGATCTCAATTAATACGCACCTGAAGGAGCTGGAGAAGAGAAATCCTGCTCTGACAGCACTGAAAGAGGATCTGTCGGGCTCAGTCGAGTATGTTCAAAAATTAAAACAGCAGATCAGGATTCACTCGGAGAAAATCGAGTCGTTAAAGAAGAATATTTATAAACTGAATAAAGAGCTTTCTTCCTCTTATGAGGAGTCTGAGAGTATTGCCAGCATCAATTATAAGATAAATGAAATAAAGTATGACTTTGAGAAACTGCATACTTTTAAAGGATCATATATCATGGCTGTCAATACATTAAAGGAAGCCATAAAAGAGTATCAGGAAAAACATATTGAAAGGTTATCAAAAAATATTTCAGAACACTACAGCAGGATCACTGATGGGGCGCACCGGAAGGTAATTTTAAATGAAGAATTCAGTCCTCTTGTTGAAGGTGAAGATAATGAGAATATCCGTAACTTAAGCTGCGGAGCAGAAGAACAGCTTTATTTTGCCGTAAGAATGTCTCTCCTGCAGGAGATAAATGATCTGACCAAATTACCCCTGCTTCTGGATGACCCCTTTGTTAATTTTGATAAAGACCGCCTGGAAGAAGTAAAAAAGATACTGGATTCCATTGTGGCTGATAATCAGATTATCATTTTTTCTCATATAAAGTCTTATTCCAAATGGGATAATATTCATTTGATCAAAATGTAATTATTGACATTACTTTTTAATTAAATATTATTTAATACAATAATATAAATATAGGATATTCTATTTGATTTTTATTAGGATATAGTCTTATGGTCAAAAAAAAGAGAGAAAAAGTAGAAAAGATCAAGATCCCTGACGGAAAAAAGAAGATACAGAAGCTTACACTTCCCGCAAAAGAGCTTCTGGCAGTAAGAGAACACAGCATTGAGACCCTGGAAGAGTATATCAAACTGATCGACATGCTGGGAGGACAGGATGAGACCATGATCAGGTCCATGTTCCTTGGATTTTCTGCCGAATCCATCAGCGCTGACCGCGTTACCTTTTATTTTTATGATAATGAAAAGAAGTTCCTTTTTCCAAATGTCACAATGGTCTATAAGAATAAAAGACTGTATCCGTATGATTATTACAGTGAATTGAAAGACGTTACAATAAAATTAGGGGATGATATTTGCGGATACTCCGCTCAGACAAAACAGCCTCTTTTTATTGCAGATATATCTAAAGATAAGCGTTATAAGGGATATGTGGATAAATTGATCAAGATGAATGCCCGTTCTGCTATTGCCATTCCCCTTATTATTGACCATCACATTTTGGGGATCATTGAGGTGATCAATACAACAGATAATCGTCCATTAACCATGATCGATTTTTATGTTGTTTCGATCATAAGCCATATTACACTTATCACTATGGAAAAAGCAAAACTGTACAACTGGTCTGTTACGGACAATTTAACACAGCTTTTTAATTATCAGTATCTCCAGATATCCATGGAAAAAGAGCTTTTAAGGGCCAAGAGGTATCCGCAGGATGTCGGGATCGTTATTCTGGATATAGATAACTTTAAGATCATTAATGATAAATATGGACACGTTTTCGGTAATTTAGTTCTAAAGGGTATAGCCGATATCATCCAGGAAACCGTAAGGAAAAAGATCGATATGCCTGTTCGGTACGGCGGTGATGAGTTCCTTCTGCTTCTGCCGGAGACGGATATCCAAGGCGCAAAGATACTGGCTCAAAGATTACTGGAAGAGGTTCGTCTTAAAAAATTTGTTTCAGATAACGGCGACAATGTAACAGCGACTCTCAGTATCGGAGTTACATCAGCCAAGAAGAATCAGATCCTGGATAAGGATAAATTGATCCATAAAGCTGACCAGGCTTTATATAAAGCCAAGAACAGCGGTAAAGATCAGATGATCGTAAAAGAATAGGAATATGAAACAGATCAGTATAAAAGTAAAATTTGGGGCTTTAATAGGGTTTCTTATGGCACTCGTTGTAATAACGATCAGTGTTATTCTTTTAAATCAGGAAAAAAAGGAGCTGATCAAGCGGATCAACAGGCAGGGGATCATCCTGTCTAAAAATCTGGCTTCCACCGGCGCTGAAGGGCTCACTACCTCAGATGAGCTGGCCATACTTCAGACCATAGCGGATATCATGAAAGAGGAAGGAGTTGTGGAGGTTTTTTTATTGGATCCGAAAGGTGAGGTGCTGGCTCATAATGATATCAATGAGATAGGAAAGGAGTATGATCCAAAAATATGGCACAGCACTTTTCAGAAAAAAGAGAGAACTACCAAACCCCGTCTCTATAAAAAAGAGGGTGAAAAGATATACGATTTTTCCTATCCCATTTATGTAAAGACCTTTAAAAAAGGAGAACGGAAAGAGGCCCTTTTAGGTTTTTCTCATGTGGAATTCTCTTACAGTGTTATACAGAATGCTATACAGAAAGCAACATTAACAGTTTTTATTCTGGCCTTTATTATATTACTTTTGGCCATAGGGGCCTCTTTTTTTCTGACCCGACTGATCGTTGGGCCGATCATGACCATTGCAAAAGGAGCCGAGGAGATCGGTCAGGGTAATTTAAAGTACAAGATATCCGTTAATACTAAAGATGAACTGGAATTTTTAGCCAATCAGTTCAATATTATGACCGATCAGCTGGAAGTGGCACAGCAGGCTATGCTTGAACAGGAGCGCCTCAAATATGAACTGGATATTGCAACCAGTATACAATCCGCCCTTATTCCAAAGGAGATACCGCAAATAGCGGGTATCTCTATTTCCGCTTATTATAATTCAGCAAAGGAGGTCGGCGGGGATTACTATGACTTTTTTAAGCTTGATGACGGTCGGCTGGGCATAGTGATCGCTGATGTTTCAGGGAAGGGTGTACCCGGAGCCATGGTGATGGTTATGGTACGAAGTGTTCTTAAAACCCTTGCTTATTCTACCAAGACAGCTTTTAATGCCCTGATCAGTACCAATAATTTAATATATCAGGACATAAAAAAGGGAATGTTCATTACTGCTTTTTACGGGATCCTGGATCCGGTAAAGATGGTGCTGCAGTTCGCCAATGCCGGGCACAACCAGCTGATAGTATTTCGAAAAGGGGCGAATAAATGCGAGACTTATTCTGAGCCCGGGATCCCACTCGGTATTCAGGGACCCAAGATCTTTGAGGAATCCCTGCGTGGAAGGTTCCTTCAGCTCCAAAAGGGAGATCTGATCCTGCAGTATACGGATGGCATTACAGAAGCCAAGAACCTTCAAGGTGAGGAGTATGAAATGAACCGTCTGCTGGAAGTAGTCCTCAAGAATAATCAGATGGATACCGATTTATTAATTAAGACCATTATTGATGATCTGAATGCATTTTGCGGTGAAGCGGAACAATATGATGATATTGCATTAATTGCGATACGGGTATAATAGCTACCATATATTTATTTGTATCGGAGGGAGAAGAAAATGGAACAACCTGAAGATAAAAAAATAAGGATAGGCATTGAACATCTTGAGGAGAATCCTCAGATCAATCTTATTGAACTTGTCGGGTATGTTGATTCTTATAATTCCAAGTTTTTTCAGGAGACGATCATCGGCTATATTAACAATGGGGATACAAAGCTTATCATGGATTGCCAGGGATTGAATTATTTAAGCAGTGCCGGTATAGGCAGCTTTGTAGCCATTTCTGAAGAGCTGAAAGGCAGAGGTTTTATTGTTTTATATAATGTCCATCCAAAAGTGCTGGAAGTCTTTTCATTATTGGGATTTACAAAGTTTTTTAATATATGCGATACTTTTGAGGAAGCATTTCAGAAGGCACAGGAACTGATAACCGATAAAGTAGAGCCGGCATTAAGTGAAGCGGATGAAAAGGTTACATTTCCGTTTTCTTTTGAATGTAAAGTATGCGGAAAGAAATTAAAAGCATCAAAGCCGGGAAAGTACAGCTGTCCGTTATGTCAGTGTTCTATAAGTATCGACCCTAAAGGGCATATAACTTATCAGTAGAGAGGGGAATTCATATGGAAAAATTTCTAGTAAAAAGAGAGAAGTTTATCAGTAAGAAAATAAACCTGGAAAAGATCAGGGAATGTGTTGGCAAAGCCTTAGAGAAGAAATCAGTACATGAAGACGATATATACAGGATGCAGCTTGCCACAGATGAAGCCTGCAGTAATATCATTATGCATAATTATGATGAAGACACGAATAGACCTATCTTCATCAGTATTAAAGACCTGGGAGATAAGGTCTCTATTTTGATAGAAGATGAAGGTGATAAATTCAATCCCCTGGATATCACTGACCCTAATCTGGATCAGTATATTGAAAAATATAAGAAGAACGGCCTTGGAGTATATTTGATGCGGAGGCTGGTCGATGAGATCCGATACCATACAGCAGCAGAACAGGGAAATAAGATCGAGCTTATTAAATATTTGTCAAAATCCAAATGATCAATAAAAATAGAATTTTCCTGTCTCCAGGAAGATGCCAAGCTTTATGATAATAAGGTGATTCTTCCATAATCTGGAAAGATTTCTCTCCTTTTTAAGAATAACCCCATCATTACTTCTTTTTACTTTTATGATCTTGTTTTTGATATTTTTTATAAAGCTATCCGGTATTTTATTGATCACGATCGTATCTTTAATTCTGAGTAGCGGGAATTTTACATAATCACCCCTCTGAATAAGATCAGGATTGATTATTTTGTTATATTTTATGACAGAGGGGATGAACAATTTTGGATTACCCGTTAAAAGGACGATACTGATGATGGTGGAAAGGCTGTCCCCGCGTTTAACACGATAATAAAGGATATCATCATAAATGAACATATCAGCTTTTGTAATGGTTTCGGATATCCTGATCTTTTTTTTAAGGTCAAGTTCATATCGCTTCCATGATCCCCAGTTCCCCCATTGATCCCTTGCCATGATCGTAAAGAAATAATTGGTCCCTGTCAGATTTTCGTATTTTTTTTCTTTATCCGGAGAAATTATTCTTTCAAGGAGTGAAAACTTTCTGTCCGTGGCGAGATCAAAAGAGTATCCGACATTGTTTTCATCGATCCTCATGTCCCATTTAAATGAGGCGGTAAATGTCTCATCTGCCGTTTCATTAAGGTTGCTTTGGACAATACAGCTTATGTCCTTTATTTCCGGACCCGAATGGTCTATTTGAATTGGAAAGACAGAGGGTTGACTCCAGTTATTATTATAATCTACCGATCGTGCCATGAAATACCATTGGCCATCCTGAAGTTTTTTGTACAAGGTGTTGGTACGGGAACTGAAGTATTGCTTCGGGAGTTTATATTGAGGATCTTTTACGATCTTGTAATTATATCCTTTGATCCCGATATTATCGACCGATCGAAAGTGAAACCGGGGATTGTTGTTAGTTGACATGACATCCGGAGAATGAGTGGGTGATGTGATCCTTGGCGGAGTAGGCGCTATATCATCACCGGTAAGGATAACTTTGAAGTATTTTGGTTCACTCCAGTTACCCAGCATATCAACACCTTTAACATTAAAGAACCAGACACCCTCCTTAAGGTTCCTGATCAGTCCGCTCTTCTTTTTTGTCATTATCTTTGAAGGAAGTTTCGTCAGGATCTTTTTTGATATTTGATAGGAAAATCCTTTTACGGGATTATGATCGAAATATTTGAAGGTAAATTTAAGGTCATAATTGTTTTTTCCCCCCTGGATCGGCTGGGTTATGAGATCAGTGATATTAGGTCCGCTGGTATCGATCCTCACACTGTAGTGAGTTGTTTCACTCCAGTTATCATTTTTATCGACGGCTCTTAAATGAAAAAAGTTGATCCCATCCGGGATATTCTGGAATTCCATTTTGTAATCAGAATATTCATAATTAATAATATCGGGAACCGTAGCAGGATCATTATCCATTATATAACTGAAACCTTTAATGCCGGATTCATCTATGATCTTCCTGGCAAAGAGGCGAACATCCCGTTTATTGACCCATTTGTTTTGGGGATGGGTTGTTGAATATACAATTGGTTTTAAAACAGTATTGTCCTCCTGCTTGAAATAGATCCTGATTCCTTTATCGTTCTTTTCCTCCCATACCGGATACAGGGAATTGCTGATCTTAGACAGGGAGATCCTCTTTGAATTATCTTTTGAAACGGTGAACTGGATTTCTTTCCCTAATTTTTGAGTGGGAATATTCAGGCGTCGATAGAACAACTCGCTGTTCTCTTTCCTGTAATCATACCAGAAAATATAGAGGTCTTGATTTTTCAGGACAGGAACAGCAAAATAGGAATTAGCAGAAGTATCACTTATCTGTTTATCCTCGTCTTCATCTTCCCATTTTATGGTATCTTCATCAACAATACTTCCCTTCTTCATATAAATATCCCAGTCATCCTCTTTATCGCTTTCCCAGAAAAGATAGAGTTTCATAAAGAACGGATCAAGGATCAGGGAAGGTCTTGAGTCATTAAATGTGTTATCAGTTAATTTGTCGGGTTTGGACCATGTCTGCCCCAGGTCCTGACTTAAAGAAAAATAGAGTTCATCATCAATGGCTTCGTTTTTATCGGAGGACTGCCGGTCCTGCCATACCAGGTAGATATTATCCTTCAGAAAGACAACGGAAGGAAAGAATATACCGCGCGTTAAAGATGTAATGGTCTCTACGATGGTATGAGTTCTGCTCCAGGACTTTCCTTTATCAAAGCTCACCATGTGATAAAGGGTAAAGACCTTTTTATACTCGCGGTGAAAGAAGAGATGAAGATTTTTTTCTTCATCTCTTTCCAATTTTGGGAGGCAGGCAAAGGGATCAATATCCGGTATTTTTTGTTTTGATATAACAATATCATTGGTCAGGGAATAACTGCCAAAGTAGAGTTGTCCGTCATCTTCACCCCAGCAGTAGTATAAAATATTTTCATTGGCCAGAACTGCAACATGTTCAAATTTCTTCCCTATTTTTTTGACCAGCATCCTGGGAGGATTGAAATGGTTCCCCTTGTCCTTACTTGTTTTCATGAATACAGAGGTATGATTCGTATTTTTCACAAGATATACCACGCCAAATATATCCCCTGTTACAAATGATTGAGGAAGTTCCCCATTATCAATGATCAAAGTGTCTTCGGACCAGCCTGTGGGGTATGAGAAACCCTTACCAGGCATAACCAGATACATCAGTAAAAAAAAGATAAGGAAGAAAATAGAATTACCTGGCAAACTGAAGTTTGCGTCTGCATTTTTCAATATTATTTTTTGCTTTTGCATGATTTGGTTCATATTTTAAAACGGCCTGCCACTCTTTTATTGCCAGCTCATACCTGCCTTTAATATAATAAGCAACTCCCTTTAAATAGTGTTTTTTAGCTGTGGGATTCTCTTTTTCCGGTTTTATTCTGTTATCTTCAATACTGCTGACACTGAATTTTATTTTTCTCTGAACCTTGCTGATATTTACTATTGCATTTATTCTATACGGGTTTTCCGGGGAAGTGTCAACCAGGATCTTTTCCCATTCTTTAATAGCATTATTAAATTGTTCCTGCTTAAAATATTTTAATCCGGCTTCATAGTGATTTTTTAATTCCTGCCTGGAGAGGATGATATACTGCGGTTTTCCCATGTTTTCTTCCGCCTCTTTGATGTACTTTTTAATCTCCGGAAAATCAGGATCTATCTTATATATCATCTCAAATTCTTCCAGAGCATTCTTGAATTCTCTGTTTTGAAGCCATTTTTTCCCCTGGGAAAAATGAGTACTCACAAATTCCTCTGTCCCTTCCTTGTTCAGTTTTAAGGCAATGATCACTGACATCTCCCTGGCCACTTTATTCACCGGGAAGAGATTCAGGATCTTTTCCCACCATTTTATGGATTCCTCATATTCTCCTTTATAAAAATAGTAATCCCCCTTTCTTTTGATCGTCAGGTATAGTAAATAATAAGGGGAATCTTCTGTTATTACTTCCGATCCTTTCTGATAAAGCACTGCTTTGGCATCTTTAAGGTATTTCAGGATAAATTCATTATCCGGATCCAGAAGCCGGGCTTTCTCCAGTAAAGCAATAGATTTATTATAACGGCCTTTGAAGAATTCAGTGATCCCCTGGGACATATATTTTGCAGCCAGTTGTTCATTTTCTCTTTTCAGTTTCAGTTCCTGTTCCAGCAGCTTTTCATCGATCATTTTTATATGTTTTTCAGAGTCTTTATAATTGGAGATCAATGCGGTAGCATTCAGGAATTCCTCCCTGGCATTGGATAATTTTGTGGTATTATACAGATCCTTTCCTTTTTTATAATACTTCTCTGTTTCTTCAACCAGCAGATTTTTCTCCGCCCTTTTTTGCTGTATATCCGCGATCCGGGTTAAATATTCCTGTGCAGTCGGATTATTTGAGTCCAGTTTAAGAGCACTGTTAAAAGATCTTTTAGCGGAATTATATTTTTGGTTGGAAAAGGCAGTAATACCGGATTCCAGAAGTGCCTGTACCTCCTCTTCGACCTTGACATTATTTTTTTTCAATAATGATTTTTCAATTATACTGGCTGCCAGCTGGTTATCCGGCTGGATCTGTAGAGCTTCTTTTGCAGCCATAATAGCTTTATCATACTCTCCATTTTCAAAATGTTTTTCCGCCTGATCCAGAAAGGTCTTTGCTGTTCTGGCTGCACGGATTATTTCCAACAGTTCAATGGCTTCCCTGTAGTTAGGGTAGATATTTATTGCTTCAAGACAGCTCTCTTCTGATTTAAACAGCTCTTGTTTATTGTAAAAGAGGTCATAGGCCTGATTATAAAGGCCATAAGCGGTCAGTACTTTGTCATAGGCTTTATTGAGCCAGCTTCTCAGGTTATCAGTGAATGCTCTGTGTTCTATGAGCGGACGCCATTTTTTGATCGCTTCCCGGTAATGCCGTTTCAGATAATAGATCCTTCCCTGGGAGATATGAAGGCGAAACTCTTCATCTGATAATTTTTCAGGGTCCGGGGGTTTTGAGGCTGACAGGAATGTGAGTGTGGAGAGCAGGAGAATAATGGATAGAATAATATTGAGTAAAAACTTAATTTTTAAAATTCTATTTTTCATCTATTGTTCCTTCAAGTCCGTCATAGAATAGGTTAATTTTATAGTTAATTATGCTCTTTATTAATAATACAATTGTCTTTTTATAATTTTCGACGGTTTTGATAATTATATTAGATGGGACTCAAAGGTTTACCAGCTATGAATATAATACTTATTATATTAAATTCAAATAATATTTAATAAAAAAAAATAGGGTCAGCCTTGAAAAAGTAAAGACTCGGGGGTCAGACCTTGAAATTTGAAACCAGCTTTTCTACTTTCAAATTTCAAGGTCTGACCCCTAATCCTATAAAACTTCAAGGACTGACCCTGTTTATTGGGTACTTCCCTTATATGGGTCTTCTACTGAATTTTCTTCTAATTTTTTATGTTCGGGTACGATCTCCTTTCGCTGTTTAAGCATTTTTTGAGCTTCTTCTATTCTTTCAATGGAATCAGAATGATCAGGATCGATCAAAAGGACTTTCTTCCATTCCATGACTGCATTTTCTATATTTCCTTCAATGAAAAAAGCGATACCTCGGTAATAGTGATAATCTATCAATTTCTCCTGGGTGACGGGATATTTTTTCCGTAAAGAGATCTTTTTAAATTTTGTACTTACTGAAAGATTATTGATATGTCCGAGTTCATCATGGGCATTATATCCATAATTGAATAATGAGAGAAAAGATCCGAACTGGGCCTGTATGCCCGCTCCGATGGTAAAACTGTTCATGTCATACCCGAGTTTCACTCCACCTCTGACATAAACGATGCTTTTATAATTGTATTCTACTCCAAAATTAAACCTGTAATCACTGTCAAAAAGACTTCCCAGGGTATATAGATTTCTGTTGATATCCAGCAGTACAACACAGTTCTGAACAACCGGATAAGCCATTCCAAATTTTAATTTTATTGGAAGCGGATCTGTTGAGGAAGTGAATCCCAGGTTTTGGATCGAGAAGCCCAGCTGCAGATTCTTTATCTGATACGGCGATTTATGAAGAAGCGGGACCTTGCTTACTTTTATAACATCTATCTGGTACTGGGCGCCCAGGTCAAAGACCAGGGATGAGAAAGAGGAGAGGTCTGAGCCGTCGAGAGAAAAGCTTTGACGGTTGTACTTTGCATTAATACCGAATTTCATGAAGTACATCCATTTGTATGCAAAGCCGAGTGAATAGACAAAATTACCGGTACTGATAGTGCCGGAATCTTCCCCCCATTCGTTTTTATTGACAAAATCCGGAATACTTAAAAATTTCAAGCTGGTAGCCATGACTCCTTTTTTCATGACAGGCATACCGAAGGCCCCGTAAAATATTGATGTATCCATGAGCCAGTCATAGTAGGCAACTACGATCTGCTTTTCCGCAAGTTCTGATATCCCGGCAATATTGGCTTCATATCCTACAACGTCTGAGACATAACCGCAGTACGCCCCGCCTAAAGCATTGACACGGGGATCTACTTCGATCTCCATCAGTTTTCCTGTAGAAGTACCAATATAGTCACTGTGGGCAGAGAACAGATCAGGTACAAATATCAGAGTAGCAAGCATGATCAATAAAAGGAGTCTTTTCATGAGTTTCTATTATAATATCGGCAATATTTATGCCAAAATCTTTTGTAATATGGGGATACTAAGATAAGAGGGGAAAATTGCAGGAAATTATTTCATTATATTGTCATATAAAAAATTAAAAAAGGGAGATGAAAAAAAAGGCAGATTATTTCAACTATTTTTTGCATTGTTGATAAAATGTATAAAATTTACCCTTATTGGGATCAGGCCTTGATAAAGCTAAAACTCGGGGGTCAGCCCTTGAAATGTGAAAGTAGCAGAGCTACTTTCACATTTCAAGGGCTGACCCCAAACATTATAAATTTCAAGGCCTAATCCGCGAGTTTACTACTTTATTACAAGTACCTTGTAGACTTCCCTGATATTATCATACTGGAGAGTAATAAAATACACATCAGCACCAACAACCTGACCAAAATCATTCTTGCCGTTCCAGAAGACAGGTTCCTGAATACCGGCAGACCTGTTTTCATCCAGGAGTACTCTTACTTTATCTCCCTTAATATCGAATACTTCGATCTTTACCCTTCCCGGATTATCCAGAGAGAAGACCAGGGTCGGTTTCGGTTTGGACTCATCCAGCGGGTAGCAGATCGAATTGAGCAGATTTCCTTTCTGTTTATACTGATAGGACCTTACAATATAGCTGTATCCTGTTGTTGTCGGAGCCGTTGTCCTGTAAATGACAGACCCGTCTGATTCAAAGACCATATTGACCATGGCTCCGCTTATTATGTCAGGATCATCACCCGGGATCACACCAACCCAGCTGTCTCCATCCTTATGCATCGTGATCTTTCTGTCAAAATAGTTGGCTGTCGCACTTCCATCCGGAACCCTGGTTCCCACGTCATAATAGAGGTCCACTGTATCAGAAACAGGAGCATAGAGCAGTTTTATGGTTACCGTTACATTCAGATCTCCAAGGTATTCTGTTCCATCCAGTATTCGGGCGTCATGTACCCCGTCAGTAGCAAAGATCGAGATGATCTGGTTGGCTGACGGCAGGATAGTGATATAATCTATTGCACCCTGTACAGTCAGATTGGTAACTTCTGAGTTCGTTCCGGAGATGGTTATGGTATCCGCAGAAGGAACACTGAGGCCCATATCCGGTATGATCACCTCAAGAATAAGGGCTGCGGTTCCCTCTGGTGCCAGCCTGATGTCATTGGTTGCCGGCTGTTCCAGCGGGTCTATAATTCCGTTGCTGTTGGTATCCAGATAGATGATATTCGAATATCCTCCGGCTGATGATGAGTAGAGCCTGAATGTATTAGTAGCATTGCCGTAGTTGGATGCAATATGGGTGAATGTAATGCTGTTCCCTTCAGTTACAGTTCCACTCCGTGAAGGTATGACCAGGATCATTGAGAGGTTGGTAACCGGCTGGAGAATATTGGTTGCACTCACATAGTTGGTAAAGGTAATTGGTGCATTATTATATGAAAGATCAGCAATATTGGTAATGAGGGTACCGGCTGAAGTCGGATAATCAACCACTGCTTTAAAATAGACCGTACCTGTACCGGCCGGCGGTATGCCGCCGTTGAAAATAAAATCGACCTCATTACCAATGATCTGTCCGTTACACTGGTACGCTCCTACATTTTCAACATTAACTGGATCTGTCAGGGTCAGAGCAGCACCATTATAATAGTATATATTGGATGCTGTCGTTCGAACACCTTCTCTATATCGGAAGGATCCGGGCAGGTAACTGATATTGTTGCTCACTCCGTCCGCAATGTTTACACTCCAGGCAGAGGACCCGCCCGAGTTAGTAAAGGTCATGGCATAGATGATCCGGGAACCCGGAACCAGTTCATTGTTGCTGCCTCCCAGTGAAATGTATGCCGTAGAATTGGTTACAAAGGCATATTTTGATATTACCATAGAAGGAGGCGGTATTAATATGGTTGTAAATCTCCAGGCCAGGCCATTGGTATTCCCGGCATTATCCTCTCCATAGGCATAGGCTGTGATAATTGTGTTCTGCGGTAGCGGGTTGTTCGGATCGATCAGTACATTCCATCCCGTGTTGGAGGATGTTATGCTTCCGCTGTATCCGGACTGGAATAAGCCGTTGCTTAAGGCTATGGTATTATCCAGTCTGAGAATAATACTCTGTGATGAAACAGAGAGGTTGTCAAATATATTAAAGATCACATCTGCATTAGTGGCCACATTGACCTGGTTATTAGTCGGTGACATGTTGGTGAAATACGGCGGGGTACTGTCTATACTTAAGGTCCAGACTGCACTGTTAATGCTCCAGTATCCTACTTTATCCTGGGCCCTGACTGACCAGTTGAATGTTCCTGTAAAAAGGATAAGGGCACTGTTCGTATTGCCGGTATAGACATTGGTGGACCAGGTCGCTGCCGCATTGGTGACATACAGTCTGTAGTTGGTTACGCCTGATACAGTATCTGCTGAGGTGTACCAGAGGAAGGCAATGTTGTTATTATTAGTGAACAGGTTGTTGGTCGGTGCGATCAGGGTGACCTGTGGTGGCGCGCTTCTGTCCAGTGTATAGATACTGACCGATGATAAGGTCGGATTATTGGCCCGGTCAATAGCTGTTACTGTCCAGTTATATATTCCTTCTGCCGGCGGCAGGATCGTTTGGTTTGTCAGTACAAGGCCTGATATATTGGTACTCCAGGTGGAGCTTGTATTGGTAATTTGTACTCTATAGTTGGATATACCGCTTCCTACATCCGGTGTGGTCAGCCAGATGTGATCCAGGCTGGTGTTGGTCAGTATGGAGCCGTTTACAGGGCTTACCAGGGTCGGCTGAGACGGATTATTGGTATCCACAAAGACCCAGGAGTTGGTAGATGTGTACCAGGTTGTAGTGCTCATCTTGTATCCGATGACCCTCCACCAGTACTGGTCCGTTGGTACGGCCGGTGATACGATCCAGTTTGTAAAGGAGGATCCTCCTGCATTGGAGCGTGTGATCGTGCTGAACAGGCTATTGGTCGATATTTGTATAATATTGCTTGTAATACCCTGGCCGCTGCTCTCATACCAGAGGAATGCAGGCGCATTGGTGTTGGTATAGATGCCGAGCGGGCTGATCAGGGTAATGCTCGGAGTGTTCGTATCTACTGTGATGATCCATGTCAAACTGGTATTGGTGTTGCCGGCACGGTCCATGGCCCAGACATACCAGTTGTTGGTACTGTTGCCAAAGAAGGTGTTGGTATACGGTGAATTAGTATTAATAATGAGTTCAAATCCGTCGGCAGTATTATTATTTGTGTCGATATGTATCCTCTGATCAATAATTCCGGAGGCATCGGCCGTGGTCCACTGGAAACCGATATTTAAGAGTGCGGATATACTGTTGCTGGCCGGTGCTGTCAGGGTGATCGTCGGCGCGGTCAGGTCAATGTAAAGAGCATTAGTAACACTTGAGATGGACCAGTTGGAAGCTTTATCCATGGCCAGGACTCGCCAGTAATTTGTTCCTTCCTGCAATCCGGTAATCGTATGGTTTGTCGGAACGGAGGTAATATTGGTTGCCCATCCGGCAAGAGCATTTGTAAGGATAAGGGAGTAATTGGTTACACCGGAGCCGGCATCCGTTGAACTGTACCAGAGGAATGAGATATCTGTCCGGTTGGTATAGGTGTTGTTGGTCGGGGAGATCAGGATGACCTGTGTCGGTGGTGTACCATCTATGGTTACGGCAGTGCTTCCGGAATACCATGTCTCATTTGTATAGACCGTTGCTCCGCCGTTATCCAGTCCGGTAACGAAGTATGTCCAGGTTCCGTCCGGTACTCCGAAATTGGTCCAGTTGGTCTCTGTTGTGATGTCGATCACACTGCTCCTGTTGAAATTAGACCATAGACCAATATTGGTGCGGTATATGAAATATTGAACGATTCCGCCTGTGGAAGTGTTCCAGGACAGGGCTACATTGGTATTATTAATCCCATTGCCAGATATAATATTTACTATTGCCGGTGTAGTGGTATCGGCTCCTTCTGTGATATTGAATTCACCGAAAAGGCGGTACGGTATAAAATTGGAATACCCGCCGTTGTTGGATATCTGGCTGGCGATCTGTGTCGTGATGGTTGTGCCGAACCAGTTGTTTGTTGCTGTATATAGTGTTGTAAGGTTCTTTAATGCATACCCGGTGTTATTGTTCAGGTTGTTCTTATCCAGTCGCTGGAACACAGCAGATTCAGAGCGTATACCGTCAACATTGTTTGTAATTGAATTAAGATAGATGGCTGAACTGTTGTTCGTATAATAGAGAATTCCAATCGGATTGTTATGTATCCTGTTATTGAGGATATCACTGTCCGTAGTCCCTGCCATGAATATTCCGTTTGTCTGATTATTAT
>Ga0180007_10003831_pt1 | contig 16379 bp, 13 predicted proteins | sample MM_PC_MetaG_FD_121122 | JGI IMG/M metagenome (GOLD analysis project Ga0180007, IMG submission 121122) | Groundwater microbial communities from the Aspo Hard Rock Laboratory (HRL) deep subsurface site, Sweden - MM_PC_MetaG | ecosystem: Environmental > Aquatic > Deep subsurface > Groundwater... | reverse complement strand
CTTTGTCTACAGCGGCGATTCCTGAACGGATAATATCGGAATTATACACTGCAAAATGGAGAGACAGGGCAATAACACCAGCCGTGAATGCATTAAAATCAATTCCGATTTGCACAAGACCAAAGTAAATCAAATAGACTTGCAGCAACAGCGGTGTTCCCATGAATAACCAGACAAAAAATCGTGTGGGAAGTCTGAGAAACTGATACCGGGACAATTGTATAACAGCAAACAACGTACCCAATAACAGGCTGAAGATGATAGACAGAACAGTCAGAAAAAGTGTCCACATGGCCCCTATAAGCAGGATATTAAAATATGGCGGAACAATTGTGAAATCAAGACCCATGTCTACTCCTCCAAGGCAAAATAGTTGTCAAGACGATCGACAATGAATGAAACCGCCGATATCATGAAGAGGTAGAAAACAGAGGCAAGTGCAAACAGTTCAAAGGGCTTGTAGGTACTGGAGATAAATCGATGCGCCGTAAAGGTCAGCTCAACCAGTGAAATGGTTGATACAATAACAGATCCTTTAATCAATGCGATCGAATTCACTCCAAGGGGGCGAATCATTAATCGTGCTGCCTGGGGTAATATGATCTTTTGTTGAACCTGTCGGTTATTTAATCCCAGACATCGCCCGGCTTCTATCTGGCCTCTATCAACGGCAAGGATAGCGCCACGCATGGATTCGCTCATATAGGCGCCGATATTCATGCCTAGACCGATGACACCGGCGGCCATTGGTTCAAGATGTATTCCGATTTGAGGTCCGCCAAAGTAAAGAATAAAAAGTTGTATCAGTGCTGGTGTTCCTCGGAAAATGCTGACGTAGGCTCGGGCAGGCCAGCATAGATAGCGTGGCCGGGAGAGGCTTGCAGTTACCAGAACAGCAGCAATGACAAGCCCCAGGCAAATAGACAGTGCGGATACATGAGCGGTAACAAGGGCTGCATCAAAAAAAAATCGCCAGACCTTCCCGATAAGTTCAAAATCCATAAATTACTCTCAATGGTGGTCTTTCCGCCGTAAAATGGGAAGATTCCTGATTTCTCGAACAAGTCCGATCGTTTCTTCCACGGCCGCTTCGATAAATTTCTGACCGATTTTTGCATTTGCGACAGTGGGGTCGCCCATGGTCCCATCGGGTGTAAATTCAGACCACCAGCGCATCAGCATTGCACGACTGTTGCCTGCGGCCAGATCGAGACTGAAGTAACGACTGTCCGGATCATGTAAGATCTGTTTAGTTGCTTTTTCAAGATATACATACTCAGGATTAAGGTGCATGTACATTGAGGTTTCAAACTCTCCTGCATGGGCGATTCCACCAATTTGAGAGTTGCGTAATGTGTTGATATGGTCAGTCATCAGATTCCAGTAGGAGGCTGAAACGCAAATGATACCCGTATCGATAACGGTCTTGCGGGCAGCGATATCCAGAACCGGGTGGTTTGAGCCGTGACTATTGAGTAAAAGAATACGGCGGAAGCCGTGATGCGCCAATGACTTAGTCACATCCGTGATAAAGGCAATCAATGTCTCCGGCTCAATCCAGATAACACCTGGGAAATCCTTGTGGTGTTCATTGAATCCATAAGGAATGGGCGGCATTATAAACACTTCTTCCGGGATTTTTTCAGCAACGCCTTCTGCCACACTTGTGCCCAGAACGGTGTCTGTATCAAGTGGCAGATGATGGCCATGATCCTCCGTTGCAGAAACGGTTAGAATGATAACCCGGTCTTTATCGGCATCACGCGCTTCTTCCCAGGTGAGTTTCCCGTAATCCGTTGTTGTTTTATGCTTGTTTTCAGTTGTCATGGTATATCGCGTGCCTGTTTTATGGTGTTCAGAAGAGTCAAATTTCTGGCCTGCCATTGGCGGGCAGGCTCTGTTCATCTCAAACCTAACGGATATCCGCACCAACCCATTTTAAAGCAATTTTTTCATATGTGCCATCTTTCATTATTTCGTCCAGAGCACTCTGCATGGCTGAGGCAAGAGCAGGATTGCCTTTGCGAATAGCAATCCCAACATCAACAGCGCTACCATCCAGATCAGGAAGATTGAGTTCCCGAATAGGACGCTTGTCCTTTGTGATGGCCACACGGCCTGGTATCGAATCGATGACCAATGCATCTATTCGGTTGTTTTCAATTTCAAGCAATAGTTCAGGCAACCCTTTGTAGGTCTTTAGATTCCATTTCATATCCGTTTGTGTGCGAGCCCATTTTTCATGGGTTTCTCCCAGCGTAACCCCGATGGTTTTACCTTTCAGGTCATTCAGTCCATTTATACCAGAGGCTGCAGGGACAAAGATCGCTCTGCCGGCTTTGTAATAGGGTCCGACAAAATCAACCACTTTTTGGCGCGCCGGTGTAATGCTCATGCTACCGACAATGGTGTCATATTTGCCTGCAAGCAATCCTGCAAGGATCCCATCCCATGCGGTGGTGATAATCTTAGGAGTTACCCCCATGCGTATGGCAATTTCGCTACCAATAGATACGTCGAAACCAACAACTTCATTTTTATCGTTGATCAATGAAAATGGCGGATATGCGCCAGTGAGAGCAATTTTCAATTCACCAGCAGCCTTTACGGTATCCAAATCCTCTGCAACAGATGTCTGGATAAACCCCAAACTTAACAAAACAACGATGAAAACGACCATTGACCTTTTGATGGCTTTTACAATTCTTTTTTCACTGTTCATGTTTGATATTCCTCCGATTTTGTTTTGTGACAGGAAAACCTGCTTTTACCAGATTAACTGGTTCACCCCAGTCATTAAAAAAATGCTTGTTAAATTCATTTATATTCTCTAAGAGTATTTATTAATAGTCAACCATTCATTTGATTAATGATAATTATTTGTGATATTAATGATGAATCAAAATAAAGATGGCTTTGTTTGGGCACTGGACTGGAATCTTTTGCGCACGTTTATGGTTGTTGTTGAAAAGGGGGGTATCACCCTGGCGGCAAATTATCTGGGTGTCAAGCAACCAACGATCAGCAATGCGATTACAAGATTGGAAAAATCCGTGGGGTGCAAACTGTTAGAGCGGCGCCCCAATCATTTTAGAATCAGAGCAATGGGCCGCAGACTGCATGCTGAATGCAATTCTCTGTTTGGCTCCATTTCGCAGTTGCCGGGAATTTTAACGGACAAAGATGATGGTGTGACAGGCCATATATCAGCCGCAATGGCAAGTCAGGTTGTTTCCCCCCATTTTGATGAAGTGCTTGAAACGTTCAATAAACAATACCCCAATATAACCTATTCAATTGAAATCGATAAAAGCATTGATGTTGCAAACCGTGTCAGACAAAATCGGGTAACATTTGGAATCTGCCTGCTGCACAACAGCGAACCCAAACTTGACAGCAATGTATTGTATCGGGAGTTTTTCGGTTTATTCTGTGGACCCAGGCACAAATTGTTCGGAAAAAAGGAGATAAAACTGTCTCAAATTCAAGGGGAGGATTCTGTTGCGTTTACTCCAGATATTGAAACCGGCCCCCTTTACTATTTGAGCCAATTGCGTGAACGAGCGTCGCTAAAGCAGCAAATAAAAGGGGTTTCAACCAACCTTCCTGAGCTACGTCGTATGATCATTGCAAACATCGGTATTGGCTCCTTACCCATCCATGTTGCCAAGAGGGATGTAGAAGCAGGGGAAATATGGCAGTTACCGCCGTATTCCAGACTACCTGCCGTAGATGTCTATCTCTTAACAAACCCGGCCAGGAGTTTCAGTCCAGCAGAGACCATTTTTATAGGAATGCTGAAGGCGTTAATCCATAATATACCGATTAAAGATAGAACGTATTACTGACCCGTTTTTCCAAAAGAGTTAAGGTCAAAAATTGAGTCACTTATTCACAAAGGGTTAAACAATGAATGCTCTCATTAAGTCAACCAATGGCAGGTCACTTAAAATATATCATGAACTCATGGCCAATAAAGTGGGTGACATCCTTTTGGTGTCCTGCCCATATGATGCATTTATCATGGAGGAGGAAGGTCGTCTTTCAACACGAATCATAAATGAATACAAAGGGCTTAACCTGTCAAAACCCCCCCGGCTGACCTGGGCTTCATCAGCATCAGGGGCGTTTCAAAAACTCGAAGAGAAAAAATTTGATTTAATTCTTGCCATGCCCAGCCTGGATGAAATGGACGTATATTCCTTTGGTGCAAAAGTAAAGCAAAGATATGCTGACCTGCCCTTTTTCATGCTGCTTCACAATACCTGTGATATTGATCACTATATCTGTACTGACAATTCTGCGGTCATTGACCGGATATACATATGGGGCGGTAATGCTGACCTTTTGCTTGCCATTATCAAAAATTTTGAAGATGGAATGAATGTCGCCTTTGACACGGAAAATGCCAATGTCAGGGTGATTATCCTGGTGGAGGACTCACCCTATCATTTTTCTTCTTTTTTACCCGTGCTTTACAAACAGATCGTGATGCAGACACAGTCTGTTATTGATGAATCCATTAATGAAGATCACAGGCTGTTAAAAATGAGGGGCCGGCCTAAAGTACTGGTGGCTCAAACCTATGAAGAGGCCATGGCCCTTTATGAAAAATATAAACCCTTTATGCTGTCTGTTTTTTCGGATATGCGGTATCCAAAAAACGGGGTGCTGGATGATTTTGCAGGGTATAAACTGTTAAAAAAAATTAAAGCCGAAATTCCGGATCTGCCTGTCCTGATTCTGAGCACGGAAGACCATATCATGGAAAAGGTGGATGATATTCCGGCCGTCTTTATCAATAAGAATTCAAGCAATTTAAATGATCAGATTAAAAGTTTTTTTGTTTCCTATCTCGGGTTTGGCGCCTTTGTGTTCAGAATGCCGGATGGGAGGGAAATCGCAAGAGCCAGCGACTTACGGGCCATTGAAAAATTATTGTATGAAATTCCAGATGAATCTATTGTCTATCATGCCATGAACAATGATTTTTCAAGATGGTTCATGGCCAGGAGTGAAATTGAGTTTGCACTCAAGCTCAAACCTTACAAAATAAGTGATTTTCCAGATCCCAAAAATATGAAGAAGTTTTTGATTGATAGTATTCATGCCCGGCGCAAGGGATCAAGACAGGGCCAGATTATTGATTTTGATTCCCAGAAATTTGATTCTGATACGGATTTTATGAAAATCGGGAGCGGCTCCCTTGGCGGAAAAGCCAGGGGCCTTGCTTTTATGGCCTCCCAGATCAGGCGGGACGATTCTCTGCGGAAGATGTTTCCAGATGTGGATATCAGTATTCCCCAGACCTTTGTGATTTCAACGGAAGGGTTTAAGACCTTTATTGAGAAGAATTCTCTGGCAAGGCTTCTTGAATCTGATGAACGTCTGGAAGATGCCAAGATTGTTGAAAAATTTATTCAGGCACGGTTTCCTGACAATTTGAAAAAAAGCCTGAATACCTATTTGAAAAGTGTCAGATATCCCATTGCCGTCCGCTCCTCCTCTCTATTTGAGGATGCCCATTATCAGCCCTTTGCAGGGCTTTATAATACCTATATGCTTCCCAATTCAGACGCACGTCTTGAAAAACGGCTTGAACAATTGATTATGGCCGTTAAACTGGTCTATGCCTCTACCTATCTCAAGGCGCCAAGATCTTATGCAAAAGCCACCATGCATAGAACCGAAGATGAGGAAATGGCTGTTATTCTCCAGCAATTGACCGGTATGGGGTATAAAAATTATTTTTACCCATCAATTTCCGGAGTGGCACAATCCTATAATTTTTATCCCATTGCCCATTTAAAGGCAGAAGAAGGGGTTAGCTATATTGCACTGGGACTTGGGAAAATTGTCATGGAAGGTGGCCGGACGTTGAGATTTTGTCCGAAATACCCCCAGTTTTTACCCCAGTTTTCCGCCCTGAATGATATTCTTGAAAATTCCCAAAAATATTTTTATGCGTTAAAATTTGATAAATTACCCGCTAATGAAAAATCCATATCCGGCTCCACTGAAGATCTTACCCTTGCAAAACTTGATTTAGGCGATGCCACTGATCACCCGGTTGTCCGGTTTTTATCCTCCACATTTTATGCCCAGGACAACCGGATCAGGGACTCTTTTTCCAATAAGGGATTTCCCGTATTAACGTTTGCCAATATTTTAAAATACAATTCTTTTCCTCTGGCCAGACTCCTTGAGGAGATTACAAAAATAGGCAGTAAATGGATGGGGTCTTCTGTTGAGATTGAATTTGCAGTAAATCTGCCCCAGGATGAGAGTCAAAAAACACAATTCTCGTTACTTCAAATAAGGCCCATGGGGCGGTATAAACAAAACCTGGGTGTTAAAATCGGGGAACCACAGATCAAGGAAGCGTTTGCATATTCTACCCGCTCGCTTGGGAATGGAGAATATAAGGATATCTGCGATGTGGTGTATGTGGACCCTGAAACCTTTGATGCCGGAAAAACCGTGGAAATTGCAGGCGAGATAAACAAAATCAATGCCTTGTTTGATGAAAGCGCAAAAAAATATGTGTTGATCGGTCCCGGCCGATGGGGAACTTCTGACCGGTGGCTGGGAATTCCCGTGGTCTGGAATGATATTTCCAATGTCGGGGTGATGCTGGAAACCACCATTGAAAGCATAAAGGCGGATCCTTCCCAGGGGTCGCATTTTTTTCAAAATATTACCTCCCTTGGAATCAGCTATATTACTATTTCCAATAAGGGTGAGGATTTTATTGATTATGAATTTTTCAGAAGCCAGACCTGTGAAAATACAACCAGATATCTAAAACACATACGATTTGAAAACCCCATCAAAATTCTGGTGGACGGAAAGACATCCCAGGCAGTATTGATGCCCTATACAAAAGAGTCCCTAGATGATGCGATGGATGACATCCCATCCATCACCCCATGACGGGTCAATGGCCTGACCCCGGCTGGCAGACAAAGGAAGCGTTCGTGTTATGAATATTATCTCCACCATTGTTCCGATTTTTATCATTATCTTTTTAGGGCTGTTTGCAAAACACAGAGGGTTTATCACACCTGATTTTTTACACCAGGGCAATCGCCTGGTATACTATATTGCCATCCCGGCCATGATTTTTTCTTCCATTTCAAAAGCAGCTTTAAAAACCCAGATGAATTTTACTGTCATTTTGATCACCCTGGTTTCTCTTTTAGCGATTGCCGCCGTTGCCTTTGGGGCAGCCCGGTGTTTAAACCTGACAAGAATATCAAAGGGATCCTTTATTCAATGTTCGTTTCATGGGAATCTGGGTTACATCGGCCTGGCTGTTGCATTTTATTATCTTGGGGACAGCGGATTTGTGAAAGCCGCAATTTTATCAGGGTTTGTGATGATAGTGCAGAACATATTGGCGGTCATTGTGTTGCAATACCATACAGGGAACGATAAAGATCGTCCAGAGATGGTTGATACCATGAAAAAAACCATGGGCAACCCTGTGATACTATCAGCGCTTTCAGGCATCTTGTTCTCTTTGCTCAATATACCCATACCCCTTATCCTTGACAGATCCCTTCACATATTAACGGGTATGGCTCTTCCCATGGCACTTTTGATTATCGGAGCCTCTCTTTCTTTTGAAAAATTAAAAACACGATTTTTAAATGTCCTGATATCCAGTTTTTTAAAGGTCATCGTTACACCGGCAATTGGATATGTATTGTTCTCTTTTTTATCGGTTCCTTCAAGTGATTATCTTCCCGGATTGATCCTGCTTTCTTCACCCACAGCAACCCTTACCTATATCATGGCCAAAGAGATCGGGGGGGACCCTGATTTCGCCGTGGCAGCGATATCCATCTGTACCATTATTTCCGGCCTGACCTATGGATTATGGCTCAGTATTGTTTAGATCCTGGAGAAGCGGGTTAATTTTTTTTGTTGAAGGGGAATGGAAAGCTATGTTATCTTTTGATCTTGACTTTATTTCAATTGCGTGGGATCAAGAAATCAATGGGAAACTCACAGAATAAAACAGCGGAAAATTTTCACACCATTCAGGAATACTTGATCAAAATGCCAAGCCTTTCAACAACCGTTACAAAAGTCCTGTCAGTGTGCAACAATCCCAATACCTCAGCCAATGATCTGAATAAAGTGGTTTCTCTGGATCCGGTTCTTACCGGAAATGTTTTAAAACTGATTAATTCAGCCTATTACTCCCTGCTAAACCAAGTGACATCATTAACCCAGGCCATTATCATGCTCGGCTTGAACACAATTAAAAATCTGGCATTGAGCACTGCTGTGCTGGGAAATATAGCCCTGAAAAAATCCCGCCAGGATAATGCCATGGATATTTTCTGGACCCATTGTATCGCAACCGGTGTATGGTCAAAAGCCCTGGCCCTTGAAACCGGCATCATACGCTCCAAGTGTGAGGAATATTTTGTGGCAGGCCTTCTTCATGATATTGGAAAAATTCCATTAATCCATTGTTTCCCTGCAGCTTACATGAAAATTGTTGCTACGGCCATTGAAAAAGGGCTTTCCCTGCTCGCAGCAGAAAAAACCGTTTTTGGTTTGAACCATGAGGAAATCGGAAAACTGATTGCCCAAAAATGGAAATTGGAAGGTGCTATTTCCCAGGCCATCTGCACCCATCATCATCTGACTGAAACAGATGATGAAAGTCTTAATTTTGTTGAACGCGTAGCCGTAGCCGACATGTTAAGCAAAATCACAACGGACGGCCCTGAAGAAGACTCGTTGGAAGATATCTTTGTTGAAACCATCCTGCAAAATTCATTGATAAAAACCTTTTTAAAAAACCACAATTTAAGTCTGTTAACTTTAAAAACCCTTCAGGAAAAAAGTCAAACAGAAATTGAAAATGCAAAATTATTCATGCAAATTGCCAAAGGATAATGACACGTCATGAAAATAAAATTCTGGGGCGTACGAGGTTCAATCCCCATCCCAGGCCCGGATACTGTAAAATATGGCGGCAACACATCCTGCATTGAGATCCGCTTTAATGGCATAAAAAGACCGATCATCATTGATGCTGGCTCCGGCATCCGGGAACTGGGCAACCATATGATGCTCAACGATCTTCCTAACGGCCCCATCATTACAGACCTGTTTTTAACCCATACCCATTGGGATCATATCATGGGCTTCCCTTTTTTTACCCCCATCTACCTGAAAGACACCAGGCTGAAGGTATATGGCCCGGCCAGTTTTGAAAACGATACACTTAAAAATATTATTGGAAACCAGATGTCCCATCGATATTTTCCCATACGACAGGCTGAACTGGCATCCAAAATAGATTATATCGAACTGAAAGAAGGCCCGCTGAAATCAAGAGATGACAACATTTCCATAACAACCAAATGGTTGAATCATCCCGTTCTCTGCCTTGGCTACCGCTTTGAATACCAGGATAAAGTGGTCTGCACACTCTATGATTCAGAGCCTTTTCAGAATATTTTTTCAACCGGCCCTGAAGACCCTTCCTATGATGAAACCATGGCCGTTGAGGGTGAAAAAACCGCTCAAATGCAAAATAAACTGTTGGAAAACTTTTTTAAAAATGCCGACCTTGTCATTCGTGATGCCCAATACACAGAAGAGGAATACCAGGCATCCAAAAAAGGATGGGGCCACACTTCCATGGAATATGCCATTGAGTCTACAAAAAATGCCGGTGTCAAACGACTTGCCTTGTTTCACCATGAACCCACATATTCAGATAAAAAATTAGACGAACTGACAAAAAAATTCTGCAGTCCCGATACCACGGGAAATATGGAAATCTTTTTTGCAAAAGAAGGCATGGAAATCATTTTGTGATGGCCACGGGTTATTCTTTTACATAGCGGGGATATGTTTTCTTTGCATTTTTTGAATCGTTGATATCAATATCAAGGGTTAAAAAATTTTGATCCAAAGAAGTTATCCCAAGCAGATCCCCCCGTTCCGGTTCAATAATCCAACCGGTTCCGCCAAAATCTTCTTCTCTGGTGTTGGGTCCATTATAATTGGATGAAAGGCAGAATGCACCGGATACAATGGCAGCAGCTTTCCCCCCGGTTACCCAGATGTCCACCTTTGATTTCGGCGTGGCCCTGGGGCATACCAGGATATCCATTTCCTGCTTTAAATACTGCCTGGCTCTCTGGGTAAACCAGATTTCAGTACAGATGAGAAATCCGATCTTTACCCCGTTGATATGGATGAGGTTAAAACTTTCCTTTCCCCTTTCATACCATGAGGCTTCATAATACCCGGGTTCATCCGGCAGATAATATTTGTCATGAACAGGGATAACCCCTTTTTCCCGGGTAAAGATAAACCCGCGATTGAAATACCGGTTGTTTTCTATTATCGGCCTCGTGGCAATGGTCATTGCCACTGGCAGTTCATATAACCGGTTAATCCATTTATCATGGGCGTTTACTGCCCGTTCCCAGAGCAATGGATCAACCTTGTCTGATTTTGTGACCCATTCAAAAAACGGCATCTCAGGCAACACCAGCAGGTCTGATTTTTTCGTTTCAAGATGCAGGATCAGCCGGTTCCAATAGATGTCAGATTCTGTCCAATTGCCGGGCAATTCGCAAACACTTACTCTCATTTGACTTCCTTCTTTTTAAACAGCGCCTGAACAAAACCTGAAAATTATGATTTCAGGATTATTCCCATGGTTGCCGCATCAATATTGCCGCCGCTTAAGATAATACCCACCTTTCCCTCTGGCACTATTGTTTTGCTTAAAAGGCCTGCAAGCCCGAGGGCACCTGAGGGCTCCACCACAAGTTTCATGCGGAAAAATAAAAATTGTACGGCATGAATAATATCTTTTTCCGAAACCGTTATCATGTCATCAACATATTCCAATATCAAAGGAAATGTAATCTTTCCAAGGGACGCGGTTCTTGTGCCGTCGGCAATGGTATCTGGATTTTGAACCCGGTGAAGGATTCCCGTCTTAAATGATTTGCAGGCATCATCGGCAAGCTCAGGCTCCACACCAATGACGCTGCAGCCAGGATTTTTGCCTTTTGCTGCAATGGCAGAACCGCTTAAAAGACCTCCGCCACCACAGGGGATCAGCAGCATGTCAAGGGAACCTGCCTGGTCAAACAGCTCCAGGGCAGCAGTTCCCTGGCCTGCAATGACATCCAGATGGTCAAACGGGGGGATCATGGTAGATCCCTGCGTTTTTTGGATGTGTAATGCAATATCTTCCCGGTTTTCTGTTAGGGGATCATATTCAACCACAATGGCGCCATAGGATTTTGTTGCCGCCAGTTTTGTTGCCGGAGCATTTTTCGGCATGACTATGGTTGTTTCAATCTTGAGCATCTTTCCCACAAGGGCAACTGCCTGGCCATGGTTTCCAGACGAATAGGTGATGACCCCTTTTGATTTTTCCAGGGGGGTCAGTTTTGAAATGCTGTTAAATGCACCCCGAAACTTGAAAGCGCCGATTTTTTGAAAGTTTTCACATTTTAAATAGATGTCCGCCCCAACCAGTTTGTTTAAGGTACTCGAGGTCATTACAGGGGTATGATTGGCATGGCCCTGTAATCTTGCAGCAGCATTGATAATATGGTTAAACATGGATGAACTCCCTAAACTGTATTATTTTAAAGCCCATTATTTCAGGTTGAACAGGAGATGTAAATATTTTTAGCACGTATTTTTTAAAGAATTAAAAAACTTGTATTTGCTTTAGAAAAATAGTTGGTTTAACCTAAAGAAAGTTTTTTTGGATAAATATCAGGTTATGCTCTGATCGCAGGTAAACTTGTGGCCTGGTTTTTTTAAGGATTTTTCAAATGAAATTTTTTAATGATTTTTCCAGGGTTTCAAAGGGGTTTGAAAATTGTGTTACCACCATTGACTCCCACACAGAAGGGGAAACCACGCGTCTGGTCGTCAACGGCCTGGGGGATATCAAAGGGGAAACCATGATGGATAAGCTGGATTGGTTTAAATCCAGATATGATCATATCCGGTGCCTTTTGACAAAAGAACCAAGAGGGTCCAAAGAAATTCTGGCTGCCGTGTTAACGGCAAATGTAACCCGAACAGCAAAGTTTGGATTGATTTACATGGATGCCAGGCGGTATCCGTATCTTTGTGGCCATGCAACCATTGGTGCCATAGTAACCCTGGCAAGGACAGGCTTTCTGCCGCTTTCCGAGAAAGAAACGGTTGTGCTGGTGGATACCCCGTCCGGGCCCATGGAGGCAAGCATATCTGTTCATGGAGATAAGCTGAATGCAGTGGCCATCAATATGGTGCCCTCTTTTGTTTATGCGACTGATCAAAAGATTGAAGTGCAGGGGTTTGGAACAATAAAGGTGGATCTTGTGTGTACGGGTGGTTTTTTTGCCATGGTTGATTCAACTCAGATCCCTGTCGAACCGGTTTTGGAAAACAAGTCGTTTTTAACGGATCTGGGCATGAAAATTATTGATGCGGCCAATGAGCAGCTCAGCGTTTCCCATCCCGTCAGACCAGATGTCAGAACCATTGATGTGACAGAATTTTATGATTCACAATATGATAACGGCAGCGCCTTTGGAAAGGGCATGGTAATTTATGGGGAATCCCATGTTGACAGGTCTCCCTGTGGGACGGGCACGGCAGCTAAGTTGACCCTTCTTCATCATTATGGGAAAATCAAAATGAATCAGAGATATATTAATTACAGTCCTCTGGGGACCTCTTTTGAGGCGATGATCGTAAAAAAAGAAAAAATCGGTCCGGTGGACGGGTTTATTGTGCAGATTAAAGGGATGGCTTATTTAACCGGTGTTCATCATTTTATCGTTGACGATGATGACCCTTTTCAACAAGGATTTATCCTGTAATGAAAACTGATGCAGATATTATTTTACATCATGGCACAATTCGAACACAGGATGATGGTCATCCAATGGCCCAGGCAGTAGCCATATCCGGCAACCGGATTTTAAGCCTGGGGTCCAGCCCGGATGTTTTGCGGCTGGCATCGAAAAACACAATAACGATTGATCTTGATAACCGGCTTGTGCTGCCGGGATTTATTGATACGCATTTTCATTTTTATGAATGGGCATTGAACTATGATTATATAGATCTTTCAACGGTTTGTTCCTTTAAGGAAATGGAAGCGGTTATCGCCAAAAGGGCAAAGGACATTGGAAAAGAAAACTGGGTGCTGGGTCAAGGATTTAATGAGTCGGACTGGCCGGAAAATAAACTGCCGAATCGACATGATCTTGATGGAATTGCACCCCATAACCCGGTCTGTATCTGGCGATGTGATCTCCATCTGGCTGTTGCCAATTCTCTTGCCTTGCAACAGGCCGGTATTGGTCTGGCAACGCCTGATCCCAAAGACGGTGTGATTGAAAGGGATGCATCTGGCTATCCCACAGGTGTTTTAAAAGAACTTGCCCCAAACCTGATCCGGAATGTTTTACCGAAGCTTTCCCCGGGAACTGTGCTTGAAAACATGAAAAAGGCCATTGGGGATGCCCATGGACTGGGACTGACATCCATTCATGACATCAGGCTTATGGGAGGCCTTGATGGAAAAGATGCCTTAAAGGCGTGGCAACGCCTGAGACAGGAAAATATGCTTCATATCCGTTGCCATGTTGCACTTCCGGGTGAAATGACAGATCAGGCCATTGATCTGGGAATTTTTACAGGATTTGGAGATGCGCTTTTGAGGATCGGGCATTTAAAGTTTTTTTCTGACGGCGGTATGGGTGCGAGAACTGGCTGGATGACACAAAAATATCTGGATGCTGAATACGGTATGCCCCTGACCCGGGTTGCAGATATTGAAAAGGCTGCATTAAAAGCGGATCAGGCCGGGTTGAGCGTCATGGTTCATGCCATTGGCGACCGGGCCAATAAAGAGGTCATCGCTATGTTCCAGCGTATTGAACGCAACGGTAAAACCCAGTGTGCCATACCCCATCGAATAGAGCATGTTCAGATGGTTCTGCCCGAAGATCTTGAACGACTGTCATCCTTGAAAAACATGTCTGTCTCCTGCCAGCCCAATAATTTAAGCCTTGATATTTCCATGATTGATACGTGTGCAGGACCCCGGGGGAAATATGCCTACAACCTGAAAAATATCTTAAAAAAGGGTATCCCTTTGATGCTCAGTTCTGATGCGCCTGTGGCAGATCCCAATCCATTGGCAGGTATTTATTCTGCCGTTACCCGAAAAAGAATGGACAATACCCCGGAACAGGGGTGGTACAGGGATCAGGCACTCAGTGTTGAAGAGGCGGTTAAGGGGTATACCATCACCCCGGCGATTGTCTCTGGAATGGGGGAGCAATTGGGCTCCATTTCAATCGGCAAGCTTGCCGATTTGATCGTTCTTGATCAGGATATCTTTACGATTGATCCGGACAGAATAGCAGATGCCCGGGTGGATATAACCCTTTTTGACGGCAGAATCGTTTATGAAAGATGATCGATCACGGATGGCCTCTGCCTATCTGACGACTATTTTTGAACGATCGGCTGATGGGTTGATGATTTGTGATGCCCAGGGAAAAATTCTCAAGCTTAATCGTGCGGCTGAAATATTAAACGGTGTAAAGGCATCCGAGGTACTGGGAAAAGATGTTAGAACCCTTGTCAAAGAGGGACAGATTGACCGGTCAGCCACCCAGGAAGTCCTTGAAACAAAGCGCCAGGTCAGTGTAATTCAGACGACACCGCGCTCAGACTACACCTTGCTGGTCACGGGAACGCCGGTTTTTGATGAGCACCATAATATTATTTTTGTGGTTGTTAATGAACGGGATATCTCTCTGATTGAAAGCATGAGAAAGCAGCTTGTGATTGTACAACAGGAATCTGAAAAAATTAAGGATGAGTTGACCGGGTTAGCCCTGCTTGAATTAAAAGAGAATAATATTGTGGCCCAGAGCGATTCAATGAAGCAGACACTAAAGCTAGCTCTAAAACTATCTGCGATTAATGCTTCCAATATTTTGATCCAGGGAGAATCAGGTACGGGCAAGGGGTTGCTGGCAAAATTTATTCATCAGCACGGGGCCGGAAACAAGAAACCATTTATTCAGATTAATTGTGCAGCATTGCCTGAAGCGCTTTTGGAGGCAGAATTGTTCGGGTATACAAAGGGGGCATTTACCGGAGCCAGTGAAAAAGGGAAGATCGGGTTGTTTGAACTGGCATCCGGGGGGACGCTGTTTCTTGATGAAATTGGGGAAATGTCTATCGGGGTGCAGGCCAAGCTGTTGAAATGTCTGGATGATCACGAAATTATGCCTGTTGGCGGTATTGCCTCAAAAAAAATAGACTGCTCGATTATTGCCGCCACAAACCAGGACCTTGAAGCACAGACTGTCAATAAAAAATTCAGGCTGGATCTTCTGCATCGGCTGAATACATTTACGATCCTGATTCCGCCATTGAGAAACCGCCCTGAGGATATACTTGAGCTTGTCAGAATCAATTTAAAAAAATATAATAGATTGTACAATCGCAGGTCCCGTATCGGTTACAAGGCTTTTGACAGACTTCAGACCTACCGTTTCCCGGGAAATGTCCGGGAACTGATCAATATCATTAAACAGGCCATTGTTATGTGTGACAGAGGGTCATTGGACGATTACCTGGTAAGCGCTTTAACCAAAGCCACGCCGCATGGAACAAAAAGTCTGCCAAAGAAGGAAGGGAGCAGTCTTGCAGATAAAGTATGGGCGGTTGAAAATGAAATGCTCATGGAGGCAACTAGGAAATGCCTTACCACCAGGGATGCAGCCAGGTTTCTGGGGATCAGTCAGCCATCTGTGGTCAGAAAATTTAAAAAGCACGGACTTGCTATTGGAAAACAATAGTCTTGATTCGGTTTTGTATCAGAAGCCGGGATTATTATTTCTCTTAAGGGTTTCAAGAATTATCAACCCGATCCATTTTTAAATCGCAATAGATGTTTAATTATTTTAAACAGTTGTCCGCATAACAATGATTCAGTTATAAATCAAATCCCATTTTGCACGGACGTTAGTTATTCTCTTTTATATAAAAAACATCTTTATTTTCAATTACTTAGTCTATTTATTAAATATGTGGCACAGGAATTGCTATGTTTTCTGGGATAACGGTTTCAATACCATTGAAATCCCATGAACAAGAAACAGGAGTATAGGATATTCAAATGAAAAACAGATCCTGGAAGCCCTGGATTTTATTATCCCCCTCTTTAACAGCTGTCTTTTTTCTTTTGGTTGTCCCTGTCTGTTTTGTCATTGTGTATAGTTTCTGGCTCAGGGGCCCAAGCGGCCAGGATATACCGGCCTTTCAATTTAGCAATTATGCCAAGTTTTTTGAAG
>Ga0180007_10003829_pt1 | contig 16381 bp, 17 predicted proteins | sample MM_PC_MetaG_FD_121122 | JGI IMG/M metagenome (GOLD analysis project Ga0180007, IMG submission 121122) | Groundwater microbial communities from the Aspo Hard Rock Laboratory (HRL) deep subsurface site, Sweden - MM_PC_MetaG | ecosystem: Environmental > Aquatic > Deep subsurface > Groundwater... | reverse complement strand
CCTAGTTATAATCCACTTCCAGGATCGGAAAAAGATTTCAAAGCTGCCTGGAGATTATTCAAGCGTCAAATTTCAACGGATCAATACGAAGTTTGGTCTGTCATCAGTTTGCCATTTAAACAGTTTGATCCTGATTCGCTGAATAATATTAACTTCATTGTTAAATTCGTAATTTGGTCATTGGACGGAATATTACCTGAGATTGTTGCTGAAGATACGGTTTGTAACGTGACAACGGCATATTCCTTTGATATGAAAGGTGGCCAGTACTTGACATCTTTTAAGACAGTCTTATCGCCTGGCCGGTGGAAATTGGTTATAACACCAACGGAAGGGAAAAATAAAACTATCTACTCAATGGAAGTGGAAGTGCCGAATGGAATGCCGCAAAACGGTTTGAGTGATATTTTATTATTCGTTGATCAGCTGATCAACGAGCCAGTCAGGATAGGGCAGGATTGCTATAGTGGACTACCTTTTTCCACATTCAGATCAGAACATGTAATTAATGCTTTAGTGACGCCGTATGGTAAATTCGAAAGTGATCCATCTTTAGTAGTTTGGTACCTGCATCCGGTCGAGAAGAGAATCAGGCGCGTTGGTCGAATTAAAGAAAACAATTACACTGATTCACTTAAATGGATTCATTCGGACGAACGTAATTTTTCTTGGGAGGAGCAGGAATTTCCACTGTTGAAATTCATGGATCCGGATGATATTATTCTGGGTTATTGTAAGACAGCTAATCGAGATGTTCTAGAACTGCATGCTTCTTTACAAAGGATCCCATCTGGTGAATATGACCTGACCTGTCTGGTGGTGGATCCCAAGTTACGAGGAGTCGCCAGACAAAGCTCTAAAAGAATTAGCGTAAAATAACATGACATTTTGCATAACGAAAATATGCATAATGATCAAATAGTAGTACTTTCAAAAAAAGATCCCCTCTGCATAAACATTTGCAGAGGGGTTTTTTATCTGTGGATAACTGTATCTTGACCTTCGGTTTTTCTTCGGTTATAATTAGTTTATAGTATATAGTGCATAGTATATGGTTTAATATCAATAATAAATTCCCTACTATAAACTATTAACAATCAACCATAAACTAATAAGACACTCCCCTCTTGAAAACCCTAAATACTAAGCTAATTAACAATAATAATATCAGGCTGAACATAGCAAACACAATGCCATATGTAATAAATGAAGCGGCCATGAATAGAGGTTTAGCCAGCCACTGTACAACCGTCCAGGTCACCGGAACCTGCAGCCACTGATCAAACATTAATATTAAGGTAAAGACTACGAGTAAACCTAAGATTCCGTAATATGTATGTTTCAAATCTGCTTTTGACGGAGCTGCATGCGAACTTAAAGTCAACATTAGATAAATAAATATGTATGTTTGCCAGGAGAAAAAGTCCAGGCTGGATAACAGATCTTTAATATAATTCACATATTGTATAAAAAAATCCTGGCTAAAGGCAAAAAAGTTCTTAAAGGATGAGAAATCTGTCAGGGCCGCTTGAATGCCTGATACCTGATTGACATACAGATCCGGCCATAAAAATTTTGTCAGCAGCCAGATTACCGCCGTCACCCCAAAAAGCGGAGCGATAGAAATTATAATATTTTTTATCGGGTTATGGCTTTTAGCGTGCTGCACAAAACCAAGTGAATCGCCTGAGGGATAAAACAAGCGTACTTTATAAACTTTTGTAAGAGTAATTAAGCAGGCTACAAAATGCGCCAGTTCATGAATCATCACACCTGGCCACATAGTGGCTAAATACCAGCCTTTACCCAGGCGGCGAATAACCAACCTATCAATAATTCGCGAAAGGCTGTATAAAATAAGTATCTGGATAATCAGCGGTAAAAATATATTAATAATACCCACCATAGACAATAGTATTAATTATATCGTTAATTATACATTATTCACTAAAAACTATAAATTAATAAAAATATGACAACTATCCTGCCAAAGAAAAAACAAAAGATCCTCCAGTTTTTGAAAAATTACATTAAAGATAATGGCTATGCACCTACCTTAACAGAGGTAGCTAAGCAATTTAAACTCTCATCTTTAGCTACCGTACATGAGCACTTGCAGTTCCTGGAAAAAAATAATTTTATTAAAAGGGATAAAGATCAAGCGCGCGGTATAATAATCCCAGACCTGGAAAAAGAAGCAAAACAAGAAGCCTCGGTATTAGTTCCCATAGTTGGTACAATTACTGCGGGCGCGCCGATTGAGGCTATTGAAGACCGCGAAATGGAAATCCCTATTCCCAAAGAAATGGTCAAGGATAAAAATTCATATATCCTGAAAGTTAAAGGTGATTCCATGATTGAGAGCCTGATCTCGGATGGAGATTTTGTTGTCTGCGAAAAAACTGATTATGCAAAAGACGGAGATACAGTTGTTGCTATGCTGGAAGATGGTACTGCCACGCTGAAAAAGTTTTTTAAAACTAAAAGCTATATCAGGCTTCAGCCAGCTAATAAAAAGTACAAACCTCTTTACACAAAGAATGTAATTGTTCAAGGAAAAGTACTGGGAATTATCAGGAAATTCTAGTTTGTTTGTAGTTTATCCCCCTACGGGGGATCACCCGAAGGGTGATGGTTGATAATTAATTGCAGATGACTATTTTTTGAATATCCAATAACTATCAAACATTATCCATTAACTATAAACTATTTCACTATACTTACTATCTTCGGTTTTTATTCGGCTTTATACTAAAAACCACTAACCATTTACTATAAACCACCTACTATTAACCATTAACTAATTAATCCTATGTCCAGAAAAAAAACTATACGAACGATATTACACGTAAGCTTAGATGCTTTTTTTGTGGCAGTTGAACAAGCCTTAAAACCAAGTTTGCGTGGCCAGCCTATTGTTGTCTGCGGCCGTCTGGTAAATAAACAAATCGTTGCCTGCCCAAATTATGAAGCCAGACGATTAGGTATCAGGCAGGCTATGTCTATAAGCCAGGCTCGCCTAATAGTACCACAGATAATTATTTTAAATGCCTCATACAATTATTATGAAAAATTTTCAGAAGAATTCTTCAAAATACTTTCCCGCTTCACTGATCATATAGAACCGGTCTCGCTAGACCAAGCATATATAGATATAACTGATCAGCAAGAAAATTGGATCTCTCCTGAATTTATGGCAAATGAAATAAAAAAAGCCATTTATAAAGAGCTGGAAATTACATCGTCTATCGGCATAGCTAATAATAAAGTATGCGCTTTTATCGCTTCCCAGATTAATAAACCCAATGGTATTATATACGTCCCTTGGGGAAAAGAAAAAACCTGGCTGCAAAATAAGCCCATTGCCTACTTACCCGGCATTGGGCCAAGAACACGAGCTATACTGGCTAAAACCAACATCAATACAATTGGCCAGCTGGCCTGCTTATCAAAAGAATTACTAATTCAGACATTCGGCTCTTGCGGGCAGACTATTTGGTATTTTGCCAATGGTATTGATAATCGTCAGGTAATAACTCCAGGTCAGTCAAAATCAGTTAGTCGTACTTTTTCATACAAATATCCTACCACTGATCGGGATCTGGTGCTATCAACTTTTGATAACATGCTGGCTAAAGTTTGCGGCCACCTCCGGAAAAACCATAAAAAAGGTCAGACTATATTCATCCGTTTGGTTAATGCCAATGGTGTTACTTATTCCCGCCAGAAAAAACTGGACTTTACTGCATTCAACGAATTGGATTTTTATCCGACTTTTCGCAAATTAATTTATGAAATCTGGCCCATGTCCAGGGAATTTAAGACAATCAGCGTGGGGGTATCCTGCCTAACCCGCCAGTCAAAACAGGATAATATATTTGAACACTCATTTTACAAACTAAAACAAATCCAGTCCGCAATTAATAAGATACGGTATCATTACGGGTTTTCTCCGGCCCAATCCGGTTTTTCTTTATAATTATTTTATTTTTGGTTTGGTAATATTTGGTTCGCGCCCATAAAAAGGAGCCACGGAGTGTATTTTTGATTTTGTAATTTTTTTTGCGCATTTTTTTGCCAAATCAGGCAGGCCGTTGAATTGATCCTTTTTAAAACCGATTATCGGAATTTTTAAGGCATAACTTAATGCATTGGCAATAATTATACCGATGCGTAAAGAAGTAAAGCCCCCTGGCCCGGCTACTACCCCTATCCCACTAAGATCACTGGTCTTTATTTTATTTTCACTCATTACCTGCTCTATTGCCGGCAAGATTTTTTCTGCATTAATAAATTGCCCCTGGACTAATTTTTCAGCCACTAATTCGCCTTTTGAACTAGTTAAAGCTATAACAAAATTATCATTCCCGCTGGAATCAATAATTAGAATCATTTATTATTTATTAAATATTTTATCCGCTACTACTATTTTCGGATTTTCTAAAATCGTAAACAGAAATTTATCCGTTAAATCATTACGATACTCAAATTCTTTTTTTGACATAACAGTATATCTGATTTTTTTATCAAAATCTTTATGAAACTTATTTATCATCCGTTTTAATTTTGTGCGATTAACTTTACCGACAATAAGCATATCGGTTTGCGCCTGAAGCACTCCGGTAAATAATCCAGTTAAGGCCAAATATGATATTTGCCCGATTTTTTTTATGTTTTTGGCTAAATTGCGTTCCAGCGTCAGCTGTGATTTAAGCATTAATGATTTCAGCTCCGGATATAATGTAAATGTAGAATTAACCCTATAAAATTTCTTTTGTCCTACTTGATGGGGTGAGATCAGCCCAATATCCTCAAGATTATCCAATTCCCGCCGGACTGAATTTATTCGCTCCTTGATTTTCCGCGTTAATTCCCGGACAAAATAATCGTTACCCGGATTAGTCAGGAAAATCCTTAATAACTTTACCCTTGTTCGTGAACCAAATAGTTGTTCAAGCATCCTAATTATTATCTTTACTATATCTTGTATTTATATTATAATATGTCTTGATAAAAGTAGCAAGAATTTAGACGCTTATGACTGACAAAAATATATCGTTTGACAAGCTCCAGATATGCGACCCTGATAAAAGCAGGTCAACCTGCCATATTTTCATTTCCCGCCAGTCTCCAGCTGAAGAACTTAGTTTAGGCAAGCTTTTTGTCATTACTGAAATTACCTCCCGAGATAAAATTAATGCCGATATAATCAATACTATCCAGGAAGAACTAAAAATTAGTTACTACAATACTGAGGATCTAAATATTGAAACGGCCTTTGAAAAAGCATTGGAATCCATCAACCAGCGAATTGCTGATATGGTCGGTGATTATGATGTCAACTGGCTTGATAAGCTGAATACTATAGCTGCGGTTGTTAAAGGTGATAATCTCTACTTCAGCCATATTGGAAATATCCATACATTCCTCATACGCAACGAAAAAATATCAGATATTATTCAAACAACATCCCGCGATGAAATACAATCTAATAATATCAACCCTTTAAAAGCGTTTTCAAACATTATTAACGGACCTCTGCAAAGTGAGGATATTATTTTATTTTGTACGCCTACCCTGCTGGATTTCCTTTCACAGGAAAAAATTAAGCGCCTTCTGCTGGAGCATAATATTACTCAAGCAATAGATATGATGGATAAACTGTTATCAGAGAATATGAATAACACCTCCTTTGCTGCTATCGCTGTGAAAATTGAATCGGAAAAATCAATTTTAACTGAGCCGAGTGCTGCACAACAAATTGCCACACCGACACCGACCACTGTTACCGCTGCTACATCCCCGCAAGGATCAATGGACAGTTTGTTGCAACAGCAGGCTGATACCAGCAGAGTGCTTACACCGTCATTGAGCAACCATTTATGGCATATATTAAAAAATGGTGCGATTCGAATAGTAGACTTTGCACGACTACAGATTTTCCGTCAATCACCAAGGCGAATTAAATTCAACCAGCAAATGAGAAAATACCAGCCTACACATACTGCTAGTTACGATCAAACATCGAAGATGCCTGTTACTCTAAAAACAATTTCCAGGGGAGGTAAAAAAATAGGCAGTGCAGTGACTTCAGGCAGTAAATCCATTATCTCCTTGGTTAAGAAAAAAGATCAGATTGCCTCTGGTATTAAATCTGCGCCCACTTCGTTTAAACAAAAAATTACTAACTTAATATTTAAATTCAACAGGCTGTCCAGAGTCAGTAAACTAATCTTGGCCCTGGTAGTGGTTATTGCCTTTATTTTATCCCAAAGTATCTTTAATATGGCCATATCCAGGCAAACTGAAGAAAATAATATTGAATATGACCAGACTGTTTCCTTAATTTCTCAAAAAATATTAAAAGCAGAGGCTGCTCTATCATATGGCAATGAAGATGGTGCCAAAACATTACTCAATGAAGCAGAAGCATTAATCAATGAACTGCCTGACAAAAAACAGGACCAAAAACAAAAAATTGAAGAACTACAGAACGATATCAATAAGCAGCAGGAAAAAACTAAACATATAATTTCAGTTGATCCCCGGCAAATTGCCGACTTTAACACGGTAGATGGGCCAGTCAGCGTTAAAAATCTTACCTTAATAAATAACTCATTATACACATTTGATACGGCAAAAAAAACGATATACTCAGCCAATATAGAATTAGGTGAAATCTCCGCCTGGCCACAAGAAGACATGCCTAATGTTTTTAAGCACATTATTCCACAGAATAATAATTCATTGATTTTACTGGATACAGACAATAACGCCTATGAATTTGGCATTAACAATGAAGCTCTGACAGCATTATCGCTCAATCAACCATCCGAAGAAATGAATATTACCGATATCTTTATTTATGATTCTCGTCTTTACATGCTAGACACAAATAATAACCAGATATTCCGCGCTTTCCGGGTCACAGGTGGTTATAACAGCCCGACAGAATGGAAAAATGATGGTACCAGCCTAACTGAGGCCGTATCACTGGCCATTGACGGAACGATATTTGTTCTAGAAAAAAACGGCAATGTATTGAAAATGTCACAGGGCAACCTCCAACAGTGGTCATTGGACGCAATTGATCCGGAATTAATAAATGCTGACAAAATATTTACGAATACCTCAACTGATAATCTTTATATTCTAGACAAGCAGCAACAGCGCATTATTGAATACACAAAAATCGGACAACTATTAAACCAGTATACCTCCGAATTATTCAACAACATCAATGACTTTGTGGTTGACTATATCAATAAAAAAATGTATGTCCTTAATGGAAATACAATACTTGTCTTTGATTTACAGTTATAATCCATAACAAAAAACTGCTCCTTATAAATTGAGCAGTTTTTTGAATGGTAGTATTATTTCAAATTTACTTTTGCGCCTGCTTCTTCCAGTTTTTTCTTTAATTCCTCAGCTTCTTCTTTGCTGGCGCCTTCTTTGATTACTTTTGGTGCGGCATCGACAATGTCTTTAGCATCTTTTAGGCCTTTTTGCGTAATCTCTCGAACTACTTTAATTACGGCAATTTTACTTGAGCCAGCCTCAGCCAATTCAACATTGAATGAAGACTGCTCTTCAGCGCCATCTTCGCCACCGGCAGCTGGTGCAGCGCCGGCAATGGCTACTGGTGCCTGAGCTGAAACGCCAAACTTGACTTCAAGTACCTTGACTAGATCAGCTAATTCCATGACTGTCAGCTTTTCAACTGCCTCAACAATATTCTTGAATTTTGCAGGTACTCCAACAGATTTCTCGTCACCTGACCCTGAACCTGTTGAAGGGTCTTTTTCCTCTTCTTGCTTTTTTTCTTCTGACATAAATTAATTCCTTTCTAAAATTTATTTTAAATTATGACTTTTTTTCTTTTATTGCATTTAGGGCATACACTAAATTCCGCATGTTGCCAGCCAGGACATTGACCAGGCCGGATAACGGATAATTGACCAACCATACCAGCTGGCCGCGCAATTCATCCATACCAGGCAATAAGGCTAATTTCATTACCTCCTCAGCATTAATAAATTTTCCTCCAAATATCCCGCCTACTAGTTTCAAAGCTTTATGCTTTTTAGCAAACAGATGCAGGAGCTTAGCTGGCAATATTTCATCCTTATAACTAAAAGCTGCGCCTAAACCGCCTTCTAAGGAGGAAATGTCAATTTCTTTTAAGCCGGCTTTAATTATAGCCAACTTTAATAATGTCTTTTTAGTAACAGTATAATCAACCTGCCCCTCACGTAATACTTTTCTTAATTCTGTGGTATCAGCCACATTTAATCCGTCAAAGTTAGTGAATATTACAAATTTTGTCCTGGAAATTTTTTCTTCCAGTTCCTTTACAGCGTCAAATTTTTGTTGCTTTGTTTTTGCCATATTTTTATAATTAAAAAATCTGTGGGTTAGCCACAGACCATATAGTATCTAAGTTCTAAGTTCACAGTTCTTAGCTCCTAGTTTACCTCGGCAGGTAATTAAGCTTGTCCTGAACTTGTTTCAGGATCATGACGCCTGCTGTCTGTGGCAATATTTAGTTATTCACAGTATAACAAACAAAAAAACTATGTCAAGTTAAAAAGCTTCTCACTACTTCAATTACTTCAATTGTGAATCATATCTTTGGAATTATTATTCCTCTTTACTCAAAATTTCCGAAATGTCGTTTACTAACATATTTACAGACTGTCTATCGGTTCCTTTGACTTTAGTCATATACTGGCGTATTTCTTGTTCTTTTTGGGCTGTTAAATCTTTTCCAAACTCAATCCTGAGATCCCCAAGAAAGCGATCAATCGCATCATCAGCCCACTCGTCTTCTTGGATATAATCTGCTTTAGCAGCAACACTTTTAACTTTATCCCAATAAATATGTTCCTTAAAAATTTCAATCTTTCTTGGTCTTGCATTTTCTCTTGCTATGTCATCTGGCCTGATTGTAATTTTTTCTCCCATATAATTATTATTAACTAATAATGGTTCCAGAAAATTTATTATCTTTAATAATATTTTCAAGATTTGCTAAATCAGTACCTAGGCATATTACTACCTTTAAATTAATTCTTTTGGCTAATTTTGAGGCTTCTGGATCAAAAGGCACATGGGCACCTGGCTTCCATTTTCTGCCAGTTAAATCTAATAATTCATCCCATTTTATTTGTTTAATAATTTTTGCTGATTTAATTTTTTTAGGATCAGCAGTGTAAACATACTTAATATTGCTTAAGTTAATTAGCAAACCCGCACCATATGCTTTAGCTAACAAAACCGCGTCTTTATCCGAGGAACATCCTGGTTTCCAGCCGGCGCCGATTAATATTTTTTTATCAGTTTTTATTTTTTTTGTTGGATTATTCAAAACCGTATTATGTGCCTGCATGCCGAAAATTGCTCGTATCAACTCTGCGTTATACTTTGTCGCCGATATACCTATCCAATCAAGGTCATCAATACTAACTTTAGAATTAACTAAACGGGAACTTTTTTGGTAATGCCGGCAAATATCCCCTCCTCCGGTGACAATAATAAAACGATACCCTTCTTTTACTAAGCCAAGTATAAGGGATTTAAATTTTTTTAAATATACAACATTAATTTTATCTGGAATAATAATTGAACCGCCAAGGGATAAGATTATTGTTTTATAATTCATATGCACAACTATTAACTATATACTATTAACAATAAACCATTAACCATATACTATCTACTATTAACTATTAACCATAAACCTACTGCAAATACTTTCTCTTATTTTCCAAATGCTCATCATACGTCTTGCTGAATACTGTTGAGCCGTCCGGCTTGGTCAAAAAATAAAAATATTCGCTTTTTTCTGGATAAATTGCCGCCATGATGGCAGATAATGCAGGGTTACAAATCGGTCCTGGCGGTAGTCCTTTATATTTATACGTATTATAGAGATTATCCACTTTCAAATCCTCGCTACTCGGCTGCAGGGCTTGTTTGCCGGTAACGTAGTTTACTGTGGCATCTGATTGCAGAGCTACACCCAGATTCATACGGTCATAGAATATTCCGGCAGCAATTTTTCTATCTGTATCGGTGCGCACTTCTTTTTCAATAATTGAAGCTAAGGTAATAATTTCGTAAATACTCATATTGCCGGCTTCTACATCCTGCTTCATCTGATCGGTGAATTTAATTTCGAAATTATCCAGCATCTTTTTTATAATATCAACTGATGTTGCATCCTCATAAATCCTATAAGTATCCGGGAATAAATAGCCCTCTAAATCCTGCTCTGCGGGTTTGTCTACCAATAAATTATATATCTTATCAGGGATCAGCCGGCGGGAATCTTTTGTGGCCACCGCTTTAAGAAAATCATTTTTTTCTACTACCCCCTGCTCAGCCAGATAATCCGAAATTTCTACAGAATTCCATCCCTCAATAATGGTAATAACCTGTTCATCGGCTACTTGTCCGGAAGTTAATATGTCAACTACTTCTTTTATATTGGAATCTTTCCCGAGTAAATAATCTCCAGCAATAAAATTAGACTGTGAGCCATCAAAAAATACATAAACTTCAAACCAGTACGCACTGCGGATCAACTCAACCGCTTCCAGATTTACACCAATTTCCTTAACACTCTCACCGTCCTTAATATTAAAAACCACCTCTTCCTCATTGCCGGAAACGGGCAGGCCTATCTGGTTCCAAAAATACAACCCTCCCAGCAGAACGGCGCCAATAATTGCAAACAAGATAATTATTAATACTTTTTTAAACACTTTTATTTTTTTCGCTTACTTGTTTATAAATACTTATTCAGCTTTCTTTTTTCCAGCTCTTCTACAATTTTTTTAACGTCTTGGGCCTTATCCTTTGGGCAAACTAGTATACAGTCCTCAGTTTCTATTACTATCATATGTTCCAAACCGGCAGTGGCGATTAACTTGCCTGAATGGCTGTATATCAAATTATCTTTTGAATTTATCTGAAGCGTCCTGCCTTTAGTTACATTTGAAGATTCTTTTGAGGCCAGAATCTCCTTGACCGTGCGCCAATGGCCTACATCTGCCCAGTCAAAGCTGGCCGGAATAACTATCAAATTTTTTGTTTTTTCCATTATACCATAATCAATTGAAATAGGTTTTAATTTATTGAATTCTCTGTTTATCGCTGATTTGCTTGTCCGTGTGCCTATGACTTCACTGATCTTCATTAGTGTACTGTAATGCTGGGGCAAATGCTTTTTATACAGGCTTAGCAGGTAATCTACGCGCCAGCAAAACATAGCCGGATTCCACAAGTAGTCCCAGGTTTTAATATATTTTTTAGCTGTAGTTAAATCGGGTTTTTCAATAAATTTTTGTCCATAGAATATCTCATCATTCCCAACTTGTTTAAAAATTTTATTGATTTTTATATACCCATATCCAGTTTCAGGATATGTAGGCCGGATGCCGATTAACAATGAATTCTGCGGATTTTTCTTAATTACCTTTTCAGATAATTTCAATATTCTAATATACTCCTTCTCATTTTTAATATAGCCGTCTGAATTTGCCATTATCATCACTTCTTTAGGGTCCTGTTTAGCTAATGTAATTGCAGCTAGACCTATTGCGGCGGCAGTATCTTTTTTAGCAGGTTCAACAATTAAATTTTTATCTGGGAAAAGGGGCAGTTGTTTTTTTATCAACCTAACTTGCTTATAATTTGTAGAAATATAAATATCACTCCCTTTGAATCCTTTTTTCAAACGTTTATATGTCAACTGTAATAGTGTCTGTCGTCCGATAAAAGCTTGGACTTGCTTTGGTTGTTTTTTTCTGGATACGGGCCAGAGGCGTTTCCCTCCCCCGCCGGCCAAAATTACTACTTTCATTTTTGTTTAATATCCATTATTAATTTATTCTCCCCATTTCCTGGGAATTAACGGTACGAACTGAAAACCAGGGAAGCGTTTTTCATGAAAATCATTGTCTGTAACCTTATCCATCATGACCATGGCTTGTTCATATTTACCAACTGGGATAACCAGTCGCCCCCCTACCTTTAATTGTTTTAATAATATATCCGGAATCCCAATTTCCGCTGCGGCCGCTACAATTATCTTGTCGTATGGGGCGGCTTTTTTATAACCGCGGGTTCCGTCGCCGCAAATGAATTCCACGTTTTGATATCCGTACTTATTTAAATTCTGCTGACCAAACTCCTTAAGGGGGGGAATTCTTTCAATTGCATATACCTTTCCCTCCGGACCGACCAGCTCTGCCAGCATGGTTGTTTGCCACCCAGAACCAGAACCTATGTCTAAGACCTTCTCGCCTTTTTTCGGCTGCAGCAGCTCCAGCATAAAAGCGACTGTCAAAGGCTGGGAGATTGTCTGGCCATGGCTTAGAGGCAGGGGTATGTTTAAATGCGCATCGGTTTTTATATCCGGGGGTAAAAAATCATGCCGCTTTATTTTTTTAAAAGCATTTATAATTCTAGTGCTTTTTAGGTAACCTTCGTCTACTAATTTTTTAATTAGATCCTCCATATTGATTTTTTCCTAATTATATGATATAATGGAAATACAAAAATAAAAATCAAAAATAAACAATGTATGTAAAAAACCAAAGAAAAATTTTGGAATTTTGGGTAGGTATTATTTTTTGCCTACTTTTTTTATTGCCTGTTTCTACCCTGGCGCAAACGGATGTAGCAGGAGAAATTTTTCAGCTAGTCAACGAGGAACGTATTAATCATAACCTCAGTCCCCTAACCATCAATCAGTCTCTACAGCAAGCCGCTGATAATCGGGCCGTAGATATGATCAATAAAAATTATTTCTCTCATCGCTCTCCCGATGGACGTTTGCCTTGGGATTTTATTCTTGAGCAGGGATATGACTATTTGCTGCTGGGAGAAAACCTGGCCATGGACTGGCCAACGCCTAATGATGCAGTAACCGCCTGGATGCAAAGTCCAACTCATAAACGTAACATTGTCAGCTATGAATTTACTGAAACAGGCATTGCCGCGGTTGCCTATAAAAACAGTTATTTAATAGTTCAGATTTTTGGCCAAGAAAGTGATATAATGATTTCCTCAGAACAAAATGTCATTAATGCAGAAAAACAATCCAACCCAGTTATCCAAAAGTCAGAACAGCATCTTTTGCCCTCTTTTATAGAAACAGACAATTTAAATAATCAAAGTACATTCGCAACTAACATTATATCAAATAAAGAGAATTCAGAGAATATGAGCGTTTTAGGAGCCAGTAATTGGAGTACAGCCAATGTAAACCCAGCCAATAAAAATCCCAACTTCTTACTGCCTTTTTTGGTATTTAGTTTTTTTCCAATATCTATGGCATTATATTTAAAAGTCCAGGCCGTTCATGAAATAATTTAATACATCTACATTTCGATCTATTTTTGAGCAAACAGTCATGGTGACTGTTTTTTATTAAACCTTGCAATATTAGGCTCGTTCATTTAAAATAATATAAAAATTAACACCAAAAATAAAATTTATTCAGAAGGTGTTAATAATTCTACATGAACAATCCATTTCTATCAGTAAATCACATTACCGAACATATAACTGAGCTGGGGATGATACTGAAAGAGGAAATCATTTCTGACCCAAAAAAACTTGAATTGCAGGGAAATATCCTGGGAGTAAATGTTGAATTGCCTATTACAGGGCAAATTATTAATATTTACCTAATTATTATCTCAATTATCTTAACTATAGGAATATTATTAGCTGTAGCAGCTTGGCATAAGACTTCTCCCGAAAATGACATGGATGACGAACTGGAAGATGAAGACATTATTGAAATTTAATAGTTATCCACATGCATTAAATTCATCATCAAATTAGCCTAAAAATGTCAGGCTAATTTTTTATATGTACATTATTGACAATAGTATCTATTGAGGTACAATTAAAAAACGACAAAAAAACAAATACAACAATATAAACACAGATAAAACCGGGGGGGGGAATTAATCCTTAATTTAACAGAGCTTGAAGCCCGTTAGAAGAGTTTTCTTAAATAAATCCCTCTCAGTTTGCTGTTATCCAAAAACCCATTGCTGGTTAGTCAATGAGGGTGTTTTTTTTAAGAAAGGTCGATAGGGTCAGCTTATAAATTATTAAGTTGACTTTTTTAGATAAAAAAATTGGTGGCTTACTCTTGGAGGGATTTACCTTGAAAGTATGCTACCTATGTTAATACGATCACATATTATGTGATCACTATTGAAAGGGGGTGAAAAGAATGAAAAAAATTCTACTTTCATTTATGACAATAGCAATGGTCGGCGCAATTGCAGTCGGCGCAACCAGTGCAGTCTTTACTAGTCAGGCAACCGTTGAAAACAACACTTTTGCCACCGGTGTTCTAGAAATCAGAGTAAATGGTCAGCCCACAATTGCTGGCTTTGATTTTGGCAATGCCGCACCTGGAGATTGTCATACATTCCAGCATAATGTAAATAATTACGGCCAACCATGGTTTGCTGGTCCTTCAACTCTAGACGCAAAAACACTAACAGTAAGTTCTGCATTTGATAATGGAAGCTCATACCTCTACGATAAATTAGATGTTACTGTGGGAGCTGACAGAGGTTGGGGTTCATGGATGCCTGTTTACAGCGGTCCATTGAACGGCTTATCAAGCGCTGATCTGCTGTCTCCTCGCTGGACTGAACTTATTCCTGGTAGCTCAGAAGATGTCCAATACACCGTTTGTCTGCCGTCAGATGCAGATAATACCTACCAGGGTTTAAGCACTACGTTTGATTTCGTAGTTGACGCAACAAATCCATAAGGTATTGATTTGAAACCTTTGCGGTTGCCTATTTTTTTCTAATAGGCAACCTAATGAGTTTTTATAAATAATCAAATGAACTTGCGTATAGGTAGAATTATAATATCAAAAAACAAAACACTAAAGATAGTCAGCAACACGATTGTCATTTTTTTTGCTGTTATTGCTGTTCTTTTAATAATGTCAAATTTTAGTATCTTCGGCCTAAGAGCATTATCTGTCAAATCAGGTTCTATGAATCCAGCCATAAAAACGGGCAGTCTGATTTTCACCCACCCACTTGATGATTATCAGGTTGATGATATTATCACCTACAGATCACAAGGAGAAAAGGAGTTAATAACCCACAGAATTATCCAAATCAGCAGGCTAGATAACCAGATCTCTTATCGGACGCAGGGTGATGCCAATGATTCCCCTGATTCATACCTGGTTCCAAAAAGAGGTGTGGCAGGCAAAGTATTTCTGTCCATGCCAATTTTAGGTTATATCATCTCCTTTGCCAAAACAACGCTTGGCATTATCCTGCTTGTGGTTATTCCAGCAACAATAATTATTTACGAAGAAATCTGTAAAATTAAAAAAGAATATAAGAAAATAAAAAAGAAAAAAATATTAGGTGAAAAAACTGAACCAATTACAAAAGAGGAATCTGATAAGAAAGTCACATCACGAAAAGAAAAAATATTTAATATATTAAAAAGAAAATATAAAATATTCTTATTGTTATTAACTATTACTGTCGGACTAATTATTGCTCCTTCAACGTATGCAATTACAAAAGATAGCGGAGACCTGACTATAAAATATCCAGAGGAACCAATCTTTAATGAAATTAATATTGCACCAGGATATTTTGCCAGCAAATCTTTTTCAGTTACCAATAATGCTGATAGCGAAAAATTTCTTGGCATAAAATTCCGTAGCGGTTCAGCTCAGCAGCTAGATGAGGTACTTCATTTTTCTATTCAAAAAAATAATAAAACAATTTTTGGCGGCAGTAATGATAAAAAAACTTTAAGTAATTTAGTATCAAAAAATGAAATTTCTATTGACACTTTAAGAGCCGAGGAAGATACAAATTATTCAATCACTGCTGAATTACTGCCAAGCATTGGGAATGAATATCAGGGCAAAACTTCAATATTTGATATGCAGGTTGAATTTTTCCAAACAGATACCCCGCCCGCACCGCGCACGTTAGGTGATGAAACAGATACTCAAGAGTATGACCTACCTCCTATCCTGGTACAGCCTGTACCTGAACCTGAACAAAAAGGACTAGTTTTGGGCGAAGAAACTACCCAAGAGCAAAAACAACCCCAATTAAATGGTAATATCCTGGGCGTAGATATTGAACTGCCAATTACTGGTAATTCCATCAATTTTTATCTGATTTTAATATCAATTGTCTTAACAATTGGCATACTGTTATCCATAGCTGCTTGGCGCAAGACATCTCCTGAAAATGACCTAGATGACGAGCTGGAGCAAGACGAAGAAATCATTGAAATATAAAAGTTATCCACAACCTTTTATATACCACTAAATCCAAAATAAGTACCTATT
>Ga0180007_10003828_pt1 | contig 16381 bp, 11 predicted proteins | sample MM_PC_MetaG_FD_121122 | JGI IMG/M metagenome (GOLD analysis project Ga0180007, IMG submission 121122) | Groundwater microbial communities from the Aspo Hard Rock Laboratory (HRL) deep subsurface site, Sweden - MM_PC_MetaG | ecosystem: Environmental > Aquatic > Deep subsurface > Groundwater... | reverse complement strand
GTGGTTGTTGCCGTGCGAAATTTGATAACCGGCATGAACGACCCGGCCTCCCTCGCCCGGGGCGGTGCCTGCGTGCTGGCGTTCCTGCCTGGCAAGGCCGAGATCGAGCGCTGCCTGCGGGAGCTGGCGCCCCTGGTCCAGCAGGGCGTGGAGCTTTTCGGGCTTCACCGCGGCGCAGATCGCCGGGTGCGCGAGGCGGTCTTCGCCCCCGTGCCGGCCGGACGCCGACGGGTCGTCGTGGCCACCAACATCGCCGAGACGAGCCTGACGCTTCCGGACGTCAAGGCCGTGGTCGATTCCGGGCTGGAGCGGCGCTTCGAGTTCTCGCCGCGCACGGGATTGAGCCACATGACCACCGTGCGCATCTCGCAGTTGTCGGCCACCCAGCGCGCGGGCCGCGCCGGACGCCTGGGACCTGGCTCGGTGGTGCGCCTGTGGACCGCCGCCGAAAAGCTCGACGACTTCCCGGAGCCCGAGATCCTGCACGCCGATCCCCTGCCCCTGGAGCTGGAGCTGGCCCTCTGGGGCGACACGTCCGATCTGAAGTTCATTACACCGCCCAAAGCCGCCTCGCGCGCCGTGGCATCATCGTTGCTGCGCGACCTGGGCTTCCTTGACAAGGCCGTCCGGACCGACGAGGCCGGGAGTCCCGGACGAATCACCGACCGTGGGAGGAAGGCCTCCCGGATGGGAGTGCATCCTCGCCTGGCCGCGATGATCCTGGGGGCCCCCAAACGCGCGATGCCCACCGCATGCTTCCTGGCCGCCCTGCTCGAGGAAGACCTGTGGCAGGCCCGCGACCCCGAGCGCGTGTCCCTCTGGGTGCCCATGCTCCTGCGCGCCTCCCTCCCCGAGCGACTGCAGAAGGCCGTGTCCCGCGTCACCTCCGCCGCCGGCATCCACTGGCGCGCCCATGACGTGGATCCCGCCCTGTGCGGTCGCCTGCTGGCGGCAGCCTACCCCGATCGCGTGGGTCGCGTGGACCCCGCCAATCCCAAACGCCTGGTCCTGGTGTCCGGACGTGCCGGCCTGCTGCCGGATCCGCAGGAGCCGGGTTCCCTCGCCGTCGCGGTGTTCGCCGATGGCGGAGAGACCAGCGCCAAGGTGTCCCTGTACGAACCCTGCACCCTCGACGACGTGCTTTCCACCGGCACGCTGGCACCCGAGAAGCGCACCACCGTGGACTTCAAGGGCTGGAGCGTCACCGGCCGCACACGCACCCTGCTGGGCCAGATCCAGCTCGACGAGAAGATCGCCGCCCCCGATCGCCCCACCCTGCATGCGGCCGTGGCCGCGCGCCTGTCCGCCAACGGCTTCGGCGACCTGCTCACAGGACCGAAGACTACCGCCGCCCTGACCCGCCTGCGGCTGGCGTCGGCGTTTTCACAGGCGACGTCCCCTTCACCCGAGTGGCCCGCCTGCGACGAGGATGCCCTGCTCTCCTCGGTCTCCGCCTGGTTGCTGCCCCACGTGCGCTTTGTCCAGGGCCCCGTCCTCGATGACGCCCTGATCGCCCACGCACTTATCGCCGCGCTGCCGACCCATCTGGCCGCCCGCCTCAAGGAGCTCACGCCTGATCACCTCACCCTCCCGTCCAAGCGCCGTGTCCGCGTGGATTACGAGTCGGGCCCCGTCCCGGTGGTCGCCGCACGCCTGCAGGACTTCTTCGGCTGCAAGAAGACGCCCCAGATCTGTGGCAAGCCCGTGCTGCTGCACCTGCTCAGCCCGGCCAACCGCCCGGTCCAGGTCACCTCGGACCTGGCCGGCTTCTGGAAGAACTCCTATCCGATGGTCCGCAAGGAGCTGGCCGGCCGCTACCCCAAGCACAACTGGCCCCTGGATCCTTGAGTCCCCGACCATTGCACCGGCATGATTCCATCAGTCAACCGGTGGCCATTTATCCCGATCGGAGGGGGTGTGCCAAAACGGCACAGTGTTGGGAACGCGCCACAGGGGCCTTTCCGCCGGGGACAATTTTTCCTCATCACGTGAAAGGATTTCAGACTTGGCACGTGGTTTGCGATAAAGCCTGTCAGGGAGATCCGACCAGCCTCCGCGAGGCGACTGAGGTTTTCCCGACAAGCTCCCAAAAGCAAACGAGGAGGATTTGCATGATGTCCAACTATCTGATCCTGACCACACTCTTCTCCTGGATGACCACGACCACGCCTTGCCAGGACCCGCCCGTACAGACGCCCGCTCCATGCGTGACCATCGTGGTCACCTGCGGTGCCGGGTCCGTCTCCGGGACCCCCGGCGCCTGCGACACAAATCGAGATCCGGTCCGGGACCCGGCCGTACCGCCATCGGTCGTCACCCTCCCCGACACGCCCCCTGAAATCCTTCTCTCGCGAAAGAGGGAGACGCCCGTTGCGCCGCCCCTGGACGCCGGCGCCACCGAGCTCGCGCTCTTCACCACGGCCCGGACCCTCCCGAGGGGCGCCAGCCTCGTGGAGACCTCTTTCCTCGCCGTCCCCGAGGGCCTCCCGGAGGCGTGGGTGGATCTCGTCGGCGTGAAGATCGGCCTCACGGATCGTGCCCAGCTCGGGTTCCGCACGTCCCTGCGGCTAATGTCGTCGATTCAGGACGATCCCCTCGGACTTTTCGCCGCAGGGCTCATCGGGCTGAACTTCAAGTATCAACTCTGGCGCAAAGGCGAGCAAAGCCTGGCCTTCAACTACGTGTTCCCCTACACCGAGCTGGTCTGGTCGCGGCACACCCGCGACGGGTCCTACACCCTCGCCGTGGGGACCAGCCTAATCACGTTGGCGGAGAGCCTCGCTGGCGAACACCATCGCGACGCCTTCCTGCGCGCCGGTGTCGTCAGACGACTGTCGCGGACGGTCCGTCTGGTGGCCGAGACCGGGGCCTTCCATTACTTCACCGATCCCGAATCCGCGGTGTTCGGCTCGGCCGGCCTGCGGTTCATCGGGGACCACGCCTACCTGGACGCCTTCGCCGGGCTGGCCGGCGAACCCGGCGACGACGGCGGCGTCTTTCTCGGCATGGCCCTCGGCTGGCAGCACTGAAGGCACCCTGCGCCCAACGCCCCATCATGAATCATCATCCCAAGCAAAGCGTCGAACGCGAGCGAAGTGCGCGCGCCCCGGTCGGTCAGTCTCCGGCCTTGTTGGAGATCTCGAGATCCTGGATGATTTCCTGGTTATACGCCGTGATGATGTCGTTGCGGGTGATGATGGCGATGATCTTCTCATCGTCATCCTCCTCGGCGACGAGGAGCTCGGTGAAGCGCTCAGTGACCATCAATTGAATGGCAAAGAACAGGGATTCTTTGCGGCTCACAGTAAAAGAGGGCTCGGCGATGTCGGCAGCCAGCACCACCGAATCGATGTTCATCTCCGTGACCATGGTGCGCAGGAGCCGGCCGTCGACCACGCCGAGGAGCCGGCCATCCTTCGAGATCACCGGGAAGGTCTGCGTCTCTGCCTGGCTGAACTTCTCGATCAACTCCTTGAAGGGCATGTCCTCGCGGACGAACATGACCGGGCTGGGGTTTCCATCGTCGAGGACATCGCCCACGGTCATCTTCTTGAGCACCGAGCTCATCATGTTGCCCATGTGGATCGGCGCGTCGAAGCGGGAAGCCAGCTGGTTCTTGTAGATGGTGTGCTTGCGGGACAGCATGTAGGCGATGATGCACACCCACATCGACGGCACCAGAAGGTGGTAGTTTCCCGTCATCTCGCTGACCATGATGATCGTGGAGATGGGCGTGTTGGCCGCCGCGGCGAAGAAGCCGGCCATGCCCACCATGGCGAAGGCGCCGGGCTGGATGCCCATGTTGGGGAACACCTGCTGGGCCATGATACCGGTGGCCCCGCCGAAGGCGCCGCCGATGACCACCGCCGGACCGAAGACGCCGCCGCTGCCGCCCGAGCCGATGCTGAACGCGGTCGAGAAGATCTTGCCCACGGCGATTACCACCAGGATGCCGACCGCGGTCCAGGCCGTGAAGACCTCGCCGGGGATCCAGAGGCGCACCTCGCCGTTGAAGGCGGACTGCACGATGCCGTAGCCAGTGGCCAGGACCTCGGGCAGGAAAAAGCCCATCACGCCCACGATGAGACCGCCGATGGCGGGCTTGAAGTGATTGGGGATCTTCATGCGATGGAAGAAGCCCTGAACGGCATAGAAGGTCTTTACATAGAAGATGGAGCCGGCCGCCACGACGACGGCCAGGATCAGGTACGGGAAGAGCTGGGCCGGATTTTTGAAGACGAAGTTCGGGGTCGCGAAGAGATGACCGAAGCCATGGTGCACCGAGAAGACACTGTAGGCGACGATGGAGGCGATGACGGCGGGGATGATGACCTCATATTCGAGATCCATGTCCCGATAGAGCACCTCGGCAGCGAACAGGGCGCCGGCCAGGGGCGCGTGAAAGATCGCTCCGATGCCGGCGGCCATGCCGGCAGCCGTGAGGATCCGCCGTTCCCACGGGGGGAGATGGAGCCAGCCACCGAGGATCGAGCCGAAGCCGGCGCCGATCTGGGCGATGGGGCCTTCGCGTCCGCCGCTGCCGCCCGTGCCGATGGTGATCGCGGAACTGATGGCCTTGATGAACGGCACGCGGGCCCGAACCTTCCCGGACTTGTGGTGAAAGGAGTCGATGGCGGCGTCGGTGCCGTGGCCCTCGGCCTCGGGCGCGAAGTGGAAGACGATGATGCCGCTGATCAGGCCGCCCAGGCCCGGAATCACCAGCAGCAGCCAGCGGTGGAACTCGGCCCCGGTGGAATGGAAGATGGGGGCCTCGCCGCCGGGCCCCGAGGGCGTATAACCGGCCAGGGTGCCCAGAAAAAAGTACTTGCTCAAATCAAGCAGATAATAGAACGCAATGGCCCCGAGACCGGCCACCACACCCACCAGGCCCGAAAGGATCAAAAGCCTGCCCACATCCTTGACCGCGTCGGTCGGCAAAAACTGGCTGTATCGATGGAACTGATTAAACTTGAATCTCTTCATCCCGGCCTTCCGTCGGCACCCGGCTGGTTCAAACCATGCCGATCCGTTTGCCGGGAAATCTACATCGGCAAGCAGCAAATGCAAGCCTTTTCACGCCCGGTCCGGGGTCTTCTCCTTTGTAAAACCGCGAGGCCACGGGCCACGGCAGTCGCCGCCGTCCGCAGGCCCCCCTCCGTCTTTTCCGTGGTCTCTTCTCTTCTGTTGCGGACGTCCGCTACAGGCTGGGGTCGGTCACGCGGCCGGCGAACAGGATCACGCCTGTCTCGTTGTCGCGGATGAAGAACAGGAAGGGGTTGTCGAGCTTGAACTCGACGATCTCGCCGAAGCCGGACATGATCACGGCCGTGGCGGCCCCCGCCTCGCAGCCGGCCTCGTCGATGCCGATGAAGGCCTCGTGGATCACGTCGGAGATGTACAACTCCAGCGGGTTGTGCATGCCGGTGAAGTCGGCGGTGCCCATCTGGAAGGACTCGGTCATGCCCAGCGCCTCGAGGGTGGACTTCACCGACAGGTTGTAACGGAAGTCGAACTTGGGAACCATCAGGAACAGGTAGGGCTCGAGGGCCAGGTTCTGCACGATGCCGTCGAGCTGGGCCCCGTCGAAGGCGGCCTCGAAGGTCGAGAAGGTGCCGGCGTCGGGCATGACCACGATCATGGAGGTCTCGTCACCCACGAACGGCATCTCGGCGGCGCGGTAGCCGGTCCCCTCGTAGTACGGGATGCCCGAGGCATCCATGGTCATGAAGTCCACGGTCACGTCGCTGCCGGCGAGGTTGTGGAAGGTCTGGGCCGAGGTGGCGTCGGGCGCGAACTCGTAAAGCCACTTGGCCTTGAAGTACAGCGTGTTGACCAGCACCAGGCGGGTCATGGCATCCAGGGTACCCTGCTGGAGCAGCTCCGTGATCTTGTCGTTGGTCTTGGAGGCGACCCAGGCGTTGATGATCACGCGGGCTGCCTCGGGGTCGGTGGCGAAATCGAGCAGGTACAGGCCGGCGCCGTAGTTGACCGCCAGCGTGTCCAGAAACGCCGTCTCGAAACCGTAGTTCTCCTGGCCCCAGATGGAATTGGCCGACGTGAGCTGGAAGGCCAGCGGGTTGCCGCCGGCGCCCAGGCCGTTGATGCGGCTCTCGAGGCTGTTGAAGCCCGCGTGCACCAGGGGCTGATCCATGGGGAAGTTCAGCACTCCGGCGATCTCGGTCTCGGTGGCGTTGCGCGCGCCGGCCCAGGTCATGGCCAGGGCCACGTCGATGGACCAGGGAGAATAGATGATGTTACCACCGTCACGTGCGGCCAGCTCGGCGTAGAGATCAAAGTGGAACTGCACCATGCCGTCGACCAGGGAGGCCAGCTCGCCGGCCTCGATGTCGGGGGACTCGTCGCGCGGCAGGTCGGACTTGAGCAGCGTGTAGTTTTCGTTGTTTACATTGTTGACGTTGTTCGTGTTGTTGTTGCTGGAGCTGCCGACGTCGCAGCCGGCCAATAAGACGAGGGTCGATAGGGTCAGGATGAATAGGTTTTTCATGATGTCCTCCTTGTGCGAACCAGTGTACCCCCGATTTTGTCCTGCGCAATGGAATTTCCGTTTCAGCTTGACAATCCCGAAAACCCCACTTATGTTTCGCCTGTCTTTGCCGAGGGCAACTCCAGGTAGGAACCGTTTCGAACCTGCGTTGTGATCCTGGCCAATCCTAGTACCTTGAAAGTACCATCAGTCGAAGTTATCCACAGAACTGGGTATTCACTTTACAATCACTTCCACCACTTGATGTCCAACACCAACCATTTCACAATCTGAGGAGAATCATGAATTTAAGTGAGATCAAAAGCCTGCCGATGAAGGACCTCGTCCGCCTTGCCGTTTCCTACGACGTCGCCGAAGCCGTCAACCTGCGCAAACAGGACCTGATTTTTAAAATCCTGGAGGTCGGCGCCTCCAAGGGCGAGACCATCCAGGGCAGCGGTGTCCTCGAAATCCTGGCCGACGGCTACGGTTTCCTGCGCTCCCCCGACTACAACTACCTGCCCGGCCCCGATGACATCTATGTTTCTCCCAGCCAGATCAAGCGCTTCAACCTCCGCACCGGCGACACGATCACCGGCGAGGTTCGTCCGCCCAAGGCCTCCGAGCGCTACTTCGCGCTGCTGAAGGTCGACGAGATCAACATGGAGAACCCCCAGGCCCAGCAGGACAAGATCCTGTTCGACAACCTGACCCCGCTGTATCCCCAGGAGAAACTGAACCTGGAGTCCGATCAGAAGAACATGTCCACGCGCATCGTCGACCTGCTCACGCCGATCGGAAAGGGCCAGCGCTGCCTGATCGTCTCCCCGCCCCGCGCGGGCAAGACCATGCTGCTCAAGGACATCGCCAATGCGATCTCCACGAACCACCCCGAGACCGTCCTGATGGTGCTGCTCATCGACGAGCGCCCTGAGGAAGTCACCGACATGGAGCGCTCCGTCAAGGGCGAGGTCATCTCCTCCACCTTTGACGAGCCCGCCGCCCGTCACGTCCAGGTCGCCGAGATGGTCATCGAAAAGGCCAAGCGCCTCGTCGAGCACCGCAAGGACGTCGTGATCCTGCTCGACTCGATCACCCGCCTGGCCCGCGCCTACAACACCGTGGTTCCCCCGTCGGGCAAGATCCTCTCCGGTGGTGTCGACTCCAACGCCCTGCACAAGCCCAAGCGCTTCTTCGGCGCCGCCCGCAACGTCGAAGAGGGCGGCTCGCTGACGATCATCGCCACTGCGCTGGTCGACACCGGCTCCCGCATGGACGAGGTCATCTTCGAGGAGTTCAAGGGCACCGGCAACAGCGAGATCCACCTGGACCGCAAGCTCATGGAGAAGCGCATCTTCCCGTGCCTGGACATCAACAAGTCCGGAACGCGCAAGGAAGAGCTGCTCCTGCCGGCCCACGTGCTCAACCGCGTGTGGATCCTGCGCCAGCTGCTGCACCCGCTCAACGTCATCGACGCCATGGAGTTCATGCTCGACAAGCTGGGCAAGACCGATTCGAACCAGGATTTCGTCGACTCGATGTCCGCGTAACCGGAAGGTTGGTCGCATGAAACCTCGCGATATCGCACAGAAAATCGGGTCCGCCAAGATTGAGAACATGGTGGACGAACTGAACTCTGGACAGTTCAAGCGCATCCTCATCGCCGGCGACGTCTCCACCCGGATTCCGTCGTCGGTGCTGTCGCTCAAGGCCCGCTCGCGCCTTTGGAAGGATCGTCTGCTCGACGGCCTCTCCACCGGCAACGACAACGTCGCCTCTGCGCTGATCTACGAATGGCTGCTGGGACGCCGCCGGGCGATGCTGGAGAAGTACCTCGACCTGCTCGAGGTCAAGCACCGCCGCGGTGAGACCGACGAGACGTTCCTGAAGACCATCCCCGAGGAGACCCTGCGCGCCAAGGCGCACGAACTGGCCAAGGACTACCCTGCCCAGGACGTGGCGATCTACGTGCACTTCCTCGACCATCACCAGCACGCGGAAGCATTCATGCTGGAGCCTGCCTTCATCGAAATGCTCGCCCCGCAGGCGGGCTAGGACCACCACATCATGCAGCCTCAAGCCGGGCGAGCCGAGAAACGCCGGGCCGGAACCTGCGCCTGGCATCCCCAGGAACGCGCGGTGCTCGACTGCGCCCGTTGCGGCGCTGCGATGTGCCCGGATTGCGTGCAGACCATCCGCGGGCGTGACCTGTGCGTCGACTGCGCCCATGCCTGGCGCCGCTCCCGGCTGATGGCAGCGGGCGTGTCCCTGATGCTGTTCGTTGCCCTCGGGCTCGTCGGCGTGATCGTTCTGATGTCCACCTTCCGCACGGAGAAGCACCAGGACCAGCTCGCGATCACCGAGCGGCAGGTCGCGGCCGACCCGGAGAACGACGTGCTGCGCATGCAGTACGTCAGCCTGCTGTCCACGGCCGAGCGCTGGGAAGAGGCCATCTCCGAGCTGGGGCGCGTGATCCAGCGAAATCCCAAGAATCAACTGCTGTACGAGCGCATGGTGCGGCTGTGCATGAGGGCCCGCCGGTTTGAGGACGCGTTGTCCTGGATCGAACGGCAGTTGAAGAAGGATCCTGATTCGGTGAGCCTTCTTTTCCTTGAAGGAGAAGCCTACTACGGGCTCGGGCAGAAGCCTGCCGCGGAGCAGAGCTGGCTGCGTGCCTATTCAATGGCCCCGAGCAACGGGGAGCTGGCCCTGCGCCTGGCGGATCTGTACGTCGAGGATATGCGCCTGGCCGACGCCCAGGCCGTCCTCGCCGCGACGCTCGAGCGCATTCCCGACGGTCGGCTCCGGGACCTGGTGGTCCTGAAGCTCGCCGAGATCCGGAAGCAGGTTCCGCCTGCTTCCCCGCCACAATAAGGAGTACGGGATGTCCAAGAAAACCATGGATGATCTTTTCCTCTTCACCGCAGAAACGCCGGCTAAAAAGACCCCGCCAGTGGAGCCTCCCGCTGACGAAGAGTCATCGGACGTGATCCCTGACGCCGACGCGCCGGACCGCCACGAGACAGGCAGCTTCATGATCGCCGGCACCGACAACCTGTTCGGCGAGCTCTGGGAGGACGCCGGCAGCTCCGACGGTTCCTCGTCAGCGGGCACCGACCAGCGTGCCCCGCGTCAGCGCCCCCGCGTGAAGGCCGAGGAGTTCGCCACCCAGCAGCGTGAGATTTCCATCTCGGAATTCTTCGCCAAGAACAAGCAACTGCTGGGCTTCGACTCCGCCGCCCGCGCCCTGATGACCACCGTCAAGGAGGCCGTGGACAACAGCCTCGACGCCTGCGAGGACGCCGGCATCCTGCCGACGCTCATCGTGGAGATCGTCAACCTCGAAGACAATCGCATGTGCGTGATCGTGCAGGACAACGGCCCCGGCATCGTGCGCGAGCAGATCCCGAAGATCTTCGCCCAGTTGCTGTATGGCTCGAAGTTCCACCGGCTGCGCCAGTCGCGCGGACAGCAGGGCATCGGCATCTCGGCGGCCGGAATGTATGGCCAGCTCACCACCGGCAAACCCATGCGCATCACCTCCCGCATCGGCGAGCGCCACCCGGCCCACTACTTTGAACTGATGATGGACCTCAAGAAGAACCGGGCCCGCATCGTCAAAGACATGATCGTGGACTGGGACGTCGGGCACGGCACCCGCGTCGAGATCGAGCTCGAGGCCCAGTACAAGAGCGGCCGCCAGAGCCTGGACGAGTACCTGGCGCAGACGGCGGTGGCCAATCCCCACACCGAGATTTTCTACACCAACCCGCGCGGCGAGAAGCTCCACTTTCCTCGCGTGGCGATGGATCTGCCCCGCCAGCCCGAGGAGATCCGCCCGCATCCCCACGGTGTCGAGCTCGGCATGCTCATCAAGATGCTGAGGGAGAGCCCGCACCGGCGCGTGAGCGCGTCGCTGCAGCATGAGTTCTCCCGCGTCACGCCGCGCATCGCCGAGGAAATCTGCCAGCTCGCCGGCGTGCCCATCACGCGCAACCCGCAGAAACTCACCGGCGACGAAATTCAGGCCCTCTACAAGGCCATCCCGCAGGTGAAGATCCTGGCGCCGCCGGCGACCGCGGTCGTGCCCATCGGCGAGGAGCTGCTGCGAAGGGGCCTGGCCCGGCAGATCCGCGGGGCCGAGTTCTACGTCAGCCGCTCGCGGAACCCTCGCGTGTACCGCGGCAACCCCTTCCTCGTCGAGGTGGCCATCGCCTACGGCGGCGAACTTCAGGGGCTGGTCGATCACGGCGATCCCGGCGACATCGCCGTGGCCGGCGTGTCCCTGGACCAGGAGAAGACGGTCGCCTCGGCGCTTCTGGACCTGCCTGGCTTCACCCGGAAGAAGGTCGCCGAATGCCTGGAGAAGTCCGGCATCAGCCCGCGCAAGCGCGTGAAGTCCCTCGAGTTCTCCGAGATCGCCCAACTGCGCTCGGCCTACGACACCTATGCCAGGCAGGAGGCCGACACGACCTCGGCCCAGATCATCCGGCTGGCCAACCGCGTGCCCCTGCTTTACCAACTCAAGGCCTGCGCGATCTCCAAGGCCATCATGGACATGAACTGGCGGCGCTATGGCGTCACCCAGCCGCGCGGCGGCTTCCCCCAGGGCCCCCTGGTGATCATGGTTCACTTCGCCTCGGTGTGGGTGCCGTTCACGTCAGAGAGCAAAGAGGCCGTCGCCCACTACGAGGAGATCCTCGAGGAGATCCGGCTGGCCCTGCAGGACTGCGCCCGCGAGCTCTCCGGGTGGCTCGCGCGCAAGGTCAAGATCAAGGCCAACCGCGAACGCAAGTCCCTCTTCCAGCGCTACATCCCCGATCTTGCCCGCTCGCTGGCCGTGCTGACCGGGGGGAAGGCCAAGGACCTCGACGGCATGATCCAGGAGGCCCTGGAGGAGTACGCCGAACAGGTGGCCCTGCCCGAGATGGTTGACCTGGAGGCCGAGCGGGTGCCGGTCAATGCCTTCGACGGCGACGGCGATGAGGACGACGGCGACAGTGACGGTGACGGTGACGGCGACGACGACGGCGACAGCGACGATGACGTGTGAAGCCTAGATGGCTTCGCCAAGCGGAATTTTCCAGATTCCGCCGGTGACGTCGATTGAGGCCGGCGACCCGAAGACGGGTCGCGATGTGGCCGGATCATAGAGGAGTACGATGGCTACCAAACGCGAAAAAAAAGACGAACAGATCCTGGCGCGGATGCGTGACCTGGCCGAATCGGTGATCACCGGGTTCCGCGAGAAGGGCAACCCGCCGGTGATGATCCCGCAGCGCTCCCTCTCCAACTCGGTGTTCGACGAAGAGAACTCCATCATCCGCATGGGCGACAAGCTCCAGGAGCGCGTGTTCTTCCACCAGGGTCAGGCCAAGCGCTTCATGCAGACGTTCCTCGTGGCCACGGCCTGCAAGGAGCTGCTCGACGTCAAGAAGACCACCAGCATCCGTGATCTTTTCTACATGACCAAGCACACGCTGGCCCGCGGCGAGAACACCTTCGACGACCAGTCCGAGTCCGATCCGGTCCTCGAGGATCTCGAGGTCACCCTCGGCGCCCTGCGCGAGGAGCTGCACCTGTTCGCCTCCAACAAGGGCACCATGGTGGGCAACCTCACGCTGATCGACTCCGGCGACACCATCGACTGCCGTTCCATGGGGACCGGCGGCTACGGCATCCCGTCCATCGTCGAGGAGCACGTGATCCAGTTCAAGAAGTGCGAGGCGGACTTCGTGCTGATCATGGAGAAGGACGCCGTCTGGCGCCGCCTCAACGAGGACAAGTTCTGGAAGAAGCACAACTGCATCATGATGCAGTCCGGAGGCCAGACCTCCCGCGGCGTGCGGCGGATGCTGCGCCGTCTGCATGATGAAAAGAACCTGCCGGTCTACGTCCTGGTCGACAACGACCCGTGGGGGTTCTACATCTACTCCGTGCTGAAGTTCGGTTCGATCAACCTGGCCTTCGAGTCCGAGCGCATGGCCATCCCCAAAGCCCGCTTCCTGGGCCTCTCCTCGTTCGATCGCGAGAAGTTCGACCTTCCCTCGGTGGTCACCATCGCCCTGAACAAGGAGGACGAGAAGCGCGCGCGCCAGATCATGAACTACCCGTGGTTCAAGGAAAAGCGCTGGCAGAACGAGATGAAGAAGATGATGGACTCCAAGGTCAAGCTCGAGCTCGAAGCCCTCTCCTCTCGCGGCATCTCCTTCATCTCCGAGAAGTACCTTCCCGAGAAGATCATGAACGACGACTATCTGGAATAGAAAAACAAGCCCGGTGCCCAGCCGGAGCGGAGCCCACCCCACCATGGCTGATCAGGAAACCTCACGAATCGCCGACGAGATCGCCAGAAGACGCACGTTCGCGATCATCTCGCACCCGGACGCGGGCAAGACGACCCTCACCGAGAAACTCCTGTTGTATGGCGGTGCGATCCATCTGGCCGGCTCGATCAAGCAGCGCAGCAGCGAGCGGGCCACCACCAGCGACTGGATGGAGCTCGAGCGCCAGCGCGGCATCTCGATCTCCACGAGCGTGCTCCAGTTCGAGTACCGCGGGCGGCGCATGAACCTGCTGGACACGCCCGGACACAACGACTTCTCCGAGGACACCTACCGCACCTTGGCCGCGGCCGACTGCGCCGTCATGCTCATCGACTGCGTCAAGGGCGTGGAGCCCCAGACGATCAAGCTCTTCGAAGTGTGCCGGTTCCGGAAGATCCCCATCGTGACGTTCATCAACAAGATGGACCGCAACGGCAAGGATCCCTTCGACCTGCTCGACGAGATCGAGCGCGTGCTGGGCATCCCGTGCCACCCGTTCACCTGGCCCATCGGCTCGGGTCCGGGCTTCCAGGGCGTCTACGACCGCATGAACCACCACCTGCTGCGCTTCGAGCGCGCCAGCGGTGGCGCCAAGCCCGTCCCCGTGCGCGTGGCCGACCTCCACGACGAGAACTTCCGCTACACCGTGGGCGAGAGCAGCCACGACCGCCTGGTCGAGGAGCTGGAGCTGCTCGACGGCGCCGGCGGTGCATGGGACCGGGAGCGCTTCCTGGCAGGACAGCAGACCCCCGTGTTCTTCGCCTCGGCCATGACCAACTTCGGCGTGGAGCCCTTCCTGGACGCCTTCGTGGACCTGGCGCTCCCGCCGCGCGTCCGCGACACCTCGGCAGGCCCGCTGGCGCCCGACGCCCCTGCGTTCTCTGCCTTCGTGTTCAAGATCCAGGCGAACATGGATCCCCGTCACCGTGACCGCATCGCCTTCGCCCGGGTGTGTTCGGGGGTCTTCCACCGGGACATGTCCGTCACCCACGCCCGCACCGGACGGCCCATCTCCCTGGCCAAGTCCTTCCAGTTCATGGCCCAGGAGCGCATCCAGATCGAGGAGGCGTTCTCCGGGGACGTCATCGGGCTCTGGGACCCGGGCATCCTGCGCATCGGGGACACGCTGTGCGAGGGCACGCCCTTCGAGTTCGAGGGCATCCCGCGCTTCTCCCCCGAGCACTTCGCCCGCGTGGTCATGATCGACCCTGGCAAGCGCAAGCAGTTGAAGAAGGGCCTCGACCAGCTCTCCGAGGAGGGCGCCGTCCAGATGTTCTTTGACCGCGGCCGGCTCGAGCGCGATCCGATCCTGGGCGCCGTCGGTGTGCTGCAGTTCGAGGTCGCCGCCTACCGCCTGCAGGCCGAGTACGGCGCGTCGATCCGGTTCGACCGACTCCCGTTCCGGTTCGCCCGCTGGGTCGAGGGAGACGTGGCCCTGGAGCGCTTCGAGCGCCCCGGATCCTCCACCTGCGTGCTCGACGTCGAGGGCCGCCCCCTGGTGCTGTTCGAGACCGAGTGGGGCATGCACCGGGTGGCCGAACTGTTCCCGGACGTCAAGTTCGTCGCCGCGGTCCAGCCCGGCCGCTCCGCCCGCGCCAAAAACGCATGAATTAGACATCATGAACCCTTGCCCCCGTGTCACCTGCGCAACTTCCATGTGGTCCGTACGCGGGTGCCTGTGGCTTGTATTGCTGACCTTCTGCCTCGCCGGCTGCTCGGAACCACCGGCGCTGCGCACGAACTCGTGGCGGTTCGTCGTCGTGGGCGACCTCCATCTGTCCGCCACGAGGACCACGGTCGCAAACCAACTCGTGGCCGCCATGCGCAGGGACGACCCCTCCCTGGTCCTCATCACCGGCGACCTGGTCGAGGGCGGAAGCCTCACGGCGGACCAGATCCAGGGCCAGCTCGACACGTTTCTGGATGTGATGGCACCGCTGACCGGTGACGGCATCCCGGTGTACCCCGTCCGCGGCAACCGCGAGGCCGGCATGACCGACGGAGTCCGCCTCTGGAACGCCGCCTTCTCCGGCATCGCTGCCCTGCCCGCAAACGGCCCCGAGGGCGAGACCGGCCTGACCTATGCCGTTGCACGGCACAACGCGCTGTTCATTGGCATGGACGCCTATGTGAACCGGCGTCGCGTCAACCAGGCCTGGCTCGACGGCCAGCTGGCCGCCAATGTCCGGCCCCATGTGTTCGTGTTCGCACACCCCGCGGCATTCAAGAGCTCCCACGCCGACATCCTCGACGACTATCCCGACGATCGCAACGCGCTGTGGCGTAGTCTGTCGGCGGCCGGCGCCCGCCTCTACTTCTGCGGGCACGACCACTTCTTCGACCTCACCCGCATCGACAACGGCGACGGCGAACCCGACGACGACGTCTTTCAGGTGGTCACCGGCACCGGCGGTGCATGGATCGTCTCCTCCTTCGACTTCGACGGCCCCAACGATCCCTACACGCCGGTGCCCCTGCTCCACGGAGCCGAGTTCGGCTACCTGCTCGTCGAGATCAGCGGCCAGGGCGAGCGGGACCGCGACGTCACCCTCACGTGGAAAATGCGGGTGACGGATCCCCTCTCCGGTGCGGTCTCGTTTGAGCCGGTGCACCGATTCAATTACCGGGCCCTGCAACGCTGATCCCGGGCGCCCGCAGGCCCGCCCCCCGGAACCACTGAAGCTGGCTTGAATCGTCAGGCCGAATTTCTTGAGTCGATTGCCTTCAAAAAGTCCAACCGACGTTGAAGTTGAGGAGGAAGGTCCCATCGCTGTCGGATTCGCTCTCGGTTTCGGCCTCTGCGGCCACGACCGTGTAGGCGTAGCCAGCCTGGACCAGCAGCGCCAGTCCGAAGGAGAAGGTGTGCTTGTAGCCGAGGTAGCCACCCATGCTCAGGCCTTCGCCGGTGGCCCTGACGTTGTTCTGCTCCATCTTGGCCTTCAGGTAAATCAACTCCGCGCCGACGTGCAGCCCCTTGGCGAACGTACCCAGGAAGTAGAAGTTTCCCTGCGCACCGAACTCAAAGACGTTGCCGGTCACATCTGACCCCAGCGAATCCTGCACGGTCACCGTCCCCAGGCCGATGATGCCGGCAACACCAATCTTGTTGTTGATATTATACTCGGCCATCACCTCGCCCACCGGCAGCACCAGATGAATCGGCGAAAGGGAGACGGTCAGGCGCGGCGGATCCTTCTGGAAGGGGGCGGATACGACCGCGACCGCAGGGGCCGGCGTCACCACGGCGACCGGCTGGGACTCGGGCTGCGCAGATGGCGCTACGGGCGCTGGTTCCTCAACTGGCGTCGAAGAAACGGCGGTGGTCTTCGCGGGCGCCTCGGGCGTCTGCGCGAAGGAGCAGGGGGAAACCAGCAGGAACATCAGAAATGGCAAAACGATCTTCATGAAAACTCCTAGGTTGCCGAAAGCGGCGAAATTTGGGCGAACGCGACGGTATCACAGGCCGGTGGGGGATTCCATGCTGATTTTTGCGCGTTCGCGTCCTGCGGGTTACGTTCGTTGCCACGAGGGAGGCGACCGCCGAAAACATGCGTGGTTTTGTGATTCCAAT
>Ga0180007_10003827_pt1 | contig 16382 bp, 12 predicted proteins | sample MM_PC_MetaG_FD_121122 | JGI IMG/M metagenome (GOLD analysis project Ga0180007, IMG submission 121122) | Groundwater microbial communities from the Aspo Hard Rock Laboratory (HRL) deep subsurface site, Sweden - MM_PC_MetaG | ecosystem: Environmental > Aquatic > Deep subsurface > Groundwater... | reverse complement strand
GAGCAAGTTGAAAATCCTAAGTTCGCAAAAGGCATTGTAAAACGAGAAGTTGTTGAAGTAATAACTCCAGGTGTTGCGTTCTCGGAAAAACTGCTCGATCATAAAAACAACAATTATTTAGCATCCATATTTTTACAAAATGAAAATGTAGGAATTTCATTTTCGGATATTTCTACTGGTGAGTTCTATGCTTATGAAGTTCATCAATCGTTTTTAGAAGAACAAATTCATCATATAAACGCAGCAGAAATTCTTATTTCCAAAGAACAAAAAGGAATTCTTGAACCAATAATTGAAGCACAGAATCTACCAGTGCGTATAACAAAAGTTGATGAATGGATTTTTGATTTTGATTATGCAAATGATATTTTATTAGAACAGTTCAAAACAAAAACGTTAAAAGGTTTTGGAATTGAAACACTTAATTCTGGGAAAATAGCTGCTGGTGCTGTTCTAAATTATCTTAAAGAAACTCAAAAAGGAAAGCTTGATCATTTAAATAAAATATCGCTTTACAATCCATCCGATTATATGATGCTTGATGCATCAACACGAAGAAATCTTGAAATTTCTTTTACAATGCAGGATGGAAAACGTGAAGGTTCGCTAATTTCAATACTTGATAAAACCGAAACCGCAATGGGAGCAAGACTTTTAAAGAAGTGGATTAACGCACCTTTACGAAAATTGAAACCAATTTTGGAAAGGCAAGAAAGTATTGAAGAATTTGTAAATAGTAAAAAACTAAGAGAAAATCTTAAAAACGAATTAAAAGAAATTGGTGATATTGAGCGGCTGATTTCAAAAGTCTGCACAGGCAGAGCAAATCCACGTGAGTTAGTAAATCTTAAAACTTCGTTAAAGAAAATTCCTTTACTTAAACAATTGCTCGATCAGGCTGAATCAAGCAATATTCAGACAATCAATAAACGATTAAATGATTTAGACAATATTGTTGAGAAATTGGAGCTATCAATTTCTGATAATCCCCCGCTTTCAATTACTGATGGTGGAATAATTCGGAAAGGCTACAGCCCAGAGCTTGATGAAATTCGTGATATTTCATCCAACGCAAAAACATGGATTGCCAATCTGCAAAAGGTGGAACGTGAGCGAAGCAATATTCCATCACTTAAAATTAGCTTTAACAGAGTTTTTGGATATTACATTGAAATTAGCAACACACATAAAAATAAAATTCCAGAAAATTATATCCGCAAGCAAACTCTTGTTAGTAGCGAGCGTTACATTACTCCCGAGCTTAAAGTTTATGAAGACAAAATTTTAAATGCGGAAGAGAATATTTCTGACCTAGAGTATAATCTATTTAACGAAATTAGAAATTATGTTGCTGCCGAAACAGAGGCAATTCAAGAAAATGCAAAACTGATTGCTATGCTCGATACATATCTTTCGTTTGCTCAATGTGCGGATGAGTATAATTATGTAAAACCAATTGTAAATGAGTTAGATAATATTAATATCGTAAATGGACGACATCCAGTTGTTGAGCAGATTTTATCGCACGGGAATAAATTTACACCAAATGATTGCCATCTTTCAAATGATGAAACTCAAATAATTGTGTTAACTGGACCAAACATGGCTGGAAAATCAGTTTATCTCCGTCAAATTGGATTATTAGTTTTGCTTTCACAAATTGGTTCATTTATTCCAGTTGAAAGTGCAACACTTGGATTAGTTGACAGAATATACACGCGCGTTGGTGCAAGTGATAATATTACCGCTGGTGAATCTACATTTCTTGTTGAAATGCAAGAAGCTGCAAATATTTTGAATAACGCCACAAGCAAAAGCCTAATTTTATTTGATGAAATTGGTCGTGGAACAAGCACTTTTGATGGGATTTCAATTGCATGGTCTATTACAGAATATCTGCACGAAAATCCTAATGTGGCGGCAAAAACACTTTTTGCAACTCATTATCACGAACTAAATGAAATGGCTGAATTATTTACACGAATCAAAAATTACAAAGTTGATGTTCGTGAATATGGCGATAAAGTAATTTTTCTTCACAAAGTTACACAAGGCGGTGCTGACCATAGTTATGGTATTCAAGTTGCACAAATGGCTGGACTTCCACTATTTGTAATTAACAGAGCAAAAGAAATTCTTATTAATCTTGAGGGAAAAGAACTAACTCCTTACGAACTTAAAAAAGCTAAGTTAGAAAAAAACAAAGCTAAAGACGATAAGCAGTTTTCACTATTTGAATTAAAGGATGACGAAATTAGAAAAGAAATTTCTGATTTATCAATAAATGAAATTACTCCAATGGAAGCACTGAATAAATTGAATTCACTAAAAAGTAAAATTGATAAGGACAAATTTAATGGATAAGAAAAAACATAAAATTTTCCCTCTAATGTTAATTCCAATATTCGCTATTGTTTTTTGGATTATTAGTGGTGGAAATCATACTGAAGAACAAAAAAAATACATCAAAGAATTGGAAGAATACAGAGCTAAAAATGATATTGAATTCCGTGATAGTTCCTACTCCCCTTTTAATTATAAAAGTAAAGTTGAATTTCATTCATTAAATTATTTTGATGCGAATTTTGATTTTATTTTTACTGGCAAATTAGTTGAAAACGAAATTAAAGATACAGTAAAAGTCTTTGGAACTAAAGGCGAAGAAAGGAAATCTGTTCGTTTTGGTGTTCTAAAATTGCAAAACGAAAAGCACAAATTGGATTTAAAATTATACGAAACATTAGCAAAAGATGGTGTAACTAAATATTACAGCATTTGGTTCACTGATAAAACAACAAACGAAGAAACATATGGAGTTGGAAGATATTTAAACTTTGAGCTAAATGAAAATCCAGAATTTATTTATACTATTGATTTTAATTTTGCTTATAATCCATACTGTGCGTATAGTTCAGAATATTCTTGTGCAATTCCAACAAAAGAAGATTACCTCGACATTGCTATTGAAGCAGGCGAGAAAAAATTTCATGAATAGAAAAGATTGTTAATTGCTACATTGTTTTATTGTTTTATTGTTTTATTGTTTTATTGTTTTTAACAATTTAGCAATTAAACAATGTAACAATCAATTTTAACAACTCTCTTTGAAGAGAGAGACGTAATTAAATAAAATTATAAATTAAAAAATATAGGTAAATAAAGTGGTAGTAATATTAAAAAATAATGCAACAGAATTACAAATAGCTGACATAAAAAAGCACCTTGAAGATTATGGCTTTCAAGTGCACGAATCAAGAGGTGAAGCTAAAACAATTCTTGGTGCAATTGGTGTAAATCCTGGGTTTGATATAAGAAAAATAAAAATCCTTGATGGCGTTACCGATGTTTATAGAGTAACCGCTCCATACAAAATGGCAAGTAGAAATTTCAAAGAAGATGATACTATTATAAAAATTGGGAATGTTGAAATTGGCTCAAATGAGATAATTTTAATGGCTGGACCTTGTTCTATAGAAAGCGAAGATCAAATATTTAGGTTGGCAAAAGTTGTTGCAGAATCTGGCTCAAAAGTTCTTCGTGGTGGTGCTTTTAAACCACGCACTTCACCTTATTCTTTTCAAGGAATGGGATTAGAAGGATTAAAAATTATGCGAGCTGCTGCTGATGAATATGGTTTGCTAATGGTTACAGAAGTTATGCAAATCAGTCAAATTGAAATAATTGAGCCATTTACAGATATTTTTCAAGTAGGTGCTAGAAATATGCAGAATTTTGGTTTGCTTAAAGAGCTTGGTGATACTAAAACTCCAGTTATGTTAAAGCGGGGTTTAGCTGCTACAATAGAGGATTGGCTTATGTCGGCTGAGTATATTTTGGCTAATGGAAACTCAGAAGTTATGCTTTGTGAAAGAGGAATTAGAACTTTTGAAACTTATACAAGAAATACTTTTGATTTATCTGCAATTCCTGTAGTTCACGAAAGAAGCCATTTGCCAGTTGTCGCGGATCCTTCACACGCAACCGGATATAGAAAGCAAGTTGCTCCTATGGCACGTGCAGCTGTTGCTGCTGGCGCAGATTCATTAATGATAGAAATACATGATAAACCAGAAGAAGCGCTTTCAGATGGACCACAGGCACTTCTACCAGTGGATTATTTAAGTTTAGTTCAAGAATTAAAAGTAATTGCTCATGCAATAGGAAGAACTCTTTAATTTTGTAGAGGTCGTATTGTATGCGACCTCTACGATTCATTTGTAATAAGGATAAACAATTGGAGTTATTTTGAGAGTCAAAAATATTTCTATAATTGGATTAGGCTTAATTGGAGGTTCAATTGCAAAAGCATTACAAAAATCTAAATTTGATTTTGTAATTTCTGCATTTGATAAACCAGAAGTTTTATCCAAAGCCTTTGATGAAAATATTATTCATTCAAAATTAAATTCCTATCAAGATTCTTTAAATTCCGATTTAATTTTTCTTTGTTTGCCAGTTGCAAAATCGTTAGAAGTATTTGATAATATTGCTCCAAAACTTAGTAAGGACACAATTCTTACTGATGTTTGCAGCGTCAAAAATGTGTTCAAAGAAAAATGGGATAAAATAAAAAGTAATGGAATATACATTGGCGGACATCCAATGACAGGAAAAGAAAAAGGTGGATTTGATAATTCTGATTCATTACTCTTTGAAAATTCGGTTTATATTTTAACAGAAAATGAAAATGACAATCCACTTTTTGCTGATTTGCAGAAAATTATAACATCTTTTGGATCTAATATTTTACACATTCCAGCCCAGCAACACGATATTATTGCCGCAAGCGTTAGTCATCTTCCTCAACTTGTTTCTGTTGCTTTGGTAAATGCCGCTTCTCTTAAAACTGATTCATACAATTTTCTCGATTTGGCAGCCGGTGGTTTCCGAGATATGACAAGAATTGCTTCCAGCGATTTTAAAATATGGGAATCTATTATTGCGAACAACAAAAACCATATTTTAACTGCTCTTGATAAATTTTCTTACGATTTATCATTATTAAGTAAGCAAATTAACAATGATAATTATAAGGCAATTGAAGCTTATTTTGAAAATGCTCGCATTCATAGGGATGAAGTTCCACAACAAACAAAAGGGTTTTTACATCCTTTATTTGATTTATTTGTTTTTGTAACTGATGAACCTGGTGCAATAAGTAAAATATCAACAGCTCTTTTTAATGCTAGCATTAACATCAAAGATATGGAATTATTAAAAATTCGCGAAGGTTCTGGCGGAACTTTTAGACTTTCATTTGAATCTTCAGAAGTGGTTGAAAAAGCCTCTATTATATTAAAGAATATTGGATTTGAAACGGCATAATTATAAATGATTTATAATTAGAAAAAAAGTAGCCCGAAAAGAAAATTACATATATTTGAATAAGTTATTTACAAGAACTAGAAAGATTTACGATAAATATGAAAAAAGAAAAAGCACACGAAAAATTTAAGGTTTTTCTAAGAAACGGCAAGCATAGAATAACTCCAGAGCGTTTCGAAGTTCTTGATTTTGCAATAGAAAGCGGTGACCATTTTACTGCAGATGATCTTTATGTGGAAATGAAAACTGGAAAGTCTAATGTATCGAGAGCCACAGTTTATAATACACTAGAATTATTAGTTAAATGCGAAATATTAGCTAAAAGAAATTTTGGTGAAAATAAAACTTTTTACGAATCTTCCTATAACATACAAAACCATGGACATTTAATTTGCAAAGTTTGTGGTGGTATTATTGAGTTTAACAATCCAAAAGTGTCTGAAATTGTTGACAATATTGTGTTAAAGAATAATTTCAAAGCGGATTCATTCCAGTTTAATATTTTTGGAACTTGTAATAAGCATTCCAAATAAAGGTAAATATGAAGAAAAAATTTTCAAATAAATATCCAATGGTTTGGCAAAAGGATGATTTGTATTTAGAGATTTATTGCTCTATTCCAAATATTGCAACCGGAATTGTTCTTTCAACCGATAATTCCATTTTCGTAATTGATCCTGGTGACGGTATCTTAAGAGATTTATATAAAAATTTTCCCAAAACTGAAATTCTAAATATTTCTGATATTTTTATTAGTCATGGTCATCACGACCACATTGGAGGACTTTGGGGATTACTCACATATCTTTTTGTTATGAAAAAGAAAACAGCTTTAAATATTCATTATCCGCTTGGAAGCATTGAAATTTCAACCGTTTTAAAAGCTTTTGCGGATGTTTACAAAAACGATTTAACGTATAAAATAAATCTACAAGCAATAATAGATAATAAAATTTTTAGCCGAAAGAATGTAAAAATATACCCGTTTGAAGTGGAACATTTTGATGATGAAGTTCTTGGAACTACATCACAAAAAGTACCGGCACTTGGATATAAATTTGTTTATAAAGGCAAATCAATTGTATATGGTGGTGATACGGCTTATTGTGAAAATTTAGTAAAGATGACTACTGGAAGTGATCTTGCTATAATTGAAGCGGGAGGAAAATCGGAGAATGATTCAACTCATATGACAATTAAACAAGCCGAATCAGTTGGCGAAACTGCTAATGAATATTTTCTAGTCCATATCAATGAATAATATTATGATTATTGTTCTGTAATTTCATATTTTTCGGGTCGCTTTTTTCAACTATTAATAATTTATATATACACATTGCCCTATGGTGTAACGGTAACACAGAGGCCTCTGGAGCCTTGGTTCTGGGTTCGAATCCTAGTAGGGCAGCAAAAAGATGAAAAATGACTAAAATTCTAAATAAAAATATTAAAACTTTCCACAAAACCGAATCTATTTCCTTAGTGGCAATTTATGTGTTTTTATTACTAATCACATCTTTCCACTTTCACCCAGTAGATTTTGGAAATTCTAAATCATTATTGAATAAAGCTCCAGTTGAAAAAAGCGAGCACAGTTACACGGCAAAAGACTGTCCAATACTTAATTTTGCACAAAATGGATTTAACAGCACAAATTTTATTACTAATGCTACAAAAGTAGATTTAGAAACTACTCAACTAATATTTCCAACCACAAATTTTTACTTTGAAAAGAATTTTAGTTACTCTTTTCACCTTCGAGGTCCTCCTTCTCTTTAGTTTTATTTGGAATTATCACTTTTAAAATTAAACTAATCGGAGAAAATCTTATGAAAAAGAATTTATTTCTTTTAAAGAGAATTGTTCTGCTATTCTCTTTATTAACTATTTTCATCTTTGCAACAGCTTGTGAAGATGACCCAGTTGCTCCTCAAGAAGAGCATTTAAAAGCCATTGGAATGGTTTTTTATGATTCAGGAATTGAAGTTGCCCGAATTATACGCGGTGTAACTTCTGATACTTTAAAAGCTCCTTTAGGCGGTTTATCTGAGCATTATGATATAAAATTTATTGACGAAAACGAAAATGAATTTGACCCACCTTCAACCGAAACTCAAACTTTGGCTTGGGAATTTGCAGATGCAGCAATTGCTGATATTTGGCAACACGAAGGCGAAGATGGTTCTTTTGCTTTCCATTTACAAGGTTTGCTTGTTGGTAAAACTAGTATTGAGTTTTTTGTAAAACACAATGATCATAATGATTATCGCTCTGGTAAAATTCCTGTTAAAGTTATTAACGAAACTGGAACTCATGGCATAGCTATTGGTTTAGAACTAAGTGACGAAGAAACTGGTAATATTCTTGTTGCAATTAATAATAGCCAAGTTATTGGGCAATTATCAGTTAAAACTAATGAGACAACAGACCATTTTGAAGTCGAATTTTTTGATGCAAATAATGTTCACTTCGTTCCAGTGGTGCCTCCTCATAGTTTGCTTGTCGAAGTTGGTGACATAAGTATTGTTCAAATTGTTGGACAAGAAGCTGATGAACCTTGGGCTTTTAAAGTTGCTGGATTAAAATCTGGTTCCACAACAATTACTATTAAAATTTTACACGATGGAAATGTAGGAGTCACTTTTGCACCAATCACAGTTAATGTTAATTAGTAAATATTTAAATAAAATGACGATAATTCCCATTATCGTCATTTTTCTATCAATAAGTTCTTTTGCACAAACTAACGATTTTGTTGGATTTGTTTATGATTCCGAAACAAACGAGCCTGTTATAAACGCAGCAGTTCAAATTCTTGAATTGGAACGATATGAAATTGCCGATTTAAATGGAAAATTCACATTTAAAAATATTCCAGAAGGTGCATTTAAAGTCAGAATTACTCACATTGCTTACAAAGAAGGCTTGTTTTCGCTAAAATGTGAAAATAATCCCACAAATAGATTTTACATGCTCGAACCAAAATTGATAAATATCTCAACAGTTACGGTTACAGCACACAATACACAATCTAAATTTGACGATTTGCACGAGCTTTCTAACGTAATTAAAGGAAAAGAACTTCAAAAAGATTTGGGAATTACGCTGGCTTCAACACTTAAAAATGAGGCTGGTATTGCAATGCGTTCAATGGGACCAGCTCCTTCGCGACCAGTTATTAGAGGTTTGGGTGGCGATAGAGTTTTAATGAGTGAAGATGGAAATAAAACAACCGATTTATCATCTTCTTCGCCCGACCACGCAGTTACAATTGAACCATTTACTGTTGATAGAATTGAAGTTATTCGTGGACCGCGAGTTTTACAGCAAACTTCAACCACAATTGGCGGTGTTGTTAATGTAATTAGAAAGGAAATTCCAGAGGAAATTCACAATTCTATTACTGGAACAATTGGCGCTTACACAGAAACGGTAAATAATGGATATTTAGGCTCGGCAATTGTTGAAATTCCTTTTAATCCAATTGCTTTTAGAGGTGAATTTAGCAAAAGAAAAGCTGATGACATAAATACACCAAATGGAATTTTGAAAAACTCATATTCCGATAATTTGAATTATAGTTTTGGTGGAAGTTATGTTGGTGATTTTGGATTTTTGGGAAGCTCATTCCGTGGTTATGAATTAGATTATGGCGTTCCTGGTGGATTTTTAGGAGCGCATCCTAAAGGTGTTGATATAACTATGAAACGATTTCAGTGGAATGCAAAATCGCGAATAAATCTTCACGGAAATTATTTGGAACACATTGAAACGCAAATAAGCAGAATTTATTACCGCCACAAAGAATTTGAAAAAAATGGGGCAATTGGCTCCGAGTTTGAAATTACAAATTATATTGGTTATGTAAATCTTGACCATAAAAACGTTCTTTTTCCATCTGTAGGTAATATTGGATTGTCTTTTGAAGCAAGAGATTTTGTGGTTGGAGGCTTTGTCTTTACTCCCCCATCAAAATCACTTAATTTAGCTGCATATTTATATGAATCAACAAATTTTAATAAAATCAATTTTGAGTTTTCTGCCAGACTAAATTTTGATAAAATTTCACCCCAAAATGAAAATCCAAACGCAAAAATTGGTGCAATTAGAGAAAGGATTTTTAATACTTATTCGCTAAGTTTTTCATCACTTTACTCAATTAGTGAAAATGTCCATGTTGGATTGAATATTAGTAAATCTTCCCGCGTGCCTACAATTGAGGAACTATTTTCGGAAGGTCCGCATTTAGCTGCATATTCCTACGAAATTGGAAATCCCGATTTGCAAGATGAAAGTGGATTTGGAACTGAACTTTTTATCTATCACAAATTTGATAATTTATTTTTCAATTTCAATCTTTTCCGAAATGACTTAAGTTATTACATTATTCCACGAAATACTGGCGAAACCGATTGGAGTACTTTTTTGCCAATTTATGCAAGTAGCGGAACTGGAGCTTTATTTATCGGTGGTGAAGGACAATTTGAGTGGGAATTTTTGAATAATTTTACTTTTGAATCGTCCGCAAGTTATACAAAAGGTAACTTTAAAGATACAGGAAAACCGCTTCCACAAATTCCACCTTTTAAGGGAATTGTTGGAATTAGTTTTTCAAACGATATTTTATCCTTTGGAATTAACGGAGAATGGGCATTATCACAAGACAGAGTTGATGAATTTGAAGAACCAACGAATGGATATTTTGTGCTAAATTCTTTTGCTCAATACTCAATATCGCAGTCAGAACTTATTCACACATTTTCATTTTCGTTTGATAATATGCTAAATAAGGAATATCGAAATCACTTATCGCGTGTAAAATCGATACTTCCAGAGGCTGGCAGAAATTTTAGATTGACTTATAAATTGTATTTTCATTAAAAATTAGGAGCTAATAAATTATTTATTAGCTCCAATTATTTCTATAAGTTCATTGGTTTTGTGGAAAACTGTCCCTTTACATTAATTATTCTAGTTGGGTCAGGGTTTGTATAATCAAAAATGGAGCCTTGTACATCAAACTTACCAGAAATATTTTCACTGCTTGATTTTGTAATTTCAACGGTTCCACTATACATAAAATAAAAAGTTGAATCATTTGCAAAAAACAATGAATAGAATTTTTCATCACCTTCCATCTCAGTTCCAATATTGTATTTACCAACTGCTGGTAATGTATTAGAATACTTGCTAAATGTTAACATATTATTAGAATAAAAACCAGAACTAATATCCGAACCTTTGGGTTGCAGAATTACAGTAAAAGCTGAAACAGTATCTTCAGTAACTAGTGCAGCCATACAGTCAGCATCAAATGATTTTGTAATATCACCAGTTATTGTTACAGAATTTGAACTTGAACTTGGTTCAGTAGGTGAATCTTCATCGCAACCTATAAAAAATATTGCTATAAATAAAAAAGAAATTAGTAAAAATCTAGTACGCATTTTTTCCTCCAATAGTTAAAATTTATGTCCTAAATTTATAAAAAAAAACAGAATAGTCTTAATTTTACAACATATATTTTAGTTACATAAAACAATATTCATCTATTAATTAATCTTTGTATGTATACTAATTAAAAATATTAGTAATTTAAACAACCGAGTAAGTCTAAAATTGTATTTTTTACAAACAGAGATTTGTTATGAAATCAGTTAATGATTGGATTAATGCTAATGTAATAACGCTGCTATTTGTGGTTTTTTTATTAATTTTGTTTTCCAAGCCACAATATTCACAAACTGAAGTACCAAATCCAGTTGTTTTTGGAAGTGATTCAAATTTTCCTCCATACGAATTTTTAGACGAAAATGGTAAACCAGCAGGATTTAATATTGATTTGATGAAAGCTATTGCTGATGAAATGGAGTTTAAGGTAGAATTCAAATTAGGTAGTTGGGCTGATATAAAAAATGAATTCGAAAATAAAGAGACAATTCATGTTTCAGATATGTTTTATTCGGCAGAACGCGACATGAAATTTGATTATGCAATTCCCCACGAAGTAACTTACGATAAAATATTTATCCACAAAGGAAATAGAGAAATTTTCTCCATTTCAGATTTAGCAAACAAAAATGTTGCTGTTTACGCTTCTTCCACTTTAGAAGAATACTTAATTACAAATTATCCAAAAATAAATTTAATCTCTGTGCCAAGTGAACAAGATGCCTTAATCTTACTTTCAGAAGGTAATTGTGATGCCGCAATTGTTTCTGACATTATTCAGAATGAAGGTATTAGTAAGCTTAAAAATAATAATTTAATTGTTATCGGCAGACCATTATTTCCCCGTGAGTTTTCTTTTGTTGTTAAAAAAGGAAATAATAGATTATTAAAACTAATTAATGTTGGAATGGTTCGTTTAAAAGAAAATGGTAAGTTTAATGAACTTCATAAAAATTGGTTTACTACACAAAAGGAATCTTGGATTTCGAATAATTTAGTTTTAATAATCTCAATCCTTGTTGGAATAGTTATTTTATTTGTAATAATCAATATTTCACTACGTGCTTTAGTTAGAAGAAAGACAAAAGAACTTGAATTTGCTAATTCACGATTAAAATTAATCTCAAACGTAAAAGCTGCAAGAATTGATAAATATTCTGCACAAGAACAAATAGCAGAGCTACTCAATTATATTAAAGATACTTTTAAAGTAAATGCCTGCATTGTGCGAATAATAGAAGGCAAAGAGCTTAAACTTTGGGGCAGCGTAGGAATTAAAAAGAAAAATTTAATTGAGTCATTTGCCATAAATGAAGGAGTTGGTGGCAAAATAATTAGTACAAAAAAAGCAATTAGAATTAAGAACATTATTAAAGAAAAATCCCATGCTGATTCAGCTAAATTTTATCCTAATTTATATGAATTTGTATCTTATGCTGGTGCTCCCCTATTTATTGAAGATAAAATAATTGGAATAATTGGTATTTATTCTGAAAAAATAGAATATGAATTTTCTGAAATTGATTTAGAACATCTACAAATTGTTGCAAATCAGATTGCAATTTCTATTGAAAACTCAACGCTTTTTGAGCAAAATACTAAACAAAAGGAATTACTAATTGAGCATATTGCTTCGCGACAAAAAGCTGAAGAAACCTTAAAAGCAAGTGAAGAAAAATTTAAATTGGCTTTTCATACAAGTCCCGATTCAATTAATATTAACAGATTAGAAGATGGTATTTTTGTTGAAATTAATGATGGGTTTACTTCAATTACTGGATATAATAGAGAAGATGTAATTGGAAAATCTTCTTTAGAAATAAACATTTGGGAAAATGCTGAAGACAGAGCAAAATTAGTAGCTGGATTAAAAACTCATGGTATCTATCCAAATTTGGAAGTAAAGTTTAGAATGAAAGATGGAAGGATAATTACTGGATTAATGTCTTCTTCTATTATTTCCTTAAATAATGTGCTTCATATTTTATCCATTACTAGAAATATCACCGAAATTAAAAAAGCCCAAAATGAATTAAGGATAAGTGAAATACGCTTTCGAACAGCATTTGAAAATTCGGCAGTTGGAATGTGTTTAACAGGAACTGACGGTCAGTTTTTGCAAGTAAATGCAAAAATGTGCCAAATTTTAGGATATTATGCACCCGAATTGCTTTCTCTCACTTTTCAACAAATAACTCACCCGGATGATATTTCAGTGAGCAGCGATTTTATAATTGGTCTGCTTAAAAATCAAAATGAATCAATAAATTTTGAAAAAAGGTATTTGAAAAAAAATGGTGATATAATTTTGGCTGAAGTTTCATCTTCCCTTTTGAGTGATAAAAATAATAACCAACTTTATTTTATTACACATTTAATTGATATAACTGAGCGCAAACGAGTTGAAGAAGAAATTCGAAATCTAAATGAAGAACTTGAACTTCGTGTAATTGAACGAACCGCACAATTAGAAGCAACAAATAAAGAACTTGAATCATTTTCTTATTCAATTTCGCATGATTTACGCGCACCTTTGCGTAGCATTGACGGATTTAGCCAAGCAATTTTGGAAGATTATTACGATTTGCTTGACACACAAGGCAAAAATTTCTTAAACAGAATTCGTTCTTCTGCTCAAATGATGGCAAGATTAATCGATGATATGCTCAAACTTTCTCGAGTTACAAGAAGTTCAATAAATTTTGCTAAAGTAAATCTATCAGAAATTGCAGAATCGATTAAAAATGAGTTACAAGTTCAAGATATTGATCGAAAAATCCAGTTTATTATAGCTCCAAATATGATTGATATTGCTGACCCAAATCTAATTAGAGCAGCCATTTACAACATTTTGGAAAACGCTTGGAAGTTTACTTCAAAGAAAAATGAATCTAAAATAGAATTTGGAAAAATTGATTCTAATGGCAAGAGTTCTTATTTTATAAGTGATAATGGAGCTGGATTTAATATGAAATATTCAAATAAATTGTTTTCGCCTTTTCAACGACTTCATCAACAAAATGAATTTGCTGGAACAGGTATTGGGTTAGCAACTGTTCAACGAATAATCCACCGACATTATGGTAAAGTATGGGCTGAAGGAAATGTTGATAGTGGCGCAACATTTTATTTTACACTAAATTCACAAAGCGAGGTATAAATGACAATGAAGAAAACTATTCTTCTTGTAGAAGATAATTCGGACGATGAGTTGTTAACAATTAGAGCACTAAAAAAGAATCACCTTGTAAATGATATTATTGTTGTTCGCGATGGAGCTGAAGCATTAGATTATCTGCTTGGCAAAAATACTGATGACAAACTGAAAAACCCTTTACCTACTCTGATAATTCTTGATCTTAAACTACCCAAAATTGACGGACTTGAAGTTTTAAAGAGAATACGTAATGAAGAACACACAAAACTTATTCCTGTAGTTGTGCTTACATCATCTAAAGAACAACAAGATGTAATTGCAAGTTATGGATTTGGGGCTAACAGTTTTATAAGAAAACCTGTTGATTTTAATAAGTTTGTTGAAGTAGCCAGTAGTATAGGTGTATATTGGCTGGCAATGAATGAATTCCCTAAAAACAATGAAGAAAACAATGAATTTAAATGAGAAAATTAAAATTCCAATTAGAGTGCTTATAATTGAGGACTCAAATGATGATAAAGAATTGTTACTCTTAGAGCTTATACGCGGTGGTTATAATCCTGATTATATTGTTGTTGAAACAAGCGAAGAACTAAACTACGCCCTTGATAGACAAACTTGGGATATTATTCTAAGTGATTACTCTATGCCTAATTTCGATGGTTTAGCAGCGCTAAATATCATAAAAAGTAGAGAAATAGATATACCTTTCATTATTATATCTGGAACAATTGGGGAAGATGTTGCTGTAAATGCAATGAGAGCTGGAGCGCAAGACTATTTAATGAAAGGACAATTAAAACGATTAATTCCAGCAATTGAACGTGAATTACAAGAAGCTAAAATAAGAGTTCAACGAAAACAAGCAATTGAAGATTTGAGACAAAGTGAATTAAAATATAAACGATTATTCGAGAATGATCTTACTGGTGATTTTATTACTGCTGTTGATGGAACAATTTTATTATGTAATAATTCTTTTGCTAAAATATTTGGTTTTAGTTCTGTTAGCGAAATTATGAAAACTAACATTTCTGAACTTTATTTAAACCCACAGGCTAGAGATATATTTATTAATTTAATACGCGAAAAGAAAAAAGCTGAAGAGTACGAACAACAATTCATTCTTCGTAACGGCAAAATAATTACTGTAATTGGAAATATCATAGGTGATTTTAACGAAAATGGAGATTTAGTTCAACTTACTGGTTACTTGTTTGATATTACAACACGTAAAAATGCAGAGGAAGCGCTTAAAGAAAGCGAAAAGAAGTTCCGTTCAGTTTGGGAAAAAAGCACAGATGGAATGCGAATTACAAACGAAGAAGGAATTGCATTATTGGTTAACGATTCTTACTGCAAATTGTTTAAAAAATCGCATGATGAAATTGAAGGGAAACCAATGTCTGCTGTTTATCAAGAATCAAGAAGAGATTATATCTTAGAAAAACATCAACAAAGATTTCGTGCTCGTGTAATTCCAGAACATATTGAGAGAGAAATTATAATTTGGAATGGAGAAAAGCTTCATCTTGATCTATCAAATACTTTTCTAAATATTGCTAATCAACCAACAGTTTCATTAAGTGTTTTTAGGGATATAACTGAGCGCAAACAATTTGAGAAAGAAATAATACAATCAAAAGAAAAAGCAGAAGAATCAGAAAAACTAAAAACAGAGTTTCTTGCGCAAATGTCGCACGAAATTAGAACGCCACTTAACATTATTATTAGTAACTCTTCATATTTAAAACAAGAACTAAAAGAATCACTCAATGAGAATTTTCAATTTTGTTTCACTAGTATGGATATAGCTTCGAAGCGAATTATAAGAACTGTAGATTTAATTCTTAATATGTCCGAAATTCAAACTGGTTCTTTTAATCTTTGGAAGAATAATGTAGATTTAGTTTCCCAAATAATTACTCCACTTGTTAAAGAACATTCAATTTTAGCAAAAAATAAAAACATTAATTTCAATTTTAAATCAATTGCTAATAACTCAACACTTTATTGCGACGAATATTGTGTAACACAAATTATTGCTAATCTTATAGATAACGCAATTAAATACACTTCAAAAGGAAATGTTGAAGTTAGCCTTTTTGAAAATGAAAAAGCTCAGTTAGTACTTGAGGTTTCTGATACAGGCGAAGGAATGTCAAAAACATTTCTGAGCAAACTTTTTGAGCCATTTGTTCAAGAAGAACAAGGTTATAAAAGAAAATTTGATGGCAATGGGTTAGGTTTAGCTTTAGTAAAAAAATACTGTGAATTAAGTAACGCCGAAATAGTAGTTGAAAGTTCAAAAAATGTAGGTACAAAGTTTTGTGTAATTTTTAATAGATAGGTTTTATTATGAAAAATATTTTACTTATAGAAGATGATTACCTCTCTCAGCGAACAATGAATGCTATTCTGAAAAAGAGCTACAATGTTGATTTTTGTG
>Ga0180007_10003826_pt1 | contig 16386 bp, 15 predicted proteins | sample MM_PC_MetaG_FD_121122 | JGI IMG/M metagenome (GOLD analysis project Ga0180007, IMG submission 121122) | Groundwater microbial communities from the Aspo Hard Rock Laboratory (HRL) deep subsurface site, Sweden - MM_PC_MetaG | ecosystem: Environmental > Aquatic > Deep subsurface > Groundwater... | reverse complement strand
GGTATCGACCTTCTTGTTGATATATTTTTTGGGTGACAGTTCGAAGCTCTTGTTTTTTTCTTTCTTCTAGTCGACTATTGTTAATGGAGCCTAGGCTGTATTCCAAAAATTCTTCTTTATCCTCTTTTTCATAGTTATATTGCGGAGCTATCTGAGGTGGAATTTGATGCAGCCTTCCTAGAGCGCTCCCCACAGTTTGAAAAATTTCTTCTAGGTTATCTTGGCCTTTTTCTATTTCTTTAATTAGAGGCTCACCAGGGGCACTAAAATAGAAGAGGGTATTAATATTGTCAAAATAGCCAAGAGGCTTACTGACCTGAACCGGACCTTGATTAAAGCCCGACTCATAAACATGTTTAAGGTATTGATAAATAGGCTTCCAGAGTCCTGTGACGTGAGCGACGCCAAAAATTTCTCTCTCTTTTCCCGCATAAGACAAAGTATAGCGGACAACAAGAGAAATTAGCTCAGGACCTTCTAGAAATTCTTTGAAGGTTTTGATTTCAAGAACACTAATTTTCTGTGCTTCCTGCTTGTCAAACAAGGCTTTCTGGAAAACAGGAGAATTGAAAAAGTTATTTATAAAATCTTTGTCGATGATATTTTTGATGTCGAAATTTTGCATATCTTGCCTCATGATTTAAGAAAGCCCAAATGTTTGCTGGCCACAATAAACATAGCATGACTCCATGCCAGCGGCTTAATGCCTTCTCTAAAGTCTTCAAATATTTGCTCGGGAATAAAACCATCGTCATCAATTTTGTCCAAGACCCAGAAGTAATACTCTTCAGATTTATTACGATCTCCTTTGGTAGCATAATAAATTGCCATCCAGAAGTTGAGAATCGGCCAAGCACCTCCGCCTTCGTGACCACTACCTTCCCCGTCATAATAATCCATCTCAAAACGATGGACACCACCGTTTTCAACAATTTTTTCTTCCATCATTTTAACAGTATTGATCATTCTTTCGTCGTTAGCTTCTACAGCTTCAAATGGATAGACCAAGCCAAGTAACGAGGCGTCAACGTTAAAGTCATCTATTCTGCCATGGTTTCTAAGAAAATATTGTCGCTCTTTGCTATAGGCTTGCCCCACCAACTCTAGCATCTGAGAAGATGCTTTGGCCCAACTGGGATTGTTTATTAGTTGGTCAGCAAGCATCAAACCTCGACCACAGGCGGCCAAAGAATAGGTGAAGTTGTTTTCCATTTTGGTTGAGGTTCGTCGGGCACCCTCTTCCCACAGATCAACAGTGTTTTTGAAAAAGTATTTGCCCTTCCACTCAGAAACAAGTCCATCAGCGAGTCTTCTAATTAAAACTTCATGCTCTCTACATTTATCACGCTCATCTTTGAGATGCTCATAGATAGCCCATAGAATTGTCCCGGCCTGATCAGGCTGAAACTGACCGCTACCCTCTTTGCGCCCATTGGTAGCATAGCGCTCAAAGAGAAGTCCTTCTTTAACAAAGTCCTCGGGTCTACTTTCTAGCCAGGCAAGAAAAGGGTTTGTAATATCAAGACCAATCATATCAGCGGCAACGCAAATATATGCCGCGTCTCTGGGCCAAACATAGTGATAATTCTTGGCGTGTCTAGGATAGTAGGGCTGATCGGTATTGGCCGCCACAATGCCCCCGTTAATAACAGAAACGTCTTTTATTACTTCCTTGCTTCGCTCAATAGTTTTTTGGATTTTATCTTCTTGGGTCATATCTTTTTGCCCCTTTCGATAACTCTTTTGTAAATAACTTCGTACTTCTCGACCATTCTTTTTTCCGAAAACATCTGCTCGACTCGTTTGCGACAATTTTTTCTTTTAATCTGGTCAATCTTTTTGACCGCCTCTATCATCCCCGCCCTGTCTTTGACAATGAAGCCAGTCACTCCATCCTTGATAATTTCTGGAACTGAGCCGCGATCATAGGCAATGACCGGTGTTCCACAAGACATAGCCTCAATCATCACCATGCCAAAAGGCTCTTCCCATTCTATTGGGAAAAGAATGGCTTTGGCGTGCTTCAGAAATTCAATCTTGTCTTGGCCCATAACAAAACCAGCTCGCTGAATTTTCTTGCCAAAATATGGTTCAATGTTTTTTTTGAAGTAAACGGTTTTGTGACGACCAAAGTAATCACCAGCCACCCGAAGTCTCATATCAAGTTTCTTGGCGACTTGAATAGCGGTATGAACACCTTTAACCCTTTCAAATCGACCAATGAAAGCCAGGTAATCCCGCGGTGTATCGTTGAAGACGTATTCGTCCGTATCAATGCCGTTATAAGCCGTGCCCACATAATTTAAGTTGGGCATGGGGCGTCTTTGGGCCCGACTAATAGAAACATAGTTAGCTTTGCAATGCTTTTGAAATAACCAGGCTCTTTTGCTAATTTTGTCTTTCATGCCCGGCAAAGGATCATGAAGAGTAATCAAAGAGCGAGGTTTAGTAAAAGAAGTGATAAAAAGTGACAAGAAATCGTGAAAATGGTGCACAACATCAAGCTCGCCTTTTTCTAAATGCATGTAAGCTTTTTCGGCTAGCCCCATTTCATAGTATGTTTGCATAATCCGAAAAGACTCTGGCTGCTTTTTCTTGAAAGTGTGAGCTGTAATGCCATAGTGAGCCAGATGATTGGCAAACAAAGAACTGTCCCCGGCAACAAGGTCGGCTTTGGTTTTGACTGAAGATGCTCCGTAGTAACGCACTTGATGACCTTTTTCGACCAGACCATTGGCAAGAGCTACTCCCAAATCATGAGGAGCAAAAATAAGTTTGGGAAAAAATTTACGCTCAGTAAAAAGTGAGGGGACAAGGATGCCTATTTTCATGTTTTTTCATTATTAAAGCTAGGAAATAATTTGTCGATAAGTCTCTAGGTAAGAATCAACCATACTTTCGAGACTGAAGTTTTCTTCAACCCACAAACGACAATCTTTCCTTTGAATTTTTTCTACAAAATCAACTGCTTTCATCATAGCAGAAATATCATGACAGATAAATCCCGTTTTCCCATCTTTGACAACCTCCGGAACTGAGCCATGGTTAAAGGCTAGGACCGGCGTACCGCATGACATAGCTTCAGTCATCACTAAACCAAAAGGCTCTTCCCACTCAATAGGAAAAAGCAGAGCCCGAGCTCCAGATAACAGTTTGGCCATTTTTTCCGGGCTTAACAGTCCCAGATCTTCAATATTATCGCCCAAATAAGGCTTTATTTCTTGCTGATAGTATTCGTCACTAGCATCTACTGCTCCAGCTATTTTGAGCTTCAGATTTTTCTCACGACAAACTTTAATCGCCGTATGAAGACCCTTCTTTTTGACATATCTACCAGCAAAAACAAAGTAGTCCTGAGCTTTGTCTTGATAAGAAAATAGATCCGTATTAATGCCATTGTAAACCGTGTTGACAAAGTTTAATTCAGAAAAAGGTTGACGCTGAGAATGGCTAATAGAAACATATTTGGCTCGCTTGTGGGTGCCAAAGAGCCATCTTCTTTCGTTATTTGTGTCAGAAGCTGGTAGCGGATCATGTAAGGTTACCAAAGAATTTTTGTTTTTGAAGAGAGAAGCAAAGAAGAGGGAGTAGAAATTATGAAAATGGTGCACTAATTCTACTTTTCCTGACAATTGATCATGATAAACCTTCTCAAGAAGATCAAGTTCAAAATAAGATCTGAGGCGACTGTATTCAAATTGATGTTTGACTCGGAAATCCTGAGCCGATAGACCGGTTTCTTGTAGCCTTCTTGTGAAAGGACCCGTCTCACCCGAGACAAGATGAGCTTCGGTTTGTGTCGACGGAGCACCATAAAAAAACACCTCGTGTCCTTTTTGAGTTAAGCCATCAGCCAAGGCAATAGCTAAATCATAAGGAGCAAAAATTTGCTGTCCAAAAAGAGTCTCTTCTGTTTGCAAAGCAGGGACAGTTATGGCTATTTTCATTTATCTTCTAATTTTAGCTATTTATGGCGTGCTGATAAGCTTCTATATAGAGCTTGGAGACTCTAGAAATAGAAAAGTTGTCTTGAACGTGTTGACGGCAAGCCTGAGGGTCAATTTGATCAATTTTCTTGAGAGCTTCTTTCATTTCTTCTACGTTTTGACACAAGAAGCCTGTGCTCTTGTCTTTGATAATCTCTCGCATCGCGCCTCTGTCAAGCGCGACAACTGGGGTACCACAAGCCATGGCCTCAATGACCACCAAACCAAAAGGCTCTTCCCATTGGAGGGGGAAAACAAAGGCTTTGGCTCGGGAGAAATACTCAAGCAGCTCTTGATGAGAAAGTCCATCTAAATGTTTGATGTGTTGATTATCAATATCTTTGGCCAAATGCTCTTCGTAATACTGAACGCTTCTTTTCACACGAGGATTTACATGTCCAATAATCACCAGATCTTCTTGAAGACTCTTGGCGATATCAATAGACTCTTTGATGCCCTTGTCGGGAACTATTCGACCAGCGGTAATAAGAAAGTCTTCTTTTGTGTCCTTGAAAGGAATTTCATTAAGGTTTAAGCCGTTAGGAACTACTGCTGAGAAACCTTCCAAACCCTTGATTTGATTGTGGCTTAGAGCGATGGGAAAATAATTTTGATAGCGCTGACGAAAAAGATTATACACCTTCTGATCAATAACGTAGTGAAAGGTAGTTAGAATCGGTTTTTTTATGAAAGGAGAAAATTGAGGGACAAAATCGTCAAAATGAAAGTGAAAAACATCGAAATTATCTTCTTTTGAGAGCGCCTTCTCAATATGAGCTAAAGTTAGATTGATTTCGCGCCGAGAGGTCCATTCTTGGAAGTCTTTTTCTTGTGTAAAAGGCTTGTTGAAAAGATACTCTAGTTTAGCAGAAGTTTTTGAGGTCTTGACAGAGAAAAGTGTCACCTCATGACCAGCTCGAACTTGCTCCTCGACCAAATCAAAAACTATTCTTTCTGTGCCTCCCCTTTTGGCTGGTGGGACAGAAAGATAAATAGGAGCAATGTGAGCTATTCTCATTTTTTTATTTTAGAATCTTTTGATAAACCGCTTCGTATCCAGCTGCCATCTTGGAAGACAAAAAATTCTTCTCAACATGTCTCCGGCATTCTGCTCTATCTATCTCGTCAATTTTCTTTACGGCTCGTATCATTTCTTGCTTATTCTTGACCACAAAGCCTGTTTTTCCATCTTTGACAATTTCTCTGACTGAACCTCGATCATAGGCAATGACTGGGGTCCCAGAGGCCATGGCCTCGACCATGACCAGGCCAAAAGGCTCTTCCCATTTAATAGGAAAAAGCAACGCTTTGGCGCTTCCAAGATATGCTGAAACATCCTTGTGTTTGATTTCTCCGAAATATTTTAACTTTTTTGATCTGAGCTGAGGCTTAACTTTCTGACTCCAAAATTTCTTATAGAGGTCGTTTCCTAGATCAAGCTTGCCTGCCAGTTTGAGAAAAATATCGGTCTCTCTGGCAACTTCAATGGCGTCATTGGCTCCCTTTTCTCTCACAAAACGACTCAGGTAGGCAAGTTCATCTCTGGGTCGGGCCCGAAAAGTAAAGTCCTGTATTCTAATGCCGTTGTGAACGGTTTGGGTGACTTTCAACTCTTGAGGAACACTTTTTCTTTGGGCTTGGCTAATGGGAGTAAAAAAGAGATTGGGCGTTGGAGGGTTCTGGCGAATTATCTCTTCAAGCTTCTTGGTAATTGGCCAGTGGCCTGTTATTAAAATTGGCTCCTTTATGAATGGGGCAAAATAAAGATGTTTATCGTTGAGATGAGAATGAATAATATCAAACCTAGAGGCCTGTCTAAAGGCTTTGGTTAGAAGTAAAAAAGTTGAGTCTTCTTGAGCTTTGATCGCTTCAGCCTGATCAGGAAAAAGGGGGGCCAATTCTTCAATAGCTTCTAATTTAACCTTGGGAAATTTTGTTTTTGAGGACGCAAAAAGAGTTACATGGTGACCTTGCTTAATTTGCTCTTTAATCAAAGTCTCTATCAAAAGATATCTCCCAGCATCCCCCGTCACAGGGAATCCTCTGTTGGCTGGAATTAGATGCGCGATGCTAAGCTTTTTTTTCATAAGGCAAATGGTATGGTTTTTTAAGATCAGGAAGAGAAGCCACGGTTGCTAAACCGTCCAATGAAACCCTTCCTGAATAAAGAGTTGCTATGTCTTCCTTCTTTAAATAATCTTCAACTTCCCTAAGGCCTCTAAAATAAGTAGTGTCCTTGGAGAAAGCTCCTTTCTGCTTGGTGTCACAAAGACCTCTTTTGATTCTTAGGGTCACCCCAAAAGAAACTGACCTTTTACCGGTTAAGTCAAGTAAATCCAAAAAAGTTTGACGAAAAGACTTTTTCTGGGCTATATCAAAAGCAATAACCCTTAAAGCAATATTGTTTCGCAGTTCATTTTTGCGAACATCATCAAGACAGACTAGACGATTGTAGGAAGCCAAGCCTTCCTCTGTGGCTAGATAACCAGGAAAACCTATCATAAAAATTCCATAAGGTTGTCTGCGTCCATTTTCGAAACGGAAAATATGGCCAAATACTTCATGGGCAATGAAGCCCTCAAGATCTTTGGCGTCTTTAAAAAATGTTCCTTTTTCCAGATAAAGAATTTGCTTAAAATAGCTAACCACTCCTCGACTAATAATTTTTTCTGAAATTTTCGTTTTCCAGGGGATCTTGTGCTCAAGTAAGACTTGTTTAATTTTTTCTTGGGCCTCGAAAACAGTAATCCTAGAGCTTTTGGATGATGGAGTAGTTTTTTCTCTTGTTGACCATTCTTGATAGGCTTCTCTGACTAAAGCCGTTGACGGTTTTTGGTATATTTGATCAGCAAAAGAAAAAAGCTTTTTTTGTCCTAGATACGACAAGCTTTTGGCAACCAACTCTAGCTCTTCTTTTTTTCTACCATAAAGACTACCCAAAGGGGAAGAATCTTTTTCGATAGTCAGAAGGCTGGCTCTTGCTTTTTTGATTTTTTCTAAGGATGGAGCTGTGTATTTAAACTGGGGCTCATACCGTGCTATTTTGAAGAATTTTTCTTTTTCTTCTCTAAAGTTGATTGGAAAGACGTATTTTCTAATATCAGGATACACAAAATCAACAAATTTGTTTAAGGCTTTGTCGTATGACTTTATCTTGGTCATAATCATAAATCTAATTTCTTGGCTTAAGAGCCTGCGAAGCTTTTTGATACAGAGCATTGGTTAATTCCAGTATCTCGGGCTTGAGACTCTTTTTGTCATCAGAAAGGACGGCTTTACCGTGAAGCGTCCGAAACATTCTTTGATGTCCTTTCAAAATTCCTCCTGATAATAAAATATTGTCAACAATAACGAAATCGTCAGAATTTTCAACACTTTTTAAAGAATATGCCTCAGAAGCAAGACTGGAAAGACCTTTCTGACTATGAAGCCCCCCAGAAAAATCTTTGGTAATCATTTTTTCTTGGAGATCAAGATTGTGAAAAACAAGATGAGCTCCACTTGATTTCTCAAATGATTGTTGATTATATTTGTCTATATCAACGTTGTAGTCTTTTCCTAGAAACTCAAGAATATGAAAACTCTGTAGCGGCACCTGTCCTCTGCTCTCCTGAATCATATTGAGAACAGGATAAGCCCCAGTCAAGCGCGGATTAACTTCAACGGGATAAAGAGTGTCTGTTTCTTCATCGTGAATAAGGTCAATGCCAAAAATACCTTTGTATTTGTTTTTCTGAAGATGCCGACCCAACTTTTGGACCATTCTCTCGGCTTGTTTTTGAGCTTTTTTGGAAAAACGAAGGTCTGACCAATCATGACCACAAAAAAGCCCTGAACCAACGCTGCTATCATAAAGCGTAGGAATGCTTAAAACCTGGTACTGAAGTCCAGCATGCATAATACCCGCTCTAGTAACACAGCCCACAATACTTGGGGAAGGACCGCTAATATACTTAGTAACTACTACTTTAGAATAAGGACATTCTTTAACAACGTTTTTCTGATAAAAATTCTCGAGGTCTTTTTTTGAATTTATAAAGAAGGTGCCTTTGCCTCCGCCCAAATGAGGCAACTGAACCACAAAACGCTCTCCAAGATCTTTTTTGATGTCGTCATAGTTAAGACCGGAAAGATTTCTAACGCCCCCAGGAATAGCCTCCAAATCAGCTTCTTTCAGAACACCTCGAAAAAAAACCTTGTCCTCAAAGCTCTTCTTACCATAAAGAACAGAGTTGGCAACCATGAGCCAATTGTTTTCACGACATATTTTTTCTATTTTGCCTGAAATTTTGTAAAAAAGAAGTGCCGCGGACTGATCTTGAGTCGCTAAATACTTTTTAAAGACCGGATTCTCTATGATCGTCGTGGAGTTCTTTTTGCTCTTTTGATAGTCAACCTCTTTTAACTCCTCCAAGATATTGAGCTTGATCTTCTCTCTGATAGCCGGGTCATCGTAAGTTTTTTTGAGAGAGAAGATTTCATACTGCGAAATAATATTTTCGAGACCAACCCGGTTAAAGGCTGTCACACCAATCCCAATAATTTTTTCTTTAACCTCGCTTTGAAAATACTTCTTGGCTATCTTCGGACTATTTAGTTCCATTCTTTTTGGGTTTAGGTTGAACTGATTTTTTGGACGGGTCAACCAGAAAGTTCTTAAGGTCTTTCTTGCCAATTATCATTGAATATTTCATTTCTTTTCTATTGGTAATATTAACCAAGCTTTTTTTCTTCTCTCCAGACAAATAATAGACTATATAAACATAAGGTCTTAGAGTTAATCCATGGCTACTTTTAACCACATGCAGCTCTTCAATATCGGGCTCTTTGACCATAACTTCTTTTTTTATTCTTAGTTCTTCTTTAGAAGTAAGTTTTTTGTCTAATTCTTCATCTAGAGCATACTCGTCGATTAACTTTAACACATTTTTGAAGCCAAGCTTTCTGGCTAACTCTTTACTAATCGAAGTGGAATCAGCTCCTGTGTCAATTTTGGCTAGAACTTTTGTTTTGCGATCACCTTTTCTGTCCAGTATTTCTATCTCCTCAGAAAGTCCAACCACTTCTTTGCCGGAAACATCTTCAACTCTTCTTTCAATGTCTCCGCCAAACAATTCTTCTCCAACTCGAATTCCTTTGCTAAGAGAGGCGATCTTGAGTCCCTTGACTCTTTCGAGCCTATAGGCTAATCCCTCAAGATTGGCCAGTTGGATTTCAAGACCTGGTCTGGCGTTGAGTTCTAGAATTTGGGGACCAAATTTACGATCGATTACAATATCAACTCCCAAAAACCCAAGCTTGGTAATATTTTGGGCCTCGACGGCAATTTCTAGAATCCTTTGCCAGCCTGGCACCTGAAGACTAATTAGTTCTTTATTGGTGTCAGGATGAGTTTCTACAATTTGTCTGCGCGGCATTTTGAGAACAGCTGAGGAGGTTGTTCCGTTACCTATATCAATTCCCAAACCAACCGCGCCAGCCGCAAGATTGGCCCGTCCTCTGGATCTGATCGTTGGCAGACGGAGCATGGCCATAACAGGAACTTTGTTAAAAACAATAACTCGAATATCAGGTACGCCAACATTGCATATTTTCAGAAACTCCTTGTCTGGAATAATTTTTCTTTCAATTAGGGCGGTATCAGGCAAGCTCGAAAGGGAAAACTTACCGTCAAGAATGTCAAGAATATGAGCCCTAAAATCTTTAAAGGAAAAAATTTCGCCACCATTATCAACCCATTCTTTTTCTTTCAGCTCTTTTTTCTTAAAAACTTCTTTTTTGTCTTTGCTTTTTAAGACCAAAATTCCACCACCACCAAAGCCTCGATTCGGCTTAATAACAAAATTTCGCGGTAGCTTGTTGAAGTCAAAAGTCTCAAATTCACGAATATTCTTAATAACCCCATAATAAGACGGGGTTGGTAAATCATGTTTTTTAAGCAAGTTCTTGGTTTCTAGCTTGTTATCAACCAGCTGAACTCTTTTTTTGGGATTATAGGGACGAATATAATTGAGATTTCTAGAATTCATTCCTAGAATTCCTTTGTAGCTCATGATTCTTTTTTTCTATCTAGAAAACTACTCAAACTTCTAAAACGCAAGTATTCAGATGCCCTTAATCCAACCCATTTACCAGCCAAAATATTGACCACTAGAGTTAAAAGAATAACCTCAGGGTAAGCCAAAATAAAGGTTTTGAGTGACTCCCAGCTAATTATGTAATAACAGGCTACAGAAACAAGAAGAGTTTCGATGGTTAATTTAAGAGCGCTCGCAAAACCTTTTTCAATCTGAACCTCGACAAACTTCTCAACTAGAATAATTAGTACTAGAATAGGAAAAAAAGATAAAGCAATAATACCCGTCCTCTTGGTTAAAGATCCGGCCACAAACAGGGCCAATAAAACAAAAGCCAGAGAAGTTAGCACCAGGGCCATTCGAGGCAAGTATAGGATTTTTATTTTCTTAAGAAGTAACCTAATAAGCGTCGCCGCCATTAGAAGAACTAAGAAGATAAAAAGACCGTATTTAATACCCGTCACCACCAAAGTCAAAGACAGAAGTGACGGAATATAGATCCCAAAAGTTTTAACTCCCAAGAATTGCCTAGCAACCGCTATTAGAGTCGCCACAATAGGCAGAAGCAAGATTAGAGAAATTGTTTCAGGCGCCACCCCGCTATTTACTAGGTAATTGACCGTATAAGAAAGAAAATTTGTCACTCCCAGCTTTTTAACCGCCCGCTCAGAATGAATGCCAATTTGAAGGTTTTCAACGCCCGATTGTTGAACCTCTTCAACAACCCTGTCTGACTGCCGAGCATCAATAACTGCCTCAAGACCAGCCGTTTTGGTTAACAGGATATATTCGGGCCCCAAAACGTCAAAAGTAGATTGGGCAATTCTCCCAATAGGTTCAAGATTTTTTTCTGTAATAATCACCGCCCCTTTATGGGAAAAATCCAGGTCGTTTAGATTTTCAGCCTCCTTGCCAAATTCTGAAAGAACATTTAATCCCAGGCTGGGAGATGATGTCCAAACGATAACTATATTGGCTTTTTTGAGATCTTGAGAGGATTCAAACAAAGACTTAACCAGATTATCTTCAACAATGAAATCAGCACCCCCCGATCGATCCTCAATAGTCACTAACAATATTCCTTGACGAGCTGCATAGCGCTTAAGAGAGGCTATTTTGTCACGATCAGCCCCATCATCAGCTAGGAGTAAAATCAGATCCTCGTAAACGGAAACAATAAGCTCCGCCGTGTCCTGTCCACGACCATTGTTAACCGTTAAAGCAACCCGATAAAAACCAGGCTTATCATAGGTATGAATAACATCAACCCCTTCTTTGAAATGACCGTCTCCAAGATCCCACCGATACTGCATCTCTTGATTCTCGTCTGGATTAACAGACTTTGATGCATCAAAAACAACTTTTCTTGACACAGCCACGCTCTTGTCTTCACCCACAACCGCCTTAAGAATCTTTTGTTCTACTTCTTTGTTTTCACTAACCTCGCTTTCTATTTCTTCAACTTGTCTGTCTTTTTCTTCACTTTCTTCTAATTTTATCTCTTGGCTAAGTAGCTGTCCTTCTGCAGCCAAGCTGAGAAATGGCGCAAAAACAAAAAAGCCTAGCAGAAGAATAAAAAAGGTTTTTTTGAAAGATTTGAATAACATATAATTATTTTTCTTGAAACTGTTGGTGACAAATAGCTAGCGCTAAAGCATCGGCTGCGTCATCGGGGGTAGGAATTTCTTCCATTTTGAGAATCAACTTGACCATTTCTTGTACTTGTTTTTTCGGAGCTCCGCCATACGACGTTACGGCCTGCTTAACTTGAAGAGGCTTGTATTCAAAAACTGGTATATCTAGCAACCGACAAGTCAGAACAACTACGCCGCGAGCCTCAGAGACCTTTAGTGCCGTGGCAACATTTTTGGCAAAAAAAAGCTCTTCAACAGCAACCTCATCAGGCTTAAATTTCTTTAAAAGACATGTTAGGTCTTGATAAATACAACACAATCTGTCTGAGAATTTTTCTTGAGGAGATGTTTCTATACAACCATAATCAAGAATATCGAGCCGATCTTCTTGTTTCTTTAGAAGCCCATACCCCGTCGTTGCTGTCCCAGGGTCTATGCCAAGAACAATCATAATTAACTAACTAAATTTGAATAAGCAGCAATCACATCTTCATTGTCAAGCAATTCTTCGTATAGGTTTGAAACTTTTTCTTGCAATCCAGGCTCAATAACAAGCGGATTGCTGGCCACGAACTCAATTCTAGCGCTGTTGATTGGAATGTTGTTTTCTTCTAGTGCGCTCTTTACCCTCATCAACTCTCTTGGGTGAACCAGCAGCAACAACTCTCGTTGGCTTTGTTTAATATCTTGAACCCCTAGATCAATAGCCTTAAGTTCTATCTCATCAGGACTTAGCAAAGTCTTTTTGACCCTTTCCAGCAAAACTCTTAATATTCCTAGCTTTTTAAACATCCAAGAGGCACTTCCTTCTTCTCCTAGACGAAACCCGTGCTTTTGGACTACGCCCTTAACCTCTGACAAGGTTCGATTTTTATTGTCAGTAACGCCCTCGATGATCAAAGTCACTCCTTCTGGTCCATGCACCTCGTAAACCACTTCAACCAAATTATCAGCCTCTTTGTTGCCCATTCCTTTTTGTATAGCTTTTCTGATGTTTTGCGACGGCATATTGGCTGCCTTGGCTTTTTCTATGGCTAGCTTGAGCTCAAAGTTTGCCCCAGGATCTGCTCCACCAGCCTTAACTGCCAAAGTAATAAAACGAGACAGCTTTGAGAAGGTTTTGCCTTTTTTAGCATCTTCTTGGGCCTTTTTGTGTTTAATAGTCGACCATTTTGAGTGTCCAGACATAGACTTTCTTTTTAGCTAAATCGATCTTAATTTTACTCGCTTTTTTACTCTTTAGCAACTTAAAATCTGAATTTTGCACTTACAAAACTATGCTCTGAATTTTCTTTGAAAGGCACTCTCCCTAAAAACCCCTCTTCCATCAGACAGTAAAGAGTGTCCAGTTTTAACTGTTAACTCACCCCATCTACTATTAATATCATCAAGAGCCTCTGAAAGATTCTTTTTTTGCTGCTCTTTTAAAAACAAACTTTTCTGAGAACACTCTCTGGTAAGAGTGGACAAACTTATTCCAATAAGCCTTAGAGGGAAAGAAGGTGCTGCCTCATCAAGAAGCACAGAGGCTTTTTGATAAACATCCTCTGTGCTAAAAAAACAACACTTAAAGCTCTTGTCGCGCGAAAAAGAACTAAAATTATAAAAACGAATCCTTAATGAAATCGTTCGACACGCCAAGTTTTTGCGCCGCATTCTGCGAGCAGCTCCTTCGCAAAGCTCAAAAAGCTTAGCCTTAAGCTCGGCCCGGTCTTTAGAAGATTGGTAGTCTAGATTTTCTGGAAAAGTATATTGATGCCCAAAAGACTTCTCACAATCTATTTTATTTTCCTCCTCTTGCCCCTTCAGATCCTCTCCGCGCCCCAAAGCATGCAAGAAGTACCCATTCACTCCAAAGCGTCTTATTAAACCTCTAAGAGAGTAACAGCCAAGATCCTGAGCAGTTACAATACCAAGTTGATTGAGTTTTTTTTTGGTTTTAAAACCAACTCCACACAAAGACTCAACAGCTGTCGTTTTAAGAATCTCTTTTTGGTTGCGCTGATTAATAACAAAAACACCATCGGGTTTATTTATCTTTGAAGCTAATTTGGACAAAGCTCGACTTGGGGCAATACCAATAGAGCAAGTAATCCTCTCTCCAAGCTTTCCTCTAAACTCTCTCTTGATAAGTTCAGCAATTTTCTGAGCCCCGCCAAAACGCCTAGCCGTTCTAGAAACTTCCAAAAAAGCTTCGTCAATACTAAAAACGCTAACCGTGGCAGTGTACTTTTCAAAAATCTTTAAAATTTGATGGTGGATAAAAATGTATTTTTCAAAATCCCCCCATATTGGTACAAAATCAGGACAAATAAGCTTGGCTTTGGCTAAAATTGTCGGTGTTTTGACGCCCTGTTTTTTTGCTTCGATAGAAGCCGCCACGACTACGGCCCGAGGCCCCGTTCCACCCGTAACCCCAACTGGCTTACCTCGTAAAGTTGGATTAGCCTGTTGTTCAACTGAAGCAAAAAAGGAGTCCATATCAACATGAAGATAAAGAGACATATTCTAGATTTAAAAAGAAGTTTCTTCTAGCGTCCAAGTCATCTTGGTCACGTCAAAACAAAATTTGTAATAGTCCCCAGCAGAGGTGACTGAGAAATAATAAAAATCATGCCGCCCGGTTTTAGCGGTGTAGGTAAGATTAATTTTCTCTATCTTTCTTTTGCGATTCTGCCAATAAAAAGCTAAGGGTTTAAATTTTTTCTCTCTAAAACCAACCAAAACATTAACCTTCTCGTTTATTTTTTGTTGCATTTTTATAGAACTGTTAAATTCCTAGCTCTAGAGATAACTTTTTTAAGCTGCCGCTCTTCCCCAAAAAAGATATTATCTCTTATTCTTCCAAAGGTGCTTCTAAAAAGTGCTTTAACTTTTCTTTTTTGCATGTTTTTATGATTATTTTTTATTAAAGATATTTTCTATAAACAGCCCTAACTTTGCCTTGAATGGATGGGTTTTTAACATAGAGGGGGTTCATTGAAGAGTTGGCTGGCTGCAAACGAACGCGACTCTTTTCTCTATAGTAACGCTTAAGAGTGGCCGATTCGTTGTCAATCAAGGCCACCACCACGTCTCCATTCTGTGGGTAGTAGTCTCGCTCAACAATAACGTAATCTCCATCAAAAATCCCATCTTCTATCATAGAGTCCCCTCTAACCTTAAGAGCATAACAATCATAGCGCCCCTTAAGTTCTTCTGGGACTGAAAGACGTTCATTTTCGGCAATAGCCTCGATGGGCTCACCAGCGGCAATAGTTCCCAACAGGGGAACCTCAATAGCTCGCACCTCTTCAAGGAGCTTGTCTTTGACATTAAGAGAGCGAGCAACCCCTTTTTGAAAACTTACCAGGCCATGCTCCTTCAACCCCTGAAGGTGCTTGTGTACAGTGGCTACCGAACTTAAGTCAAAATGAGTCGCTATCTCTCTGTAGCTTGGAGCGTACCCTTTTCTCTTGAGAAACTTGATCAGATAGTCAAAAATTTCTTTTTGTTTTTTAGTGATTTGCTTGTCCATGTATTTAAGTTAAAAATTATTCTCCACAGTAACCCCTCTAAATAGAGTATAGGCGAACAAAAAGCAAACATCAAGTGTGGATAACCTGTGTTCAACAAAAAAAGGCTTCTCTAAGCCTTTTTTTGGTTCTCTTTTTTTATTTTTATTTTTTAAGCTCCAGATTCTAACGGCATAGCAATATAAAGATAAGAACCATCCCCCTCTTCCTTAATTATCAACGGTCCACCCTTGCCAGAAAACGCCAACTCAACCCCGTCTCCTTCAAGAGCACCAAGACCTTCTAAAAGGTAATGATAGTTAAAGGAAATCTCTAGGGACTCGCCCTCTATTTTACACTTAACACTTGAAGTGTTTTTTCCAACCAAGGACGATTCCGAAAGGAAAACCAACTCTCCTTTTTTGGCTCCTACTAAAACATTAATCTCGCTAGTTTCTTTTTTAGAGAAAAGACTGACTGCTTTAATAACGTTTATGAGCTCTTTTTTGTCCAAAAAGGCTCGAGCCTTAAAGTTTTTGGGAATTATTTCTTGATAAGCTGGGTAATTGCCATCAACTAACTTTGAAACGATCTCAATCTCACTACTCAAAATAGTCGGGTCCTTGAAGGCTAATTTAATCTGCCCTTCACTTATAAACACTTTTACTTCCTCTTCATCACCAGAGATAATCCTAAAAATTTCTTGAGCAGCTCTCAGAGGGACAATAAAAATACCTTCCGTATTTGCTTTTTGTGTCGTTTCCAAAACACCCTCCGCCAACCGATATCCATCAGTGGCAACACCCTTAATCTCATCTCCTTTAACATCAAGACAAATTCCTGAAATCTCAGGCCTGGAATCATCAGGCGTGGCAGCAAAAATTATCTTTGCCAAAACCTTCTTAAAAACAGCTCCACTTAAACTAAATATGGCCTCACTCTTCACTTTGGGCATCAGAGGAAACTCGTCAGGGGGAAGGGTTTTTATTTCGGCCTTAAAACTTCCAGAAGAAATAGTTAGGAGATCATTTTTACCAAGTATTTCAACTTTTTCTGTTGGAAGATTTGCAATATAATCGCTAAAAATTTTAGCTGGTACAGCAAAGCGACCCTCTTCTTTTATTATGCCACCAAAAAAACAAACTATTCCTGTTTCAAGATTAGTAGAAGAGAGTTTTACTAAGCCATTTTTAGC
>Ga0180007_10003825_pt1 | contig 16387 bp, 12 predicted proteins | sample MM_PC_MetaG_FD_121122 | JGI IMG/M metagenome (GOLD analysis project Ga0180007, IMG submission 121122) | Groundwater microbial communities from the Aspo Hard Rock Laboratory (HRL) deep subsurface site, Sweden - MM_PC_MetaG | ecosystem: Environmental > Aquatic > Deep subsurface > Groundwater... | reverse complement strand
GCCGGCTGTATTATTCAATTTATAGAATGTTTATTGTCGAATCGTACATCATTTCGGATGTGGCACAAATTGAAAAAATGTACCTGAACGCCATCAGGCTTCTACTCAACGGACTGCTGATCCGATAGTCAATACATCAGCCTGATAAGGTCTCACGATACATGACCAAAATCCGCTGAATCGGACGGAACCTCTGATTGGTGGGGCAGCCCCTCATGCTTAGAGAGGTTGCCCCACCCCAAAGGTTATCCATTCACGGTCATTATTTTAATCATCTAATACCGTCAGTTTTAAGGGGGTTTTACACAGCTCCTCGCCTCCGGAGGCGGTTACCCTTACAGGGCATTCAAGCCTCATCCCACCGACATTCGGCACATTCATAACGATGGCGGCGATCTCCACAACATTTTCTTCAAGAACAATGTCCCTGAACTCATCATTGTCGAGGATAGTCGGATACCACTCATGGCCGATCACACCGATGGCATGACCGAATGCGGGCAGTGTGTAAGGCCGATAGCCATTCTTATCAAGCACAGCGTTGACTTTCTGGGTCACCTCCTTGATTGTCGTTCCTGCCTTGAGAGCTGAAATGAGGGTTTCGGATGTCTGAAGATAGGCATCGGCCAGCTTTTGCTGTGCGCTGCCGGGTTTGCCGAAAATGTAGTTGTGAGAAAGATCAGAACAGTAATTCTGGTACGTGGGATGGACGTCCACAAGGAGGCTTTCTCCTTTTTGCACGATCTTTTCACTGGCAGGCGTGCACCCGCCAAGAGGGTAGCAGGTCCTATACCCTGAAGCAATCTCGGTGGATCCGGTTACCGGCCAGTGGAATTCACTTCCAAGGCGGCGTAACTCCAATTCTGCAATCCCGGCAATTTCGGTTTCCCGAATACCGATATACAGTTTTTCCTTGACGCGCTCCTGTGCCGCATCTGCAATGGCTGCGGCCTGACGTAGCAGTTTGATTTCCTCGGAATCCTTGACATAGCTGGCGCGATCCACAAGGCTGACGGAATTGACAAATTTGGCCTTTGGCAGGTGTTCCTGCAAGTATTGCAATTCAGTGGCCCATAGGAATCCGGACATGACCCGTGCGGACTGCCCCAGTTCAATGCCGATGGTGGCATTTTCATATCCGTGTTTTTTGATCCAGTCTACGACCACTTCCCACATATCGAGCCCGGGCATCGGTACACACCCGACAACATGATTCAACCAGGATTCATCTTTCACCCGTTCCGAATCCAGAAAACAAGTATGAAGCCCGACGAATCCCCCTTTATCTAGGACGACTGCGCTGCGCCACGGCGCATAAACACCGCCCAGATACGTTATGCTGTTTCCTCTTGTTCCGACAAAGACGTCAATGTCTTCAGCCTTCATCATTTCACAAACGCTGTCCACTCTTTTCTGATAATTTAGATTTGTTTTCATGCGAGATTACCCTCCTTTTCTTGATAGTAATGGTTGATGAACCCCAAAAAGTCGAAAATGGCAAAGTCGGTGTCTATTAAGTTCAGCAGGTAATGATCCATAGTTTGCTGAAAATAGAGCTTTTTACGACCCCATTGGGGTTAGAATAAATAACAGGAAAGAAAGGAAGTCAAGAAAAAAGTGAAGAAGTGAACAAATCGTATAATTATTCTCTTGATTAGTGATCAAAAAACCGTTAGAGTTGAGAGCAGAAACACTCGCAGCAGCAGGCGTTGAGAAGCGGGGCGTTCAGCCGGAGACTTGATTGGCCTTTGCAAGAGAGGGCCATTGAATCTGACAACGGGAGGTGATGGTGCAAGTAAAACTGGAATACGGAAAACAGGGATATCTATTGACCCTGCCGGATGAATATCAGGTGGATGTCCTGAAAAAGCCTGTGATGCCGATAATAGAAAATGTCTGGGACGCATTAAACCAGTCCTTTTCATATCCTGCCGGAGCAGCGCCGCTTGAGACGGTATCCGCTTCAAAAACAAGCGTTTGCATTGCTATTTGTGATATAACAAGACCGGTACCCAACGGCGTGATTCTGCCGGTGCTCATCAAAAGGCTGATCACATCGGGAATTTCCAAAGAGCGGATTTGTATTCTTGTTGCAACCGGCCTCCACGGCCCTAACGAAGGCCCGGACCTGCTGGAGGTGGTCGGGGACCCGTGGACTTTGAGCCATATTGATGTTGTCAATCATTTTGCCAGGAAAGATGAGGACCACGCCGATCTCGGGCTAACAGCAAACGGGACTAGGGTATTGATCGACCGCCGTTTTGTAGAGGCGGATCTCAAAATCGTCATTGGGTTGGTCGAGCCGCATTTTATGGCCGGATTTTCAGGGGGGCGAAAACTCATTGTGCCGGGTCTTTCCCATGCCGAAACCATCCGGCGCATTCATTCGAACGCCTTTCTCGGAAATGGCCTTGCAACGAACTGCAACTTGGATGGAAATCCGCTTCATATGGAACAACTGGAAATTGCCAAGCTGATGGGTGAGGTTTATGCGATCAATGTTGTCCTGGACGACAGGCGCAATGTCGGTTTTGTCAATTTCGGAGAGTTGGTCCAAAGCCACCATGAAGCGATAGCCTTTTTACGAATGTACGCCCAACTGAAAATCGACAGGTGTTATAAAACCATTGTGACATCGGCTGCCGGCTATCCGCTGGACTCAAGCTATTACCAAACGGTGAAAGCAATGACCGGGGCCATGCTTGCCATGGAAAACGGCGGCAGTATGTTTGTTGTTTCTTCCTGTAAGGATGGGCTGGGGTCCAGTGAATACCGGGCTGCCCAGAAAAAACTCCACGATCTGGGTATATCCGGCTTTTTAGCGGATATTGCACAAAAAACCCATGCAGATGTTGACGAGTGGCAGACACAAATGCAAATTAGAGCCATGAAACGGTGTAATATAAACCTGTTTACCCGGGGGTTGGATAGAGAAGAAAAAAGATTGACATGTGTAAACATGGTCGATGATATGGAAACCGCGATCACCAAGTGGGTGGAAACGTGCGGGGACCGGACCGTTGCCGTGATCCCGGAAGGTCCCTATGTGATCCCTATGCCACAGGAGGATTAATGGAACAAATAAAAGAACAGTTGAAAGCGATTTTCAGTGCCGGGCTGGATGCGGTCAAAACCGATAATGCAGTCAAAAAATGGGTTGAGCGGCAGGGGAAAACCCTGGTCATCAACCGGCAGGCCTATAACCTGGATGGCTATGAAAGAATTTTCATCGTTGGCGCAGGCAAGGGTGTGGCCCCCATGGCAGCGGCATTGGAAAAAATATTGGGCAAATATAGTTATCGGGGTCTGGTGATTGTCAAAAGCGGTCACACCATCGACCTTCAAACGATTGAAGTGGTTGAGGCCGCACATCCGCACCCGGACCGGGCCGGATTTGAGGCATCCCGGCGATTGACCGAAATGGTGGAGGAGGCGACAGACCGTGACCTTGTGTTGTGCCTGATAACCGGTGGGGCAAGCTCTCTTTTAACCTTGCCAGCCGCCGGCATCAGCCTTGAAGACAAGCAGGCCGTAACCGATATCCTGCTTGAATGCGGTGCGGATATCCAGGAGATCAATACCATACGCCGGCATCTTTCATCAATTAAGGCCGGTCATCTTGCTAAAAAGGCCTACCCCGCGCATGTAGTCACCCTGATTGTTTCAGATGTCATTGGCAACCAGTATACAGATATCGGTTCCGGCCCGACAGCGCCGGATCATACCACATTCAAATCCTGTCAGCGCATCATCACCCAATACGCACTTAAGGATAAATTGCCTGCCGCCGTCATCAGGCGCATTGAGGCGGGTGTTCAGGGACGGATACCTGAAACCCCGAAACAAGATGATCCGGTTTTCGAGAGGGTTAATAACGTGATCATTGCCGATAATTTTTTAGCGTTGCAGGCGGCACGAGTCAAGGCAGAAGTCCTGGGATACAATACGCTTGTCCTTTCTTCCTTGCTTCAGGGTGAGGCCAGGGAGGCCGCCAAGGCTCTGGCGGCCATTGCCATGGAAGTGCGGCAGACCCATCATCCCGTTGCCCCTCCCGCCTGTCTGATCATCGGCGGGGAAACCACAGTAAAGGTCAGGGGTAGCGGCAAGGGCGGCCGCAATCAGGAACTGGCCCTGTCGCTGGCCATCAGCCTGAAAGATGCCGATAATATTCATGCCCTGTGTGCCGGAACCGACGGCACGGATGGAATGACGGATGCTGCCGGCGCCATTGTTGACAACACGACGGTTAAGGCAGCGATATCGAAGAAGCATGATCCCTGGAAATATCTGGACAACAATGACGCCTATAATTTTTTCAAGCCGATGGATAACCTGCTGATCCTTGGCCCGACACTCACCAATGTGATGGACATCAATATTATGCTTATCCCATGAAAGCAGCCCTTCCCATTGCTCTGGCCCGTGTCCTGGTTCTTTCCCCCCAGGAATCAGTTCCGTCAAGGGCAGCTTCTGCAAGATTTTTTATTAAGGATGTGAGAACGCCACCCTTACCTGTGAAGGGTTTTTCTTCCTGGATACCTTTTAGGGCTTTTTTAAAATCAAAATCTGTGTTTTCTTCGGTTATGTCAGTTCTCCTTTTGAAGCTGACGATGTCAGCTTTCTGTTAACTGACACAGAATTTTGAACGCCCTTGAAAATGGTTCCCACATTTGAATATCTTTATTGGGGATATTAATTTTACAGGATTGTAACCTTAACGCTCCTAATCCACTCAGGTTTATTGTTTTTTTGATTCATAAACCAATCCCAATCCTTCCTGCTCCCTTCTAAAAACATCCATCTATCATAACCAATTTCTACATCAAAAAAAATTGATTCCACTTTATTATCCGCCCTGTAGACGAAGTCAGAAACGGATAATAGTTTTAATATAACATCACTTACAAGGAGAGAGCCTAACATTTTTTTTACAGATTCATCATAATTGGAATTATTGGGAACGACTATCTTATCACGAGAAAGGTTAACAAAATAAGTAAGAAAATTTTCTTTTAATGCAAAATAACTATCCTTGTATCGACACTGAAAGTCTCCAGACATGATCAAATCAACTTTTTTAATTATGGCCCGATGTTCTCCTGATAATATTTTTTTTTCTATTTTTGGCCGGTATAAAGCGACTAATTTTTCTTTAATCTCTAATTCAGCAATGTTTACAGGTTTTACCCCCCCCTTATTTTTTATCTCATGATTGGCACCTTTATTAAGAAGCATGTCTACAACGTATTCTTTTCTTTTATGTACAGCGAAATGCAAAGGTGTATTTCCGTTTTCATTGATTGCGTTAATATCAGCACCCCTATTAAGTAGAGCTTTTGCTACTCTCTCATTTCCTTTGTACGCAGCCATATGTAATGGTGTATCGCCATTTTGAGTAATTGAGTTAACATCTGCACCCATGTTAAGAAGTGTTTCGACAGTGATAACGTCCTCTGGTTGTGCGCTAGAAGCTATGTGCAATGCTGTACCACCAGAGGCTGTATTTACATTTGTGTTAATATTATGTATATTCTCACATAATACCGCTACAATTTCTTGTTTATTATCACAGCTCCCACCGAGACGAGCACCAGAAGCCCAATGAAGAGCGTTGTAACCATTATTATCCTTCTCATCGACATCATTTTTTTCTTTAATTATTTTTTCCACTTTCTTAAGGTCGCATTTCAGCACGGCATCGATCAGATCAATAGATCCTGTTTGGGAACTGGGGTCTGTTTTTTTAGAAGATTTTTCCGTAATGGTAGATTTATTTTGAGAACTGACACACCCCGACAAGAAAATAAAAATCATAAAAAGTGAAAGGCAAATAATTTGTTTCATCAAACGGAGACCTCCTTTATTACAAAATGGGGAAAATATTGTTTACATGTCTGGTTTTTGCTCTTGGTAATTTATATCTTTGACAATCCCATTGGGATCCAGAACAAATTTAAGGCTTTTATCAAAAGAATAGATCATCGAACCTTTCAATACAGGTTTTTCATATTTATACAGGATTATTCTATCGCCTTTTGTATCCGTTAATGGGTAGATGGATTCACCAGTAGGTGCTCCAAATATGGAAAGGACATCTTTTTCACTTGAGACACCTTTCTTAATTTCGTTTGCTTTTTCCTTATCAAAATCGGTGCTATCCTCTTTAAGTGAACTCGAATAAAAATGCCCTATTAATTTGCCCTCACTAAAGTAAAACGTCTGACTACGTTTTGGAACTGTATTGGGGCCATCGCCTCTCCCCATTTCATTCATATAGTAGTAGACTATATAGGTTATTTTTTCGTTGTTCTTCATTAATGATTGTTCAACAAATGGTTTCCCCAAAGAGTCTTTTATTTCTTTAACCGTAGTTTTTTCCAGAACTAAAAGGCTATTTCCCATTTGTTCAAAATTCTTACCCATACAACCGTGGAATAGAATAGCTATTGCGAACAAAAAAATGATGGTAGCGTTTTTTACCATGATCCCCCCTATGAATGATTTATAGTGTATTATTTCTTACCCGTTTCAGTATAAAAGACCTTGGTTACCCTACCATCACTATTGAGTCGAATTTCTAATAATTCTTTCTCAGTCCAATTCGACCATCCACCCAACACGTAACTATCGTGACGATAAATTATGGAGGTTTCATTTTTTCCAACTATTGGGAAAAGAAAGTGCCCTGTCGGCAGACCAAAAAGTGCCTCGACATCTTTCCGTGTTGAAATGCCTTCTTTGATACTTTTAACTTTATCCGTGTCAAAAGCGGTACTATCTTCTTTCCAAGAGCTTGTGTATACATGACCGACTAATACGTCATTGTGAAAATAAAAGTTTTGTTTACGTTCAGGAGCCACTTTTTTCCCATCTTTGCCGTCCGCAGAAGTATAGAGAAGACCGCCATAACGATATAGCAGAGCCTTGATTTCATATTCATTGATTGTATCTGTGGTGCTTTCAACCGGCTCACCAAGCATTTTTTTTATCTGAGATAGAGTCGTTTGCCCTAAAACAATAGTATCATTTGAAATTCTTTTCTCATACTTTGAAGAGACACAACCAAAGATTAAAAAGATAAGAACGAAAACAGATAGACAACCATATCGTTTGTTCATTATGAGGCCCCTTTTGTTATATAGAACTTTAATCTATACTATTGATCTTTATGTTGATTTACGTGAAAGGAGATATCAAATAAAAAAATAAAAATCAATCAGGGAAACACTTAACCCATTGGAAAAGGGGACATGACCGCTTTTCGGAGCAAAGAGGTTACAAATGGAAAAAGAAATTTGGTGATATGTCAGTCCCTGATGTGAAAAGATTTCGTGCATTATAAAAAAAAGAAAACACCCAACTAAAAAAAATGCTGGCCGAAAGAGATCTTGAAGTCGATGCCCTAAAGGCGGTGGTCTCAAAAAATGGTAAAGGCCCCAGCCGAAGAAAAGCGGGGAAAATAATGAGGGTGAAGGGCCTTTGAGAAACTAAAGCATGTTTTTTCATTAACATGAGCAGATCCAGCTTCAGGTATCAATCTTGTGTAAAGGATGATACCGATTTAATTGTCTGGTTAAAAAGTTTTTCAGGCAACTATCCACGACATGGCTATTGTCAGTCACATATGCAACTGGTGACATGGGGGAAACCATGGCAAAATCCATTTGGTGAAAGTTTCAACGGCCGTTTTAGAGACAAATGCTTAAATCAGGACGTTTTTATTCAATCCCAGATGCAAGTGCTATTATCGAAACATGGCCATCCGTATTGGCACCAAAAGTCGGAGACTTCCTAACAATACCGGTTGTACTCAAAAAGGGGGCAAGTCTTAAACGATTCAATAAAATGATAGGTTAGAGAGGGCTTCTTTGAAATCTGAAAATCCGCCGTAAAAAACAATTGGGAGGCGCTATTTAACGGGCAGGGGACAAAGGCAAAATCGGGGGGTATCTTTTTAAGTTACAATATGTTATCCATATAAATTGTGTTTTGTCCTTTCGGGTAATATTTAAATAATATACAAAACAAAAAGAAAACAGTTGACAAAGACTGCTAAAACATATAGATTCGCCCTGTTTTTTGGAGTTGCCTACGGGCCGTTAACTCAGTTGGTAGAGTATCTGCCTTTTAAGCAGAGAGTCGCTGGTTCGAGCCCAGCACGGCCCACCAGCCACGGAAACCCCCAAAAAATATTGCGTCCCCATCGTCTAGCCTGGTCCAGGACACCGCCCTTTCACGGCGGCGACAGGGGTTCGAATCCCCTTGGGGACGCCACTTTTACCCCGGTAAAAGAAATCGAAATGCCTTTGAGTATCAAAAAGACTCCAAAGGTATTTCGATTTTTTTGTTTTGCGAGGCGTTGGTTTTAAAATGGGGGAGATCCTCCTTACGCAGCTGATGGCCTTCCGAGGAGCCGACTGTATTTTCAAGATGAAGGTTCTGGAGCCGGCATGAGAATTTTATTTATTTCTCCTCCAAATTTTCGTTTCCGTGAAGCAGGTGTGCAGATGTTTCCATACGGCCCCCTGTTTCTGGCGGCTGTGTTGAAAAAAGACCATGATGTGGCTTTTTATGATGCCGAAGGGCGCTCCCTGGAAGAGCAGTCTGCCAATGCCCACCATCATTCGAACTACGAGAAATTGATTTCCTCCCATTCTAAATATATACACGCACTTGAAAATATGGATCACCCTGTCTGGCAGGAGGTTGAATCGGTTATTCAGGACTATAATCCTGACATCATCGGTATCTCGACCATGACATCCAGTTATCCATCGGCACTGGTGGTCGCTAAAAAAGCCAGAAAAATTTCAAATGCAATCCTTCTCATGGGAGGGGTGCATGCCAGTCTGCTGCCCGGTGAAGTTATCCGCACCGGGCTGGTGGATTACGTCATCAGGGGGGAAGGTGAGGCAACCCTTTTAGAATTCATCCGGCATATGGAAAGCGGCACGGGTTTTTCGGATGTCAATGGGCTTACATACCTTAAGAACGACAAAGTGGTGCATACGCCTGACCGGCAGTTCGTCCCGGACTTAAATTGTATACCGTGTCCGGATATGGGGGCGCTTCTGTTCAAAGAACGGTATCCCGAAAGTTGCTTTGCCAATGTGCTTGGCGGGCGGGGGTGCCCCCATCATTGTCATTTTTGCGCCAACCATGACATTTGGAAAAAATACCGTATGCGGTCTGCGGATGCTATTTTTCAAGAGATTTTGTCCATCTATTGCAATGTCGGCAAAACCCTATATTTTCTGGACGATAATTTTATGGCCATGGGCAAGACATATCTGGAAATATGCGAAAGAATGCGAACACAGACGCCGGAAATTATGTGGCGGTGCCAATCCCGTGTGGACAGCCTGAGTGAAGAAAAGCTGCAGATTGCCAAGGAATCAGGGTGCTGGGATATTAAACTGGGGATCGAATCCGGTTCAAATCGTATTTTGAAATATATGAACAAGAGATTGACCGTCGAGAGTGCAATTAAGGGGTGTGAACGGATTCTGGCCAAAGGGATTCAGGTTTCGGCAAATTTCATGTTTGGTTTGCCCGAGGAAACCTGGGAAGACATGCAGGCGACCAGGGAACTGATTGTGAAGCTTCCGGCGAACAGTGTGGCAATCTCAAAGTTTATTCCCCTGCCGGGTACAAAGTTTTACCGGGATGTGGTGGCTTTGGGAATCATAAAGGAGCATCCGCCCAAATACGAATATTTTGACCTTTATGCTTCCCGCTACCATTATCCCAGGCATGTTTCTTCCGCACAGCTTCAGGCGTTTTATCTTGAAATATTTGAGATCGTTCAGGAAAAAAACAAAGCAACCCGTCTTGGACCGCCGGAAAACCGGGCAAAAATGCATTCCATTGCCACGGTGCTGGACTTTGCACATAGAAAAATTCAGTGAGGGTCATCCCTGTTTTTTTGTGAAGATAATCCTTGACAAAAGAAATTGACACAATTTGTCTTCACAAGTATACTTTGAGGCAGGTGATCGGTCTTGCGGCAAGGATTTTGAAAGATTAAAAATATAGTTGTCCGCACCATATCAGGGCCCGGCCAGAATAGTTTGTGCAAATGGGGGAAAGAACAATGTTGACCGCAGCGTCCCATATTGGGGTTTCAAGTGGATACCAGGATCAGCGAATTGTTGTTGCCAAAGATGCCCATATTTCCATTGCAAAAAGAGAAGGCACTGCCGAGAACCCAAAGGATAAAGTAAGTTTTTCCCAGCAATCAAGGCAATTGCAACAGAGTTATGCAAAAAAAGAAACGGCTCTGGAGCAAAAATATTCCAATGAAACCCAACGGCTGGAAAACGAATTTATCCAAGCCAAAACTAGACTTGAAAAAGAACACGCCCAAAAACAACAAAGACTGGAAATTGATTTGTATGTTTGATTCTGGTGTGTTTTCACCGCCGCCCCCGGTTTTTTTGCAGACACACTAGATCCCATTATCTTATATTTGTTATTTGCATCCTAAGGAAATATTGGGATCTGATTCCAGGGAGAATTTTACGATTTTTAACAATTTTGCGGATTGACTTTGGGGCTTTCTGGCCTATGTTTGTTGAAATTATTTTTTTAGTGGAGGGGATTGGCCTTGCCCCTGTCTTTAGGGGTGTATGATTTGGAGATGATGCAGTATGGATGACCGGAAGGTGAAGCGAAAACTTGCTGCAATCGTTTCAACGGATGTCAAGGGCTATAGTCGGCTCATGTCCGACGATGATGTTGAAACCGTGAAGTCATTAAAGGCCTGCCGCAGTCTCATGGCCCGGAAAATCCAAGACCACCAGGGCAGGGTGGTTGACGCGCCGGGGGACAATTTGTTGTCGGAATTTTCTTCTGTTGCAGATGCGGTTCAATGTGCAGTGGATATTCAAAAAGCCCTGCAGGAGTGGAACCAGTCCCTATCCCTGGAAAGAAAAATGGAATTCCGGATCGGCATCAACCTTGGGGATGTGATTGAGGATGGGAACCAGCTCTATGGGGACGGCTTAAATATAGCGGCCCGCATTGAGGCCATTGCTCCTGGGGGAGGAATCTGCATTTCGGGTTCAGCCTTTGAACAGGTTAAAAAACTGCTGCCCCTGGGATATGAGTTTCTGGGGGAAAAATCCTTGAAAAATATTTCAGATAAGGTTCCGGTGTACCGGGTGCTGACCGATGCCAGAGATTCCGGGAAACTCATCTATTCCTGTCCCCATGACAATCCAAGATTTCGCCGAAACAAACGCCTGGTCATCGGACTGGTGATTTTTTGCCTGGTGGCTGCCGGCTTTTTCTTTCGAATGAAGTCTTCTGCGCCCATTCACCCGGGACCATTTAAAATACGAGAAAAACTGATGCAATTGCATCTGCCGGATAAGCCTTCCCTTGCGGTGCTACCGTTTATGAACATGAGCGAAGACCCGGAACAGGAATATTTTTCCGACGGTCTGACCGAAGATCTGATTACCGACCTGTCAAAGGTGTCCGGGCTTTTTGTCATTGCCAGGAATTCCGCTTTTGCCTATAAGGACAAATCTGTCAAGATTGACAAAATCGGCCGGGAGCTCGGGGTCAAATATGTGCTGGAGGGCAGTGTCAGAAAAGTGGGCAACCGGGTCCGCATAACGGCCCAGCTCATTGATGTCAAATCAGAGGGGCATCTCTGGGCCGAGCGGTATGACCGGGATCTGGAAGATATTTTTTCGGTTCAGGATGAGGTCCGTAACAAAATAGTTACCGCCCTATCCGTGGAGCTGACCCTGGACGATGAGAACCGGATGATGAAAAAGTCGACCTCGGACCTTTTGGCCTATGATTATTATTTGCGGGGGCTTGAGCTCCATGCCACCAAGATGAAAGAGGGTCTGGCCAAGTCAAAAACCATGTTTCAAAAGGCCATTGACATTGATCCGGGTTATGCCAGGGCCTATGCTGCCCTGGGCCATACCGTTCTCATGGAATGGATTTTCGGGTTCAATTCCAAGGAAAGTGCCCTGGATGAGGCCCTGGGACTGGCCCAAAAAGCGGTTGCCGCGGATCCCAATGAAAGTGCCGGGTATGGATTGAAGGGGCATGTCTATTTGTGGACCAAACAGCATGATAAGGGAATTGCCCAGATCCAAAAGGCCATCGAACTTGGGCCCAACACGGCAGAATGGCTTGCAGCCTTAGGCGAGCAGCTTACCTGGGCCGGAAATCCCCTGGACGGAATTCACTATTTTGAGCAGGCCATGCTTCTGGATCCCCAGTATCCTGTCTGGTATCTGTGGAATCTGGGGCATGCCCATTATTGGGCCGGGCAATATGACACGGCTGTTGATGTTTTCCGGCGGGCCCTGGTAAAAGACCCTTATTTCTGGCCTTCCCGTGCATTCTTAGCGTTGGCCTATGATGCCATGGGACAGCCGGACAAAGCTGCCTTTGAGATTCAGGAAGCCCTGAAGATCGCAAGAAATCAGTCCCTTCTTTCCTGGGAAGACCGGTTGCCGTACAAAGACCCTGAACGCGCTATTCAAATTGTTGGGCGTTTGAAAGAGTTGGGGTTCCGCTAACGGCAGTCTTTTTTGAGTGATTATAGCTGTTTATAAAAAAAACAATATGCTGTATACTCGTCCAATTTTATAGTTAGAAATTTTCGGAGGTTACTATATGAAACCGGTTGTGGCGCTTCTTGGCCGCCCAAATGTGGGTAAATCCACACTGTTTAACAGAATTACCCGGACCCGTCAGGCCCTGGTGGATGATATGCCCGGGGTTACAAGGGACCGGCATTATGCAGATGCCAAGTGGGATGACAAAGCCTTTATCGTGATTGATACCGGCGGATTTTTAAGTGCGGATGATGATTATTTCGCCGCCCAGATTAAAGAACAGCTCCTGATTGCCGTGGACCAGGCCGACGTATTGGTGTTCATCATGGACGGCCGTGCAGGTCTTTCGCCCTACGACCGGGATTTGGCGGATTTGTTGCGCAGGGCGGACAAACCGGTTTATTACCTGATCAACAAAATAGAGAACCCCAAACAGGAAGAGGAACTGGGGGATTTCTATTCCCTGGGTGTTGAGTCTTTTTATTATATATCGGCCGAACACGGTGTGGGGGTTGGGGAATTTTTAGATGACCTTGTCCAGGGGTTTGGCGAAGAAAAAGAACCGGAAGAAGAACAGGAAGGCCCCATCCGGATTGCCATCGTGGGACGGCCCAATGTGGGAAAATCATCCCTTGCCAATCGGCTGTTCGGGGAAAAAAGGGTGGTGGTGGATGAAAAGGCCGGTACGACAAGGGATGCCATTGAGTTGAGCATTACCCACAAGGGGCAGCAGTTTGTGCTTAAGGATACGGCCGGCATCCGGCGCAAGGGCAAGGTCACGGAAAAACTGGAAAAATTTTCCATCATCAAGGCCCTGGACAGCCTGGAAGACTGTGATGTGGCCCTTATTCTCATTGATACGGCCGAAGGGGTCACTGACCAGGACATCGCCATTGCCGGGTATGCAGAAAAGCGCGGGTGCGGTGCCATTTTTCTTCTCAACAAATGGGATCTTGTGGACAAGGAAGAAAAGGGCCAGAAAGAGTTTATCAAGGAACTTCGCAGCATGTCGAAATTTCTGGCCTATGCCCCTGCCATGACCATCTCTGCCCTGACTGGCCAGCGGTGCCATAAAATTTTGGATGAGGTGGTGAAAGTTTACGCAGAGTATTGCCACAGAATCAATACCGGGGTGTTAAACCGGATTATTGAAGATGCGGTTTACAGGGAGGAACCCTCCCTGCACAAGGGCAAACGTCTGCGGTTTTTTTATGCCACCCAGGTGGCATCCAGACCCCCTTGTTTTGTCTGTTTTGTCAACTATCCTGAGGCGGTCCATTTTTCTTACAAGCGATATCTGATCAACCAGTTGCGCCAGATGATCCCCCTGACCGTCACGCCCATAAAATTATTGTTCAGGGAAAAAACAGGTAAAATTGTTTTTTCAGGCAATACAAGGGAGTTTGAACGGATTCAGAAGAGGAAAAGAAAAATAACCACCAAAATGGACAAGCAGCGAAAAGAACAGAGCCGGAAAAAAAGAGAACGGGACCAGAAGAGTTCAGTGTAATGGATTTGTTTGAAGAGAATGCCCAGAAGGAATTGGGGCGTTTTGCCCCTTTGGCCGACAGGATGCGACCGGACAGCTTATGCGATCTGATTGGCCAGGAGCATATCACGGCCAGGGGCAGCCTGCTGCACGCGGCCATTGAAAATGACCGGGTTTTTTCCATGATCCTCTGGGGACCGCCCGGTTGCGGCAAGACAACCCTTGCCAATATCATTGCCAGGGTCACCAAAAGTGAATTTATCCGAATTTCCGCTGTTCTGTCCGGGGTGAAGGATATCCGGGAAATCATTGACAGGGCCAAGGAAAAACGAAATCTTTACAAACGCCGGACCATCCTTTTTGTGGATGAAATCCACCGGTTCAACAAAGCCCAGCAGGACGCCTTTCTCTTCCATGTTGAAAACGGTCTGATTACCCTCGTGGGCGCCACCACGGAAAACCCGTCCTTTGAGGTGAATCCGGCACTGGTCTCCCGGTGCCGGGTTTTTACCTTGAAACCCCTTGACCCCGGACATATCCTGCAGATTCTGAAGCGGGGGCTCACAGATCCGAAAAAAGGGCTTGCCATGGGCCCGGAGCTTTTTTCTGCCGAAGCGCTTGCCCACATTGCACAGGTTTCTGACGGGGATGCCCGTATTGCCCTGACCAACCTTGAAACCGCTGCCCTTCATTTTGGTGCGGAAAAATGTATTTCAGTGGAAGATATTGAGGCGGCCATTGAAAAAAAATCCCTTTTATACGACAAGGCAGGAGAAGAACATTATAATCTGATTTCGGCATTCATCAAAAGTCTTCGGGGCAGTGATCCCGATGCGGCCATCTATTGGCTTGAACGGATGCTGGCCGCAGGAGATGATCCCTATTACATGCTCCGGCGGATGATCCGGTTTGCAACCGAGGATATTGGTCTGGCAGACCCCGGTGCCCTGACCATGGCATTGAATGCAGGCGAATCCTTCCGCATACTGGGCCGTCCCGAAGGGGATGGGTCCCTGTTCCAGGCAGCCGTATATCTGGCAACGGCTCCCAAGAGCAACGCCGTGTATGCAGCCCACAAGGCGGTAAAACGCCTTGTTTCCGACACAGGATACCAGCCCGTCCCCCTTCATATCCGCAATGCCCCCACGCGCCTGATGAAAGAGATGTCATACGGCAAGGGCTATAAGTATGCCCATGATTATAAGGACGGGTATGCCCCCCAGTCCTACCTTCCCTCTTCCATACAAGCGGCCCGCTTTTATTTTCCCACCCAGAGGGGATATGAAAAAATCGTGAAGCAACGGCTTGAGGCCTGGCTGGATCTGAAAAAGACAGACCCGGAAAAACCAGATAAAAAATAGGCAGATGTCGGTCAGGGCAGGTTTCGGAGCCGGATAATCCGTGCAAGGGCCAGGTCGTATTCATTCCATCCGTCCAGATAGGTACTCAAGGCTTCCCTGTAATGGTGGGCGGCGCTGTCCCTGTCCTTGTGTCCTTCCGCCCAGAGACCCAGGGCCGTATGAAGGGTGATCAGTTTTTCCGGATTGTGACCGGCCAGTTTTACCAGATCCTGCCCAGGACTTCCCTGGGCCAGGTGGTTGCTGATAATCCCGTACCAGGGGGCCTGGGTCCGGGATCCAATGTCTGCAAGATATGCCTTTGCGGCTTCGGGGCCGGCCATAATATGGAGTATTTCCCCTTTTAAGAGTCCCAGGCTGAGGCTTAAGGCCGTTTCCCGGCAAGGCTTTGATGTATAGCGGTCAATAAAGGCCAGGGCCTTTTCCCACTCGGTGTTCATGGCATGGAAAAATGCCACCCGCCCCATAAGGGTCCTGTTGTCCGGCATCAGCTCCAAAAGCGTCTCATAGGCTTTTATTTTGTCTTCATGGCTGGTTTCACTGGATTCAAACCGGTTGATCAGGGGGGCGGCGGCTGCATATTTTTCGTTTACCTGTTCCCGATTCTCCTTTGCCTTTTTCCGGAAGGCAATTTTTTGGGCCTGATGATTTGCCGGCTGTTCCGGCGTGTTTTTTTCCAAAGCCGCCGCTCTTTCCATAAGGTCCTCATATCGTGCAAAGGCAAGAAAATACAGATAGTCGTTGGCAGGGGCCGCTAAAACAGCCTCCTTGTAATATGTCATGGCCACATCCGGCCTGTGGTTTTTTTCCATCATCAGTCCCTGGATAAAGAGCCGCCAGGCTTCTTGTGCTTGGTTTTCAAAATCGGTAACTCCCGGGAGACTGGTTTGCCCTGTCGCCAATATCCGTGCAAGATATCCTGAAAATTCGTCCGGGTGCTGCCAGTTCATGGT
>Ga0180007_10003824_pt1 | contig 16390 bp, 18 predicted proteins | sample MM_PC_MetaG_FD_121122 | JGI IMG/M metagenome (GOLD analysis project Ga0180007, IMG submission 121122) | Groundwater microbial communities from the Aspo Hard Rock Laboratory (HRL) deep subsurface site, Sweden - MM_PC_MetaG | ecosystem: Environmental > Aquatic > Deep subsurface > Groundwater... | reverse complement strand
TCCTGGTGAGCGCAAAGCCTGGCGCAAATCCCTGAGAGTACACACCACTTGCTAGTTTGGTCTGAGGAAGATCAGATCCATGGTCAATCCGTTATCTCCAGAGGGATTGGCGATTGGATTGGCAATTTCGGCGTTTCCGATATCGTTGTAGTAGGCATAGACAAACGCTGGACTGACCGTAAAGATGAGACCTAGATCATCCCGCGAGAAGGCGATCTGAAATTGCTTGTAGGCTTCGAACGCAGCACTCTCATCAAAGGTGCTTGCGCCACGGGATAACAGGGCGTCGATTGTAGTTTCTGTTGAGTAGCCATCGCCCTCATTGGCGGAATTGTGCCAGAAATGCATGTCTCCTGAGGAGTGATAGACGGTGGCTTCAGTGGCCGGGTCCAAGCTGCTATCCAGCCCCAGCAACACCATCTGATAGGAGGATGCGTGGAGCTTCTCGACGAGATTCTTGAAATCAAGCGAGAGAAAGCTCACGTGAAGGCCGGCCGCCCGTAGATCCTTGGCGAGGAACGCACAGATTCGATCTCGCAGGGGCGTGCTGAAATCAGGCGAATCTATCCTTGTGGCTGTGTTGAGCATAATGTTCACAGGCGTGCCATCCTCAAAGTCTCGCCAGCCGTCCCCGTTGCGATCGATCACTCCGATTTCGTCGAGCAGTGCCATGGTTTGTTGGAGGTCGAAATCATAGGCCACGCTATCTTGCTCTGTGATGGGACCACAGAATTCGGATCTGCCCGCGTAATAGGGAGAAGCCATGGGAACGGGGCTCCATTGGGGCACGGCCATTCCGCCGTATGCGTTGACGATGATCGACTCCTTGTCAATGGCATGAGCTACGGCCTTTCGGAATCGCAGGTCCCGAAATAGCGCGCGCAGGTTCTCGTCCGTACCTTGTGCCAGACCGATATCTTGATTGATGCAGATCCACGACGTTCCTGGGACTGACAGGGTCGTGTCAACAACAACGGTCAACCCTCGCTCTACGGCCGTTCGTTGGAGGGCGAAGGTATCGCCGCTCGGGGGCACAAACGCGTCCATCTTTCGGCTGCGGAACTCTAGCAGCAATGAGCGCTGTTCCTGAAACCATTGCACGACGTAGGTGTCGACATAGGGCAGCCGGACCCCATTCGGATCGAAGTGGTAGTAGTAGGGATTTCGTTTCATGGCCAGGGTTTGACCGCGCGAGAAGCCAGCCAACACAAAGGGGCCCATGCCAACGATTTTAGATGGGTTGGTGTCTAGGGTCCACACGGAATTAAAGGTGCCGGGGGGAACCGCCGGATTCAGTTTGTGGACGAAGTCTGCCAGTACGTGCTTGGGCATGATATTGGCGCGTAGGGCATCGAGAAGCGGGCGGTAGGGCACAGTCAGCACGATACGGATTGTGGAATCATCAACCTTCTCAAAGGCCGGGAATGCCCCGTCAGGAAGTCGCAGTCGATCTCGAACATCGGTTTCAATGTCAGAATTGAAATAGAGATCGTTGAATGTGAACAGGACGTCATCCACAGTAAAGGGCGCACCATCTGACCATTGCAACCCGCGCCTCAGGGGGATGAGGATTTCCAGGCCATCCTCAGAGACATCCCATGATCGAGCCAATTCAGGAACCAACATGCCTGTATTGGGATCGATATCCAGCAATCCTTGCATGAGGATATTCGTAAACCTCGTTGTATATACGTCGTGAGCGGTGACGGCATTCCATCCGGAGGGGTCGCCCAGAGCCGAAGCAGTGAACATCCCTCCGCAAACGCCAGGCTCAAGATGGGCGTAGCTTGTTCCCTCGACGCCGAGAGGCACAACAATGTAGTCAGGAATAGCACAGGGCTCCTCATTGAGGGCGATGGCCTGTTCGCTTCCGACGGATAGTTCGATTCTCATGGTCACGTCGGCCTCGGTCTCATAGTTGAACCAACCGACAGCCATGCCTGTTGAGGTCTCGATTTCACAGACAAGAATGTATGTTCCTACTGCGAGCAGAGTCGTTCGAGACCCCGAATTCTGAAGTGTGAGCGTCCCGAGATTCTCGGTGCTCTCGTTGAAGTAAAGGGCAATAGGCAGAGCATCGGTGCCTGTGGCGGGACGGGCAGTGATTGCATCCACCAACACGGCAGAAGCACGAATAGTGGCCTCTCCTCGCCCGGATTCGATACGCAAGACCCCGGACACCTCGGCACTGATGACCACCGATATTTCCGTCTCTACTGAAAACGTCCTTTGAAATCGAATGTGGTGCTCTCCGTGCGACGGGCGCCCGAACAGCGGGCTGTCTTGGTTGGCGATCACATGGACTTGGCCGATGGCCATCCATTCCTCGGACATGACAGATGCTTCGCAAACAGGGACATCCCCAGTGCGGATGCAGGGTTCTTCTTCAAGGACCCATAACGAGTCGATGCTCCCAGGCATGCATGCCGCCCTAACAGAAAGGCAGACGAGGATGCCTGCCAGCAGCCCTCTTGCTACAACACGACGCACATTATGACGGTGACGCATTCGATCCTCCGCGAACAGGGACGTGGGCAAGCATCCCTAAACGTGCAGGCTTCATGTAAGTAAGGATGATCCTGCTTACCATGATCGCAGATTCTTCATCCTGGGACAACGAGGGATGTGTTATCTGCAAGGGCACACGATGAATTGGCGGACAGGTCTAGGCCGATTCGATGGAGTCGTGCGGGTGCAATCCGTTGACGTGACCGCAAAAGAAAGAAGGGCGAAGCCTGTGGCTTCGCCCTGATTCAGATTCGGTATGGCCTACTTGAGAAACACGAGATCCATCGTCAATCCGTTGCCACCCGATGGTGTTGCTGTCGGATTGGCCACATTGGCGTTTCCGATGCGATTGTAGTACGCATAAACGAAAGCGGGATTGACCGTGAAGATTAGCCCGAGATCACTCTGTGTGTACGCCAGCTGATATTCCTTGTAGGCCTCGAACGCGACGTCGTTGTCGAACGTGGCGACGCCAGCAGACATCAACTCGTCGATGAGGAGCTCGATGTCGTAGATGTCGCCTGACGCGGCTGAATAGTGCCAGAAGTGCAATCCCCCGTCGGAGCGATAGACGTTGGCTCCGCTATTGGGTTCGGCGCTGCCGCCAAGACCGAGGAGAACCATTTGTAGAGATGACGAGGTGAGACGATCCACCAGTTTGTTGAATTCGATCGGTTGGAACGCCACATTTAAGCCTGCTTCCCGGAGGTCGTCAGTCACAATCAAGCAGATGCTCTCGCGCGTTGTATTCGGATTGGTATTGAATTCGATCTCTATCGGCGTTCCATCCTCGAAATCGCGCCATCCATCTCCGTCTTGATCGATGATGCCGATTTCATCCAGCAAGGACACAACCTTGGCAGGATCGAATTCATAGATCACGGCGTTCGCTTCCGTGACGGGGCCGCCATAGACCTCTCGCCCTGCGTAGAAAGGAGACAAGTAGCTGACGGGGCTCCACTGAGGGACAGCCAGATCGCTGAACACATTGCGGATGATCGTCTCTTTGTCGATGGCGTGGGCGACTGCTTTTCGGAATCGAAGATCGCGGAAAAGCGTGCGCAGATTCTCATTCGTTTCTTCGGCGAGGCCATAGTCCTGATTGATGCCAATCCATGAGGTTCCAAAGACAGGCACATCGGGCTCGACAAGAACCGTGAAGTCCTTTGTTTCCGCTTCTTCTGTCAGAATAGGCAGATCCAAGGCACGGGGTCCGAAGGCATCCAATTCCCCATTGCGAAACTTGAGAAGAGAGACGTCTTGATTCTCGACCGTGAGAATGACATAGCGATCAAGATACGGGAGCTGAACGCCATTGGGATCAACATGGTAGTAATAGGGGTTTCTGCGCAAGGTGACGCCCTGTGTTGGGAAATAGCTCTCCACGATAAAAGGCCCCATCCCAACGATCTCCGACGGATCCGTATCGAGGGTCCATGTCGAGTTGAATTGTCCAGCAGGAACATCTGGATTGAGTTTGTGAACCGAGTTCTCCAGCACATGCTTGGGCATAATGCTGCTACCGAGGGCATTCAAGACAGGACGGAAGGGAACGGATAGGCTGACACGGATGGTGTAATCATCGATCTTCTCGAATTGTGGGTAGGTCTCATCGGGAAGCCGAAGGATGTCGCGCGTGTCTGTATCCACGTCGAGGTTGTAGTATAGATCATTGAATGTAAACAGGACGTCGTCCGCTGTAAACGGCGCGCCATCCGACCATCTTAACCCCTGGCGCAGATAGAAGATGATTTCCAATCCGTCTTCAGACAGATCCCAGGAGCGCGCCAGCTCGGGAACAATGGCCGACGTGTTGGGGTCAATATCGATCAAGCCACGCATCATGATGTTGGTGTACTGCGACGTGCTATCCTCGTGAGAGGTTACGGAATTCCATCCCTTGGGCTCGCTAATCGAGGATGCATAGAAGGTTCCCCCGCGAATGCCCGGCTCGAGATGCTCGTAGGACGTTCCCTCGACGCCAAGAGGAATGACGATGAAGTCATCTTGATCAAGAGAAGCGGGATCAACTTCGGGAATCTCTGGCTCATTGGTTCCGGCCAGAAGCTCGAGATTCAGAGACACGTTCGCTTCGGCCTGTTGGTTTCGCCATCCGTTGGCCATTTCTGTCGTGACTTCAATCGTCCCCAGAACGATGTAGTGGCCTGCAGGCAGTGTGGCGACTTGGACGCCTGAATCTTGAATATGTAATCGGCCTGGCTCATCCATCAGATGACTGAATTTGCCAGGTGATGTGGTCGCATTGATTTCCATTCCTGCCACGGGGACGTAGGTATTCGCGTCCAGCACAATGGCCGCAGCCCGGACGACGACTTCCCCTCTTCCTCCCTCGATGCGAAGGGTGCCCGATAGCTCGGCAAAAAGGGCAACCTTGATGGACACGTCTGCAGAGAAGGCTCGCTCAAAATGGATCTGCTTCTCTCCCCGAGATGTCTTGCCAAAAAGAGGGCTGTCTTGATCTGCGATAACGTGCAGACTTCCCATCGCGGACAGGTCCTCGGAAGTGAATCCAGCCTCGCACATGGGGACGTCGCCTGCCGAGATGCAAAGCCCCTCATCGAGGAGCCATGGTGATTCAAGTAGAACGGGAGCAGCTGTTGCTGCCAAAGATAGGCCTAGCAGACAGGCCACAATCAGCACTCCTCCCGACTTTCGGAGATTCCAAGCATGACATTGACTCATTCTGTCCCCCTTTGAGACCGCCCACTGATGGAGCGCATCCACATGGGCGGATTCATCCTATTCCGCCGAGAGATGATAATCGCTATTTTCGCAGATTTGTGGAACAGAGCCAAGAAGCGGTTCGTGCAACGACAGAGGCAGGGCAGCCGGACGCCACTTCAAGAGCAGACTCATAGTAAACTGGGCGCAGCCAGCAGCGAAAGGAGCGATCATGAGTGACCGTATTCTGAGAGATCAGCTCATCGCCCAGCTTGAAGGAGGGCAAGCCTACCTTCCCGTTGTGGACATTCTCATAGGATTCCCGGTGGAAGGTGCAGGCGTTCGTGTTGATCGAATTCGCCACACAGCCTGGGAACTGCTTGAGCATCTTCGCATCGCCCAGTGGGATATCCTCTTCTTCACGTTGGACCCCAAGCATGTCACGCCGCCATGGCCTGACGAACATTGGCCGAAAACCTCGGCTCCGGAGTCAGATACCGCATGGCAGACCTCTGTTTCCGTCTTCTTGTCTGAATTGGATCAAGTCAAATCCCTTGCCCGTGATCCCAACACGCCTCTGTTTGAGAGAATTCCCCATGGATCAGGGCAAACGTACCTGAGAGAGATCCTGTTGGTGGCGGATCACAACGCCCATCATCTCGGACAATTGCTGATGCTGCGGCGCGCATTGGAGGGCAACCGTACATGACGAAGTCTCAAGGAGGCGCAATGATCAAGAAAGGCTCGATTTTCGTTTTGGTGCTGCTGCTGGCAAGCAGTTGCGCGGTGGCAGGGCCTGCCCAAGATATTCTCGGAAACTTGGCTGAGTCCGCACGAAGCGAACGCATGATGTCAGGGTGGGCGTCGATTGGAGTGGGGGCCGTCATTGGGGTCGGCGGATTTCTGTTGCTCGATGATGTGGAATTGGGGACCTATGCAGCCATTGCTGGTGGATTGATCGCTCTTCCTGGCGTGATTACGCTAGCCATTCCCTCTGAAGCGGAAATGGCTTGTCGAAATTCCTGCGATTCAGAGATCGACGCAGCGATGGCTCTGGAGCAGATGGCGGCGAATGCCAAACTTGAGCGATACATTTCCGGCGTGATCAATGTGGCGGCAGGCGTCGCTTCGCTATTGTTCCCCTATACCTATGTCACGCAGTATGACTACGTGTACTCGGCAGTGGTGAGTTTCGGTATGGGCGCGATTGACTTCCTATTGCCATCCAAAGAAGAACGCGCCTACAGAAGCTACGAATTGTTGGCTTCCCCGACAGAGTAGTCGTGATCCCATTGCGACAACAAAGTTTCTCGGAAACCTTGAATGGATCATCTGATCAGGCCAGCAAGGAAGGCGGCGGCCTTTCTTGCTAGCCCCCGAATAGGCGTGAATCGTCTGAGGACAATCAGCGCGTGCTTGCAGCGGCTCTCCCGGCACGCTCGTTCACGAGTAGGAGCAACAGGGTGCCCACCAACAAGAACGCAGCAATGGACAAGATCGCCGCTCGTTGCCCAGCTTGTTCGGCAGCTAGATCCAGCAATCCCCGGTTCTGAAAGACAACCGCCATGCGCGCGGCAATAATGCCGAAAACAGTAGGCCCAATGAAGGATGATGTGCGTCCGGCCACGGCAAAGAAGCCGTAGAATTCCGCACTTCGGCCGGCTGGCGCCAACAAGCCAACCATGGCCCTACTGACGGACTGAACCCCCGTGAGTGCGAATCCAGCGAGAGCTCCGATCATATAGAAGCCAGTCGCAGATCGATTGAAATAGAGCCACATTACGGCGCCCAGCATTCCTGCGAGCGAGATCAGAAGAGACGCTCTTGCTCCCAGACGATCAGTGACCCATCCCATGACGAATGCGCCGGGCACCGATGTGATCTGGACGAGGATCATGAACAGAATCAGCTCTTTTTGTTCCATGCCAAACAGCACGGTCCCCATGATGGCGGCGAAACTGAGCGTCATGAGGATGCCATCGTTGTACACGAGAAAGGCGATGATGAACTTGCCGAACTCCCGATAAGTACGAATCGCCCTCATGGTTTCGGCGATGCGTTTGAAGGGCAATAAAAGCAAGGACCTTCCTTTTGGTAAGGAGCCAACAGCCGGTCGCTCTCTAAGCCACAAGAAAATGGGCGCGGAAAAGACGGCGAAATAGACGGCGGTGAATACCAAGGTCAGGCGTATGGTGAGGCCACCTCCGATCAACTGAATGAGGGCGAGCACAATCACCAAGCACACCACGCCACCTGCAGATCCGATGGCCCATCCGTTTCCAGAGACGCGGCCAATCTCAGCCTCAGATGCAATCTCAGGAAGGAGCGAGTTATAGAACACTTGAGCGCTTCGGTAGCCGATTTCTGCGAGAATGAACAGAGCCATCCCCGCGACCACGGCGCCCTTGGTGACAAAGAAAAGGCAGGCCGTGAAGACACACGCCATGGCGGTGTAGAAGAAGAGAAGTCGCTTCTTTGTTCCCGCATAGTCAGCCAAGGATCCGAGAATCGGCGACAGCAAGGCGACCACGAGCATGGCAATGCCTACCGAGATTCCCCACAAGAAGGAGCCCCGCGCCCCGCCGACAACCTCTGACTTGAAGTAGGCAGAATAGACCGCCAACAAGACAACGGCAGCGTAGGCGCTATTTCCAAAATCATACAAGTACCAGGACCATCGTTGTTTCTTCCTGCTTGGAACGGGTGTCGTCGGTGTCATGTTGCTCCTTTCTCTTCATTCTTGGATTGCAGCGCGCGCGTTCTATTGGGGATGAATGCGCCTCCAGCCCAAGGGTACGCTGCGACTTCTTCAGCCTTCCGGCGGAGGACGGGGTCGTTGGAATAGACACCGCGAACCGTGAGAGGAATGAGTTCGGCAATTGCGCGAAGGATTGCTTCCCCGATGAGGTCGAGTTCAACTCTTCCTGCACGTCCTTTTGCGCTCAAGGCAAATGGCCCGATCGGCTTGCCGATGCGGATGGTGACAGTCGCTCTCTTCAACCTCTTGAGACACGGGAAGATCTGTGGCAACCCATCCAATCCGACAGGCAAGATCCGAGCTTGTGTTCTCGTGGCCAAGAACGCGCTGCCAGGGCGTGGCGGCCTGAGAACCGTGGCCCAGCTGCCGCCTTCAGGGAAGATCCCGAGAATACCGCCTGCCAATAGAGCTTCTTCAGCTTGGCGAAGCGCGTCTCTTGACGATCCTTCCCTGCGTACACGATAGAGTCCCCATAAGCGAGGGAGCCACCGGACAATGAGGGGAGCAAAGCGCATATGAAAACCGCCAATGAAATCCAGCGGCCAGGGCATGGCGTAAATGACGGCGAGTGGATCCACGAAGTGAAAGTGGTTGGCAGCGACAATCAACGGGCCTGATTCCGGGATGTTGTCCTCGCCCTCAATGCGGACCTTCACAAGAAAAGTGAACAAGAATCGGATGAATCCGCGGATCATTCTTCGTTTGACGGAATGACGCGGATTCCAGCTTGAAGTCTCCCCCCCGCGAGGCACCATGGTGCCATGATACTGGAAAGGGAAGAGAAAAGGGATTGAGCCCCAGAAAGTCTGATGAATCGATGGGACGAATGGCGCGAGAGACGATATGCTTAGCCCTCTAGTTGGAGAAATGCAAAGAGATGGAGGTCATCATGAAAGTTGAAGTACAACAAGCCCTCGAAGAGATCAGACCTATGCTTCAAGCCGATGGTGGAGATGTCGAGCTTGTCGATGTTACGGAAGATGGGATCGTGAGCGTTCGCTTGCAGGGAGCGTGTCATGGTTGCCCAATGTCTCAGATGACGGTCAAGAACGGCATCGAGCGGCTTCTCAAAGAAAGAGTTGCCGGCGTCACGGAAGTCGTATCTGTCTGAATCACCAAGGTAGTCCTTGCCCTTTCCGGGAGCCACCAGCACCATGCCCACGCTCGATTTCAGACGTCTTGAGCAACTCAAGTATCGCACGCGTCCTCTAGAAAAGACTGACATAGCGGGGCTTTGTGCCTTGCTTGAGCAGTCAGCCAAGGAAACAGGGGCGGAATCTCCGGCGCATGAAGGGATTGCTCGAATCTTGGATTGTTTTGGAGACCGGCTTGTGACAGACAGCCTGGTCGTTCTATCTGAGAGAGAGGAGCCGATTGCAGCGGCACTAGTCTTCCTGCCGTCAGCTTCTGGAGATGACGAAGTCGCTTCGTTGCTTGGCGTTGTGCGCCCAGATCATTATGAGCAAGGCCTGTGAACAGCTGTGTTGAATTGGATGGAGAGTCGCGTTCATATGGCGCGTGAAACAGATGCTGCGCTGCAATCCATGCGCATGAGTTGCGACCCGATGAGTCTGGACCGCGTTCGACTATTCGAGCAGCATGGGTTCATGCCCGTGCGCTATCGCTTCAAATGCAGGCGCCATTAGTCCTATCCATCGCAAAACCTGCCATGCCTTCCGATTTGTCCCTCACTCCATGAAAAGATGAGTGGCGTGAATCCGCTCGATCCGCATTCAACAAGACCTTTGAAGGTCATTGGGGATTGCCAACGATGAGCGAAGAGATGTGGATGAGTCGATTCGTCGGAGTTCCCCAATTCCGAGCTGACATGTCGTGGCTCGTTGCGCACGATAGCGAGGTTATTGGCGTATGCATCAACTGGGTTCCTCCAAACGCCACGCAAGGTTGGATTGAGGCGATTGGCGTTGTCCCCGATTGGCGCGGATGCGGTGTGGCAGATGCCATGATGGCAGGCACTCTCTCCACATTCTTTGAGCGAGGGCTACTCCAAGCTGCCTTGGATGTGGACACTGAGAATCTGACGGGGGCGCTCCATTTGTACGAAAAATATGGATTTGCCGTAGTGAGACGTGAGGCCATCTTCGTTAAGGCTCTTGGTTAGCCAAATCGAGCTGCCGCGAATACTGAGCACAGATCCTCGAGCCTTGTATGAACTCCGCGGGGAATCGACATCTACTTGACGCTGGGACTCTCGCTATGATCGAGTTCCTTGGAGTCTCCAACGTGACTCCTGTTGACAAGCACGAGGAATTGATGTTTCACATGCCAGGATGTTTTCGTTCTGAGAACGAAAACTCCAAGGAACTGGTGTCTCCCACCAGTTCCCCTTGACAAACAACTGCCAGAAAACGTATGTTGTGATCAGCGCCGTCCGAGACGGCGCATTTCTATTGGCCTTCCTCCCAATCCGGTGAGAAGGTGAGATCATTGTTCTTCAGGGCGTTATCGTAACAGGCATCGGGGATTTTGGAACGTGGATTGCTAGATTGCAGGACCATCACGAAAGAAAAACGGGAATGTATCTCTTTCCAGGAACGCTCAATATCCAACTGGAGCATGAATACGATCTTCCAGAGAACTGCATTCGCCTTGAGGCTGAAGCGTACGGGGGAACAGTTTGCGTGACCATTGTGCGCTGTACGATCTTCGGTAGAAGGGCTGTGATCTTGCGAACTGACAAGAACGAAACGGGAGAGGGACGCCATTCTCGAGCAGTCGTGGAAATTGCTACGGATATCTGCCTTCGAGAGCATTACGATCTTCAAGATGGCGATGTTGTGAGTATTGAGATCGTCCAATAACGCCTGATTTCTGCAGATCTCACTTGACGTTGCCATGAACAGGCCCTAGCCTTACGATGCGTGACCAGGAGGCGGCAATGGCTGTTCTGAGAACGGATCCCTACATTTGGGTAACTTGGCTCACCAAATTGCTGGCTGGAGAATCGATGTGCGAATGGTCATCGTGGTTTCGCGCCCATCACAAGGACTACGACAAAGTGCCGACGGAATTCGATGTGGCCACATGGACGATCGATCATCGCGAGTTGGTTAATGCGCGGCGGGATGAACTTCTCGACAAGGGATACACGGTCCACGTTGAGGACGAGAATGCCTTCCGGCGGATTGGGAAGACAGGCATCGTCGTGTCTGGAAAGCCTGACATTCTGGCGATCAAGGACGACTTCGGGGTCATTGAAGACTGCAAGACCGGACGACCCCGCACCTCAGATCAATTACAGGTTCTCGTCTACATGCTCCTGCTCCCCATTCGGAATCCGCTTTGTGAGAACGTCATCCTCTCAGGGCGCGTGGTGTACAAAACGAATGGCGTGGACATTCCGGCATCGGGTCTTGATGACAGATTCCGGGCCCGATTCGTGGATTTGGTGGCCAAAGTAGGTGGAGCCAAGCCCCTCCCGAAATCGCCGACATGGGCCGAGTGCCGTTGGTGTGATATTGGCCCTGCAGATTGCCTCTATCGCGTCTCCGAGCCACCCGAATCCGCAGAGGCGGAAACTGACCTGTTCTGATTTTCCTTGTGCTGCGCTTTGCGCTCATAAAGCATGGCGTCAGCGGTCCGAATCAAATCCGGGATGGTTTGTTGCGCTGCAGCCGTCCAGGTGGCCCATCCAAAATCAATGCCCACAGCGATCTGGCTACAGTGATCTTCGCACCAAGCGTCTACGCTCTGCGTGAGGCGCGAGATGAGTCCATCGAGCGATGATCCTGTCTCCGGCAAGACCAGCAGGAACTCGTCCCCTCCGTACCTCACAATCCAGTCGCTGTCGCGGAGGCCCTCGCGCACGACTCCTGCGATCCCCGCGAGGATACGATCACCTTCCTGATGCCCCAATTGATCATTGACCTGCTTGAAATTTGCGAGATCAGCCATCGCCAACGTGAATTCACGACGGTATCTCTTGGATCGCTGAAGTTCGATCTGAATGGCGTCATCGAAGTACCCACGATTTCGAAATCCCGTGAGCGGATCGCGGAGCGCCTTTTCCTTCAACAACTCTTCCGCCTTGATTCGATCCGTGACATCGTAGAACTGATACGCAGACGCATGCGTGTCTCCATACAGGACAGAATGAACACACGATACGAGCCAAAGCACGCGGCCATCCTTGCGGATCGCCCGGATCCTCGTCTTTGATTCCATCGGGGTAGGATCGGGGGTCCACAACAAGGGACGATCGTCAGGATGGACGAAATTCCACCACGGATTCATACGCGAGAGATCTGTCTTGTCATATCCGAGGATCTGAACCATCTGGTCGTTGGCGTATCGGATATTCTGGTCCTGCACCACTAGCAATCCGGTCATTGCGTAGTCTGCGAAAAAGCGCAGCAGTCCGTGCTCCTCGTTGAGAGCCTCCAAGTCGCAGGCGTCACGCAGTGCAACTGCAGCAATGTTTGCGACTTCCTCTAGGCGTTGCCTGCGGGCATGTGAAGGGATCTTTCCGTCATTGGGGTCATCGAGAATGATTTGCCCGATCATTGACGGGGATTGCCAGAATGGAACAACGAACGAATCTCCATGTGTCCACCCTCCTAGCGCCATGAAGCGACGTTTGCTTGGGTGAATGAAGTTGAGGTAATCAGGTCTGCTTCTGTCGGGGTAATAGTAGCAGTTGCCCAAGCGCCGACTGTTGGGAAACTGATCTCCAGAAATCTGCAGGCCGTCCCTAAGGCGCGATGACGTTCTTTGTAGTTCCAGATCGGACAAACCGAAAGAGGCAAAGTCGAGAATCTCAGAGGTGGAGGTTGAGATTTCAGGGGCAATTGGGGTCTGAAAACACAATGCGACCCCCCTCCGGAATAAAGAGGAACTTGCGGCGTGGTCAGTGACACACCCAAGAATTCTCTGGATCAACGTCCGATCATACACACGAACTCCATAGCAGACGCAGGCGAGTCTGCAATCTGCCAAACCTCGGGATGTACCCTACTCATGATTGAGGAAAGAGTCAACTTTTCACCAATCCGGGAAAATTGTCTCTTCTTGAACGAACTAACGGGTGGAAACATCAGCTTCATCTTGAAGAGACTTGAGAGTGTTTAGGAGGATAGCAATGGAACTCGAGCAATGGATTCACCTGTTCGGAGCGATTTCGAGTACGACGACCGCTCGAGAGAAGAGCAAGTGGATGGTCTTCTCCGGTGCGGTGGTGGCCTGCTCAATCTTGGTTCTTGGGGCGCTATGGGCGTTGATTGACGCTGCTGAACCGGTGATTGGGCTAGGCACGGCCGTGTTGGGGTTTCTTATCTCAGTGATTTGGGGGATTGTTCAGTCACGACTTCATGCAGAATGCAGTCATTGGCAGCGTCTGTTGCGCAGCATCGAAAGTCAGTTTGCTGGAACGGAATTTCATCGCAGTATCCACCGCTTGTTGTTGGGAGAGCAAGTGAGTGTCCCCGGCGCATCGTGGATCTGTGGGGAATGGAACCCAGAAGCTGCAAGGTTTTCAGCCATCACGCGGCATCTCTCGCAGGCAGCCATGCTATGGATCCCCGGGCTCTTCTCGTTGGCGTTTATCGCCCTCATTGTAGCGACGATCATTCAGTAACGAACACAAGAAGATGGCCCAAGGGCACGGCCTGAACCTCGCGGACATCACAACCTTGCCCTCTCGCTGGGAGCCCCTAGGAGCGCGCGGCATCCTGCTACGGGGGCTATTGGGAGAGTTCCGCGTGCAACAGACTCTGGCGGCGCTTCTCGGCATACATGGCGTCATCCGCCTGAGATAGGACGGCTTCCATAGATACATCTTGGTCAGGCTTCCAGTAGGCAATGCCGATGGATAGCGTAATGGGGAAGTCGAGACATGATTCTGCAAGTTGGGTCTGCGCCATCCTCTCAAGGATGCGATCGCGAACGCGAGGGGTCTCCCCATTGGTTTCCAGAAGCAACAGGAGAAACTCGTCGCCACCAAAGCGAACGACGTAATCCGAGCTTCGAACGGAAGAAGAAAGGACATCGGCAACGACCTTCAGGACCCTATCTCCCGTTGAGTGCCCGAACCGATCGTTGACCTCCTTCAGGCGATTGACATCGATCATGAGCACGCCGATGGGATGTTGGTAGCGCTGGGCGCGTGATGCCTCTTGCTCGATAACCTCAGACAAGGCGTAGCGATTAAAGACGCCGGTGAGCGGATCGTGCCGAGCCATGAAGTTGAGTTTCTGTTCTGAAAGCCGCTGCTGTGTGATATCTTGCAGGCTCCCCTCGAAGCACACGATCTCTCCGGCTTCATCTCGAATGGCATGACATGTATCGTGAACCCAAATCGACTGTCCGTCAGCGCACACGAGCTGCGCCTCGTAGTTGTGCACGCGAATGGTCTTCTCAAGCAGAGCACATTGTTGCTCTCGATCTGCAGGATCGACATAGAGGTCTCTGACAGACATCATCATCAAGGCCTGCTTGTTGGGATACCCGAGCATTTGGCAGAGAGCGGGATTGGCGTCGAGGAATTGCCCTTCTGGGGTCGTGATGTAGAGGCCTATGGGCACGCCTTCGAACAACGATCGGTACTGTGTTTCTTGACAGACACAGGTCTCCTGTTCGCTGGAAGGATTCTCGTGTTTCATGATTCCCCTGATCTCTTCTATCCGCAAGCTGCGTGTATTCATTGTTACTATACGCAATAAGGTGAGATCGGGTCAAGCCCCCCGAATGACAGAACAGGCAGTTCCTGTTGTGGCCTATTTGGCAACGCGCGATCCAAAATGCGACTTGATGTAGTTCTCCAGGAATTGAGTGAACTGTTCTCCGGGATTCTCTCCTTGGAGCACTCCGTACGATTCCCCATCTGAGAAGACCAGCGGCAACGGAGATTCCCCTGCGCGCCCAGGAAGACTGATTCCGACGTTGGCATGTTTGGCTTCTTTGATCCCGTTCACGACGCATCCCATGACGGCAATCACCATGGTTTCGGATCCCGGGAAACGCATCCGCCAATCCAGCGCGCGCGAAGCGACGAATTCACTGACCTGAATTACCATGGAACGGTGGATCTCGCGCTGGGTTCGCCCACATCCGGGGCAGCTGCGGACCGTTGGAACGAAGGTTCTCAACCCGTTGGCCTGAAGGATCTGCTGACAAACCCGGACCTCCTGGATTCGCGGATCCTCCTCATCGAGGTTGATGTGGGCGGGCGGCGTGATAGAGACCCGAAGCGTATCTCCGATGCCCTCTTGCAGCAGGATGCTCATAGCTGCGGTTGAAGCAATGATTGCACTTTCTCCCGTGCCGGCTTCTGTCAATCCCAAGTGAAGTGCGAAGTCTGTCTTCTTCGCCAAGGCACGATAGATGGTCAGCAGTGACGGCACATGACTGACTTTGGCGGATAGCACGAGCTTGTTCGCGGGGAATCCCATGTTGATGGCGAAGCTTGCTGATTCGAGAGTTGATTCAATCATCGCGTGCTCAAGAACCTTCTCAAGCGGCCAATCCGCGTGTTCTGATAGCAGACGCTGGCGGACAGGATCATTCAGGGAGCCCCAATTGGCGCCGATGCGAACGGCTTTGTCGTGCTTTCCGGCTATCTCAAGAATGCTGGCGAAGTTTCTGTCATGGGACTGGCCGAATCCAAGATTGCCTGGATTAATGCGAAACTTGTCCAAAGCTTTGGCACAAGATGGATGTTCCTTCAGCAGTGTGTGCCCATTGAAGTGAAAATCTCCGACCAGTGGAACATGACAACCTGAGTCAATCAATTGGGCGCGAATCGTGGGCACGGCCATTGCGTCCTCATCATCCAGCACCGAGAGGCGAACCAACTCGCTGCCTTCATGCGCCAACGCGAGGATTTGGCGGACCGTTGCTTCGATGTTTGCCGTTATCGTGTCGGTCATCGATTGCACGCGTACGGGGTGGCCAGCACCCAGCCGTTCATTTGCGACGGACACCTCGATCGAATGACGACGCTCCATGAGATCACCTTCTACGTTCAAGTCGTGCACTGAAGCATGACGCAAATTGCTCGTTGCCGCAAAACCTCGAATGGTTGTTTCTGGCGGAGGATCTTTGGCCCTCAGTTGATTGAGGTTGTTCGCGCCAATGGATCTGACTAACATGGGAAGATGTAGCCCAAATTCATCCCATATCGCTGAAGAGGGAGACAATCATGAGAAAGCTATTGGTCCTAATCTTTCTGCTCAGTAGTCTTGCTGTGACCGGAGCAGGGCAAGGCTACGTCGCACAACCTGCCGATGCCCTCGTCTTGCCTTTCGGTGTCGAAGGAACAAGCTACGCAGATGTCGCGCCGGGCGTTCGCGGAGGAACGCTTCATTTGGCCGTGATCGAGGATCCGGGCGGATGGAACCACTATGCATCCAATGAGACAAGCACCACGGCATTCACCAACCGCATGTTTCGAAGCCTACTCAATCTGCATCCACTGACTGGCGAACT
>Ga0180007_10003823_pt1 | contig 16395 bp, 12 predicted proteins | sample MM_PC_MetaG_FD_121122 | JGI IMG/M metagenome (GOLD analysis project Ga0180007, IMG submission 121122) | Groundwater microbial communities from the Aspo Hard Rock Laboratory (HRL) deep subsurface site, Sweden - MM_PC_MetaG | ecosystem: Environmental > Aquatic > Deep subsurface > Groundwater... | reverse complement strand
TTCGGCATCCAGCAGGCAGACGCGCAGCGTGGCCCCATGGGTTGGGGCGGAGGGCCTGCCGGGGTTAACTGCTGGAAGGCAAACACCGGACAGAATGGTCAGGTGATGGATGAGGAAACCAAAAAGGCCTATAATGCCTTTATGGACGCAACGGTTGATCTGCGCCGGGAAATGTTCAGCAAAAATGAGCAGATGCGCGCCTTGACCTTTGCCGCAACTCCGGATGAAGCAAAAATCGATGTATTGTCCAAGGAAATGTTTGACCTGCGCACCCAGATTCAGGAAAAGGCAGACGAGCTTGGCTGGCAGGGCGGAATGGGCGGCCCCGGCTTTGCCTGTGGCGGTCCTGGTCGGGGCATGGGCATGGGGATGGGCATGGGTAATGGCATGGGTTCCGGACGGGGAGGCAATGGTCCCTGTCCTAAATGGAATTAATATAGTTTCTTCACTTCATTTTTCCCCCCTCTCCTCATAAGCAAGCCCCTGTCATATGGCAGGGGCTTGCTTTTTTTTTACGCATCGGCCTGCTGAGGGGTTTTGGTCGGCGCGGCAAAGAGACTTGCCAGGGCCTTGTCCATGGAAAAGCCGGCGGGAAAATTCTGCTGGTAGAGAGTTGTCGCCAGATTCCACTCCTTTTTCACCGATGCCAGATCGCCCATTATCTGTTTCTTGAAGGAGGCGGCGTTCTTTTCCTCGGCAAATTCGCCGTAAAGCAGATAATCATTGCCCTTGCGGAAAAGCATCACCGAATCTGTCCCCTGCTCACTGCCCCATTCTGTGGTGGTTTTCAGCAGACTCTGGCCGAGCTCATCAAGGATCTGGTCAGCCACCACATGGCCGATTTTCTGCTGAAATTCTCCGAAGGTGGGAATATCTATGAAAAAGAGGTCGTAGGGCATGGTGTTGTTTCGTAACAGTTGCGCATCGTCCAGAAAATAGAGATAACGATAATTGTAAAAGTCTGTCAGCGGTTCCCGGAAATAGGTTTTCCGGCGGAACACCTCGATGTCTTTCATGAAGCCGGCGGTCACCTGGGGTGGAGGAGCAATATCCTCCGGGATTTCCGGGGCTATCTTTTTCAGCACATTGACAATGTCCTGATCCAGTTGGCCGGCCTTTGCCTCTTTATCCACAATGGCAAGGGCCTTGTCCCGTGACATGGGCTGTTTGTATGGTCTTCTTGCCATAAGAGACTCATAGGTGTCCGCCACGGCGACGATTCGTGAAAAAAGATCAATCTCATCGCCCTTGAGGCCTGCGGGATAACCGCTGCCGTCGAGACGTTCGTGGTGATTGAGGATAATGTCGGCTATCCGATCGTCCTGCAGGTGCCGGGCAAATATTTTGGCGCCGACCAAGGGATGATACTGCATGATGAAGCGATCCTGGGGATCGAAACGGCCCGGTTTTAACAGGACATCATCAGGAATGGCGGTTTTGCCGATGTCATGGACCAGGCAGCCGAATTCAATGATTTTCAGATCATCGTCGCTTAATTTCATTTCCAGGCCGATAAGTCCGGCAATTTTGGCTACCTGGGCGGCATGTTCAAAGGTGTGCAGGTCCCGGTTAGCGATCATTTCCGCCATGATTTCCAGGATATCATGCAGCATTCTATCGCTTTGCTGGCGGATCTTTTCTTCCGCCTCACGCCGGACGCGAACCTCTTCGGCCAGCAGAATATTGTTTTCTTTCAGCTGATCCTCACCTGCCTTGATCTTGGCAATGGTGCTTCTGGTAAAAATGATGACCAGGAAAACAAAAATGGCGCCGCCGAATAAAATGAGCGAGACGAAGACCTGCCTCGGGGAAAAGGTATGTTCCCCGAGCAGCGGCAGAAAGGCGATATAGCCGAGGAGAAAGAGCGTCATGAGACAGAGGAGCGGAATCCAGTTGTTCTGCAGTTCAATGGGCAGGCTTTTGGTCATTTTCCTGCCCAGGATGAGGGAGGCGGACATGAAGATGATGCCGAGAAGGATAAGAGCTGCCGATATGATTGTGGAAGTTGTCATTTTTCCTGTGAGACGTTTTGCATAACCGCATGATCTGAATGGTGTTTGACGGTCTCTTGCCTTCTGCTGGTTGAAATTAAAATGGTAATAAAAAAAACTACAGAAATCCCCGGATCAGATATGCCGTCAATATCAAACCAAGCAGGCCCAGCACGGCATTGGTAATGATGCCGATATGGCGGTTGTAGCCGGCCGGCATTTCGGCGGGATTGAGCGTTTTCAGTACCTTAATATGCTGAAAAACCGAATAGATGGCCACAAAGGAGGCGAGCAGCACAAAGGTAATGCCCACGGAGAAGGAAAAATGACGCTGGAATGTGAATGTCTTGAGGCTTTCTCCCGCTGATATCTGCAGAAACAGGCCGAAACGTTCGATGACGAAACCAAAGGCCATGAGCGAGGAGCATGTTCTGTTCCAGGCCAGCAATGTTCGTTCAGCGGCAAAGAGAACTCTCGGATCTTGCAATTCGGACATCTGCGGTCGGTCCCTGATGAAGGTCTCTGTCTATTGATGCGCGGCGGATCGTGGTATAGTGGAGAAAAAGAATGCCCCCGCCCGTATCCGCCATAATAACAAAGGAAAACTATCATGCCTGATTTACAGAAAACATTAGGATATCGTTATCTGCATGACACCAAGTTTACCAGAAAAAACATCAGAGAGAAAGAGAGACCTGCCATTGCCCCGGCCCCGGCCTTTAAGGATTATCCCGGAGCGGAAAAGATTGATTTGCCGAAAAACCCGCAAAAGCCCGCGGCTGATCTATGGCAGTTGCTGCAGCAGAGGAGATCCCTGCGTAATTTTTCCGGCAGCCCCATGAGCCTTGATGATCTGGCGCTGCTGCTCTGGGCCTGCCAGGGGATAACCGCTCGGGCGGGAGCCTATCTGCTGCGCACCGCACCCTCGGCCGGGGCCCTGTATCCCATTGAAACCTATGTGGCGGCTGATCGTATCGAGGGGCTGGCGCCCGGTCTGTTTCATCTCAATGTCGGAACCTTCCAGCTTGAACGTCTCACCGATAAGCCCGCCGGGGCGCTGGTGGCCCAGGCAGCCCTTGATCAGTCCTTTATTGGCCAGGCTGCTGCGGTTTTTGTCTGGTCGGCGGTTCTGCGCCGCAATATGGCCAAATACGGCCAGCGGGGCCTGCGCTATATCTGCATGGATGCCGGGCATATCTGCCAGAATCTGCAACTGGCGGCCGAGGCGCTGGGCAGGCGGAGCTGCCCGGTGGCGGCGATATATGATGATGAGCTGGGTGACCTGCTGGGACTTGACGGGGTGGAAGAGAGCGCGATCTATCTGGCCCCTGTGGGCTGATGGCCGTATGTGCGGTTATTCGGTGAGTTTCGGCACAGTGCGGCATTCAAGAAAGATACGCTTGGTGCAGCGGGCGCAGATCTGTTTGTCAAGTTTGTCGAAAATCTCGGCAATGGCCTCGGCCTTGGATTCGTAAATATAATCCGTGCCGATATCAAACAGATAGCCCGCCAGCCTGAAATGAGTGCAGATCCCCTCCTTGATGTCGTAGAGGTACAGTCTGCCCCCTGCTTCCTCTTTCTCTTTGGCTAGATGGGCAAGGAACTCCGCTCCGGCCATATCGATGAAATTAATGCCGCTTGCCACCACCAGCAGATGTTTTTGCCCCGGATTCTCGCATTGCATCTCAAGCAGTCTCTCCTGAGCATGATTCACCGCCCCGAAATAGAGGGAGCCGTCGATACGCACTATTTTTAGCTGGGGACACTCCGGCAGTATGGGGTCGGTAACAAAAGCCCGTTCATTATGACGGGGGTCGGGAACCCTGGAGAGAAGGCGCGGGTGAGAGGTACGGTTCAGGTACATGACCAGTGACAGCATAACCCCCAGCAGGATGGCGAACTCAAGTTCCAGGAACAGGGTGGCGAAAAAGGTAGTGCACATGATGACGCTTTCGAGGCGGCTGGTCCTGAGTATCTTGGCGATATGGGGGAAATCGATCAGGCCCTTGGCTACCAGGAAAAGAATACCGGCCATTGCCGCGTTGGGGAGATATGCGGCAAGAGGCGCCACCAGGATGACCAGCAGAATGAGCAGACCGCCGGCAAAGATGGCGGCCAGGGGGGTTTTAGCCCCGGCCTGGTAGTTCAGCCCGCTGCGGTTGAATGAGCCGGTTGCCACATAGCCCGAGAAAAAACAGCCGACGATATTGGACAGCCCCTGGCCGATGAACTCCTGGTTGCCGTCCAGGTTCTGCCCGGTGCGGTCGGCCAGGGAACGGGCGATGGACACGGCCTCGGTAAGGGCAAACAGGGTTGTTGCCACCGCTGCCGGGGCCAGCATCCTGATATTGCCCAGGGTGAAATGGGGGGCCGACAGGGGAGGCAGGGTCTGCGGCAGGGCGCCCACAGAGGCAATATTGGCCACATCAGGTCCCAGCATGCGGTTCATGAGCAGGGCGGCAAGGCTGCCTATGAGCATGGAGACGATCATGTAGGGGAATTTCGGCCAGAAGCGCCTGACCAGCAGGCCGGAGATCAAGGTGATCACCCCCACGGCGGCGACATAGAGATTGATTTCGTGCCAGTGACTGATCACTCCGTAGATCGTCTCATGGAAATGCCTGGTGCGGGGCAGGATGAGTCCCAGGAAATGTTTGAACTGACTGGAGGCAATGAGGATGGCCGCCCCGGCGGTGAAGCCCACCACCACGGAATGGGAAATAAAGTTGACCAGGACGCCGAAACGGGCAAGGCCCATGACAAACTGGATGAGCCCCACCATCATGGTGAGCGTCAGGGCGAGCTGTACGTACTCCACGCTGCCCGGAGCGGCATGCACGCTGAGCGATGAATAGAGGACGATGGATGCTGCGGTGGTGGGGCCGGAAACCAGCAGCCAGGATGAACCGAAAAGAGCGGCGACAATTGCCGGTACCATGCCGGCATAAAGACCGTATTCAGGCGGCATGCCGGCGATGGTGGCAAAGGCCACCCCCTGGGGCAGGGCAACGATGGCGCCGGTGATGCCGGCGACGAGATCAGCGCGAACCGTCCTGGTGGTGACATTGGGCCACCATTTCAGGAAGGGAAGAAAGTAACCCTGCCAGCCTTGCTGGTCTGCATGGCAACATTTTTGTTCCATTTCATCCGCCGGATAAGGAGAACATTATGTAATGACGTTTGTCGATATGACGAGAATCAGAGGGTTCTAAGCTGTCAGCCTGCCCGGTTGTTTGCATGATGCCTGACTTGACAGGTTAATTCTTTATAGTATATCACACAGATGAAGGCAAGAGGCAATCAAAGGAAATTTTTCTTGAAAATGAATGCTTTACTATCTCTAGACAAGGGAGGAAATGTGGGGCAAAGCTGTAGGCGGGTTGACAGTGGAAGCAGATAAGGAGCAGCGTATTTCCGCAAACACTGCCCGGAAAATCAAAACGATCATCGCCCCGCTGGTGGCCTTGACCCTTTTTCTGCTGGCCATCATGATTCTGCACCGAATTGTTGCGCATTATCATGTCGCCCAGATCCGCAAGGCTTTCCACACCATTGCCCCGCCGCAGCTTTTGCTCTGCTGCGCCTTTTCCTGCCTGAGCTACCTGGCGCTCAGCATATACGATTTCCTGGCCTGGCGGTATATCGACAGGCAGCTGTCCTACCCCAAAATCCTGCTCACCTCTTTTCTCAGCTATGCCTTTGCCAACAATACCGGCAGCCTGGCCATCATCGCCAGCGGCACCGTGCGTTACCGCCTGTACGGCGGCTGGGGACTTTCCGGCGAGGAGGTGGGGCGGATCATGGGTTTTTGTCTGGTGACCTTCTGGCTCGGCTTTCTGTGTCTCGGCGGCTGGGCCTTTGTGCTGGAACCCCTCTCCCTGCCTCCTGAGCTGCACCTGCCGGAGCATTTTTCGGTGATGCCGGTGGGCATACTGTTTCTGGCCATGGTTGCCGTCTATCTGCTTGCCTGCCTCTTCATCAAAAAACCTCTGCTGATCAGAGGCGTTGAGGTATTTCTGCCGCGGCCTGCCCTGGCTCTGGGGCAGATAGCGGTTGCCGTGGCGGATTTTCTTTTCATCTGCGCCGCGCTGTATGTGCTGCTGCCGCACTCCGACCCGTTGCCATTCGCCGTTTTTGTCGGCCTCTATCTGCTGGCGCTTATTGCAGGGCTTATCAGCAATGTGCCCGGCGGGCTTGGAGTTTTCGAATCACTGATGGTCCTTATGCTGGCGCCGTTTACCGCCGGTCCGCCGGTGATCGCCGCCCTGCTGGTGTTCCGGGGGATTTACTATCTGCTGCCCCTGGGGCTTGCGGCCCTGCTGCTGGGAGGCATGGAGCTGCATCGGCGCAGGAGCGGCCTTGTCCGGCTGGCCACGGGCCTGAACCGGGTTACCTCCATGCTGGTGCCGCAGATCATGGCCCTGGCCACCTTTGCGGCCGGTGCGGTGCTGCTTTTTTCCGGCACCATGCCGGCGGAGGGATCCCGTCTTGCCTGGCTCGGGGAAATTGTTCCCCTGCCGGTGGTGGAATTGTCCCATTTTTTCGGCAGTGTGGCCGGCATGGGACTGCTGATTCTGGCCGCCGGTCTGCGACAAAGGCTGGATATGGCCTATTTTCTTTCCCTGATCCTGCTGGCTGCCGGCATCCTGTTCTCGCTGCTCAAGGGGCTTGATTATGAAGAGGCCGTCTGGCTGGCTGCCATGCTCTTTGCCCTGTACAGCAGCAGGTCCCAGTTCTATCGGCGCACCTCTTTTTTTGCCGAACCCTTTTCCGCCGGCTGGTTTGCCGCCGTTTTCATCGTCCTGAGCGGCAGTATCTGGCTCGGTTTTTTTGTCTATCGCCACGACAGCTATGCCAATGAACTGTGGTGGCGTTTTGCCCTGCACGGCGACGCCCCCAGGTTTCTGCGGGCCACGGTGGGGGCGGTGGCGGTCATGCTGGCATTTGCCGTGATCCGTCTGTTTAGGCCCTATCAGCCGCCTTCAGCCGCACCCACCGCCGAAGAGCTTGCAGAGGTTGCCGCCCTGTGCCGGCGGTCAACAAATACCACTGCCTGTCTTGCCCTGCTGGGGGATAAGTCCTTTCTTTTCAGTGACAGCAGGGATGCCTTCCTCATGTATGCGGTCAAGGGCAGAAGCTGGATCGTCATGGGCAATCCCATCGGACCGGAACTGGAGGCGGATGAACTTGTCTGGCGGTTCAGAAGTCTCTGTGACACCTATGGCGGCTGGCCGGTGTTCTATGAGGTGGGCAAGAATCATCTGGCCAGATATATCGATCTGGGTCTGAACGCCGTAAAAATAGGGGAGGAGGGCCGGGTGCCCCTGGCGAATTTCACCCTGGCCGGCAGTGGCAAAAGAACCCTGCGCTACATTCACAACCGGCTTACCAAGGAGGGATATGTTGTCGATATCATTTCTGTAGAAGGTGTTCAGCCATTGCTGCCCGAGATGAAAGCCGTATCCGCTGCCTGGCTGGCCAATAAAAATACCCAGGAAAAAGGTTTTTCCCTGGGGTTTTTCGATGAAAAGTATCTGTCCCATTTTCCTGTGGCAGTGGTGCGAAAGGAGGGCAGAATGCTCGCCTTTGCCAACCTCTGGCCCGGGGCAGAGCAGCATGAGCTGTCCATCGATCTGATGCGCTATCTGCCCGAAGCACCCCAGGGCATCATGGATTTTCTCTTTATTGAGATCATGCTGCAGGGCCGGGAGCTGGGCTACCAGTGGTTCAGACTGGGCATGGCACCCCTTGCCGGACTTGAGTACCGCAGAATCTCCCCCCTGTGGAGCAATATCGGCGCCTTTGTCTATCGCCACGGTGAACATTTTTATAATTTCAAGGGACTGCGGGAATACAAGGACAAATTTGACCCGGTATGGGAACCCAGATATCTTGTTTTCCCGGCCGGCTACCATCTGCCGGTAATTTTTGCCAATCTCACCTCGTTGATCAGCGGTGGTCTGAAGGGGGTTTTGACGAAATGAATTTTCGTCGGCGGATACCCCTCCAGGGGAAGAGGTCTCTGCTGTGAAAGAGTGGTTGTTTGGTCTCTCAACAGGTCAGGCTATTGAAAAAGTTGCCCACATGGGATAATGAGGAATGCATCATCCTGAACAAACAGCAAAGCAGAACTGAGGGAAAATGCAGGATCGGCCACTTTATATATATTTGCGGGCAATCTGCCGGGCCATCGACGGGGTCAATTTCTGGCTGGGTCGGGGAGTTGCCTGGCTGACCGTGCTGGTGGTGCTGGTGGTTTTCGCCAACGTGCTGCTGCGCTATCTGCTGCACAGCAGTTTTGTCTTCATGCAGGAGCTGGAGTGGCATCTTTTTGCCATGATCTTTCTGCTGGGCGGGGGCTATACCCTGCTTCAGGACGGCCACGTGCGGGTGGATATCTTTTATCAGCGTTTAAGCCCCAGGGGAAGGGCCTGGCTGAATCTTATGGGCGTGCTGCTTTTTTTGCTGCCCGGCTGTTATCTGGTTATCAGTACGGCAATGCCCTTTGCCAACTCTTCCCTGCAGATGATGGAGGGATCGCCTGATCCGGGCGGCATGCCCTATCGTTTTATTTTAAAATCCATGATTCCCCTGGGATTTCTGCTCATTGCCCTGCAGGGTGTGGCCCTGGGCCTCAGAAGCGTGCTGACCATCGCCGGAGGGGAAATTGACGGATAAACGCCTTCTCATACAGGGGTTGCCACGCTGATGTTTGTCGATCTCCTGCCCCTGTGGATGTTTGTTGTGCTCACCGTGCTGCTCATGGCCGGCTTCCCGGTGGCCTTCACCCTGCTCGGCACCTCCCTCTGTTTCGGCCTCATCGGTTTCGGCTGGGGATTTTTCAACCTGCTGCCCCTGCGTATCTGGGGCATTATGACCAACGGCACCCTGCTGGCCGTTCCCCTGTTTATCTTCATGGGTGTCATGCTGGAACGCTCCGGTCTGGCCGAGGAGCTGCTCGATACCATGGGCATGCTTTTCGGCCGCATCAAAGGCGGGCTTGCCGTATCCGTGGTTATTGTCGGCGCTCTGCTCGGGGCCTCCACCGGCATTGTCGGGGCCACGGTGGTGACCATGGGTCTGCTTGCCGTGCCCACCATGCTCAAACGGGGTTACAGCACGGAGCTGGCCTGCGGCACGGTGGCGGCCTCCGGCACCCTGGGCCAGATCATCCCGCCCAGCATTGTGCTTATTCTGATCGGTGATATTGTCGGGGTGCCGGTGGGGGATCTTTTTCTCGGCGCGGTGCTGCCGGGCTTTGTGCTGGTCGGCCTTTATATTGTCTATATCCTGATTTACGCCAGGCTCAAACCAGCCAGCGCCCCGACCATTGCCTGGGATGATGGGCAGGGGTTGATATGGAGCAGGGTGGCCAAGGCCCTCTTCCCCTCGCTTATTCTCATGGTGGGAGTGTTGGGGTCCATTTTCGCCGGTATCGCCTCACCCACCGAGGCGGCGGCGGTGGGCGCCGTGGGGGCCACCTGTCTGGCCCTGGTCCATGGCGGGTTTTCCGTCAAAATGGTTGACGAGGTGGCCCGGTCAACCATGCAGCTCACCTCCATGGTCTTTATCGTTCTGGTGGGCGCTGCCGCCTTTGGCCTGGTTTTCCGGGGGACCGGCGGCGACGGCCTGGTGCGCCACGCACTCGGCACTCTGTCTGCGGGTCTTGGACCGTGGTCCGTGCTGGCGATTGTCATGCTTTTTATTTTTGTCATCGGTTTTTTTCTTGATTTCATCGAAATCACCTTTATCCATGTGCCGGTGCTTGCCCCGGTGATGATTGATCTGGGCATTGATCCCCTGTGGCTCTGCATCCTGATTGCGGTCAATCTGCAGACGTCTTTTCTTACCCCGCCTTTCGGGTTTTCCCTTTTTTATCTGCGGGCGGTTTCGCCGCCCGGCGTGACCACCGCCCATATTTACCGAGGTATCATACCCTTTGTCCTGTTGCAGCTTGTCGGTCTGCTGCTGGTTTTCTTTTTTCCCGGCCTGGTCACCTGCCTGCTGTAAAGAAAGACGTTTTTCTCCCCACATCGTGCTAAATTTACACGATAATTCACTTGAAAAGCAGACATCTATGGTGTAGTTGATACTAAGCGAATTCCGGTGCTGACGAGGACGGTTCCGGGCTGCTGCAACAAATCAAAAGGAGATGGAATACTCTGCCCGGGAAGGAGTTGCTGCCCTGGTTTGCTGAAAGAATTGCTGTGCGATATGCATGGTCGAGGATTTGAATTGAGAAAAATGGGGTGAAGTGAAAATTTTTTGATGAGGGAAGGGGAATGACGAGCAATTTGAACGATAATATGTCAGATGGCAGGCTTGCCCAGAGAATTTCTGCTGAAAAATTTGCTGAAAATTCTCCGATGTCACTGACCATCCGTAATGTGAGAATGGAAACAGTGGAGGCTACCCTGTTAAATATCAGCGAAACGGGTATGGCTGTCTTAAGCGATCATGAACTTGTCCTCGGACAGCTGGTAAGTATAGCGACTAACTTTAAAAATAAAATTCCTCATAAGGCCGTGGTCATGTGGTCATGCAAGGATGACAACCGCTATCGCGCCGGATTGAGGTTTGTCAGCTCCTTGTGATTGTTCTTTGCCAAATCGTTAGCAGTCCGGCCTGATTTTCCGCCCATCATTTACGGGAAGTTGGGCTTTTTTTTTTGACCATTAACCGGTTCCAGTCGGAGGATTTCCGGGAAGTCCAAGATATCTCCGTGATGTGGCTGAAACAGGGTGTAAGCAGTTTTTTCTGATCTGCCTGAAATCAGAAAATATTCCGTAATGGAGCGACAACAGTATGGAACGACGAGATTTTTTAAAAAAAGCAGGTGCGGCGGCCCTGTGCACCGCCGGCGCAGCAACCCTGAAAACGCCGGCAGCGTGGGCCAAAGGCGAAAAGTTTGTCTGGAATATGGTGACCACCTGGCCGCCCAGCATGACGGTTCTCCAGACCGGGGCGCAACGTTTTGCCGATAGAATTAAAGAGATGAGCGAGGGTCGGCTGCAGATTCAGGTCTATGCCGGGGGAGAGCTGGTGCCGCCCATGGAGGTGTTTGAGGCGGTTTCCGGCGGCACGGTGCAGCTCGGCAGCGGGGCTTCCTACTACTGGGCGGGCAAGGTGCCGGCGGCCCAGTGGTTTACCTCCGTTCCCTTCGGCCTCAACGCCCAGGGCATGAACGCCTGGCTTGGCAGCGGCGGCCTCAAGCTGTGGGAGGAGATCTATGAGCCTTTTAACCTGGTCCCCCGGCCCTTCGGTAATACCGGTATGCAGATGGGCGGCTGGTTTCGCAAGGAGATCAACTCGGTGGATGATTTCAAGGGGCTGAAAATGCGCATCCCCGGTCTGGGCGGCAAGGTGGTGGCCAAGGCCGGCGGCACTGTGGTGCTGAAGCCTGCTGCCGAGATTTTCACCAGTCTGGAACGCGGGGTGATTGACGCCACCGAATGGGTGGGGCCGCTGCATGATCTGCGTATGGGCTTTTACAAGGCCGCTCCCTACTACTATTATCCGGGCTGGCATGAGCCGGGCAGCACACTTGAGTTACTGATCAATAAACAGGCCTATCTCTCCCTGCCCAAGGATCTGCAGATGCTGGTGGACTGTGCGGCCGCGGAATGCAATATCTGGACATTGAATGAATTTGAGGCCGGCAACGGGGCGGCATTGAAGGAACTGGTGGAAAAACACAAGGTACAGGTACGCCGTTTTCCGGATTCACTGCTGCGCACCTTAAAAAAACTGTCCGATGAGACCCTGGAAGAGGAGGCTGCCAAGGAAGAAACATCCCAGCGGGTCCATACGGCCTTCAAGAAATTTCAAAAGGAAATCGGCGGCTGGGGAGCGATTTCCGAGAAGGCCTATTACGAACTCATCGCCTGATTTTCCGGTAAATGTAATCCCGATGGGCTCATATTTATGCCGATACAAGGGGCGGTTCGCGAACCGCCCCTACACGTACCGTCCGTAAAGTCTTTAATTTACAGTTATTATTATAAGATCAACAACCTTCTTTGCTGCAAACAGGAGCCGGCATGGCACAGGAAACTGATCAGAACATCTTTGTCATGTTCGACAGGCTGCGGGACAGTCTGAAGCAGATTATCTTCGATCAGGATAAGGCTATAGACGAGGTGGTGGATGCCTTCATCCATATGGCTTACAAACCGGTTGATACACCGCCCAAGGTGATTTTCACCTTCCTGGGACCTGCCTCGGTGGGCAAGAAGAGCCTTGCCCGCGCCCTGACCTCTCATCTTAAGGAGTATGCGGCTTTCAAGCAGTTTGACATGGAGCAGTTCACTGACCCTGAAAGCGGTGCGCAGCTGCTCGGCCAGAGAATGACCCCTGACGGTGTCCAGGATGGGGAGTTGACCGGTTTTATCAAGGATCATCCCCAGTCAATTATTCTCTTTGATTCCATTGAAAAAGCGGACAATCAACTGCAGCTGGCCCTTTTTAATCTGCTTACCCGCAGCGAGGAGGAGAGCGGCATCGACTGCAGCGGCGTTATCGTCATTTTTACCTCCAGCCTGGGCTGCGGATTTTTCAAGGACAGAAAATACCAGGAGGCATTCAAGGAAAACAAGCTGCGCGCCCAGGCTCTGGTCATGGACGCCCTTGCCAAGGAAAGAAAGGCGGTCTACGATACGGTCCAGAGTGCCATTGCCCCAAAGCTGCTGGCCGCCATGGCGCGCAATTTCATCATCCTGTTCAATTCCCTGAGTCTGGATACCCTGGTGCGCATCGGCGGTGAATCATTGAGCGCTCATTCCCGGCAGTTTGCCGACGTCAGTGGAATGAAGGTCGAATATCATGATTTTGACCGGATTGCCGCTTTGCTGACCCTGTCATTTTCTCCTGATATCAGCGTCAACAGGCTCAAACAGAAACTGCCGGATCTCGTTCTGGGCAGGGTCACCAGCTTTGTCCGTGACCAGAGGAAATATCCCGAGCATATCGTCTGCAGGATTTCCAAACAGGCCGATTCTTTTCTGGAGAAAATCTGCCAGGATAAAGAGACATTGCCGACCAGGCTTTATAAGAAAAATGAAACAGTGGATATCTCCTGGAAAGAGACCCTGCGGGGCCAGAAGCTGACCTGCACCATTCACAAGGCGGAATTGAAGAGACTGCCGCCGGCCAGTGAATTTTTCCGCGAGCTGCAGCCCATGGTGGAATTTTCCACCATGGGCTTTAAGGATATAGCCGGCAATAAAAGTACCAAGAAGAATCTTAAGCAGATCGTCAAGATTCTCAGGGAGCCGGGACTGCTGGAAAAATTCGGCATCGACATGCCCAAGGGCATGCTGCTCTATGGACCTTCCGGCGTGGGCAAGACCATGCTGGCCAAGGCCTTTGCCCGGGAGACGGAAAGACCTTTTGTCTATGTGTCCAGAAGCGACCTGTTTGATCCTGGCTATATCCGCAATGCCTATGTCAAGGCCAGGGAATTTGCCCCGAGCCTCGTCTTTCTTGACGGCATTGACGTCAAGGGGCTGATTGAGGGGGTTTATACCTCCATGCCGGATGACCAGTTGACCCTGGAGCTTGACGCCCTGTCCGGGGATCCCGAGGATTCCGTCTTCACCATCGCCACTGCCCAGAACAAGGCCGATGTCAGTCCCCGGCTCATTGCCCCCAACAGAATCGATATCTTTGTCGAGGTACCCGAGCTTGATCGGGACGCCCGGCGCTTTTTCATTGAAAAGATTCTTGAGAAACCAAACGACGGCAAGATCAACGTTGAGAGGGTGATCCGGTATATCTCAGGCATGAGCGGCTATGATCTGCAGCGTATCGGCAAGGAGGCCTCTCTCTATGCCATCCGCAATGATCTTGACAGCATCACCGAAGATATCCTCATTGAGGAGATCAACATCATCAAGTACGGTTATAAGCTGGAGAAGAAACGCATCAGAAATCTTGAACAGGATCTGAAAATCACCGCCTACCATGAGGCCGGGCACGCGGTGCTGTCCCATCTGCTGCTGCCGGACATCAAGATTGAACAGGTGACCATCGCACCGCGGCTGAAATCCATGGGATTCATCTCTTACAGCATGGAGGATTTCCCCGGCAACATCTCCAAGGATGAGGTCTTTGACAACATCTGCGTGCTGCTCGGCGGGCGCACGGCCAGCATCAGGAAGTTCGGCAGCAAGGGGATCGACACGGGTGCGGCAAACGATCTGGAGGTGGCCACCCATCAGGCCTATGCCGCTGTTGCCAGTCTGGGCATGGATGAGGAGATCGGCTATGTGCACACCGATACCCTTTCCCAGAATGTCAGTAAACAGATATACCTGGCCAAGGTTGCGGAACGGATCAGCCATTGGATGAAAGAGGCGAGTATCAAGGCCGAGACGCTGATTGAAAAGCACTGGGAAAAAGTGGAGCAGCTGGCCTCCATCCTTATCCGCCAGGAAATTGTCGACGGTGCCGAGTTGGAAAAGATCATGAAGGGGCTGAAAGAGTCCTAGCGGAATTGCCGGCAGGCAGATGTGTCGCCATTTTGCCGACACCATAAAAATGCAAGTAATTTATTATACTGCTGATATTTATTTCCCTTTACTGGTTGTAAAAGGGGAGGTAATATCAAAAAAAATATCCTGGGAGGGAGAAAAAAATCCCTTTGCAGCGTTAAAGGAATAGGCAAGCGGTTCATATCCATCCTGTCAGAGATACTGTAACCCTTTATCAACAACCAATAATTGAGGAAGAATTCAATGAAACTGATGAAGAAGACTGTTGCTTTTGTCCTTATGTCCTTACTGGCCACCGGTATATGCGCCTGTGATCAGAAAAAAGAAAAAGCTGAAGTGACACCTGCCCCGGCAGTTGAGCACCAGGCCGCCCCGGCCATGGAGCAGCAGGCTCCTGCCGCCACAGAACCGGCACCGGCCGAAGGGACACAGCCAATGGATGTTCCTTCACCCGACAGTGCAGAGCAGCCAGCTCCTGCAACCGAAGCGGCACCCAGCCAGCATTAATTCATGAAGATTACCCGTGGCGGGGTTGTTGTCCTGCCACGGGTTTCTCATTGCGGCCCATTGCGGCCGATCAGTTAATCTGCGGCTGGATTCTTAAGCCTCATCCTCTTCTTCCGGGCTGTTTTCCTCATCAATCCGGCGGATGCCGTCCATCAGCAGTTTCATGAATTCGCCGATCTCCGCCGCTTTCATTTCCTGGGGTGAGAGGCCGGCGTTGAATTTGAAGCGTCCGCCTTTTCTTTCGGCAATGATGCGGTAAATCGCCTCCTGGTTTTTTTCTCCTGCATAGCTGGCGTTGATGATGCACCCCTCCCTGAAGGAAATGCGTGCCTCTCCATGCGGCAGCTCAATGGTCAGTACCCCTGTTTTGCCGTTCATGTGAAAGAGTTGGAATAATTCCACCTGGGGCATTTCCGCCAGTGAGCCGCTCATGGCATAGGCGACCTCCTGGAGACGGGCGGCATTGCTTTTGGTGAGACGGTCCGAGAGAAGGCGCAGGAAATAGATATAAAGGGAGGGATTCTTGTTCAGCAGGTTTTTCATTTCCTGGCCGTCGATGCAGAGCACTTCGGTGGGATCAATGGTTCTTACCGTAGCGCAGACCGCCTGGGAGGTGAGTTGACTCATTTCGCCCAGAACCTCCCCTCGGCCAAGAACGGCAATGCGCTGATCGCCGTCAAGCACAGCCACCTTGCCGGATAAGATGATGACAACATTGCCCGCTTCCTCTCCCTTACGAAATATGTCCGATCCCGGGCTGAATTTTTTGTAGGTGAAGCAGGGAAGAATTCTGGCCAGATTTTTTTTCTCAATGACCTGAAAGAGACCGATAGTACCCAGTCCGTCAACCAGTCTGTGCGGCACATTTATTTCAGTGCCCAGGATCTCGGACAAAGAGGTGGCTGCTTCGTCTTCCGTGGCGATTGTATTGTAATTCATTCGGAACTTGATCAGACCGGAGCAGCCTGAGCAGCTGAAGAGTTTTTCCGGGTCATGCCCGTCTTTATCCTGGGAGAGAAGGGCAAATAACAGTTCGGTCATTTCCCTGGCCAGGATAAGGCAGACAGGTTTATCCTGCGGAGGCAGCAGGGCCTTGTCCGTCAATTCCAGTCGGTCATCCAGTTCATAGAGAGGGCATTTTTTATTCTCCACGATCTGGAAGATTGACCTGAAAGAGCTCATGGTTCGTTACCTTTTTTCTGTCGTGAGTTGGTCGAGCCTTCATTTGGGACCATAACCGAGAACGCAAACGCTGTCCTGTTTTCAGCTGCAGCCATTCAGTTAATTCTTGTTCAAGTCTTTAACTTTAGCTATTCTTAAGAGTAAAGTCGAGAGCATGGTTGTCAGGAGACAATTATGCTGCCATAATCCTCATTGTACCAACAAAAAAACAACAGATTTTTTAT
>Ga0180007_10003822_pt1 | contig 16398 bp, 13 predicted proteins | sample MM_PC_MetaG_FD_121122 | JGI IMG/M metagenome (GOLD analysis project Ga0180007, IMG submission 121122) | Groundwater microbial communities from the Aspo Hard Rock Laboratory (HRL) deep subsurface site, Sweden - MM_PC_MetaG | ecosystem: Environmental > Aquatic > Deep subsurface > Groundwater... | reverse complement strand
ATTTCATATTATTGCCCGTTTATTTTATAAAAAAAAATTTTTTAGGTTAACTACATTATCAATTACATTAACGATATTTTTCAGAGCTTATAACGGCGTGGCGCCTAACCCGTCCGCCCTGAACTACAATGACGGATTGAAAAGCCATCACCAATTATTATAATAAATTTATTTTGTAAAACTACACGTAAAATATATTCCTCAAAATTCTTCTCTATTAAAAAGAATAGCCTCTGCCACAGAACACTCGCGGTCGACGTTGAGGCGCTGGTTATAATTTGGTCCAACATCTATCAGCTCAACCCGAATCAACTGAAAAATCCCACACAACAATTTAGCAGAACACTCAAATGATGCAATTGAAAATAAATGCCGCATTGAAATTTTTTTTTAATTCAATAGAACCGGTGCAACATTATACTTCAAGGCGAAACAAGCCAATGCCAAACAACAATGATGACAGCACTAATGCTGCATGTTTAGAGCTGCCATGAAAGCAACACCACTTAATTGAATAGTTGTTAGCTACACTAATGGAAGGCGGTCTTCACTGAGTAAAACTTATTTGCCAGGTAATATTCAATTTTGTTACTCAACTAAAAAGAAATTTTGACTGACCGGCTTCTCTCTCCCAACTTGCAACAAAATGGAATTCTTCCACTTTGATGGCAGCGATTCTCCTCACGACAGATCACAAATGTTGCGATGAAAGCTAAACCATAAAATGCCGCGAACTAAACGACACAAATTATTAAAGAACAATTGCAACATTTCTATAATAATGTTTTCCGAATTATAACGGCATTGCAACTAAAGCGCTGCCTAGAACAACAATGCAACACTGAAAAGCCAACGCCAATAATTATTTATAAATTTGTTTTATTCACTACACTCAATAAGTAATTTACTTTTGTAACACAACTTTTTAATTACACAAATGACGCAACGTTTAAAGCAGTCGCTTTGAGTTGCGGGTTATGTGCGTCTTTATTCTTTAAAATGATATTTATTAGTTTCTCTTAAATCGACTTTTCTAAAAGGATAATTTTCTTTCAATAACTTTTCCATTTCTTCGTTATAGGTCCAATCATTTTCAACATAGCTCCAATTAATATCATAATTTTTTTTGTTGTATCATAACAAACTATCATACCAATGCATTTAGAATTTTTCTGCTCATATTTGTGCGCGTAAGTAAAGTTAAAAAGAGCATTTTGCCAAACGGCTGAATTCTTATGTTCCAGCGGAATAAAGACGAAACCACAATTTGTTCTTATACTAGAAATCCTATATGGAAGGGTGAATGTTTGTGATTTGGCTTTTTCAAGTGACAATTTGAATCTTAGTTTGAATTCTTTTAGTTCTGCTCGATCAAGTTTGGCGATTTCTTTGATAATAAAATAGTAATCGTTATCACTACCAATTTTTACGATCCTCTCTTGAAATAAATTTATTATGATCGAGACATCAAATTCAGATTCATTTTTTATCATTTTCTTCAAATTTTCTAGATAGGTCAAATCTATATTATCCGTATCAGTAGATTCTAGAAAATGTCCCAATACATATTGTTCTGGAAGTGAATTTAGTTCTTGTTCGTGTTTATCATAAAGAGTTTCTCTAAACGAAAGATATTCAGCAATTTCTGAAGGAGTGAATAAAAATCTACAAACAACTCCATAGTCATCAGAGTGAAATAAATGAATTAAACCAGCGGTTTTACTTCTATAAAATTTCAAAAATCTTTTTTCTTCCGGTAGGGCTTCCGTAGAAGTATATACAATAATTTTTTTTGCGTTTTCAGGATTAGCTTCACTAATATTTATACTATGACCTCTCTCATTCGTGACTGTGATATTTTTGTAGTCATTGAAATATTCAAGGGTTCCTTTTATTTGTTTAACTGCTTTTTTCTGAACTTTATTTACAAACCATTTAACTTCGTCACCATCCGCTTCAACATTCCTATCTTTTATTTGATAGATGAATAATATATTATCCAGCCAAATTACATTATCTGCTAATTGTAATTCTGATTTTCCATCTGGTGCAGTAAACTCATTTCTACTGAAGGAGAATTCCTTAAAAAATACATTCGTGTTAATGAAGGCTACTATTTTTTCAGTTTTGCACATTGAATCTCTTGTAAATTACTTAAGCACATAACGGTGTTGCGCCTAACCCGTCCGCCCTTAACTACAATAATGGATTGAAAAGCCAACACCAATTATTAAAATATATTTATTTTGTAATACTACACTTAAAAAGTTTGCAACAAAATACTTCCCAACCAGAATGAATAGCCTCTGCCACAGAACACTCGCGGTCGGCGTTGAGGCGCTGGTTATACTTGCCCTTTTCCGGACACTTTATACAATTAATTAATCTACTTCATTTAAATAGAAATATTTTTGTTGATCTCCATGTTGGAAAAATCAAGTGATTATCAAATATTGCTGGGGAACCGCCAACCTGAAATTGTGTGTCATCACTAAAATTCCACAACAATGTACCTTCATTAGAAAATGCCTTAATTTGTATTGAAATATCCATACCTTGACCATCCATTAGTCCAACATAAACATTACCACCTTGATCACATACAAGCGGGCAATCATTATATCCTTGTAACTCTTCCTTCCATCTAAGATTTCCATTATAATCGACGGAATAGAGAGTATCAAAGGCAAAATACAAATTACCTGATTTATCTATCGTAGGTGAATTCCAATCTAGCTCAGTGGATAGTGGATTATTATGTTTGAAAGCCCATCTGATAGTTCCATCCGGATTAAGTGAGTACAAAAAAGCGTCAAATGAATTTGTATTAAATTCTTGCGAGAGAAAATAAATATGCCCTTGTGAATCTACTAAAGGTGCTCCCTTATGTAATTCCGTTCCAAATGTCCAACTAACTTCTCTTGAATCTAAATTAAAACTTATGATAGAAGGATTTATTCCTGGTATATAAAGAGTTTTCCCATCATTAGAAAAAGAAATGCTTGAACCACTCCCACTATAAAACCGAGCATCTGTAAATGACCAAATTAATTGCCCACTTGAATTAAGACAATATAATTTGGATGAACTATCAATAAAGTATAGACTACCATCCAAACCAATATTTATTGTTTTTTGCCACAAATTTGCGTTTGTATTAAATTCCCATATAATAGCACCTGCTGAACTAACCGCATAAATAATTCCACTTTGAGCCAATCCTACGAAAATTGTTCCGTCTTCAGATACAAGAGGCGTGATAAATATTTCATCATTGTTTTCGTTAAATTTTAATGACCATTGAAGATCGCCATTTATATTGTAAGAAAAAAGCTGACTCGAATAAGCAAAGTAAAATTCATCATTTGAACCCATTACGACACTGCATTGCAACCAATTAGTATCAAAATGTAAATCAACTATTCCTTGTTGGGGTCCATTAAAACAGCTTCTACCAGTATTTTGGGGATCATGATGATGCATTGGCCAAGGACTATTAGACAGACTTGGCCAATTTATATGCTCCTGAACACCTTCTTGTTTAGTATTATCCTTGGGTTCAGTTGTATCACAATTATTAATAAAGATTAAAAAGACAATAAAAATTAAATTACTAACATTGTGTTTCATGACTAGAGACCTAATATTAATTACTACCTTTACACTCCATATGGGTAAGTATAACGGCGTTGCCGATAAGCGGCGCCCCAGAACAGCGATGCCACTTAGAAAACAACTGCCAATGATTTAGCAAACTGTGCTTAACTTTCATTGTAAGTACAGTTTGCAAGTTTATTTATTAGAACGACTACCTTTAACAAGTTAGCCGAAATGGAACGACTAACTCTAAAATTTATAAAATGCCAAATGCGAAAACGGCGTCCGCTTGATTGGCGGGTTATGCGTTTACGCTTATGAAAATGGAGCAGTATTTAATACTCTATTTTTAGGATCTAACACTATAACATCTACTTTCTTTTTTGCTCTTGTAACAGCATTATATAATAACTTTCTTTTTTTTACGTCTGTACCTTGAACTTGGTAGGGCCATAATAATATTACGTGATCAAATTCTCGATTTTTTGCTTGATGTATAGTCATAAAATTGAACTTAGAATTGTCTTTTTTATAATGACTTCGATAAGTATGTACCATTAAACCAATAATTTTATTGAGCTCCTCATATGAGAATAATGTCTGACCAAGAATATTATTTTTTCTTTTAATCCAAGAATGAATGAGATTAATAACTCCCTTTGATGGTTGTTTATCAAGTAGTTCTTTCAATGTATATTGGTTCTTGTTAATAGATATAGCTAATAATTGTTTTGTTGAATTACACAATTCTTCCTCAGATTTTTCAATATCAAAGTGGAATGGACCAATTTCTTTTTTTATCTCTTTAGGATTTCTCCTTAAGATAACATTTAATTTATTAGTAGTTATTAAATCAAGAGTATCTCTTACAAAATTAGAATTTTCGGGTTTTGTTGGTGACAAAATCACATGGTTTTTACATGAACGAAAACTATATTCTATATTTCTTGCAATACTGTGTGCAGCATTTGTATGATTGTAGCATCTGCATACATAGGCGTTTGTAGCTTCTGGATTAATTATTCCCGAATTCCTAATACTTTTTGAGAGTTCAATAATATTGGAAATATTCGTTCTATGAATGGTGTTGAGTTGTATGATTTCAGAGTTAACAGATAACCAATTTGTTGCCTCATTGGAATCATCATCTGTATCTAAATCTTGAAAAGAATCTGCTGCAACATATAGATCGATAGTTATCGATAGATTTTGAATTAATTTAAGTCTATGATTTTTACAGTCTTGCATTTCATCTATTAAAATCAATGGATATTTTCTTTTAACCCAATTTCTAATTTCTTCAACTTGTAATAATTCAACTGCTTTTGCACAAATATCATCATACGATAAATCATTTATTGTAATATCACTACCATTTATTAGGAAAAATGTGCGCCATCTAAATAACAAATGGGTTGCAAAGCTATCAATAGTCGTACACTCAAACTTTTTGGATAAAACTCTTTCGCTTGATAATCGCTGCGTTAATCTTTTGCGAGAACCATGCATGAAAGTTAATGCTAATACTTTTTGATATGGTAACAATTCGTTTTCTTTAACAAATTTATTAGTAGCAGTAATCAACTCTGTAGTTTTACCCGTACCAGCTTCACCTTGAAAAAAAAGTATCATTGTAAAGACCATACAACAATTTTACATTGATCAGTACTTCTATTATCCAATTCCGAAATAGGCCCGGCTAAAACGTCCATAATGGTTTTATTTAGTTTTTCTAAAAAGGATATTGTTCTTAAAACGCAAAGGCCGTTGTTTCTAATTATTGATGCAATTTCTAAATGAACTAGATAATTACCTTTATATTCGTTCTCGCTTTTAAGTTTTGCCAAGAATTCTTCGAAAGTATTAATACTATTATCAATATTCTCTTTTATCTGTTTTATAACAGCAGTCTCATCTGCTTTTAAGATAAAAGCTATTATATCTTCCATAGTAAAAGAATCGCCCCATTGTATTATTATAATTGGGCTAGTTATTTTAGCCTTTATATCAGAAATATAGGCGCTACCTTGCGTATCGCCGTCAACTATGATGATTATATTTTTGTTGAAGCCAGATAACTCTTTATAGGTATCAACAATGCTTGCATTATGTGTAGGTATAACGCCATAAAGTGTTCCAAAAGAATTTTCTTTTGGTTGTTTTAAATTGTAAGCTTCATTGCTTTCAGTAATGGAAATGAGTTTTGATAACCATTCGTAATCTATTCGACCTTCTGGAATAATAAGATTTGGATATAAAAGAGATTTTATAAAAATATCTCGATTGTCAATAAATATTTTTCTTTGTGCTTGCGTTGCATCATTGGTAAGTAAATCGTTGCGAAATGGTTTTGAAAATAGACTACCTTTATTATTTGAAAGAAATATTGTCTCTGTATAAGAGAAAAAACTAGCAATCTGAGGAGAGTGAGTTGAGCATATTACTTGATCTGAGTCCTTAAACGATTTGTAAATAAGTTGATTTTGAATATTTGGTGAAATATGAATTTCTGGCTCTTCAATTAATAAAATAAATGACTCACCATTTTGTTTCTTGATTTTTCCTAATTCTAGGAGAAGGAGTAAAAATTGAAGTGATAGTAGGCCACTACCGTGCCTTTTAGCAGGTAACGCTGTTTTACTATCAATTGAATAATGGGGAGAAATGATTCTTAATATAGATTCAGCATCTGTTTGTGTAAACTTAAGTTTGAGTTCAGGATTTAAAGGAAGTAATTCCTTGAAACTATCATTAATTCTTGAAACAACTTCTTTTATACCAGATATTTCTTCAATAGGTTCTTCAGGATTTCTAAATTTATCTCTTTCTTTTATTATATAATCAGAAGGTAAATTAGATATTTTATTAAGAAGATTTTTAAAGATGTATGAATTAAATGAAATTATATTTTCTCGTAATCTAAGGGTTGGAAGAACAAATAATCCAATATCATCTAATAACCTTGAAGGAAAAGGAACAATTTTATCCTCATCAAATGGATCAACTTGAATGTCATCATCATGGAAATATCTAATTGTATCAACGCTCAAATCTAAAAAATCAAATCTACCAGCAAGACCAACTTGACAACACAATAAATCATCATCATTTTCTTTATTTATAGTAATTGTTTTTTGATTTTTATTCCACCACTTGGTTATAGCACGTCCGTCCCGAAACCAATCAAGGTTATCATCTGGTGTATTATTCGAAAATCCCCCGATTGTAACAATGATTCTAAACCTTTCAGAGGATTTAGGATTAGCATTGAAAAAATCATATTCACTAAGCTCTTTATGAATGGGAGTTTTGCTACAAGTAATTGTTAGTGCATCAATGATACTAGATTTGCCAGTGCAATTTGCACCAAAAAGAACGGCATTATCCGAAAAAATAATATGACCTTCTTGAATCCCTCTAAAGCCATAAATATCTAGTTTAATAATTTTCATATAAAGCACTCATTTTAACGCATAACGGCGTTGCCAATAAGCGGCGCCCCAGAACAGAAATGCCACTTAAAACACAACTACCAATAATTTAGCAAACTGTGCTTAACTTTAACCGTAAGCGCAGTTTGCAATGATGTTATTTAATAGAACTACTTTGAACAAGTTAGCCGAAACGGAACGACCAACTCTATACTTTATAAAATGCCAAATGCGAAAACGGCGTCCGCTTGATTGGCTGGTTATGCAATTTTACGAAATTGAATTATCCATTGATTTAAATATTATTTTGGGATATTTGATACCATCAATTGTTTCTTCATCATATATTTTTACGTGGTTGGTATTGAATAAGTCTTCTATTGGAAGATTCTCAAGAAAATCAAACTGATGAAGATACTTTTTCATATTCTTAAAACAGAGTCCATTAAAAAATAGAACCAACAATTCATCAGAACTTAATGTGGCTTGAACTAAATCAGCATAATTTTGATACTCAGGTTTGTTTTCGATGATGCCTTTGCCAAGTTCATTTGCTTGTTCATTTGCAATGAGTTTTAAAATATGGTATAGATGACGAAAATAATGACCATAGTAGTTATGGTACTTAAAGAATATTATCCAATATGTTTCAGTTAAAATCTTTCGTTCATCTTTCTTGTCAATTTTCTTAAAAATATCTTTAAAGGCAGATATTTTTGTAACTTTATCTCCGAATAAACTTTCCTCATATTTGTGTCTTTTTACAGCATAATCGGTAGTTAACAATGAATTTATGATTTCTTCTTGCATTGGAAACATTTTATCAAGATCAATACTTTTAATAAGATCATACATTTTTTTTAATTCAGATTTTATAAAAGTAAAAAATTTTCTCCCGTCTTGATTTGTATAATTTATATTCATCAATATTTCTCTTTGAGATGATAATAAATTAAATAAACTATTCTCAAGTTGCTGTTTCCGATATGCTTTGCGGCTTTCAATCGATTCTTTCCTTTGCAAAGTTAATGTTGCAAATAGTAAGAAGACACCAACTATAGTAAATATTACACCTACAAATCCCCCAACAAAATCTCCAATTTTTGCAGCATTATCTAGCGAGATCGGATTATTCCAAATTATGTATTGGTCATACCAAGCGCGGCAAACAAACCAAACAAATAATAGTATACCAAAAGAAGTAACTATGTACCCAGTGATTTCAAGTTTCGATTTTTTTTCTTTACTAGTTTTCATAAGTACCCGTATATGGATTGCATAACGGCGTTGCCCATAAGCCGTCCGCCATAAACAGCGATGACAAACAGACAACGAATATTTATAATTTTGTAGCCGCCAGTAAATTGCTCCGAACTGGCGGCGACCTAATTTACATTTACAACAAGTTTAGAACAACAATTTTTAACGAAAACTACAAACCCAAAAATTCTAAAATTGCCGATTCGCAAAAGCGGTCGGCTTGATGGGCTTGTTATAAAGCATTTTAAAGAATATGTATTAATTGACAATTAATTCAACTCTTTTTCCACCGTCATTATATGAAGGGCATCCCCCTTCAGAGACAGAATAACTAACATTTTCGATAATTATTTGTTTTTGCGGGAAGCCTTCAGCTTCAATAATAAATTCATATTTACCCTCTTCTACCCCAAAACCAAACGGAATATTGCAGTAAAAAATACTATCGTTTTCAACGATTCCGTAGGATTCCATTAATGGGTAAGCCCCATATTCTTTTGAACCATTGATCTTTAAATTACGGAGTATTATAAATCTGTGATGATTATAATTTGCTGTGTCACGAACCGAAGTGATATTTAATATTGGTTCATTATAAGTATGGACGCAAGGTCCCACTCCATTGCCTTCTTCGCAAGAAAGTAAGCAAAAAATAATACTAACAACAAAAACAATTTTAAATAACTTTATCATTTTTTTTATGCTTTATAACGTTGTTGCCCATAAGCCGCCGCCCAGAACAGCAATGACTTACTAACAACGATTAATTATAATTAGTAGCCGCACTAATTTTATCCGCAAGTGCGGCGACCCTACTTAGCTTCTACAAACTACCCTGAACAGAATACCGAACGATAAAGCCTTACAATATAATTTGTACTAACCTCAAACCGTATCGGCGGGCGGTTTGAGGGGCTTGTTATACAGAGCTATTTCTCTTTTAGTATATTTATATTGAACTTCACCAACTTTTGTTTTATAAAACTATCTGGTAATTTATTAAGTCCTTTCAGTGTATTTTCAACAGCTCTACGATCAAGTTGACCTTCGTAATGAATAACATATTTATCTGTCTCATTCCACTGAAGTATTTTTACTACTTCGAACATTAGTTTATATGTGTTTGAGATAATTTCTTCTTCTGACCCAGATATAAAGACTCTCAAAAAGCGTTTCACTTCTTGTCCGCTATCGGCCTCAACTATAATTTCAAAATTATTCTGCTGAACATAATCTATAACTTTGTGAAAATACTCTTCTGACCACGAAATTTCAGGTAGACCAAATTCTACTTCTATTTTAGATTCTGAGTAGGTGTTTAATACAACTTGTAAAAAACCATCACCACTCTTCCGTTCAAATACAATAAACGTTCCTTCAGTAAATTGAGATAATAAACTTGCTATAAAACTTTTGAAATCAGTGACAGTTTTATTCTTATGATAATACGGACGCGGCCCGTACCACCTTACAAAAATAACTGCTACAATTAATAATATAATCCAGTAATACCAACTCATAATTTTTCACTGCTGTATAACGTCGTTGCAAATAAAGCGACGCCCATAACAGCAATGCTATACTTACAACTAATTTATTAAACTGTAGCCGACCGTAACTTCAACCGCACGGGCGGCGACCTAATTTATTTTTACAAACTACGTTGAAGAGATACTTGCACTTACAACGTAAAGATTAAAACTACAATAAACCCAGACCGCCCTCGCGTTCGCTTTGAGTTGCTGGTTAGGCACGATTTTACAAACATCCATCCTCATGAAGTATCTCGTAACTATTTGAATCAATTACATAATACCTTATATGACTAAGATCTTCAAAACCACCCAACAAATACAAAATAATCCAGGAATCTATACCATTATATTTGATTTTCTCAATCAAGCATGGAACTGACCACTCATGAAGTTCACCAACTGAATTAAAACAACTGTCCATTTCACTTTGCTGAATATTTAACTGAGCTAACTGTTCAGAAATACTTTCCAATACTTTATCACGTGTTTTGAATGTACAACTATGATAGTACTGTTGTTTAAATTGATTCCAAATATCAGTATAAGCGTATCTACTCATTATGGATGTGGAATCATATTCCTCTGATGTAATGTTTACTTCTGGCGCAAGAGGTAAATGATCTTGTATTTCAAATACGCTATAGTTGTCAGCATCAACGCTATAAGAAGCGATATCATATAACTTAAATTGATCCCCAATCCGTCCATAAGCAGCAGATATGTTCCATACCTCTTCGTCATTAAACCATGCTTTTTCAACAAATGCAGTTATTACATTTATGCTATCACTTTGCAGACCAGTAGCTTCAAAACATTTCATGAAATTATCATAGTCCAAACTGAGAGAATCAATTTTCTTTTCAACTTCCTTTAGGACGGCTTGTTTAGTTGTATCGCTATAATCGTGACGATATTCTCTCAGATACTCACTGCAAATAGATGGTCTAGCAAATTTGTTGAATAGACTATCAACACCGTACCTATAATCTGTCACTTCTACGACAGGCAATATTGATAATGTATATTGATATTCCTCTGGTTCATTGACAGAATCCTCGCTACATGAAAGAACAATACATGTTAAGACTGCTATAAATATTATGGAATATCTTCTTTTCATAATCTGCCTAACGTAGTTGCTGATAAGCCGCCGCCCATAGCGACAATACTTTTCTAACAACCTAAATTTATAATTAGCAACCGGCCTTAACTTTCAGCGTAAGGGCGGTGCCCTAATTAACTTTTACAATCTACTTAGAACAAAATGTTTTACGATAAACGCTAACCCTAAAAATACTCTAGTGCCAAATCGCAACGGCGGTCGGTCTTGAGCAGCGGGTTATGTGGGCTTAATAACTGAAAAACTATGGCACTTATCATCTACAACACTGTATTCAATTTCAATTCTAATACTACCAAATTCTTCTGATTTAATAATCTCTGTATCCCACTTTTCTGATAAAGCTTTAGGAATAAAATTACACCATATTTTTTTATCACTACCTGAACCGAATCCGACAAACTGAAAACCATAAATATTTAGATTAGAGTTGATATTCTCAACATGGATATTCCCCCTCATACTTTCACTATTAAGGTATTTTGATATTGCCAATTTAACTTGGACTATATCAGATGTCGGAGGAGACCAAGTTGATTTATATTTGAAATCGACATTGAGAATTTTGTGTTCGAGAGCGATATATTGTTTATCAATTGCTGATATTTCCTTTTTATTAGAGCAACCCAAAATCAGAACTGCCAAAAAAACAAATAATATTATTCTCATTTTTTCTCCACATAACGGTGTTGCGCCTAACCCGTCCGCCCTTAACTACAATGACGGATTGAAAAGCCATCACCAATTATTATAATAAATTTATTTTGTAAAACTACACGTAAAATATATTCCGCAAAATTCTTCTCTATTATAAAGAATAGCCAATGCCACAGAACACTCGCGGTCGGCGTTGAGGCGCTGGTTATAATTTGGTCCAACATCTTTCAGCTCAACCCGAACCAACTGAAAAAATCCCACATAACAATTTAGCAGAACACTCAAATGATGCAATTGAAAATAAATGCCGCGTTGAAAATTTTTTTTGATTCAATAGAACCGATGCCACATTAAACTTCCGGGCGAAACAAACCAATGCCAAACAGCAATGACGACAGCACTAATGCCGCATATTTGGAGCTGCCATGAAAGCAACACAACTTAATTGAATATTTGTTAGCAAAACTTATGGAAGGCGGTCTTTCACGAGTAAAACTTATTTACCGAGTATTGTCCAATTTTCTTCTTTACTCAAAAGTAATAATTACTGACCGGCTTCTCTCTCCACACTCGCATCAAACTGATATTTTTCCGCTTTGATGGCAGTGACTCCCCTCACGACAGATCACAAATGTTGCGATGAAAGCTAAACCATAAAATGCCGCGAACTAAACGACACAAATTATTAAAGAACAATTGCAACATTACTATAAAAATGTTTTCCGAATTATAACGGTGTTGCAGCTAAAGCGCCGCCCCGCACAACAATGATTAATTATTTATTTCTTACTATGTAATTCGCTCAAAATTCGTAAATCTGGAATAATTTGAGCAACAATTTCACATTTTTAAAATTATTTTCTGTACCGAGCTAAAAATAAATTACAACTTCTGCCGCATAACACTCGCGGTCGATTTTGAGCTGCTGGTTATAATTTGGATCCCACATTTAACAGCTTTACTTGAATCACTTGACGAAATCCCACACAACAATTTAGCAGAACACTCAAATGATGCAATTGAAAATAAATGCCGCGTTGAAAAATTTTTTGATTCAATAGAACCGATGCAACATTAAACTTCCAGGCGAAACAAACCAATGCCAAACAGCAATGACGACAGCACTAATGCCGCATGTTTGGAGCTGCCATGAAAGCAACACAACTTAATTGAATAGTTGTTAACTAAACTTATGGAAGGCGGTCTTTCACGAGCAAAACTTATTTGCCAAGCTATATTCAATTTTCTTATACGGCTAAAAAGTAATTATTTTCGACCGGCTTCTCTCTCGACACTCGCAGCGAACTAATATTTTTCCGCTTTGATGGCAGCGACTCCCCTCACGAATGATCACAAATGTTGCGATGAAAGCTAAACCATAAAATGCCGCGAGGTGAACGAAACAAATTATTAAAGAACAATTGCAACATTTCTATAAAAATGTTTCCCGAATTATAACGGTGTGGCAGCTAAAGCGCCGCCCCGCACAACAATGATTAATTATTTATTTCTTACTATGTAATTCGCTCGAGTTTCGTAAATCTGGAATAATTTGAGCAACAATTTCACATTTTTGAATTATTTTCATTACCCTACTTTATATAAAATTTTTGCTACTGCCGCATAATACTCGCGGTCGATTTTGAGCTGCTGGTTATACGTAATTACTAAAACTTCTTTATTACTTTATTTTGAATCCGCCAATATAAGAGTAGATAAATTATAAGGGCTAGGATACTACCTATTACCGTTCCATATATATCTTTCCAGTCGAATACGCCTCGTGGAAGAAATGGTTGAATAATTTCATATATGATATAGCCAAATGAAAAAAATGCTATGAGTCGAATCCCTTTTTTCTTTGGTGGATTAATTATTGTAAATCCAAAGAATATTTGGACTAAAATTCCTCCAGAATTGCCAATCGAATCAGCAAAACCAAAATCATTTATATGGTTACTATAAATAAATGGACGATAAACATGTCTTCCAATTTCAGTTAAGACGAACGATATAATAAATAATACAAAATAGTAAACACGTAATTTGTCAATAATTCTAAAAGTATTTTTATCTAAGAAATAATTATTTGAAGATTTCATATTATTTTAATAACTCTAATTTATAGTACGTATAACGGTGTGGCGCCTAACCCGTCCGCCCCAAACTACAATGACCGTACGAAGAACGAACACCGATTTTTGAAATAAATTTATTTTGTGAAACTACACTTACAAAGTTTGCCGTGTAATACTGCCCAACCTTAAAGAATAGCTAATGCCATATAACACTAGCGGTCGGTGTTGAGGCGCTGGTTATGTTGCCTATTCAGAAAACATTTCTATAAGAACTTGGAGCACTTTTTTCTGTGTAATTTTATTTAAAGTATCGATCTTTTTTATAAGTCTTATTTTATCAATTGTTCTGATTTGATCTAATACGATTTGACCTTGCTTTCCTTCAACTTTACAAGGTACTCGTGTGGGGTAATTTCGTAATTTGGATGTAAGTGGAGCTATAATGATTGTGGAGATATTTCGATTCATTTCATTTGGTGAAATGATTACACATGGACGTGTTTTTTTAATTTCACTTCCAATGGTTGGATCTAAATTAACATAATACACTTCAAATCGAGAGATCATTTACCATTCCCATTCTTCATTATCCCAGGAAGATTGATTAGATATCTCTTGGGAATCAAGCAAAATATCATCTTTATTTTGTGACATTTTAAAAAATACTGAATCCCAAGATTCCCTTGGTTTAGAAATTGGCTTTATTATTATTCTACCATCTGTAACTTCTAATTCAACCTCACTTTTTAGACCACTTTCATCTATAAAAGATTTCGGTATTCTTACACCTCTTGAATTGCCTATTTTAACTATTTTTGTTTTCATATTGTCCCTTTCTAAAAATACGTAAGCACAATGTAATCACTATTACTCAAACTGTCAATTAATTTTTACGAATAATTATTTTGGCAACATAACGGCGTTGCAAATAACCGGCGCCCCAGAACTGCAATGCCGATTAAAAGCACAATGCCAATAATTTAGCAGACGGTGCGTAAATTCAATCGTACGCGCCGGCTGCAACAATTTAGTTTATTTCACTAATGCCGAACAGCAATTTTATTTATTTCACAAAACTTAAGAACTATTCAAATGCCGCATTGAAAACGGCGTCCGTGTTGATTTGCTGGTTATGTTGCATTAAGCTCTTAATAATCCATCTTCTCCAACTCTTACTTCAAAATCAGTTTTAGAATTATATCCCAATTCATATTTCGAAAATTCATCTATTGTTAATTTTATAACTTCTTTCAATGAATTAAGCAAGGAAAGCAAACAATGTTCAATTCTATCTTTATCTAGTTTAGGGATACGTTTGGTGCTTATTTTAAATTTTTTTGATGATCGTATGATATCCAGTTCGAATCTATCAAATCCAATATGTTTATCGGCATTTCGGAAGTCATTAACTGTTTTATAATCTTCTGATAAATAAAGATTATTGAGATGTTTCTTTAAAGTAGGAGAATGCTTTTCTAGCTTTTTAATAAATTTTTCGTAATTGAATCCAACACTCTTTTTATTTGATAAATCATAAAACCACGAAACAAATTTAGCGTATATGTCAAATGATGACCTAATTGAATCAGCCGCAATTTTTAAAAACAACTGATCTTTAAAAGACTTCTCTAATTGGTTGCCATCCTTTCTTTCCACATTAATATTATTCTGGAAATATTCAACTGCTATGAAAAAAGTATCTAAGTGGTTGATCAGAGATTCTAATTTTTCCAAAGCTCCAATGTTGCGGAAATACTTTGATATCATAATTTTCTCTTGACCGTTTGCTTTATAAGTATAACTTTCAAAACTCATTGGCAATTTTTGCTTAGGGTGTTTCAAATGTTCATCTAATCTTCTATATTCAGAACAAAGCTCATCTACGTTTTCTTGTATTTTTATTTCACTAAAAATCATCACTAATTTCCTAGCAACATAACGGTGTTGCGCCTAACCCGTCCGCCCTTAACTACAATGACGGATTGAAAAGCCATCACAAATTATTATAATAAATTAATTTTGTAAAACTACACGTAAAATATATTCCGCAAAATTCTTCTCTATTAAAAAGAATAGCCAATGCCACAGAACACTCGCGGTCGGCGTTGAGGCGCTGGTTATACGCTTTTATTAGTTTATTAAAGTAATTACATTTTTTGCAAAATTTATTAAATTCTCTAAACCAGCAGGATATGTTGTATGAAAATAATAAACAGTATTTCCGATTTTCATTAGTAACATTTGATTTGCCATCATATCTCCATCATACATAATTACTGTTCCAAATTCTCCAAAATCTTTAAGAGCAAATATTCCCATTCCAACTAAATGGTTTGATTTGTTTTTGTCCTCAATCCAATCTGTCATTTGTTCATATTCTGGCTGCTGCGAAATAAAAGCAAAAACTTTTATAGCATCTTCAGCTGTTCCAATTAATCCACCAGCAAATCCAGTGGCTGACCAATGAAATGTCCAAGGTTTTATATAACCAGTTGGATATTTACCTTTTCCATTATCCATTCGTAATGAAGGAAAGTTTTGATTAAAATATTCATTAATTATTTCATTAATATTTTCCCTCTTAACACTCTCTAATATTTTTCCCAAAATATTAAAATTTGTGTTTGAATATCCGTACTGAGTACCAGGTGCGAAATCTAATTTTTGATTTTGATATGATAGCTTAATGGTTTCCTCGGGAGTGATAATTTCATCCGGAT
>Ga0180007_10003820_pt1 | contig 16399 bp, 13 predicted proteins | sample MM_PC_MetaG_FD_121122 | JGI IMG/M metagenome (GOLD analysis project Ga0180007, IMG submission 121122) | Groundwater microbial communities from the Aspo Hard Rock Laboratory (HRL) deep subsurface site, Sweden - MM_PC_MetaG | ecosystem: Environmental > Aquatic > Deep subsurface > Groundwater... | reverse complement strand
GTAACCGCTATAATAAGAATACTTAATGACTTTTGTAAACTTATACAAATCCAGGATTGAATAATGTGATGAGAATTGAAGTGTATTTGTTATAACTGGAATAGGGGCTGAGGGTTAAAAAAACCTTCGGCTTTTTGTTTTTTTGGGATGTCCTATGAAAAATAAATCGCAAGGGATTAATAGTTGGCCGGCAGATGATCGGCCCAGAGAGAAATTACTCAAGAATGGGGCAAGAACTTTGAGTAAGTCAGAGCTCTTGGCTATTCTGCTGCGCACCGGAACTAAAGGCACTAGCGCGATTGACCTTGCGCGTAATATTCTTAAAAAATTTAACACATTTCGTAATATGACTCAAACAGACGCGCGGGATTGGAAAGAGTTTAAAGGTTTGGGCAGCGCAAAGCTTGCTCATATTCAGGCAGCTCTGGAGATTGGCAGACGATTTCGTGAAGATGAACTTCTTGCCGGAAAGCAGAAAATAAAATCAGCAAAAGATTTAGTGGATATTCTTATTCCGCAAATGCGGGATTTAAAAACCGAGGTTTTTAAGGTTGGTTATCTCGACAGTGATAATCGCATAATTGCTATTGAAGACGCGGCAGTCGGAACAGTAAATCACGCAATGCCGATTGTCCGGGAAATCATTCATGGAGCTTTGCAGAAATTCGCGGTATCAATAATTTGCGCGCATAATCATCCCAGTGCCAGGATAAACCCCAGTCCTCAGGATGAAAAGCTTACTAAAGACTTAAGCGAAGCGGCAAAGCTGATGCAAATTAAATTAATCGATCATATCATTATTGGAAGTGATAGTTTTTATAGTTTTAGTGATCAAGGAAGTTTATAATTAGGACAAGAATTTGGAGAGAGCATGGCAAAAGTTAAAAACAACAAGATCAAAGATGAGCCGATTGAAAAACAACTTTGGAAGGTCGCGGATAAGCTCAGAAAAAATATTGACGCGGCTGAATACAAACATATAGTTTTAGGTTTAATGTTTTTAAAATATATCTCTGATACTTTTGAAGAATTGCACGATAGACTCGTAGCAGGTAAAGGAAATTATGCCGGCGCGGATCCAGAGGATAAAGATGAGTATAAAGCGGAAAATGTTTTCTTTGTTCCGGGGATTGCTCGTTGGAATCATTTGCGCTCTAATGCCAAAAAGCCGACTATTGGTAAAATAGTTGACGCGGCAATGGATATTATCGAAAAGGAAAATCCATCGCTTAATGGCGTATTGCCTAAGGTATATGCTCGCGGCAATCTTGACCCGACAAATTTGGGCGGATTGATTGATGAGATTAGCAAAATCGCCCTGGGTGATGCTAAAGCCCGCAGTGCTGATATCCTTGGTCATGTGTTTGAATATTTTTTGGGAGAATTTGCTCTGGCTGAAGGGAAAAAGGGCGGCCAATTTTATACTCCGAGAAGTGTTGTGGAATTATTGGTGGAAATGCTTGAGCCGCATAAAGGCCGGGTATTTGATCCTTGCTGCGGTTCGGGAGGAATGTTTGTTCAATCTGAGAAATTTGTTAAAAATCATCAGGGTAAAATCAATGACATTTCTATTTTCGGACAGGAGAGCAATCAAACGACATGGCGTCTGGCAAAAATGAATTTGGCTATCCGTAATATTGATAGCTCTCAAGTCAAATGGAATAATGAAGGTTCTTTTCTTAATGATAGCCATAAAGATCTAAAAGCCGATTATGTTATTGCCAATCCGCCGTTTAATGACAGCGATTGGAGCGGTGATTTATTAAAAAAAGACGGCCGTTGGAAATTCGGAATCCCTCCTGAGGGAAATGCCAATTATGCCTGGATACAGCACTTTCTGTATCATCTGAGCCCTAAAGGCCTGGCAGGTTTTGTCTTGGCCAAAGGTTCTCTGACTTCCAAAACATCAGGTGAGGGGGAGATTAGAAAATCATTAATTGAAGCCAGATTGGTTGACTGTATTGTTAATCTTCCGGCAAAATTATTTTTAAATACTCAAATCCCCGCTAGTCTTTGGTTTTTAAGCAGAAATAAAGCTAATGGCGGATATAGAAATCGCACGGATGAGATTCTGTTTATTGATGCGCGCAATATGGGGCATTTGATTAATCGCAGAACCAAGGAGTTTTCACCCGATGATATCAAACACATAGCGCAAACTTATCATAATTGGCGGAAACTCAAAGGTAAATATGAAGACGTGAAAGGGTTCTGCAATTCAGTGTCAATTGACAGGGTTCGAGAACTTGATTATGTGCTGACTCCGGGCAGATATGTTGGTTTGCCGGATGAAGAAGATGATTTTGATTTTAATGAGCAGTTTACCAAGCTTAAATCTGAACTCGAAGAACAGATTAAAGAAGAGGCGCGGCTAAATGAAGTTATTCGCAAAAACCTCGCGAAAATTGAGGTTTCTGGGAGTAAAGAATAACTTACTTTATTATGAAACATGTTCAAAAGGATTGGGATATGAGATATAAAATATTTGTCAGCAGTGTTCAGAAAGAACTTAAAGTTGAACGAAGAGCAATTAAAGAATTTATCTCAGGAGATGCTCTTTTATCCGAATATTTTGATGTTTTTTTATTTGAAGATGGATGCGCTAAAAGCAAGCCCGCTGAGTGTGTTTTTTTTGGTGAGGTGAAAAATTGCGATGTTTTTATAGGCATTATTGACCAGCAGTATGGATCTGTCGGGAAGAATGGTAAGTCTTCTACGGAGGAAGAATATCAGCTGGCAAGAAAACTTGATAAAACTGTTTTCATTTATATTAAAGGTGATAATGGATCAAATGACAAAAAGCGTGACATAATGGTTCAGCGGCTCATTAAAGTAATGGGGGATGCTAGTAAGGGAGTTGTTCGTAAGCGGTTTAATAGTTTGGATGAGCTTAATCGTTTAGTGTATTCAAGTTTGATTGATTTCCTTAAGGAGCAAGGCGTTGTTGGGCGAGGTGCTTTTGATGAAAGAATCTGCCGGGACGCTAAATTATCGGATATTGACGAAGAGAAAGTGCGTTGGTTTTTAGGAGCGGCAAAGGCTTCACGAAAATATCCTTTGAAGCAAGATACTACGGTTAAAAATGTTTTTGTGCACCTAGATTTGATGAAGGAAGGTAAATTAACAAACGCGGCTGTTTTGCTTTTTGGTAAGAATCCGCACAAATTTTTTATTCAGGCAGAAATTAAATGCCTGCAGTTTTTCGGCAGTGAGGTTAAAAAACCCTTTGCCAACTATCAGGTCTATAGCGGTAATTTATTTGAGCAAATCGATAAAGCGCGGGCGTTTGTTCTTGATGCCATTAAGTTCCCAGTTATCCAGAAAGCAGGTTCGGCACGTTTTGAACGGCCTTATGAACTCCCTGAATTTGCCATCCAAGAGGCAATTGTTAACGCGGTGGCGCATCGCAATTATAATAACACTTCTGGTGTTCAGGTGATGGTTTTCGCGGATAGGGTTGAGGTTTGGAATGCCGGAAGTCTTCCGAAGGAGCTGACCATTGAAGATTTAAAGAAACCGCACACATCATTTCCGGCAAACCCATATCTTGCGCACGTACTGTATCTGGCAGATTATGCGCAGCGGGCTGGTTCGGGAACGATAGAGATGATGGAACAATGCAAGGCGCAAAACGTTTCTGAACCGGAATTTATCCTGATTAGAAATAAAGAGTTTCGTTCGATATTGCCGAGAGATATTTTAACTGAATCGGTGGTGGCGGGGCTTGGCTTAAATGAGCGGCAATTAAAAGCAATAAAATATGTGAAAGAAAAGGGGTCCATTACAAATGCTTTGTACCGGGAAATTTGCGCGACATCCGACAGGACAGCAACACGAGATTTATCGTATTTAGTTTCCTTGAAAGTTTTTGAGCAGAGGGGAATAACCGGTAAAGGAACGGAATATTTTTTAAGTCGCCATAAAAGCAAAGATAGTTTAGTTTCACGTGTGACAGTGCGCAAAGAGAAAAGTGCGTAGTGAAGCCGCCACAAAGCCGCCAATGGCGCCACAAAGCCGCCATAAAGGCGCCAAATGTGCCATTATTGACGGTCGTTTCAAATTAGGGGGCATCATTAAAAGATTTAGGGAAGAAAATGTTCGCGTTTTCTAAGTTTGATAAGCAAGCATTAAAAATATTAGAGAGATTGTAAAAGAATGAATCAATTATTAAAAGCAGATGGTTTGCCTTTACCGGAATATCAGGTGGTGGATGGTAGTTTTGTGATAAGGTTTAAGAAAATTCCTAAAAAGACTACCTCAGAAACTACCCAAGAAATGATTTTGCGATTGGTAAAGAATTATCCTCAAATTACCAGGAAACAGCTTTCTGAGAAAACAGAAGTTTCTTCTGATGGTGTAAAATACCATTTGGATCAGTTGCGAAAAGCAGGTAAAATTCGCCATGTTGGATCAACGAAAAAAGGGCATTGGCAGATTTTGTAAGAGAAATTTGGATGTCACAAAATGTGAGCTCCAAATGGATGTAGATTTTGAGAAAAAGATAAAACTTAAAGCTAAAATTGAGTTTAAAACCTAAGATACCGAACAAGTAACCGAACAAGTTGCGAAATTATGCAAAAGATTTTAATCACGCATCGTACGAAAAGCTCAACAAAATAAAATAATTGGAGAAAATATTCCTAAAATCAAGATTGCAGAATTGCAAGATTTATGATAATAAACAGTTCCGATGCTTTAGTAGCTTATTTAGATGTGCTTGGATATTCAGAAATGGTGTGCCATTTTCCAATGCGGGTTTGGAATTGGGGTTGGATTGATGTTAACTTAATTACCCCGAGAAGTGTAAAATGAGGCATAAAACAAAATAATCCAAGCAATCCTTGAAAAATAAGGGATTGCTTTTTTGTTTCGTGCAAATAATTTGAAATAGGATAAACAATCATGCTTAAGCCAAGAAATACAAATCCATTAGATTCTGACGGGAAGATTCTTCCTCTAAAAGATTGCTTGGCAAAAACTATTCGTGTCGCATTGAAGAAAATACCCGGAACGTCGGTTGAAACGCATTGCAAAATTGTTGGTTATGTCGCATTGGAACTTATGAAAAGAATGCCATTATGGCTGGTAAACAATTTCTATCCCAAAGGCTCTGAATTAATTGCTGCAGTACATGACATTGGTAAAGTAAGTCCCACATTTCAACAAAAGATTTATCGTGATATTGGAAAAGATATAAAATTAATAAATTGCACCGATGAAGCTATAGGTTGGCATTGGACGGTAAGTCAAGCTGCTACGGAAGATTCCCCCAAGTATATTTCAGAAATTATCGGCAGACACCATGGGACAAATCCACAAAATATAAATAACGCGGATGCTCAAGTTTATGGCGGGAAAAATTGGCAGAAACAGCGTCAAGAGTTAATAAATATTTTAAAACTAGAATTTAAAGTTGATTGGCCCAAAGTTTCTGATGATTTGCATTCAGATATCCTTGCGGGGTTAACGGTTATTTCAGACTGGATTGGGTCTGGTTCTTTATTTGATCATGCCGAAAGTATGAATTGGAAAGAAAAAATATCAGAGGCTCTTGATAATGCGGGGTTTATTTCTCCCAAAGTAAAAGAAAACCTGAGCTTTGAAGATATCTTTGAATTATCGCCTTATGATATTCAAATAAAATTATTCCAAACTGCACGGGATAAAGGAGTATACGTACTTGAGGCCCCCATGGGATTGGGAAAAACAGAAGCAGCACTGTATGCGGCATACAAAGCCTTAGAAGGAAATAGGGCTACAGGGATATATTTCGCATTACCCACACAATTAACTTCAGATAAAATTCACCTCAGAATGGAAAAGTTTCTCGACAAAATTTTGTCATATGATTCGCTCAATCGAAAGCCATTACTTCTACATAGTGCTGCTTGGCTTCAAGATACAGAGATTGGGGAGGATGGTTCTCCGGGGAAATCGTGGTTTAATAGCGCAAAGAGAGGGCTGTTAGCGCCTTTTGCTGTTGGAACAATAGATCAAGCTTTAATGGCGGTAATGAGAGTTAAACATGGATTTGTGCGCACATTTGGCCTTGCCGGTAAAGTGGTTATTTTGGATGAGGTGCATAGTTATGATAGTTATACTGGGACTATATTGAATGAATTAGTTGCAGCCCTTCGAAAATTGCATTGCACAGTTATTATTTTAAGCGCGACATTAACTGACAAGCAACGACGTGCCATTATCGGCTCAGAGGTTATTCATAATTCGTCTATGCCAATAAGCGACTACCCTTTGATTTCTTCTTTCTGTGAAAAAGGATTGGAAGAGCTGCCAGTGCAACCATTAACTGATGTCAGTGTTATGATTAAAATGTCCGATAATTGTGAAGCAATAGAAGAAGCTCTCTTGCGCGCGGAACGAAATGAACAGGTTCTATGGATAGAAAATACCGTAAAAGAGGCGCAGGACATTTTTTGTATATTATCAGCAAGAGCATCTGGATTAAATATTGAATGTGGTTTACTGCATTCGAGATTTATTAAGAAAGATAGAGCGGACAAAGAAACTAAATGGGTGGAGATTTTTGGAAAATCAGATGCTTCTGTTCGTCAAAAATGTGGCCGCATTTTGGTGGGTACTCAGATCTTAGAACAATCTCTGGATATCGATGCTGATTTTTTGGTCACACGAATATGCCCCACTGATATGCTTTTTCAAAGAATCGGACGCCTCTGGAGACATGAAAAAACGATGCGTCCTGTTGGAGTCAAAAGGGAAGCATGGATTTTATCTCCCAAGTTGAATGATGCGATAAAAAATAAAAAAAGTTTTGGTAACTACTTTGAAGTGTACAATCCATATGTTCTTTGTAGAACACTTGAAATATTTCAGAATATTTCAAGTATTAATATTCCAAGCGATATCAGAATTTTATTGAATAAAACCTATGAAGATAGAGATGAAAAAGATGAGTGGGCAAAATACAAAAAAGAACTTGAAGGCAAACGGGAGTCTCTAAAGAAGTTCGCTCTTAATGCTTTGTCAAAAGTGGGAAAAACATGGTCTGATTCTGAAGTGTCAACGCGTTATTCAGAAACTGAATCAGTTGAAGTTTTATTAATTAGAAAAGTCTCAGTGATTAACAGCGATGCGAAAATTAAATTTTTGGATAATTCAGAAATTATTTTACCTAAACAAACAGATTCAAAAACTAAAAGGAAATTATCAGCTGAATTATTACGCAATACAGTTATGGTTCCAGATTATTTAGTGCCTAACGTTAAAACGAATGAATTGTTATGGTTAAAAAATTATGTTTACCTTGGAGATAATGAAGAAAGCGTGTTTAAAGTCGCAATTATTGATGATGCCGGATGTCTAAAAAGATTAGATGGAACAGATGCGTCGCAAAAATATAATCTGTATTATGATGAGGTGTTAGGTTACAGAGCTATTAAAAAATAAGGAGGAAAAATGCCGTTAACTGAGAATAGATTTAATCTAGTGGATGAACCGTGGATTCCTGTTGCTGGCCATGGTTTAGTAAGTCTTGCTGATATCTTTTCAAAACCTGAATTGCCTTCTCTGGGAGGTAATCCCATTCAAAAGATCGCCCTTTTAAAACTGGTACTCGCTATAGCACAATCGGCTTATACTCCAAAGGATGATGAAGATTGGAAGCAATTAGGCTCCGAGGGAATGGCAGAAAAATGTTTAAAATATTTGAATGATAAAAAAGATTTATTTTGGCTATATGGAGAGAAACCATTTTTACAGATGCCTGCGATAATTAGCACTATTAAAGGTGATGCTAAAGAAAAGAATAAAGAGCCAAAAATAATTGGGAACGGTGATTTTCCGAATTTATCAAACGAAAATAATACGATTTTATTACAAAGTGAAGCAAAAAATAGTATGTCAGATGCGGAAAAAGCTTTGTTTATTCTAACTTTAATGTCATTTGCTCTAGCGGGCAAGCAATGTCATTGCAATCATAAGAAACCAGCAATTGTTGGTCCTAGCCTTGGCAGGGTTTGTTATTTACATTCATTTTTAACTGGTAAAAATATTCATGAAACACTTTATTTAAATTTATTTTCATTGGAGGCTCTTTATAAATTTAGATTTTTTGAAGAAGGATTAGGTATACCTCCATGGGAGGAAATGCCAAATAGCTCAGAATGTGTTATCGCAAAAAAGTTAAAGAAATCATATCTTGGAACGTTGGTTAGCATGTGCCGTTTTGTTTTATTAAGAGATGATGGGATATTTATGATGGAAGGGCTTCAGTATAAAAATCATAAAGAAGGCTGGATTGAATTAAGTATAGCCGTAAACAGTACAGGCAAAGATATCAAAGTTCTTAGAGCGAACATAGTCAAAAAACCATGGCGGGAGCTTACTTCACTAATGTCTTTTATATCAGGTCGAGGCTTATTTGATTGCCCACAGATAGCTCATGCATTAAATAACGCTAAAAAACATTCTTGCAAAACAATACAAATTTGGTCTGGTGGATTAGCAGTTTCAGGTGATTCATTTGGTCAAAAAGTTAGTGGAACAGATGATTTTGTCGAATCAGAAGTTAAATTACAGGTTTCCGTATTAGGTATACCTTGGTTTGTGAATTTAGAACAAGAAATGGAACAATTAGATAGGCTTGTGTGGAGTTTAAAATCATCAGTTTATAAAGCAAACAAGAGCGACGTAAAAGATAGTAATCAAAGGGATAAAAGAGCAAATGCAATTTCTGAAAATGCAGAAGCTTTATTTTGGCAATTATGTGAACGCAAATTTCAAAATTTGGTAGATGCTTGTGCTTCTAAAAAGTCAGATGAAGAATTGAAAAAGTTGCGAAAAACTTTTGCCGGGTTTGTTAATAAAGCTTACGACACATATTGTCCTAAAGACACGGCTCGACAGTTAGACGCATGGGCGGCAAACAAACCAAAATTAGCGAGATATTTAATTAAAACTATGGAGGGCGCAATATGACTGAAGTAAAGAAAAAAAAGGGTGAAGCCTTTGTCGAATTTGTGATTAGCCGAATACACGCAGATAATGCTTTTCGAGCGGCATTAACTCGGGCAGATAATCCTGCGACAGAGTATCAATCATGGGAATATTTAGCAAAATGGTGCGATTTGGATAAAGATTGGGAACGCAGACCTTTGGCTACAATCGCGGCGGCAATTGCTACCGCAAAACCAGCACGGGATGGTTATCTGGGAATAGGGCAAGCAATTGCCACCTGCTATGATGACGGCAATCAATCTGATCAGGCAAAGGCTAAATTCCGACGGTTACTTGCTTGTGATTCTGTTATCGAAGTTTGTAGAATATTACGTCCTTTGTTACGGTTAATATCTTCGAAAGAGAAATCAGTTTGTTATGGAAAGTTAGTAAATGATCTTATGTATTTTGGTGACGGAGAAAAAATAAAAACACAATGGGCAAGCAATTTTTATGGAAGGAGGCAGGATGATAGCATCGATTCTTAAGTTAAACAGAAATGATTGTAAGGCGTTAAAACTTGAAGATGTTTATAGTGTTCATCGAATCGTTTATTCGTTATTTCCCAAAATTACATCTAAAAGTCAAAGAGATTTTATATTCGCTGATAAAGGAGGTAATGTTCAATCTCGGCAGATATTGATTCTTTCAAAACGACCGCCATTATCGCCAGAGTATGGAGAGATAGAATCCAAAGAAGTACCGAAAAAATTTTTAAATTATGATCAATATGGATTTGAGGTCACTTTGAACCCTGTTACACGTAATGGTACTAGCAAATCTGCCACTCCGGTGCGTGGAGTGGAAAACATAAGAAACTGGTTTTTAAGTAGATCTGCTAGTTATGGTTTTAATGCTGATCCTGAAAGTTTACAAGTTTGTCGTGTGGGTGTCATAAGTTTTGATAAACAAAAAAATGGCGCTAAATATGAACATACTCATAACACAGCAACGTTTATTGGTAAACTTCAAGTCGTTGATCGGGATTTATTCGTAAAAAGTTTTAATGATGGTATTGGACGGGCAAAAGGTTTTGGATTTGGGTTACTTCAATTAGTTCCTTTAAAAAACAATTAAACAGGAGGTTGTTATGTCTGAGCAAAAAAACAAATATAGTAATGTGAAAATAGAATTTCATGTTTTGCAAGCATTTCCCGTTACATGTTTAAATCGTGATGATGTTGGCGCGCCTAAAACAGCAGTCGTAGGAGGAACAACACGCGCGCGGGTTTCCAGTCAATGTTGGAAACGAAGTGTTAGGCTGGCGATGCGTAAATTTTCTACTGTTTGTGGAAGCAGAACAAAATATATTAGTGACCTTATTGCAAATGCCTGTAAAGAAAAAGGAGCAACAGATGAACAGGCAAAAGCTTGTGGAGATATGATAGAAAAAATATTTATTAAAAAAACAGATTCAAAAGTAAAGAAAAATAAAAAGACTTCTGATGATACTAAAGAAAATGGAGATGATGTTTTTGATGAAATTCAAAGTTCAGATAAGACAGATACGCTTTTGTTTTTAAGCCCAAAAGAAGTTTCGATAGTTGCAGAGGAATTTAAAAAAAGTAATTTTAAAATTGCTATTGGGATAAAAAATTTGGAAAAGCTTATCGGCACGGCTAACAGCGCAATTGATGCATTAGATATCGCTTTATTTGGCAGAATGGTTGCTCAAGCGGCAACACTTAATGTTGAAGCTGCCGCATCATTTTCTCACGCGATATCAACACATAAAGTAACTAATGAAGTAGAATTCTTTACAGCATTAGATGATTGTGCTAAAGAGCAAGGTTCATCTCATATGGGAAGCCTTGAGTTTAATTCCGCTACATATTACCGATACGTCAGTTTGGATTTAGGGCAATTATCACAAACGCTGGTTGGTACAAATATACCGGAAGCAGTTGAATCTTTTTTAAAAGCATTGTATCTTGCTGTGCCGTCAGCAAGACAAACCACACAGTCCGGCTATTCGCGCTGGGATTTCGCGCGCATTTATATTCGCAAGGGGCAACGGCTTCAGGTCCCATTTGAGACAGCTGTTAAAGCACAAAATGGAGGATTCCTAGCAGTAAGCAAAGAAGCAATGTGTGAATATTTAAATAAAAAAGAAAAACTTGATGGTTCGCTATTTGGGAAGATCAAAGGTTTTGATTTTGGGGATGATGAAAATTTTAATATAGATGATCTTATTGTTAGTATAAAAACAGCAATAGCTTAAGGAAATTAAAAATGAAAACTAAATTCCTATTATTATGGTTTGAAGCTCCCCTGCAATCATGGGGAGCTGATTCTAAATTTGGCAGGCGTGACACTTTGTCTTTCCCGACAAAATCAGGTGTTACAGGGATACTGCTCTGCGCGCTTGGGGCAAGTGGTGAACAGCGTGACTTGCTGAAGATGCTGAGTGATTTAAAGCAAACTGCAGTTTCGTATGCTCGTCAAAAGAAAACAGGAGACACTTTTAGTAAAATTGACCGCGAACCGCTTTTGAGAGATTTCCATATGGTTGGGAGTGGATATGATGATAAAAATAAGTGGAGCACAATGCATATTCCAAAAAAAAGTGATGGTAGTAAAGCTGTTGGGGGGGGAACAAAATTGACTTATCGATATTACCTTCAAGATGCAAAGTTCGCTGTTGCTGTTGAAGTGCCTGAGGATTTGTCAAAATCCTTTGCTGACGCTTTAAAAAATCCGGTATATGACGTATATCTGGGACGAAAAAACTGTGTTCCTACTGATTTTATTTTTCGAGGAATTTTTGATGATGAAATAACAGCATTAGAGCACGCTGATGTTATTTCAAAAGAGAAAAATAATTTGATTGAAGATTTTCGGGTAATTGATGGAGAAAATGAAGATGGCGAATCTATAGTTTTAAATGATATTCCGGTGCAATTTGGCGTAATTAAGCGTTATAGAGATAGGTTAGTAACGGTGGTGTTTCATGAGTGATCAGTCATCCGAAAAAGCAAAGGCTGTTAGACTACTTGTCAAAATAACCAGAGAAAACCTCCCACAGGTTAAAGATAAGTATCCTTTTTTATATCTTGAACGAGGGCGTTTGGAAATAGATGATAGCAGTGTTAAATGGATAGACTCCGGAGGCGATATAATTAGGCTTCCTATCGCAACGATTAACACTGTTTTGCTTGGACCTGGTACAAGTATTACGCACGAAGCAGTTAAAGTAATGGCTGCTTCTAACTGTTCTGTATGCTGGGTTGGCGAAGATTCATTATTATTTTATGCGGTCGGTCAGAGCCCAACTGCGGATTCTCGTAATATGCGGAGGCAAATAAAATTAGCTACTGACCCAAAAAAATCAGTTGAAGTCGCTCGACGGATGTTTGCAAGACGTTTTCCCTCAGCAGAGTTAGCGGGAAAAAGTTTAAAAGAAATGATGGGTATGGAAGGGTACCGTGTTCGTCAGTTATATGAAGAGAAAGCGCGAGAATATAATGTAGGATGGAAAGGGCGTTCTTATCAACCGGGAAAATTCGAAGTCAGCGATATTACTAACCAGATTTTAACATCGACTAATACTGCTTTATATGCAATATTATCTTCAGCTATTTATAGTATTGGGTATTCTCCTCATATCGGATTTATCCATTCCGGCAGTCCGTTACCGTTTGTATACGATCTAGCTGATTTATATAAAGAATGGCTTTGCATTGACCTTGCTTTTTCTTTAACTTTAGAATTAGCAGGAAAATATAATAAAGCTCGAGTGTCTTCTGATTTTCGCAAAAGAGTAATTGAGACTGATTTATTAAAAAACGTTGGACAGGATATTTTAAATGTGTTGGAAGGAGGTAAAGATGTTGGTAGTAATTGCAAATAATCTTCCTCCAGCAGTTCGAGGAAGAATGAAATTATGGTTTGTGGAATATCGTCCTAATGTATTTGTTTCAGGTGTTAATGATTCTGTAGCTGATGATGTTGTTGAATACTTATATAAATATTGTCCTGTTGATTCAGGTGTCGTTATCTTTCAAAAAATCAGAAAAACCCCTGGTTATAAGATTCGTGGTATTGGTGATACTAAGCGGTCATTAGTAGAAATAAGCGGTTTACAATTAGTTCAGGAAAAAAATGGAGATTCTTAGATATACAAAATATAGTATTTGCTTAAAAATTTGATACAGGATGTTGGTGTTTTCCCCGTGTGAGCGGGGGTGTTTCTAACAGTTTCCCAATTAATTAATCTCGTTAAAAGTTTTCCCCGTGTGAGCGGGGGTGTTTCCATAGTAGATACTACATCAGCTCCTTTTTTAAGGTTTTCCCCGTGTGAGCGGGGGTGTTTCTATAATAGGCATCTTTAGATTTTTCGGGATGTAGTTTTCCCCGTGTGAGCGGGGGTGTTTCTGCTCTCAGATAAGATCGATAAATGCGATATTTGTTTTCCCCGTGTGAGCGGGGGTGTTTCCCTATACCGATTATCAAGACGCAGACATATTAGGTTTTCCCCGTGTGAGCGGGGGTGTTTCTGCTTCTTGAGGGCTGTCGCATATCCATTTATCGTTTTCCCCGTGTGAGCGGGGGTGTTTCTATTACAAGTGCTATTGCGGCTTTGATACCTCCGTTTTCCCCGTGTGAGCGGGGGTGTTTCCTGTTTAAGCTGGCTCTCTTATTGGAAGAATGGGTTTTCCCCGTGTGAGCGGGGGTGTTTCCCACTAAAGGACTGTTATTTACCTGCCGGGCAAGTTTTCCCCGTGTGAGCGGGGGTGTTTCTGCCTTGCCTACCTTTCAAGATGTCCTTTGCCCGTTTTCCCCGTGTGAGCGGGGGTGTTTCTCGCTCTAATGCGCGGTTCATCACCACTTCTTGGTTTTCCCCGTGTGAGCGGGGGTGTTTCCCGAACCCTCCATTTTTAATGCGCTTGACTTCCGTTTTCCCCGTGTGAGCGGGGGTGTTTCTAAGCGCCTTTGGTCTTTTCTGGATGTAAAGTCGTTTTCCCCGTGTGAGCGGGGGTGTTTCCATAAAAACGTGTTCCATGATATTGTAGGTCTGGTTTTCCCCGTGTGAGCGGGGGTGTTTCCATCCTCATAAAAATAAGATTTCAGATAAGGGAGTTTTCCCCGTGTGAGCGGGGGTGTTTCTCACTGATTTTCTGCTGAGTTTCCTGCATGGTTGTTTTCCCCGTGTGAGCGGGGGTGTTTCCCTTTGTTATCGGCTCATTGAGGTTGAATTGCTGTTTTCCCCGTGTGAGCGGGGGTGTTTCTCCGGTACTGTCTGATCTTTACTTTTGCTTATTGTTTTCCCCGTGTGAGCGGGGGTGTTTCCTAGACCTAAATCCAACCCCCTCAATAGCTGGCGTTTTCCCCGTGTGAGCGGGGGTGTTTCTGAGACAGGCGAATACCAGTTCAAAGAAAATGGGTTTTCCCCGTGTGAGCGGGGGTGTTTCTAGCAAAGAAAGAAACTTTGATAGTAAAAAGGAGTTTTCCCCGTGTGAGCGGGGGTGTTTCTATCTGTTATGATTCTTACAATATTGTGGAGTGGTTTTCCCCGTGTGAGCGGGGGTGTTTCCCAAAATGAGGATTAGCACTCTCTCCGATTATAGTTTTCCCCGTGTGAGCGGGGGTGTTTCCTTAGTTGCCTACCTTATCCCAAACAGAGAGCCGTTTTCCCCGTGTGAGCGGGGGTGTTTCTATCTGGCGCATTTACTGACGGAGATTTTACTGGTTTTCCCCGTGTGAGCGGGGGTGTTTCTTCAATATCCTTATCAGCCTTTTGCAGTAGATCGTTTTCCCCGTGTGAGCGGGGGTGTTTCTTAACCCTCACTAAAAAAGGAGAGTGCGAAATGGTTTTCCCCGTGTGAGCGGGGGTGTTTCTAACAATATCAGGTGCATTTACTGACGGAGATTGTTTTCCCCGTGTGAGCGGGGGTGTTTCTATTGTTTGCCTACATAAACATCAGAACCGCCAGTTTTCCCCGTGTGAGCGGGGGTGTTTCCCAATAATATTTTGATCATCATCAATCAAGATAGTTTTCCCCGTGTGAGCGGGGGTGTTTCTATACGGGCATACAGATGCAAATGCAGACCCGGGTTTTCCCCGTGTGAGCGGGGGTGTTTCTAGGCTTTATCTTGTGGGTGGTGAAGTTAGTGGGTTTTCCCCGTGTGAGCGGGGGTGTTTCTCTTTTTCTTACTTACCAGTTCGGCTTATTCCGGTTTTCCCCGTGTGAGCGGGGGTGTTTCTAGCCAGCACACAACAATTACTGTTCAGCAAGGGTTTTCCCCGTGTGAGCGGGGGTGTTTCTAGATGTTGAGACTGTGAAAGAAGAAGTATTTAGTTTTCCCCGTGTGAGCGGGGGTGTTTCTGAATGCCGGGGCGATCATAAATGTTTTGAGGAGTTTTCCCCGTGTGAGCGGGGGTGTTTCTTTGAAAACGAATAAATGGTATGGGGAGTACTAGTTTTCCCCGTGTGAGCGGGGGTGTTTCTATTGCCGGAAGAAGTAATATAATCACTAATGGGTTTTCCCCGTGTGAGCGGGGGTGTTTCTACGATTTTGCGCTTGCTGTAAAAGTATTAAAGGTTTTCCCCGTGTGAGCGGGGGTGTTTCCACTTCTTTTCCATTTCACCCTCCTGAGTAGGCGTTTTCCCCGTGTGAGCGGGGGTGTTTCTTATCTTATGGGGGGATAATGACGACGCAGGAAGTTTTCCCCGTGTGAGCGGGGGTGTTTCCATACTTGTTCAGGCGTTAGCTTGCGCTCAATCGTTTTCCCCGTGTGAGCGGGGGTGTTTCTACCTTTACTATCTACACAGACGACTCTACCTAGTTTTCCCCGTGTGAGCGGGGGTGTTTCCTAGAAGAGGAACAAGAAAACATTATCACATTTGTTTTCCCCGTGTGAGCGGGGGTGTTTCTCAGAAAGATTAAGCTTTTCCCAGCTCTTTACGGTTTTCCCCGTGTGAGCGGGGGTGTTTCTTATTCGTACTAAACGGTTTTTCATGCGCCTCAGTTTTCCCCGTGTGAGCGGGGGTGTTTCTATGTGCGATTGTGGTCATGCGACACGGGTGTCGTTTTCCCCGTGTGAGCGGGGGTGTTTCCACTTTCTATGCTTTTGGAAATGCTTTAACTTTGTTTTCCCCGTGTGAGCGGGGGTGTTTCTCTTAGAAAGCTCACAGATTGCTTTGCCTTTGAGTTTTCCCCGTGTGAGCGGGGGTGTTTCTGCAATATAAAAACAAAGAAAGAGAGCTAGTTTGTTTTCCCCGTGTGAGCGGGGGTGTTTCTCCATGCCAGCCGCCTCTTGTTGACTCTGTGGCGTTTTCCCCGTGTGAGCGGGGGTGTTTCCCCAGAGCCGGTATCAAAAGGGCGCGGCTTTGAGTTTTCCCCGTGTGAGCGGGGGTGTTTCTATTTAGGCGCAGATAATACACAAGCCGGAGCTGTTTTCCCCGTGTGAGCGGGGGTGTTTCCT
>Ga0180007_10003819_pt1 | contig 16406 bp, 16 predicted proteins | sample MM_PC_MetaG_FD_121122 | JGI IMG/M metagenome (GOLD analysis project Ga0180007, IMG submission 121122) | Groundwater microbial communities from the Aspo Hard Rock Laboratory (HRL) deep subsurface site, Sweden - MM_PC_MetaG | ecosystem: Environmental > Aquatic > Deep subsurface > Groundwater... | reverse complement strand
GTTTGATGTTGAGTTATTGTAATATTACAAGGAGTGGGCCCGTGCGTCGCTTTCGTGCCTCAAGCTATGCAGGGCACCACGCTTCGCCCTGCCGTGCTCCTTGTGGCTGCGCCACGCGTAGCCCGTCAGGGCGAAGCGTGGTGGAGGCGGCGGGAATCGAACCCGCGTCCTAAGAAAATTCCCGAAGATATATCTACACTTATAGTCAGTATGTTTGTACGGCAGGTTTTAACCAACTGACGGGGTTCGCCTGACGTCTTTTATTTTGCATTATTTTCGGTTGCTGTCGCCGCATGGAAAAAGAAAAACCGGGCAACAGGTCCCTATCACTCAATTGGTCACCGCGTATTGCCTGAGTGAGACAGCAAAGGCGATGTGCGCTCGAGGCGCTTGACTTTAGCAGTAACTGCCTAAGCAGCTACAGCCATTTCATAGTCGTCTGCATTTATTGTTTTGATTGATGTTTTACGAGGCCAACAATCATCCTCGAAGTGCAATATCAAAGATCTCATTTCCCAGTCGAAACCAGTGCGCCCCCATTAAAGATAGCCATAAAATAAGCTTTCATGGGGCATCTGTCAAATGATTAAAAAAAATAGAGGTGAAATTATTATTTGAAAAAGTGATGCCCCCACCGAACATAAGTCCCATACGTCCCATAAACACCCGGCCCATGAAAAAAAGAACTCCGTACCAGGAGGCAGATAATGAAATGATTATTTCATTCAGGGCAAGGTTTTTACCCAAATCAATGCCCGGAAACCCCAGATTTTGGCCTGAGACAAGGCCGCAGGATTTTTTAGACCGGAGGCGTAGCAGCGCTACGTCGAGGATCTAAAAAATCCGAGAACGCCGTATCAGGCCAAAATATGGGGTTTCTTAATTAAGAATAATCTTTGTGCCTGTTAACCCTATGCATCTCCCGGTTGGCATCTTTCTCCTTGAGGGAGTGGCGTTTGTCGTAAAGGTTTTTGCCCTGGCCAATGCCAAGTTTCATTTTGATTTTGTTGCCTTTAAAATAAATGCTCAAGGGGATGAGGGAAAATCCTTTTTCATTGATTTTGTTGTATATTTTTTGGATTTCCTTTTTATTCAGCAACAATTTTCTGGGTTTTAAGGGGTCGTGGTTGTCGTTGTATGCGTAAGTGTAGGGGCTTATGTGCATCTGGTGTACGAAGATCTCGCCGTTCTCGTTGATCCGGGCATAGGAATCTTTGAGATTGACACCCCCGCCACGGATGGATTTGACTTCAGACCCCACCAGAACCAGTCCGGCTTCGTACTGGTCGGTGATGGTGTAGCTGTGCCATGCTTTTTTATTGGCTGATATTTGTCGGATTTTTTTTTCTTCCAAAACGAAGGGTACTCCTGGAAATTAATCAACGGCCTTGACGTCTTCCTGTGCGAGCAGACGGTTGATATCCGTGATATTGGTTTGTTTGAGAATTTTTTCGGCAAAGGCCACGGACTTTTTGCGGCTGAGTTTTCGGATTCTGTCTTTGACAGCAGGGATGCTTTGGGGAGCCATGCTGATTTCATCAAGCCCCATACCGATGAGGATGGGTAACACCGAAGGATCTGAGGCCATTTCACCACACATGAAGACCTTAATGCCTTTTTTCTTGCCGATATCCACCACATATTTGATGATTTTCAATACGGCAGGGTGAAGGGGTTGATAAAGATGAGCCACCTTCCGATTGCTCCGATCAATGGCCAGCATGTACTGGGTGAGATCGTTGGTGCCGATGCTGAAAAAATCGACTTCGTCGGCCAGGGTCTCGGCCATGAATGCGGCTGATGGGATTTCAATCATGATACCCATCTCAATGTCACTTCGGTGGGGTATGTTTGCCTTTTTAAGGGCCATGGCTGCATCCTGAAGGTGTTTCCGAGCGGCAAGGACTTCTTCCAGACTGGAGATCATGGGGAACATGACCCGGATATTCCCGTAAGCAGAGGCCCTTAAGATGGCTTTGAGCTGGGTGATGAACACATCGGGCCGCATGAGGCAGAAACGGATGGCCCGCAAACCCAGGGCCGGGTTTGATTCTTCATTGCTGGCATCATAGGACAGGGCTTTATCGCCATTGATGTCAAGGGTCCGGATGGTCACCGGATCCGGAGCCAGAAGTTCCGCCACTTCTTTGTATCGTTCAAATAGTTCATCTTCGCTGGGATAACTGGTCCTGCTTAGGTACTGGAATTCGGTTCTGTAAAGCCCGATACCTTCACCCCCGTTATCGATCACTGAAACAAGCTCCTCCACAAGCTCTATATTGCCCATGAGTTTCATGGAAAAACCGTCGGTGGTGACAGCCGGGTTCTTGCATTCCCGGGTGACGTTGGCTTTTCTGATTTCGTAATCCCTGCGTTTGGCCCGGTAACGGATCAGGGTTGCATCGTTGGGGTGGACGATGACAATGCCTTCGCTGCCATCCACAATGATGATATCTTCGTTTTTGATAATTTTGGTGGCATTGCCCAGGCCCTGGATTGAAGGAATTTCAAGGGTTCGTGCAATGATGCTGGTGTGGGACGCCTGGCCGCCTTTGTCCGTGACAAATCCCATGATTTTTTCAAGCTGAATCTGGCTGGTATCGGCCGGGGAAAGATCCTTGGCTACAAGGATTACCCGCTTGTTGATATTGGAAATATTGATTTTCTCGGCTCCCATCAGGTTTCTCATGATACGGTCTGACACCTGGGAGATATCGGCGGCCCGGGAGCGAAGATAGGGATCGGGGATGTCCTGGAACATGGCCATGATTCGCGCGACAACTACCTTGAGGGCCCATTCGGCATTGATTTTTTCTTCTTCAATGGTCTCAATGGTTTTGCCATAGAGCATCTTGTCGCCGCTGAGAATCATGTGGGATTCAAGGATGCTGATGTGCTCGCTGAAGTCTTCGGGAAGCTCGCTGATGATGGTGGAAAGTTCTTCCTTTGCTTTTTTAACGGCGGTTTTAAACCGCAGCACTTCTTTACGGACGTGGGCAGCTTCAATGGGGTACTTGTGAACCACATCAACGCCTTCTTTATCCACAAGATAAGCCTGACCAATACAGATTCCCGGAGAACCCTTGATACCTTGTAAAATGATTTCTTCACTGCAAGGGGTCTCGCCCACGTGAATGCTATTCATGAATGCCCTGTTCAATCAACTCTGCAATTTCAGTGAAGACTGCGTTATCCAAATGGTTTTCCACCTGAAGGGTGACTTCCGATCCTTTGGCGCAGCCCAGGGTCAGGATGTCTATGATGCTTACGGCGTCAATTATTTCATCTTCTTTGATCAGCCAGACCTTGCCTTCGGCACGGGCGGCCAGTTTGGCGATAAGGGCTGCAGGTCTAGCGTGAATCCCCAGCGGGTTTGCCACAATAATTTTTTTAGAAAGCGTATTAATTTGAATACCTACAGGTTAACTGTTGCGTTTGGAAAACCGGAAATTCCTGTTGAAACGTGCAATGAATACCGGACCTGTGACCAATCTCACATCTCCATGTGGTCTATAGTCCTTACCATATGGACGGAGCATGTGTCAATCCGAAATCATTGACAATATTAGGAATTACTGATAGTCTCCACACCTTGTCGGCTGTAATAATGCATTGGATTTACTCTGTCATCAGGTGGCAGCGGCCTGATTTTTGACCTCGGTGGTTTAGGGAAAACAGGGTATTGTTTATTTTTTAAGGGGAGCAGATCGGATCTTTGTCCTTACTATCTCTGTGGAACAAATTCGATTTATGATGTTCCAGGTTTTATTCATATTTTTGGCCTGAACTAAGAGCCCGTGTCGGGGTTTTGGAAACAGGTGTGGGGAAGATGTACGTTTATGGTAAGAAGCGAATTGAAAAAACAGTTTTTGATTGATGAATTCAAACTTGAAGAATCATGGCGAATTTTTAAAATTATTGGTGAATTTGTGGAAGGAATAGACACCCTCCACGATATCGGTCCTGCGGTGAGCATTTTCGGTTCTGCCCGAACCAAACCCGGTTCACCCTATTACACCATGGCCAGTGATATTGCATCCATGATGGTGAAAAACGGCTATGGGGTCATCACAGGTGGGGGCGGGGGTATCATGGAAGCTGCAAACAAGGGCGCGGCCGAAGCAGGTGGACGATCCGTGGGTTTGAACATCACACTTCCCTTTGAGCAGGATCCCAACCCTTATTCCAATGTGAAACTCCAGTTTAATTATTTTTTTGTTCGCAAGGTGATGTTCGTCAAATATGCCATGGCCTATATTATCATGCCCGGGGGGTTCGGAACCTTGGATGAGCTGTTTGAAGCCGTAACACTGATCCAGACCCAGAGGATCAAACCCCTTCCGGTGGTTCTTGTGGGAAAAGCCTTTTGGGGTGGGCTTGTGGAATGGATTAAAGACACCATGCTGGCTGAAAAGACCATATCCCTTAAGGACCTGGATATTTTTAAAATAACGGATGATCCCAAAGAGGTTCTTGATATTATTGAATCGGCCATCAAGGATATACCAGCCTCAGTTTGATTCGATGGTCATTTCATAGCTTGGGCGGGCCGGGTCCGAATGCCTGATTTCACGGATGGAAATGTTTTTGTGGGTGTCTTTGAGGATCAGGGTGCTGTTGGGGCCGGTCACCGAGGTCTGGGCATAAATTTCTTTGGAGGTTCTTATCAGGGCAAGAGTACCTGATTTTTTGTCCCAACTCAGGATATCTCTAACCTTTCCGTTTAGGTTTTCAATGTCCATGACCAGGGATTCGCACTGGCTTTGGTACAGGAGGATATCCTTGGTCAGGATGTCCTGTTCACTGAACAGCTTGGCATTCTGGTCGTTTATGGATTCGATTTCAGAAATGATACGGTCCAAGGCCTCCTTGAGACGGACAATCAGCTTGGCCTCTTCAGGGTTTCTCGGGGCTTCCTGGCTGACCTCCTGAATTTTGCTGTTGATGGCGGCCTGTTGTTTGCCCATCCTGTCCTCGGTAATGGCTTTTTCCATGATCTGCTGGTGGATGTTTTGCTGGATATCTTTGAGCTCTTCGGTTTTTTTCTGCTTCTGGATCAGGTGTGCCTTTTTTTCTTCAATCGTGATTTTCAGTGTTTTCATAATTTTGTTGGCATGGTCACCAACCCCGACTCTCAGGGTGCAGGGTGCAGACAGGTCAGTTCCTACACGTTTGACATCAATGCCCTTTTTGGCCGATACAAAGGATGAGATAAGATTGACCTGCTCACCGTTACAGGCCCCGCTGGTTCTAATTTTACTGTCAATGATCTCCTTTTTGATGAGAACGTCTCCATAGGAATCCACTTTGCTCCCGGTCATAAACATGGCCTGGATGCTCCCTCCAAGGGTGATAACTGAATCGGTGATGCCCGCTGAAACCTCGAGATTTCCCTTTAATTCAATGGTTGCTCCTGTGATATCCTTGGCGGTAAGATTTCCGCCCTTAACGGTGAACCCTTGTTTGACAGACCCCTTGACAAAAATGCTGCCGTCAAAGGTGATGTTGCCTGTGGTGTAATCCACATCCCCAGATATATGAAGCTCTTTGAACACGGAAACTTCTCCATGGACAGTCATGAACGGTTGACCGTTTATGGCCGCGAAGATCTTTAACCCGTCTTCGGACGCCTGCGTGCCAGACCCGCTTTTTAAAACCTTGTCCTCGGCTTTGACAGCAGGGATAGGCATGCCGAAAAGGGTGATTCCGGCTTTGCCATCCACGCCCGGTAATTTTTCAGCGAGAAGATCCCCGGCTTTGACAAAGGGGACAGCCCCCCTTTCTCTGAAGTCAATGGCCCCGTCTTCGGTGATTTTTCCCGGATTCAGATACTCGTTTTCAAAGTAAAGATTCACCACAGCGCCCCTGGGAGGCGATCCTGGGAGTCCCCTGGCAATGGTGAATGAATAGGGCTCAATGCAGGATTTGGCCAGGTTTATTTCAATGACAGAGTCTTCAAGAATGCCAGACACAATCCCATGGTCATTGATAAGCTCTTTGACCTGTTGAAGAGTGGGCTTTTCTTCGAGACCCCCTGGAATATAAAGCACGGCTTTTTGATCATTATCGGTAATGTTTAGGGATAAGGATTGTTCCATGTTTTGGGAAGAATCACTGGGTTTATCGTCGTGGGGATCTTCCTGAGGTTTTGGTGTGAAATGATCAGACGGCAAGGTTTCCGGATAGAAGGAGGGTATTTTTTTAAGAAGGTCATCACGTTGACTTATGCTGAGAAGCCCACCCTTAATGAGAATATCGCCGACGTGCACCAATGTCCCATTTGCGAAAGCCTGTTTCTGGACACCAAGGGCCTTGATGATACTTTCTTTATCCACGAAGCCAAGCTGAACAGCCAGAAACCCGAATTGTTTGTCCAGGTGCCTGACTGTTGCAGCAACCAGCTTGATCATGGTGTCTTTCGTGACGAGATTTTTTTCCAGCAGGTAATCTTCCATGCTGAGGATGTTCCCTTTGCGTTTTTCCTCAGCAATCTGGGAAACTGCATGGTAAACCTGATCCTCAGTGAGGATCTTATGCTCAAGGGCAACCCTGGCCAAAGCCGGAACGTCGGGGTGCAAAGGCTCATTAATCATACCGGGTCCTTGTTCCCCTTTGGATTAGGATACGGCATCATATTCCAGTAACTAATTTGGAAAAGACGCCCTGAACTGCCTTGGGGTGTTGTAATGATATGAAAAACATTATGATTCCGTATATTAACAGAATTTAATGCCATGGTCAAATGCTGAATAACCAAGGACCCAGGGTTCATATCCTGAATGACAGGTCCGGAGTGCGGCAAAAACAGAAGAGGTGAAGGGGAAATCACGAAGGATATCCCCTTTCATCGACAGAAGAAAACGTGATGAAGCGTTTTTTTGCATAGGATCCGGTCTATGGGGCCAATTTGTGCTAATGGATTATAGTGTTATTAACTTGCTTATATTATTGAAGTTATCATCAACTATCTTCTTTACGTCATCCCTTCTTTTTTTATAGTCATTGACCGTCGATGTAAAGGCCTTTAGGCTTTCTTTGGGGATCTGTGATTTTTCCCACATGTCGGTTGCAAGTTTTTCAGCTTGGCCTTGAAGAATGACCATGGTGTTGTAGCTGGCGTCAAAGGCTGTTTTTTGATATTCCAGAGTTCGTTTTACGATTGATGCAGAATCCATATTTCCTCCTGTTGTGTGAAAAAAAAAGTAAATGGCCATGTAAAATCGAAGAAGGCGCATCGATTCTTCGTGTTGAATGACTTAGAATAAGAACCGCTAAACAAATACAGAAATTTAAGAGATGAACGTGATAAGAATTGTTTCTTATAAGTTATAAAGTATCATTCTTATTTTTTCAATAGTATTTGCGAATATTTGGAAAAATGATTATTTCAAATAGACATCAAAGAGGGCCTCTGATATATTAGTAAGACCGTGGCCCATGGGAATATTCATGAGTTCCAAGCATTTCAGGGCTGTTAGTATGTCGAACGTCCGGCCAAACACAATAACGCCGCATATGGGATTTTTTTTACGACGCCATCAACCCTACTCGCCCAATTAAAGGATAAAACTCATAAAAACAGGAGCTCGAAAATGAGGATTCTTGTTGTGGATGACGATATGGTCAGTCGGAAAAAAATGGAAAAAATTCTTCAGGAATTCGGAGAGTGTTTTCTAGTAGAATCGGGGCAGGACGCCATCAAGGTGTTCACGGAGGCCTGGGCCATGGGAATCCCATTTGACCTGATCACCCTGGATATCGGCATGCCGGATATCAGCGGCATTGATGTATTAAAGCACATCCGCCAGATAGAAAAGGACAAGGCCATTGCCAAGGATAAATTGTCGCAAATTATGATGGTGACATCCCACGCTGATCAGGAGGTGGTGGTGGGAAGCCTGAATGCCGGTTGCAATACATATATCGTCAAGCCATTTGAGAGGGGGCGGGTCCTGGAAAAAGTTGAAAATTTGGGTTTTTCCCTCCCCTGAGTGTTCATGAAATCATATAAACAGTGAAATAAAATGCTGAAAGGCCCAGTGTCAAAAGTATCAGGGCCAGAGGTGTCAGAACCTTGTATGCATCAGCCATGGGGGCCATGAAATAACGGTTTGAAAGAATGAAGCACAGATGCAGGGGTGAAAGCAGGACCCCGCAGAATCCACTGATCATGATGAGCATCATGAACGGGATGATTAATGTGCCTTGGCCAGCAGATGCGATAAGGGGGATAAGCACAGGGAGCGAGATCCCCACAAAGGCGACTGAAATTCCGGTGATCAGGCCCACGATAAAGGGCAGGAGAACGGCGATGAAAACAACAGGAATATTTAAGGCCAGAAGTTCCCCTGCTATCAGGCCCACTGCCCCGCTTCCCTCCAGGCTTTTCTTGAAGGCCAGAATAGAAAAAATCATAAACATCATCGTATAGAGATCAGGATCTTTGAGAATTCTGATTATGTCATGGATGACGAATTTGTTTGTACGAAATACCCATGCCGTTGCGACAAACAAGCAGATAATCAGTCCTGTTTCAATGGGCTTGACCCATGTGGGCATGGTCAAAGAAAGAATAAATCCCAGCATGGGGCCACCTACGATGATGATAAGGACCGGATTGTTCCATGCTTTTGCTGAAAATCAGAATGGCCGTAACCATGACCGACAAGACCAGGGTATCGGGTAGGAATGCTGCCGAAGCGATGATCCCCATGGTTTTCATGGGACCCAGGCCGAACAGGAGGCAACGGGCCACGGCTCCTGAAATAAAGGCCACGCCCAGGGGATATTTTTTTCGAATGAAAATCAGGATGAAACCGAATACCAGAAGTAAACGCAGGCTTGGAGAAAGATTAAATACAGCATTCATGGACATGTTGCTCCGGTTATTAAAAATGACCTATAACAATAATGTATTTCCCATTGGACGACAATGATTTAGTTTTAGGGGGCAATGCGTTTGACTTAAGGAGGATTCCCATGTGATTGGAATGCGAACGATATGAACGGCACTGTCGCTGTTGGTTGGCGACGTATTTCCGAATTATTCGTACTCGATACTCTCGCGAACCTGCATCGGTGCCGATGACATCTTTACCAGCATTGAAACGATACGAACAAGAAGACGTTTACCATCATCACGCTTTTCATGGTCGAACATGTTGCACCTTTTCGAGTACGCGTACGACTATTTTGGATCGTCATTTAATATTGATTGGGGGCTATATCTCATAATCAGGCGAGTCCATGGCATAGTCTTTGAAATCATCCCAGAGTTGAAATCCCGAGGCCAGAATACCCAGGGTATATAACGAGGTGGTCGTTATATCCACACAATCGGCAGCGCAAATCGGTCGTTCACACGTCATTTGGATGCTGACGGATGCGGAGCCATATACAAGGAGCAGGTTATTGATATGGCTGATCCCTTCTTCTTCAAAAAAGAATGTGGTGGCGATGTAATAATCTGTCACTCCGACAATGTCACCTTCCTGTTTGAACCAGGCATCCGCAGGTTCAACGGTTGATGTCCCGCCCCGAAGGCCTTGGAAAAGCCAGCGGTTCGTGGATGGGTTGTATGTGAAATCCACATGGATTCTCTCCACGGTGCCTGCCTCCTCAAAGAATATGTAATAATCGCTTGAAAACACATAACGTCCGCCTGAAACGTCAATGGTCGAGTCCCTTTCCGTATTGGTATAAACAGAGCCGTTCACACTCCGAATCTTGAAATTGATCACCTTATTAAGGATGGACACACCGTAGGTCTGGCCGATGAGGAGATCTTCCATGGAAACCAGATAATCATCTTTTAAGGGGTCGCTGTCATCCAGCTCCCCCAGTTCGGTTCCGGTCTGGGTCAGGGCATCATAGGATGTCTGTCTGAGATCCACGGCAAAGGCTCTGAGTTCGGCAAGGGGGTCCGGGCTGTCTCCTGAGTCGCTGCAACCCCAACAAATAGAAAAAATAATCATGATTAAAAGATACAGAGGCTTTTTCATAATTTTTCGTCTCCGGACGATTGGTTGATGTGGCACGTGAGAGTCACGGCGGGATGCCGTTGTTTATTCATATAAATATATAATATCATCGGGTTAATAACAAGGCAAAATATTATACGGATGGTCAGTGGGGGAGAGGGGCAGAGAGTCTATCGCCTGAGAACGCGGATCCACCGCCAGACATTCAATAGACCGGCCAGGGCTCCTGCCACGTAAGTCAGGGCGCAGGCTGTGAGAATTTTTTTGGAAGGGCCCAGATCTTCGGGGGGAATGAACTTACCCTTGGTCAAAAAGGGAATGGCACGGTTGAAGCTGGCGTCAAGTTCAACGGGCAGCGTGATCAGGTGGACCATAAGGGGCATGCCCATGGCAGCCATGCCGCCCAGAAATAAAAGGACACCCGATGCGGGGATGCGGGTCAGTGCGGTGACAAGGGGGGCCGCCATGATAATACCCACACCGATTTTTTCGACGCTTTGTGCAAACAGAACAAGGCGTGTTCGAAAGGATAGGGGGGCGTAGCCCTGGGCGTCCTGAATGGCGTGACCCACTTCATGGGCCGCAATCACCACGGCACTGAGACTTTTTCTGTCGCAGTAACGGGGATTCAAACGAACCACTTTATCCACAGGATCATAGTGATCACCCATGGGGGTCTTCTCCACCGGGACATGGCCGATTCCCGCCTCTGTAAGTAGAAGTCGCGCCAGATCATAGCCGTTTCCTGAAAAGTATTCGTCCTGGTTGTAACGGTTTAGAATATACTGTGCCCAAAGGCTTGGTGCGTAGATGCCTGCTATAAGAAGAACGATGAAAAAAAGAATAGGCACGGCCGCCCCCTGTTATTGTTAATTATGACGTAAAACGAGTCCCATTCTTTTTGTTTTAAACCAGAACATGGGGTTTGGCAAGGCTAAGGGGTCGGTCCGGGTGAAATGAATGGGCAGGTCCATTGGCGCTTTTTTCTGTCTGGCTTATGTCAAAGTACAGCAGGGGAGGGCTTGTGAATGCTTGATTTTTCCATAGGGATTGGTGATAATGTATCCATTTGATGCACGTCTTATGGATCCAAAATCCACCTTAAAAAGGGTTGAATGATGTGGAAAAAACTACCCAGGGTCATCTGTGACGATGCCGAGCAATGGTGGCAAAGTATTGTCAGGATCTGCCCGGATCTTTCAGACTGGGACCGGAATTCACCGGAACTTACCGGGAAAATCCGCTATGCGGCCGGGATCAGTGATTTTGTTGCAGATACGTGCGCTCAACAGCCAGGACTCATCCGTGATCTGGTTCTAACAGGCGATCTTGAAAATACCTATCCCGAACACCGTTACGCAGATACGGTGGAAAGAAAAATCGACTCTCTTGCAGATGAAAAAAGCCTGGGGGACGCCTTAAGAAAAATCAGGGCCCGGGAGATGGTTCGGATTGCCATCCGGGATCTGGCGGGTATAGCCAGTCTTTCCGAGTGCAACCAGGACCTGACCCATCTGGCCACAGCCTGTGTTTCGGCAGCACTTTCCTTTCTCTATCAAATCCATAAAGACCGCTATGGGGTCCCTAAGGGGGCTGATGGTCATGGCCTGAACATGGTGGTCTTTGCCCTGGGGAAACTGGGCGCGGGTGAACTGAATTTCTCATCGGATATTGATCTCATGTTCGGATACCCCCAGGCCGGGGAATATGTAAGTAAAGGTAAAACACCGGATGCAGGAGAATTTTTCACACGCCTGGCCCGAGCCTTTCTTCAGGTGTTCGGCCCCCAGGGAGGCCAGGGTAACCTGTTTCGAGTGGATGTCCGTCTTCGACCTTTTGGAGAAAGCGGCCCTTTGATTTCAAGCTTCAGCGCCATGGAAGACTATTATGTGAGCCAGGGCAGGGAATGGGAACGTTATGCCTTGATCAAGGCCAGGGCCATTGCCGGGGACATCACCGGTGGAAACGCCTTTCTTGAAAGCCTTTCACCCTTTGTCTATCGTCGCTATCTTGACTATGGGGTCTATGATGCCCTCCGGGAGATGAAGGGCATGATTGAGGATGAGTCCCTGAAAAAAGGGTTGGGTGATAATGTGAAGCTTGGACCGGGCGGTATCCGTGATATTGAGTTTTTTGCACAGGTGTTTCAGCTTTTAAGGGGCGGTCTCGATCCTGAATTTCGAAATCGGGAGCTTTTGAATATTCTGTCTCTCCTTGAAAAAAAAGGAAACATCTCTGCATCAACCGTTAAGGATCTGAAGGATGCCTATGTGTTTCTGCGCCGGTCGGAAAACAGGCTCCAGGCTTTTGCCGATTGCCAGACCCACGATTTGCCCAAGAATGAATCTGGGCGATTGAAGCTCAGTCTATCCATGGGATACAGGTCATGGGCCGCCTTTTTTCGGGATCTTGAAACGGTCCGGGGTCATGTGCAACTGCATTTTGGAACACTTCTGGGTCAGTCGGACCGGTCATTGGAACCAAGCGCCCTTTCTGACCTGGGCCGGGCCTGGAATCAGAGCCTTGATGAAACCGACCTGGACCGCATACTTCGCCATGAAGGATTTAAAGATCCCGGGGCCTGTGCCCGTCTGTTGATGTATTTGAAAAATGATCCCGGGACACGGGCCCTGAGTCCCAGGGGGCGGCAACGGTTAGATCGTCTGATTCCGCGTTTGCTCATGGAGGCAGGGTGTTCACCTGATCCGGATCAGGTCTTTAGCCGGCTGGTGGATCTGGTGAAAACCATTGAACAGCGGACCAGCTATATCGCCCTTTTGATTGAAAATCCTTCGGTGCTCAAGCAACTTGTAAGCCTGGCATACGACAGTCCATGGCTGGTATCCTATCTTGCGATACACCCCCTTCTTCTGGATGAACTGATTGATTCCAGGCATCCGGACATCTCCTTTGAAAAAAAAGATTTGGAAATGTGTTTGGGACGAAAGCTCGGCGATGCCGGTGGAGCCGACGTCGAACAGACAGTGGAAACACTGACGGTTTTTAAGTTGACCCAGTCCCTGAACGTGGCCATGGCAGAGGTCCGTGGATTTTATTCGGTGATGAAGGCCAGTTCGGCCTTGACCTGTCTTGCCGAAACCCTGCTGGAAAAGGTCATGGCCATCTCTTGGGCTTATTTGACAGGCAAACATGGCTTTCCGCCTTTGGCACGCCAGGAAAATGAGATATCGGGATTTGCCGTGGCGGGCTACGGGAAACTGGGCGGCAAGGAGCTGGGCTATGCATCGGACTTGGATCTGGTGTTTCTGTACACCAAGGGTGAGGGTGAAACAGACGGACCTGCGCCTATGGCCACATCCCATTTCTATGCGCGCATGGGGCAGAGAATTCTTCACCTGTTGTCCACCCATACCAGGGCAGGGAAGATGTATGATACTGACATGCGGTTGCGTCCCAGCGGGAATTCCGGGCCCATTGTCAGTTCCATGGACGCCTTTCAACAGTACCTTCAACGTGACGCATGGACATTTGAACATCAGGCTCTGGTCAGGGCCAGGGGCATCTGCGGGGACCCGTGCCTGATTCGCCGGTTTGAACGTATACGGATGGATATTTTATCCATAAAACAGGACACCGACAGATTGAGACGGGATATCCAAGGGATGCGATCCCGTATGAGAAAAGAACTGTCAGGCCAGACGTCGGATTTTTTCAATATCAAGAAGGATATGGGGGGAATGGTTGACATTGAATTCATGGTGCAGTATCTGGTATTAGCGTACTGTCATGAAAACCTGTCCGTTGCACGGCACACGGATAACATCCGTCAACTTGATGCATTGGCAGGTTTGGGGGTGATCACCAAAGAGAATTCATCAGTCCTGAAAGAGGCGTATCTGGCCTATAGAAAAGAGGTCCATAAACTGGACCTCCAAGAAAAACCTCCCGTGGTTCCCGGAGTCCTGTTCAGGGATCTGAGGGAGAAGGTCATAACACAGTGGAACCGCTACATCAACGAGGGGTGGGTAGAAAACATATGAAAATCATTGTATGCGGAAAGGGTGGAAGTGGAAAAAGCACCGTATCGGTCATGCTTTCAAAGGCCCTTGTGAAAAAAGGATACCGGGTGCTCCTGATCGATGCCGATGAATCCAATCTGGGTCTTCACCGTCTGTTGGGTGTTGAGGCCCCCCAGGTTATTCTGGACAGCCTGGGAGGGAAAAAAGGTTTAAGGGAGCGGAAAAAGGATCCCCTGACCGGTGAGCGGAAAGAATTGTTCAAAGAAAATTTGGCATGGGAGGACTTAGGTAAGACATGCGTCATGGAAAGCGCAGGTGTCAGCCTGGCCGCCATGGGAAAAATTCATGAAGCAGGCGAGGGCTGTGCCTGCCCCATTGGGCATCTTTCACGGGATATTTTTTCAAAACTTCAGGTGGGCAATAAGGACATGGTCATCATTGACACCGCCGCGGGGATTGAACATTTCGGCAGGGATTTTAGCTCCCATGCGGATGTGATTGTGGGAATTCTTGATCCCAGCTACGAATCCCTTCTTTTGTCTGAAAAAATATCGGCCATGGCTGGAAAGCAAGGCTATGATGTCGGTTTTGCCTTGAACCGGATAGATCCTGAAACCGAAGGATTTCTTCGGGAAAGAACCACGGGATTGGAGGTGGTGGCGACCATTGCCCGGAATGATATGATTTTTCATGCAGGGTTGGAAGGCAAACCTGTCACGGTAACAGATCCGGGAATTGATATGCTGTGTGAGTGGATAGAGGGAAAAAAGGGAGGTCTCAGAAAATGAATGATTTAGAACGCGTGTTCCGTCAGATCCCCCTGTTCAGTTCCCTACCGCCCGATGTTCTGGGAAAACTCAGTCAGGCTGTTCGTCCCCGTTCCCTGAAATCCGGAGAGGTCCTTTTTTTTAAGGGGGATGACGGGGAGGCCATGTATATCATCCGCAAGGGCACCATCAAGATTGTTTTGCCCTCGTCTGTGGGAGAGGAAATTATCGTGGCCTTGTTAAAAGAAAATGATTTTTTCGGAGCCATGGCCATGCTTGATGGCATGCCCCGTTCGGCAGATGCGGTTTCAATCACATCCTCGGACATTCTGGTTCTTGGCCGAAGCGATTTTTTATCCATTCTTCAGTCTGATATCAATGCCCTGAAAACCATTCTCTGTGATCTGTCCCGGATGATTCGAAAAACCGATGATCTTCTGGGGGATGTCTGCTTTTTCAATATTTCTGTCCGCCTGGCCAAAAAGCTTCTTGAGCTTTCGGAAACCACGGGGAAAAAAGAACAAGACAGCATTGTTCTTGATATCAGCCTGACCCAGAAAGAACTGGGAGACATGGTGGGTGCCACCCGTGAAAGCGTGAACAAGGAGCTGAAAAACCTCAGGGAAGAAGGCCTCATCGACATTGAAGGCAGCCGGATCAGAATTCTCGATATGGAAGGTCTGTCCCTAAGAACAGAAGATATCTGATCCCAAGACATATAAGTCCTATGGGTCCCATAAGCCCCATACGTCCCATTTTATTGTTTTCTTGTTAATTAAATGGTGCAGTCAAAGGCCGAAGGAAATTCCGATTTGATCATGAGATAAAGTTTATTCCCGATATCCATGCCAATATCGATGAACTGAGGGCCGTATTGTTGCCCGGGTTCTGATCGAAATGTGGTCCTGACTCGCCCAACGGTTTCAAGGCCCCTTGGAAAATGGGACATGAACACAGAAAGGGGAATTCTTGCATTTGCAACCATGTCCCAGACCGTATGGGTGAAATTATCCGGTCCCCATCTGAACTTATCCGCATCATAGAGGCAGTTGGACAAAATCTGTCCCGTTTCCGAAAAGACACCGCAGTTTTCTTTGAAGGCTTCATGATTTCGTATGGCCTGGCAGATATCCGTAATTTCTTTCTGGGAAAAGGAATAGTCTGTCAGTAGTGTTGACGCGTATTCTGCACTGGCAAGGGCATGGTTTTTCTGCTTGCGTTTGATATCGTGCAGAAGCCCTGCGCACTGACTCATAAGGAGCATCCGGTCGGTCTTGTCACCACTGAAAGACTGACGGCGGCATACAATAAGAATAAGTGCACCGGCATCCTGAGACACTTTTTCAGCATGATGAAGGCCGTGGCCCAGATTATCGTCCATCAAGGTTGAGATCTGTTTTTTCAGCATCCGGATAATGGGGTTATTCTGGTAAAAATCACGGGACAAATGATTGACTTCAGCCTGGCTTTTGTAGAAATCAGGGAGTGGGGACGCTTTAACAAGCCTCCGTGCGTGGTCTCGAATGAGAATGTAATCAGGGTCCATCGTGAAAAATTATCATGGGTTACACAGATATTCAAGCCATAGTTTAGTGCCCATCCATAAATAGCATCTCACGGCCCATGCCGGCGTTCTCAGGTTTTCGAAATCCGTGGGCGTAGCGCAGCTACGCCTGCGG
>Ga0180007_10003818_pt1 | contig 16409 bp, 16 predicted proteins | sample MM_PC_MetaG_FD_121122 | JGI IMG/M metagenome (GOLD analysis project Ga0180007, IMG submission 121122) | Groundwater microbial communities from the Aspo Hard Rock Laboratory (HRL) deep subsurface site, Sweden - MM_PC_MetaG | ecosystem: Environmental > Aquatic > Deep subsurface > Groundwater... | reverse complement strand
GTGTGTCAGGAAGCAAATTGCCCGAATATATTTAATTGTTTTTCTAAAGGCACTCTAACGTTTATGATTCTTGGCAATATATGCACGAGAAATTGTTCTTATTGTAGTGTTAAAACCGGAAAACCTTTTGCTCCTAATAAGACTGAACCCTCAAAGATTGCGGGTATTATTAAAAAATTAAAACTTGATTATGTGGTAATTACTTGTGTAACAAGAGATGATTTAAGCGATGGTGGCGCAAATGTCTTTGCCGAAACGGTTAGAGAGATAAAAAACAAAAATCCTAACTGTAAAATCGAACTTTTAATTTCTGACCTGAATGGAAATTGGGAAGCTCTAAAAAAAATTATCGCTGCAAATTCCCAAGTAATAGGACATAATATAGAAGTGGTAAAAAGACTTTTCCCGACATTAAGACCACAGGGAAGTTATGAAAGGTCAATCAAACTTTTGAAAAATTTGAAAAAATATAATTCCAAAATAATAACAAAATCAGGGTTCATGATAGGGTTGGGAGAAAAAGATAAAGAAATAATTCAGACCATGAAAGGCATAAAAAGCGCTGATTGCGATATAATAACGATAGGACAATACCTTGCGCCGAACGTTAAACACGTGCCGATAAAGAAATTTTACAGCGCGGAAGAATTTTCTTTTTTAAAAGAAGTGGGTGAGTCGTTAGGATTTAAATGTGTAGAGTCTGCGGCGTTAGTGCGTAGTTCTTTCAATGCGAATAGTTCTTATAAAAAGGTGAGGGAGAAAATATGAGAGATTTCTTAAAAGGCAGAGATAAAATTGGAATAGAAGCGGCAAGAAAATCGGGCAGAATTCTTATAGAGAATTTCGAAAAAATAAGTAAAATTAGTAAAAAACCTGATGGTACGCTTGTTACGAATGTTGATTTAAAGATGGAAAAAGAGATTGTAAAGGTGATAAGAGCGAAATTCCCCAAGGATGAGATATTATCTGAAGAAAATAATTATCCTGTAAAAAATTCTCCTTTCCGTTGGATAATCGACCCCTTGGATGGAACACATAATTTCATCCGTGGAATAAATATAGTGGGAACTTCGATTGCGCTTGAATTTAATAGGGAAGTTATAATGGGTATTATACATATGCCTTTTGCAAAAGAACTTTATTTTGCAGCTAAAGGATGCGGTTCTTATCTAAATAACAAAAAGATATCCGTATCAAACAGGGAACTAAAAGAAACTACGCTTATTTATGACAGCAACATAATAAACGAGCAGAAAACAGTTATACTTCAGCATTTAAAAAGACTCAAAGGCAAGGTTTTTATTATGAGAATGTTTGGTTCTACCGCAAGAAGTCTTTCTTATATAGCCGAAGGTAAAGCTGATTTGGAAATAGAATATACCGATAAACTCTGGGATTTTGCGGCTGGGGCTATATTGATAGAAGAGGCAGGCGGAAGATTTACCAGCCATGACGGTAAAAAATGGAATACTGATAGCAAAGATTACATTGCGTCTAACGGCGTTGTCCACAATCAAATTCTAAAAATAATAAATTCAAGCAAAAAAGGAAAGAAGTAGAAAATGTCGAAAAAACTTTTATTTTTTTCATTAACGATTGCCTTGTTTATAGGATGTTCTTCAAACTCTTCTCAAAATACAGAGATAACCGTGACTGCAGTTTCGACTGAGAGTACAAATAAAGAAGAAAACAATATCCCTACACTTTTAAGAAAACCCGAACAATGGGGAGATGTTCCGAATTTTACAGCAGTTAGAGTAGGGGGGGGAGAATTTAAACTTTCTTCATTAAAAGGAAAAGTTATTTTACTTAATTTTTGGTCTGTGGGATGTCCTGCCTGTAAACTACAGATACCTATTTTAGAGCAACTTTATAAAAAATATAATAGGGAAGGATTAGAAGTTGTGGGAGTTTGTTTGGACCGCGAAGCTGCAGTAAAACGTTTTACTGAATCGGTAGAAATGAACTATATCCTGATATTAGCTAATCAGGATATAGCAAATAACTATGGCAGGGATTTAAGATTTCTTCCTTTTACTTTAGTAATTGACCAACAAGGCAATTTTGTCCAAAAACACGTTGGTTCCACATCCATAAGCGTATTTGAAAAAGAAATTAAAGAACTTTTACAAAAGACAGAGAACAGTGTTAAATCACCAAATACCAAGAAGCAAGATACAAACAATAACCAATGACCAATAACCAATCGCCAAACAAAATCAAGTATTCAAAAGAACAATTGGAGTTTGTTTGGTTATCGCATCTTGTATCTTGGTTATTGCTAACTAGCTGATTTATTATGGAAAACATATCTTTATTAGTAGCTTTCGGCGCAGGAATCCTGACATTCTTTACGCCCTGCATTTTGCCTTTGATTCCCGGTTATATTTGTTTTATTACCGGTCTTTCATTAGATGATCTGCGGGAAAATAAAAAACAAGAGAAGAAAATTGGCAATACAAAAAAAATACTCTTGCAAACAATTCTTTTTGTCTTGGGATTTTCTTTCGTTTTCATTTCTTTAGGCGCAACAGCTTCTTTTCTTGGTGGTTTTATTTACAAATATGAAAAAATAATTAAAATAGTAGGCGGTTCTATAATCATTATTTTGGGTCTGAATGTGGCGGGTGTTTTTAGTATTAAAAGACTTCAATATGAAAAGAGACTGCATCTTAAAAATAAACCTGCTAATATGTTCGGCTCTTTTATTGTGGGAGTGGTTTTTGCGCTTGGCTGGACTCCGTGTGTAGGTCCTGCAGTCATAGCTGTATTGGGTTTGGCAGGATTAACTCTAAATACTGTCACTCAGAGTCTGCTGCTGTTAAGTGTTTTTTCTTTGGGTTTAGGTATTCCGTTTGTTTTAACGGGTTTGGCTATAAATACATTTTTCAATGTATTTGATAAAATAAAGAAACATTTCAAAATAATTTCTATATTAAGCGGGGTGTTGCTTGTAATAATAGGAATACTTATTATTACGGGTTGGCCGAGGAAATTCTAATCGAAACATAGTTTTGATTGCCCCTCAGAGTAGGGGAAATTCAAAAAAGGAGAATGAAATGGGAAAAGCGGTTGACGTAAATGATGAAAATTTTGAGTCGGAGGTTATTAAAGCAACTATTCCAGTATTAGTAGATTTTTGGGCTACATGGTGCGGAGCCTGTCAAACTGCTGGCCCTATCATAGATAAAATAGCAGGTGAGTATGAAGGGAAAGTAAAAGTGTGCAAGCTGAATGTAGATGAAGGAGCCAACACATCTACCCAATATTCAGTTATGAGCATACCCACTCTTAACTTTTTTAAAGAGGGCAAAGTAGTAGACCAAATTGTTGGCATGACACCGGATTTTGAAACCGATATTAAAACTAAAATAGAGAAATTAATAGCAAATAAATAACATAAAACAGAAGAAATTTATTTTTTATTCCTGAATTAAAATTATGTACGATGTAATAATTATAGGTGGCGGACCTGCAGGGCTCACCGCGGGAATATATACCTCAAGAGACAGACTCAAGACACTTGTCTTGGAAAAATCAATGTGTGGAGGTCTTGTGGCTACCGCTGATTTTATTGAGAACTATCCTGGTTTCCCTGATGGTGTTAAAGGTGTTGACTTGATGGTTAAGTTGAAAAAACAAGCCGAAGTCTTTGGGACAGAAATTGTAGAACTTAAAGAAATTAAAAGTATAAAGCAGGAAAGCGGGAAAATAACGGTTCAAACACAAAAAGAAGAATATATTTCCCGTTCTTTGATAGTTGCTTCGGGCAGTATTCCCAAAATGTTAGGAATACCAGGTGAAACCGAATTTAGAGGAAAAGGCGTTTCATATTGCGCAACCTGTGATGGGCCGTTCTTTAAAGATAAAGACATTGTTATTGTCGGCTGTGGAAATTCCGGATTGCAGGAAGGCAAAGCATTATTAAGTTTTGTAAAGACTATAACTTTTATAGATTTTCTCCCCTTTATGAAAGCGGCAAAAATATTACAGGAACAGCTGCAGGGAAATAAAAAAGTGACGTTTCTACTAAATCATGAGGTTCTCTCTATAAACGGCGCAAATACGGTGAATTCGGTTACAGTAAAAAATCGCCAGACCAACGAAGAAAAAATGGTTCTAGTTTCGGGCGTATTCATGTATGCCGGTTTTTTACCTAATTCTGGATTTGTAAAAGACATTGTAGAATTAGATAAAGATGGCTATATAAAAACAAACGAGAAAATGCAGACGTCAGTTGCCGGAATATATGCAGTGGGAGATATTCGCTCAAAGGAAGTTCGTCAGATAACCGTTGCCTGCGGCGAAGCCACCATTTCAGCTGTATCGATAAGAGATTATCTTCAAGAGTTCCCCAAGTAGTATTTTCTAAATCAAATGGCATGCTACGAAATGATTCTCTCTCCTTTCTTCAAGCCGAGGCACTTCGGTTGTACATTTTTGTACAGTGATTGGGCATCTCGTATTGAAGATACATCCGTATTCAATATTTGATTGTTGAGGAAAAGTTCATATCTTTTTGAAGAGTTTTCAAAAGGTTTATTATTTTTATTATCAGTTTTCATTTTTTGCCGGTTAAATCATTTTGATAATTACAATATCTTTGTTTTGAGATTTTAATTTGTTAGCACCTTATTCAATAATTTCCCCTTCAAGTTCATAAGCGCTGGTTTTTGTAATTTTAACTTTATAAAAATTGCCTATTTTTACCTTGCTTTTTACGTTTACAATGTTGTCTATATCCGGAGCATCTGCTTCTCTTCTGCCTTGGCTAAATCTGGAATTTATTTTTTTGTCTATTAATACCATAACTTTCTTACCTTTTAATAACTTATTTTTTTTCTCAGCGATATTTTTTTGTAGAGATAAAAGCTTTTCTCTTCTACTTTTGCTTACCTTTTCATGCACCCTCTTTTTAAAATTAAAACTTGGAGTATTTTCTTGGGGAGAGTAAGTAAATACTCCTACATGGTCGAATTGCATATCTTGTGTGAACGCTAAAAGTTCATTGAATTCTTTATTTGTTTCTTTTGGGAAGCCTACCAAAAAAGTTGTTCTTAAAGTTAAATCGGGAATTGTTTTTCTTAATTTATTAACTAAAGTCACTATGTCTTTTTTGTTCACTCTTCTTCCCATTGCCTTAAGTATTTTGTCGCTGCAATGTTGCAAGGGCATATCTAAATATTTGCAGATTTTTTTGTTGGTTGCTATGGTGTTTATTAATTCGTCGCTATAGTGCGCAGGATGAGTGTAAAGCAATCTTATCCATCGTATTTTTTTTATTTTGGAAAGTTCTTCTAAAAGTTCAGGCAGTTTGTTTGCGTTATATATATCTGTCCCGTATAAAGTTGTATCTTGCGCGACCAAATTTATTTCTTTGCATCCTGCCAAAGCCAATACTTTCGCTTCTTCTATAATGTCTTTCATTCTGCGCGACCGATATTTTCCTCGAAGTTGCGGAATAATGCAGTAACTGCAACGATTATTGCATCCATCTGCTATTTTTAGATAGGCGGAGTGGACCGGACCGGTAAAACATCTTTGTCGAAATTTTATTTTATGTTTTTTATTTTCTCCCGTGCAGATTATTTTAGTTTTTCCTCTTATTAATTTTTTGCAAACGGTTGCTATTTTTTCGATATTAAAAGGGTCTATTATGGCGTCTATTTCAGGAATTCGCTTAAACAGTTCGTTTTTAAATAAAGATACCAAACAACCGCTTACACATATTTTTTTGTTGTTTTTGTTCTCAACTATATCAAGGATGGCGTCTATGGATTCTTCTTGCGCAGATTCTATAAAAGCGCAGGTGTTAATCAGAATTATGTCTGCTTTGCTTGATGAAGAAACTATTTCAAATCCTTGTTTTAGTAAAATTCCCAGCATATATTCCGAGTCAACAAGGTTTTTGGGACATCCCAGTGACACCAATGCGATTTTATTCATTTCTTAAATATTCTATCACTTTTACTTATGTACTGTTCTTATGTGACGTTTTAATAGTTATATATTTTACTTCCATGGCGAAACTCTGAAAAGAAAAAATGTTATGGATGTGAAGTCGTGGAGATTTAACATTTTTCTGCCTACAATACTTTGACAATGTAGCTGTTTTCCAGTATATTGAGCTGTCAAAAAAAACATGAAAAACAAAAAATCCGCAACTTATAAACAAGCAGGGGTCAATGTTGATAGAGGAGAGGAATTTGTCGGTAGAATAAGCCGAATAGTCAAGAAGACATATAGGAAAGAGGTCATTTCCTCCTTATCCGGTTTTGGCTCGATTTTTTCTCTTAAAAAATATAAGAATCCTGTTTTAGTGTCTTCCGCCGACGGTGTTGGAACAAAAATGATTTTGGCGGATTTATTAAAAAGATATGAAGAGGTGGGGATGGATGTTGTTGCAATGAATGTTGACGATGTCCTTGCTATGGGCGCAGAGCCACTGTTTTTTCTTGATTATTTGGGGTGTGGACAAATAGATGTCCAAGCTGCAGAAGCAATAATTCGCTCGGTGGCTAAAGGATGTAGGCAGGCAGGATGCGCTTTAATAGGCGGAGAAACTGCGGAAATGCCCCAGTTTTATTCTAAAGGACAGTATGAACTTGTCGGGTTTTCCGTAGGTGTATTGGAAAAAGGGAAAATTATAGATGGTTCAAATGTCAAAGCAGGAGATAAGATTTTAGGGTTTCCTTCATCAGGTCTTCATTCTAACGGCTTTTCTCTTGCCAGAAATGTTCTATTAAAAAATGCTGTTACCAAACAGGAAAAAATAAGAATTCTCAACAAGAAAGATAAAAAATTAGGAAAAAGTTGGGCAGACGCGTTGCTTGAGCCTACTCGTATTTATACCAAATCAATCCTACCTCTTATTAAGAGCGATATGAAATTATCGGGAATTGCTCATATTACCGGAGGCGGCTTAATGAGGAATATAAAACGGATTTTGCCCAATGGACGTCAAGCGCACATTTCTTGCGAAAAATGGGAAATTCCTCCTGTTTTCATGAGATTAAAAGAATTGGGTAAGATTACAAGAAAAGAAATGTTTAGCGTATTTAATATGGGAATAGGAATGGTTATAATAGTTCCTCCTAATGAAGAAAAACGCATTTTAAAATATTTTAGTAAGAAGAAAGAAACAGTTTTTTCAATAGGGAAAATCGTTAGAGGAGAAAAAAGGGTAGTTATAAATTAATTTCACTAAAAAGCATGGAGGAAAAATGGCAAGAAGCAGTACTAAAATCAAGATAAAAAGACATCGTTGGGTATTAAAAGCAAAAAGGAAGAAAGATTTAATAAAAGCTGGGAAACCTAAAAAATGAAGAAGTCCAGTTCTAAAAATGAGAATTCTTTTTGAATTGACATCTGTAAGAATGTGCAGTTTTGATTTCATTAGTATAGAACAAGTAAAATCAGTATCAAGTAGTAAAAAATCTTTTTATTGTTGGTCATGAGTGTTCCGATATTCTAGAAGAAATAACGGGAAGAGTTGCTAATATATCTATTTATTTCTCCTTATACTTCTGATAGAAACAATGAAAATAGAAAAAAAAGAAAAATTTTTATCTATCCTGAATCAAATAGTAGGTATCTTTCTCGTAATTGTTATTTTTACTTTCCCTTTCCCAAAATATAAACAGACCATTGAGACAATTTGTTTTTTTATTATCATTCTTGCTTTTATTGCAAAGTGGGCATTATCCAAGATTAAAGATATAGATAAGTATGGGAATAAAACTCAACGTGTTTCTTTAAACGGAATAACAGGAACACGGATAGATTTGCCTATCTTAATCTTTACAATTTTTATTATAATTTCAATCTTTTGTTCAGTTGATTATCGTCATAGTTTACACGCGTTTAAAGGGTATTGGCTTATACCCATTCTTCTTTTCTATATTATCGTAAACTTTGCAGTCAATAAGAAAATTATTACCTATGTAATATGGGCAGTTATTCTTAGTTCTTTAGCTCCCATTATTTTGGGATTATTCGAATATTTTACTGGAGTAATTCGTATAAAAAGTTTATTTGGTGCGCCTACGGAATTCGGTCAATATTTAGATTATATTCTCCCTTTGATGTTTGCTATGGTGTTATGGAGTGAAGCAAAAATTTCTAAAATTTTATTGAGTTTTATTTTTGTCGGAGCTTTGTTCTGTTTAGTTTTTACATATACCAGAGCAAGTTGGATCAGCGTATTAATTGCGATGTTCCTTTTGTGTTTTATAAAAAATAAAAAAGTTATTTTAATTCCTATTGTTCTGGTTTTTTTATTACTGATATTTTCCTCTCATGGGGTAAAAGATAGGGTCATTAGCATGACTGATAAAGAACATTATTTGAATAGAATGTATTTGTTTGAAAGTGCAATAGAACAAATCAAGAAAAAACCTCTTACGGGCTATGGTTGGGGATATAAAAACTTCTATAAATTATATCCTTCTTTTGTTTCTCCTGAATTAAAAAGCATAGGTTGGACACAAATGTACCACGCCCATAATTACCCACTTCAGATAGCGTTTGAAACAGGAATTTTGGGTTTGATGGTTTTCCTTTGGATGTGGATTACTACAATAATTCTGACCTGGAAAAGTTTTATAAGATTAAAAGAACCTTTTTTGAAAAGCATTGCTATAGGAATATTTGCTGCTTTTATAGCATGTTCTATTCATTGGCTTGTGGAAATACCGGATGCTAAACAATTAATAATGATGTTATGGACTTTGATTGCAGTAGCTATGGCTATAGTTAATATTACAGAAGAAAAATGGGAAAAGAAGAACCTCTAATTAGTGTAATTGTCCCCACATATAATCGAGCGCACTTTTTAAAAGAAGCAATAGAGAGTGTTTTGGCTCAAACATACAAAAATTTAGAAATAATCATAGTAGATGACGGTTCTACCGATAATACATCTAAGTTAGTTGAGAAATTCACTGATAAACGGATTATTTATCTACATCAAGATAATAAAGGTGTATCCGTTGCGAGAAATAGAGGAATTCAAAGAGCAAAAGGTGAATATATTTCTTTTCTTGATTCCGATGATATATGGTTGCCGCAGAAGCTTCAAAAACAACTGGAAGTTTTTAAAACAAGTCGATTCAACCCCGGAGTAGTTTATACAGGTATTCAATATATGGACCATAATGGCAATCCCAAAAAACAAAAGAAATTATCAAAATACAGGGGGAATATTTTTAATAAATTATTGAGAAAAAATATAGCAGGAATTGGTTCCACCATGTTGGTTAAGAGAGAATGTTTTGATAAATGTGGGTTATTTGATGAAAATTTACCGTCCAGAGAAGACCTGGATATACTTATCAGGATATCTCAATATTTTGCCGTAGATTATGTGCCTGAGTTTTTAACTTTAGAAAGGATTCATAGACAGCGTATAACTGCCGATATCGATAAAAAAATAAAAGGCAGGGAACTTTTATTTAAAAAGATATATCCCCATCTCAAAAAACATAGGATTTTATTAGCCAAATACTTATATGAAACGGGGGAATTGTATTTAAAGAATGCAAACATGAAACAAGGGAGAGCATATATTATTAATTCTCTGAAAACCTTTCCCCTGATGCGTTCAATTGTAAAGATTATTAGATTAAAAACAAAAAAATAAATTATGAGAATTATTTATCCGCATCCCATGGAATTTCCCAATAAAAAGGCTCATTCTATTCAGATAATCAATACTTGTTGGGCATTGGCAGGAAGGGGAGTGGAAGTCATTCTTATTGTTGCAAAACTAGGCAAGAAAACTGTTAGAGAATGTTTGGACTTTTATGGGCTCCCGGAACATCCTAATCTTAAGATAAAAGGCTCAACCAATAAAATTGGGAGGAAAAAATTCAATTTATTTGTAATTCGGGAAGTCTGGAAACACAGAAAAGATAAGAATATCGTTCTTTTTTTTAGAGATACAAAATTGGCAAAATTGTTTATTATGTTGAAATGGTTTTTAAAGGTTCCCTGTATACTTGAAGCCGATGCCCCGACTTCCGGTTATAAAAGTCTTTTGGATAAATTAAACCGTGAAGGGGAACAATTCAGCCCGATAGAAAAATTTAAATACCTATTTCGAATTTGGAGACACAAAAATTTAGAGAAATTTATTTATGCAAATGCCGATGGGATAATATGTCAAACTGAAGGCATAAAGAAAGCAATATGCGAGGATTTTTCTATTTGTAGTTTTATTGATGTCTTTCCCTGTGCTGCAAAATTGATGGACAGACAATTTGAAGAAGACGCAAATAATATCCTATACTTGGGACATTTATATCCTCAAAAAGGCGTTGATATTCTTATTGAAGCATTGAAATATCTCCCGGAGGGGAAACTGTTAATTGTTGGAGGAAATAAAAAGGAAGACATTTCTCGTATAAAAAACTTAAGTTCCCATATTGGTGTAGATAAACAAGTCATATTTGCAGGATGTGTTCCTCACTCTGATATAGGGAAATATTTTAATGGAGCGGGTGTATCGGTTATTCCTATTATGAATACTATGGGGCAAAGATTATTTACCTCTCCCATGAAACTATTTGAATATATGGCTGCCAAAATTCCCATTGTGGCAAGTGATTTTCCTTCTATGAGGGAAATACTTGAAAACGGGAAAACAGCAATTTTGATAGAATCAGAAAATCCCAAAGCATTGGCAGAAGGTATAGAGAAAATTTTGACTGATAGAGACCTTGCACGAAAAATTTGCGAACAAGCATATGAGAAAGTAAAAAATTTTACTTGGGAAAAAAGAGCAGAAAAGATTACAATATTCTTAAGAAACGTATTAAAGACGGATAAAACGCAATGAAGCAGAAAATTTCCGCAATAGTTCCAACTTATAACGAAGAAGACAATATCCAAGATTGTCTAAAGAATCTGGATTGGGTAGATGAACTTATAGTGGTTGATTCATTTAGTACTGATAATACCGTGTCTATTGCACAAAAATATGCCGATAAAATTATTCAACACAAATATGATTATTCTGCCCGTCAAAAAAACTGGATAATTCCTCAAGCATCTCATAACTGGGTAATTCTTATAGACGCAGATGAGCGTGTAAATCCACAGTTGCGTAATGAAATTTTGCAATTGCTTGAAAAAGGACCTGACAAAAAAGCCTACTGGATATATCGGACAAATATTTTCATGGGAAAGGAAATCAGACATTGCGGTTGGGAAAAAGACAGGGTAATCCGTCTTTTTACTAAAGAACATCGGTATGAAGATGTCCGAGTGCATGCTGAAATACAGGCAGGAAAAGAACATATGGCAATGCTTTCAGCAAAACTTGTCCATTATTCTTACAAAAATTTAGATGATTACTTGATCAAATTGCGAAGGTATTCAAAATGGGGAGCTGAAAAAAGTTTTACTGCCGGTAAAAGAGCAAATTTTTTTATTATTTGTGCGGCTCCGTTGGGAATGTTTTTAAAACGATATATCGGTAAATTAGGGTTTCTGGACGGAATCCACGGGCTTGTCTTAAGTTTATTTGCTTCATTCAGTGTACTGATAAAATATATCCGATTATGGGAGTTGCAAACGATAGAAAACAGAAAACAGAAGACAGTCAACAGAAAAAATCGGATTTCTGACTTCTAATATATTTACGATGGAATTAAAACTCAAAAAAGATCGAATTGTTTTTTTGGAAGATTCTTGTGCTTGGGGTGGAGTGCAAAAATGGATTCTTTCACTTGCAGAAGGGCTTAGAGATTATGGATGGGATATTACTATTGCTACTCCCCCAAAAGGAGAACTTGCACATAGGGCCACAAAATCTTGCCTTGATGTTTTCCCCGTAAAATTAAACGGAACTTGTAGCGTCTTTAATCTTTTTGCTTTGATGCGCTTTATTAAATATCTTAAAAAAAACAATGTGAAAACACTTTTTTTAAACGGTTCTAAAGAATTTAAATTTGGCGGTTTATCGGCTTATTTTGCAAAAACAAAAAAGGTTATTTATCGACGCGGAGCGGCTCTTCCTATAGCAAATAGATGGGATAATCGGTTTTTTGTAAACAAGGTTGTATCTTTTCTCGTTACTAATTCCCAATCAAGTAAGAATCGTATTTTGAAAAACGGAAAGAATTGGTTAAATCAAGATAAAATACGGGTTATTTATAACGGAGTTGACTTAAGTATTTTTAATCTCAAAGGGGAAATCGCACCAATTAGCAAAGAATTTAATATCCCAAATGATTACATAAAAGTAGTTTGTATCGGAAGATTGACAGAACAGAAGGGTTATCCTTTTATTATAGAAGCTATATCACGTGTATCTAAATCTTTCAATAAAATCCATGTTATTGTTGTCGGAGACGGGCACTTAAGAAGCAAACTTCAACATATGGTAGAAGACAGGGGTTTAAGTAATATGATTTCTTTCGCAGGATTTCGCGGTGACATTGCTTCTATATTACGGGCTTGTGATTTTATGTTGCATACTCCTCTTTGGGAAGGTGCTCCGAATGTTATTTTGGAAGCAATGGCTTGCGGTAAACCTGTAGTAAGTTGGGATGTGGATGGGATAGGGGAGTTGATGGAAAATAACCTTACGGGATATTTCTCAAAAGAAAAAGATATAGAAAAACTTACGGCAAATATTCAGAAAATGATTAGCGATATTTCTTCTTCAAAAATAAAGCAAATGGGAGAATACGCTCGTAAAAGGGCTGAAGAGCATTTTTCATTAAAAAAAATGATAAAAGAATATATTGAGATTTTAAAATGAGGTGCAATAGCGATAAATTAACCTTGTTTATGGAATCTAAGGTTAGGGAAATAATAAGTAAAACTATTGAAAAAATTTCTGTTTTGTCTCCGGGGAAAATAGAGGATGTTTGCCTTATTCGCTCGCGAAAGGGAAAATTTATATGGCATATCGCTTTGTCCGGTGGTAAAAAAATATTTGTTAAGGCGGTTAAACCTTGCAGTAAAAATTTATCTGAAATTAAGCTTTATGGTAAAAACCCTGAGTATCTGCGTTCTTTTTTGCCAACTGTTTACGGTGTTATAAAAAAATATGGGTATTGTTGGATATTGTTGGAAGAGCTAAAACAATTGCCTTCAGCCAATATTTCTTTTGAAGATTTTAAAAAACCCATAGAATTTATGGCTTTTTTACATGCGAAGTTTTACAGTAATTCTTCCGTGATTAACAATAAAGAAATAGATTGGGCTCCTTGTTTTAAAAGGCAATGGCAAAATAAAATGAATAGCATTAGATTTATAATGCTATTTGCAAAATATATGTGGTATTTTGAAACGAGACCGATTTTACAAAAAGACGCAGTTTTTTTAAAAACTGTGATTAAAAACTCAAAGGAAACGTTCAGTTCTTTGCTTGATGCACCTCATAGCCTAATACACGGCTGTTTTGAATACCATCACTTATATACAATACAACAGGATAGTATTGAACTTAAAGAATTACGTCTTATAGATTGGGAAAACGTTTCGTTTGCTCCGATTACTTTGGATTTGGTTTATTTAATAGAAAAAAGCATTGACTGTGGAATAAATGATACCATGACCCTTTCTAAATTTAGAAACGAGTGTTTAAATTATTATTGCTCTGTTATGAAAAATTACAGTATAGATATTGAAGAGACAAAATTCCGTAATTTATACAATCTGACTTTTGCGTTTAAAATAATAACCCATTTTATTTTCGAAGAATTGAAAAAGATAAAAAAAGGTAACTCTTCCAATTATAATTTTTATAGAAATCAACTTTTTGTATTGGATGAATCTTTGAATCTAATCAGATGAATATATGAAAAACCCTTTAGTCAGTGTAATCATTCCTACCTATAATAGAGCTTTAACTTTACAAGCAACAATCCAGAGCGTTTTACGACAAACATATAAAGAATTCGAAATCATCGTAATAGATGATGACTCTAGGGATGATACAGAACAAATCATAAATAATTTTAACGATAAAAAGATTATTTATATCAGGCAAGACCATAAAGGCGCTTCCTTTGCACGAAATAAAGGAATTGAGAATGCAAAAGGCGAATATATTGCCTTTCTTGATTCTGACGACATATGGCTATCTACAAAGATAGAAAAACAATTAGCTGTTTTTAAAAACAGTAAATTTAATCCCGGAGTTGTTTACTGTGGTATAGGATATATTGATGAAAACTCAGAAGAAATAAGAGAAGAAAAACTGCCTGCATATAAAGGGAATATTTTTCTATATCTTCTCGGAGCAAGAAGAAATGTAGTTTTGGGCGCCGGTTCTACGGTTTTGGTGAAAAGAGAATGTTTTAAGGAATGCGGGTTATTAGATGAAAATTTACCATACCGAATAGATTTGGAATTGTTAATAAGAATATCAAGAAAATTTACTTTTGATTATGTTTCTGAACCTCTTGCCAAAATACGCATTCACAATAAAAGAATGTCATCTAACATAGACTCTATAATTAAAGGCAGAGACATGCTGTTTGAGAAAATACACAATGACCTTAAAAAGCACAGGAGAGTTTTGGCTAAATACTACTACCAGACAGGTGTTTTATATCTTAAAAAAGGCGATACAAATAAGCATAGAGAATATATTCTGAAATCCATCAGAGCTTTTCCTCTTATTCGTACAATAAGAGCATTGTGGAGGTAACATGAAAGTTCCTATCCTGTTTTATCATAAGATAAACTTCCCTGCACCGGAAGCCAAAGAAAAAAGCCTTTATGTAAACCCTAAAAATTTTCACTGCCAGATGAGATACCTGAAGTATAGAAGATATAACCCCATATATTTAGATGAGTTAGTAAAAGGTATGAAAGGTCAAATCAAGCTTCCTCCAAAACCTATAGTTATTACCTTTGATGACGGATATGAGGATAACTATACTATTGCATTCCCGACCTTGAAGAAATTCGATTTTAAAGCCACTATTTTCCTGGTAACGGAAGATATAGGAAAAATATCAGGGGTTTGGACGGATTCCAGAGAAAAACTAAAAATATCACTGCTTAACTGGAACCAGATAGAAGCAATGAGTAAAGGAGGTATCAATTTCCAGTCTCATACTCACACTCATCCTGTTCTTACTAAATTAAATCGTGAACAAATAAAAAAGGAACTATTACTTTCAAGACAAATAATTGAAGAGAAATTGCAAAAACCGGTTAATTTTTTGTGCTATCCGATGGGAGACTTTGATGAAAGAGTTGCAGGATTGGTCAAAGATACGGGTTATTTGGGTGCTTTTACGACGAAAAGAGGTTTTGTAAAAGATGGTGACGATCTTTTTACTTTGAAAAGAATTGGCATAAAATATAATAAAAAAATTTGGAATTTTGTCCATGCTTTAACCTTCAAATATAGATAAATGCTATATAAAATTCTTTATTTAACTCCGAGTGCAAATCTTTTAGGCGCAAGACGTAGTTTATTGATATTGTTGGAAAATCTTGATAAGGAAAAATATTTTCCTATTGTTCTCTGTCCCAAGAAAGACGGAGAATTGATAAAAGCATTGGAAGAAAAAGGTATAAGGACAGAAATACTCAGGTTGCGGAATTGGAGAAAAATTAGAAATATAAGGTTTATACCTTCCCTTATTTATTCGCTGGTCAAACTGATAAAAAAAGAAAAAATAAATCTTATTCATTGCAACGAATTTTGGGTAAATCCTTACGGTGTAATCTCCGCAAAAATTACTTGTATTCCTTGTATCACTCATATACGTACAAGCCTAGATATCAAAAAGATAAAAAATTATTTACTTGCGTATTCAGATAAATTAATAACCGTATCTAACGAAACCCGAAAACCAATCGAAAAATTCCCTAAAATTTTTGCAAAAACTACTACTGTATATAACGGAGTTGATATAAAAAACTTCAATCCGAATATAAAAGGTGACTACGTAAAAAAAGAATTGAACATTGCTCCGGAAGAAATCGTGATAGGGACAATAGGACAATTATATCCTGATAAGGGACAAAAGACGTTTATACAAGCCGCTTCTATTGTTTTAAAAACATACCCTGCGACAAAATTTTTTATAGTAGGCGAGGCAAAAAAAGAAAGATACAAAACGCAATTGCAAGACCTTGTTGATAAACTTGGTATTAAAGATAAAGTAATTTTTACAGATAATAGAAATGATATTCCCCAAATCCTTGCCAGCATCGATATTTTTGCGCTTCCTACGCTCAAGGAAGGCTTTGCACGTGTTATAATTGAAGCCATGGCTTGTGCCAAACCTGTTATTGCAACTCGGGTAGGGGGGAATAGCGAAGCTGTTGTTGATAAAATGTCGGGTTTTTTAATACCGGTAAATTCTCCTGATGTGTTGGCACAAAAGATAATTGAACTTATTCAGGATGAGGACAAAAGGAAAAGTATGGGAAGC
>Ga0180007_10003817_pt1 | contig 16411 bp, 14 predicted proteins | sample MM_PC_MetaG_FD_121122 | JGI IMG/M metagenome (GOLD analysis project Ga0180007, IMG submission 121122) | Groundwater microbial communities from the Aspo Hard Rock Laboratory (HRL) deep subsurface site, Sweden - MM_PC_MetaG | ecosystem: Environmental > Aquatic > Deep subsurface > Groundwater... | reverse complement strand
CATCGCCAACCATCCTTCATTACGGTATAATACCTCCATAGCAGGGGCAGTCGTAAAAGCATCCATAATATAATTACCCACAAATGGATTTGTACTAACACTACCATTATCAGATCTGCGAAAATGGGCGTCACCAAAATTAACTTCCATCACCCCAACTTTTACTGATAGGTTTTTCATTAAATCATCAACAAAGTCAGAATGGAAAAAGGGCATTTCATCCATCAATAAATAGCCACCCTTAACCCAGGACTCTGTATGATGACGAGATGAAAGATAGGTAGTAAGGCTAACTTTTACTCCACGATCTAAATAACCATCAATGGTGAAATTTGCAGTTGGAAGATTTATTCCTTTTCCAAGTTTTATTAATGGGGTAACAGACTCATGGCTTAAAGCCTGATATTGAAGTGCAAAATCAGCTTTCACATTTACCTTTAGTTTATCAAATGCATCACTTTTAATTTTAGTATTTTCAAATTGTTGACTAAAAACGGTAGTTGTAAAAAGCAATACAATAAAAAGCGTATTTATTTTTTTCATAATCATGTATAATTTAGTTGTTTGTCTTAGTTTAATATACTTAGTCAAAGCATCTACTCCTTCATTTTATATAGATGCTAATTAATTGTCTTAAATGTGAATTGGAATTTCAGGTTGACATCATCGCCCGTTTTAACTGCACCGAACATAAAAATTGGCGCACTAATTCCAAAGTCCGACATTTTAAGTGGGACAGTTCCTGAAATATCAAATTGTGATTCACTTAAAATCTTACCGACGAAAGGTATTGTGATTTCTTTTTTCTCACCGGCAAGGGCCAAAACCCCCATAATTTCACCTACAAATTGATCCTCTTTTTGCTCAAATGAAATTATTGATTCGAAAGCGAATTCTACTTTTGGAAACTCATCCGCCTTCAAGGCCTTATGAGCCTTCTTGTCCATCACATTCTTATCACTTAAAATTTTCTCAGCGTCACATTGGAAATGAACATATTTAATCTGTTTATTCTTTAACGCATCGAAATCGATGCTTGCAGTACACACAAAATCATTGGCAATCATCTGCCAGTCGTGCAATGTAGAGTTTCCATCAATAGTTAATTCACTCTTCTTGGGTATGATTTGATACTCCTTTTGTGCATAAGTGTTGTGACACATGAAGAGCAAAATAATCAAAGAAATTAGTTCTGCTTTTTTCATCATTTTAATGAAATTTAATTTTATCCTACTTATCCATCTATATTTATAGGACTAAATTATTTCATTTTATAATACACATAGACAGATAAGGCTTATTTAGAATGATAAAATCACTAATTCATATAAATTCGGTGATAAAAAAAGGATTATTTTTGAAGGATAATGAATTAAAATTGTGACAATTATATTTACATTTCAGTAGCTGTAAACGCTGTTAATAAATTATCGAATAATTTACTTGTATAAATAATAAAAAAAATGCTGCCTTAACAGACAGCATTTTTCAATAAAACTAATAAATGATATTAAACCTCAGGGTAGAATTCTGAACCCTTGTTTTCAGAGTATAACTCCGAGGAATTCAACCAACTTCTTGTCCGCCGAAGCGAACGCGAAGGAGGATTGAAATTTAGCGATCAATCTTAAAAGGTTTATGTGTTGGGAACACATAAGGCTTTTCTTTTATTTGTTTCATAAGTACTTCAACAGCTTTCATAAGCTGGGTATCGTATCCTTTAGCTAAATCCGTAGATTTTTGTTCAATGATAATATCGGGAGTTACTCCTTCATTTTCAACAACCCAATCTCCTTGTTCATTATAAATCCGATAATCGGGTGCAGTCAGACCACTTCCATCCATCAACTCTAAAAACATCGAAACACCAACAAGTCCACCCCATGTTCGGGTACCAATTACAGGGCCCATTTTGTTGAATTGAAACTCGTAAGGCAATTCATCGCCTCCTGAACCGGCATAACGATTCGTTAAACAAGCCATGTGGGCTGTAACAGCCAGTGCAGGAATTTGTTGATCTGCTGAATATCTTCTGGTCCAATATCCATGAGGCTTTTTCAGTAAGCGCTGAAAGAAAATTTCAGGATCAAGCCCTCCCCCATTAAAACGGCCATCGATAATCAAGCCTTCTTTTTTCGTTTGTGAATAAAAATATTTTGGGAAATCAATTGCCGATCCTTCATAAGTATCAGGGAAATAGATGTATCCAATTTTACCTCCGGAGGCCTTATCAACAGCTTTCCGGTTATCTTCCAACCATTCCATATATCGGATACCTGCTTCGCTGCGCTCAGGTACCACCGTGATTGTTCTGGCTCCCTTTTTATCAGGCACATTATTGATCAATAGGTCAATCTGTTTCCCACCTAAGTCAACGAAATAGCTGTAAATATTTTTATCAGTACTCACCTCAATTCCATTAACAGCCAATAAATATTCGCCTTCTTTTACGTTTAATCCGGGCTTGGCAAGTGGTGGGTAAATTTCTCTTGACCAATCCGGTTCAAGGTAAATCTTTTTGAATTGATAATGACCTTTGTCAATCTTCCAATCAACACCTAAAACACCAACATTTACACGACTTGCTTCACGCTCCCTTGGTCCACCATAAACATAGGTATGTGAGGTATTCAATTCACCTATTAATTCTCCAATGATAAATTGAACATCTTGTCGACAAGTTGCCAATTCAATTAATTTACCATATTTCACGCGCATTTGATCCCAATCAATACCATGCATTCCTGCCTCATAATAGAAATCACGTTCCATTCTCCATGCTTCATTAAATACAGCTTTCCACTCTGAGCGCGGGTCAATATTCATTTTTAATTCAGAGAGATTCAAATTATTGCCTTTGCTATTTTTGGCCTTTGAAGAGATGATGCCGATATTCCTTCCTTTACTGTATACAATGCTTGAACCATCAGCGGAGAGTTTATAATTATTGACTCCTTCAATAACGACTTCCTCTTTTGCCGATTCAAAATTATAGGCATAAAGTGTGCGTGGTGGTAAAGCCCGATAATCCATTCGATTGAAATCGCCATCTTCGGCATTTAAATAAAACAAATTTCCGTCATTAACAGTCAAATCACGATAGTTGCCTCTTGCAACAGGCAATGCTTCTATTCTCCCAACTAATCCATCAAAGTCAATTCGGAACGGGGTATTGACTTTTTCAACTTTTTTTACATTCTCTTCATCACTTTTATAAGGTAGAATTGACTTCCCATCAGCTTTCAAACTGAGGGCATAAACTCCTGCAATGTCTTTATAAACCATTTCCCATTCTATATCACAAAATGTAGGGTCGAAACGTCGGTTTGAAATAAATAACAGATATTCACCATCCTTTGTGAACACAGGGTTGAAATCATTGAAAAGCCCATTGCTTACCAAATAATTTTTTTTGTTTTCCAACGAATAAATATAAACCTGATATACAAAACTTGAATTCATATGTGAATAAGCAATGTATTTACTATCGGGTGACCACTGAAAATCATAGATCGGTTTATGATCCAATGAAATATCTACATTTTCGTGTTTTGCCTGAGCTACTTCGGTAATTTTTTTTGTAGCGACATCAATAAAATAACATCTTAAAGTTTGATCGGCAAATGCAATTTTTGTTCCGTCAGGCGACCATCTTAATGTATGTCGGTATCCATTTTTATGAGTTGTTAAACGAGCAGCTTCAGTCTCACCTTTGGCGTCCTGAACATAAATTTCAAACTCACCACTTTCATCGGATATGTAAGCGATTTTTGATCCATCAGGCGACCAGGCAGCATCTTTGTCTCTTGCACCACAATTATTACTGATATTTCTTATGCTTCCATCTTCGGTCGGTACACTAAAAATTTCGCCTCTTGCATTAATAAGTGCTCTTTTTCCGGTTGGTGAAATATCAAATCCTTGAATTATATCACTAACATTTTTAATTAAAGGACGAGTTTCAGGGGCATCAGCAAGAATCTCAATAGGTACCTGGCTTGCTTTGTTAGTTGCTATATCGTATTTCCAAATTTGCCCACCCAATTCATAAACAATGTTCTTATTATCAAATTCAGGTCTTCGAATATCATACTCACTATGTTTGGTAAGTTGCTTGGTTTCACCTGTATTGTTGTCAAATGAATAAAGATTCAACACTCTGTCTTTATCAGATACGTAATAGATTTTATCGCCGATCCACATTGGCATACGATCGGTACCATCGAAATTGGTGATATTTCTTTCTTCGTCTGTTGCAAAATCATAGATATAAACTTCCTGAGCACGGCCACCTTTATAACGTTTCCAGGTTCTGTCTTCACGGCTGGTTTTATTATAAGCGATCTTTGCGCCATCCGAAGAGAAACTTCCTCTTGCGGCATCATACATAATCAACTCTTCAATCCCTGTACCATCGGGTGAAATCAAAAACAACTTGGTGTAACGGCTGGTGCTATTGCGGCCCGAGCTAAAAATAATTTTGTTTTTTGTTGGATGCCAACCGATTACTTCATCTGCCCCGGGATGATAAGTCACCCGACAAATATCCCCACCATTGTTATTCATTACATAAACGTCAGCATTTCCATCAATTTCACCAGTAAATGCAATCATGGATCCATCAGCAGAAAAACGAGGATAACGCTCCTGACCATCATCCAAAGTCAATCGAATAGCAACCCCACCGTTTGCAGGGACGGACCATATATCTTCACCTGAAACAAATACAATTTGATTCCCATGAATATCAGGAAATCGCATTAATTGTGCTGCTCCCATTGCAGTCATGCTTATCATTACAAAGAATAATAAACCCGGAATAAACAATTTAAAAGTTTTCATTTTTTTAAATTTATATTAAACATTATTGAGTTTCAGAAAGGATTAATATTCAAAAGTATTGATATTATTATGTCTTTACAAAAAATATCAATTCAAATTCTTAATTATGGCAACAATTTGTAATAATTCAAAAAATATTTGTAACATTCAACGATCTTGCTCATCCAAGAAATGTACAAAACAGATTGAAAATGCTAAAAAACTTTCTCATCACTGCTTTAGAAACCTCAATAAGCAAAAGGGTTACTTTGTTATACACGAATTAGGCCTGGCCATTGGCCTTACCAGTTTTTTATTCATTTCACTATATGTTTACAATGAACTTACCTATGATCGGATCAATATAAGTCCAATTACTTTTGCATTGGCAACCTTTGTCGCATTACTCATTGGTTGGTTGGCTATTAGTTTTCAGGCCATTAGAGTAGCACTTAAAAACCCAGTAGAAGCTTTGAAGTACGAATAGGCCTATTTCGAGCACAACAAAAGTATCTCGGCTGTATATCCATCTATTTGGAAATTAGTCGGGTACTTTTTATTTCCATTCGTTGAAATAGGATTCATTTTTATGAGATTTGCCCTTTATTTATATTATATTTAACAATCTGAAAATAACTAGCAATTTTTAAAGAATGGAAATAAAGGAATTACTCAGCCAACCTATTATAAGCACTGGTACTGTAAATATTACGATTTATAGCATATTCATAATCTTGATTATCATCATTACAACAGCAATAACGCTACGATTTTTAAGGATGATCTTCAAGCGTTTAATTGCAAAAGAAGTGTTGGATCAAGGTCCAAGTTGGTCCGTATACTTAATCATAAAATATTTTATTTGGGTCATCATTATTATTGTAACCCTTGATACTATTGGCGTTCAAATTTCCATCTTACTCGCCAGTGTTGCTGCCTTATTGGTGGGTGTTGGTATGGGTATTCAACAATTGTTTAATGATCTCGCTTCAGGAATTATTATTTTAATAGAGCGGAATCTCAAAATTGGGGATATCATTCAACTGGACGACGGAACTGTTGGGAGGGTTTTATCTATAAGACTCAGGACTTCCATGATTAAATCGCGTGATGATATCGTGATGATCATCCCTAATTCAAAATTTGTAAATGACAAAATCATTAATTGGAGCCATTTGGACAAAACCACCCGTTTTCATATTAATGTTGGAGTTGCTTATGGCAGTGATGTTTTAAAAGTTAAAAAAGTGCTTTTACAATGCGCTGTGCAAAACAAAGCAGTCACTTCCAAACCAAAACCATTTGTCAGATTTTTGAACTTTGGAGATTCATCCCTGGATTTTCAATTATTTTTTTGGACTGCCCAGGCCTTTGAAGTTGAAAACTTGAAAAGTGATTTACGCTTCGCTATAAACGAAGAATTTATAAATAACGACATCCAAATTCCTTTTCCGCAAAGGGATGTGCATATTAAGCAATAAATGATACTTTGTCGAGGATTTACGATTGATCGTATAATTTAATCCTACTGATCAAAAAATTTAAATAATATTGAATTAAATTCATTTATTAAACGAAAGAAAAAAAATTGTACCACATGAAAAAAACGATAATGAGTATTACACTCATGTTGGCAATCAGCCTAAGTCTCATCAGCCAACAATTACCACTCACAGTAGCCGAAAAATCAGACTATAAAAGCACTTCAACCTATGCCGAAGTCATTGCCTTTATCAAGGATCTTAATGCTTCTCCATCTCAAATGAAAATTGAATACTTTGCCACAACCACTTATGGCAAGGAACTTCCATTACTCATTATTGCTGATCCTATGCCGCAGGGTCCTGCAGATTTAAAAAACGATAATCGGGTAGTTGTTTATATTCAGGCAAACATTCATGCAGGTGAGGTAGAAGGAAAAGAAGGCTCTTTAATGCTTGTTCGCGACTTGCTAAACACGAAATATGCATCCATTTTAAAAGATGTGGTGGTATTAGTCGTTCCAATTCTTAATGCCGATGGTAACGATCAGATAAGCAAAGCAAACCGCACCAATCAAAATGGGCCTGAGAATGGCGTAGGTGTTCGTCATAACGGGCAATACCTCGACATGAACCGAGATGCCATGAAACTTGAAACGCCCGAATTAAATGGTGTAGTTCAAAATATTTTAAACCGATGGGACCCCTCTGTTATGGTTGATTGCCACACAACAAATGGATCTTACTACGAAGAACCGGTGACTTTTGGTTGGGTAATGAGTCCGAATGGCGACTTAAAAATTAGGAATTTTATGAGAGATGTGATGATGCCGGATGTGCAAAATCGATTAAAAAATGATTACAAAACCGATAATTGTTTTTATGGCAATTTTATCGATAATCGAAACCCTGATAAGGGATGGATTTTTGATGCTGCTTCAGCTCGTTACATGACAAACTATATTGGGGTAAGAAGCCGCATGGCGATTTTGAATGAAAACTATGTACACGCCGACTATAAAGCCAGGGTTTTGGGTTCGTATAATTTACTAAAATCAATTTTAGATTATTCTGCAAAAAACAAAACCTTAATTAATAAACAAATTTCGGATGCCGATGAAAGAACCATTGCTAAAGGTAATAATCCTGACAAAGATTCGAAATTTGCTATTGAATATAAACCAACTCCTACACCTAAAGATGTTACAATCAAATCATATACAGTGGAAGAGTATAAGGATGAAAACGGGAGAACAAGATATCGACCTACGGATATCAAAAAAACGGTAACAGTGCCTTATCTTGCAGAATATATTGCCACAAAGGAAGTAAATACTCCTTACGCCTACGTTCTGTTGCATCCTGATGTAAAAGTCCTGAACAATTTGAAAGCTCATGGTATTAAAGTCGAGAAACTAAATAAAACCACTAAACTTGAGGTGGAACGATTTAAAATCAATGAGATCATTGGAGGACCAAATTTGAATCAAGGGCATTATAATACACTGCTTAAGGGTGAATTTGTTACCGATAATTTAGATTTTGAGGCAGGAACCTACATTGTGAGAACAGGTCAAAAACTAGGAAATTTAGTTGCCTATCTTTTAGAACCCGAATCAGATGATGGATTATTGTACTGGAATTACTTTGATAAATACCTGGCACCGCAATGGGGAAGAAATTATTTCCCTTACCCTGTTTTTAAGGTCATGAAAAAAACAGAACTTCCAACAATAAAAATTTGATTGTATTCATTTACACAAAAAAGATGAAAAAAATTTGTGTTTTTTTGGGTTAGAGCTATGGAAACAATAACATATATGTTGAGTCTGTAAAAAAACTTAGCGAAATATTTATCAAGAATAATTTTGTACTAGTTTATGGTGGGGCGAAGGTTGGATTAATGGGCAAATTAGCTGATCTAATCCTTGGTTCAGGGGGAAAGGTTATTGGCATAATTCCTAAATTTTTAATTGATAAAGAAGTTGCACATAATGGATTAACCAAACTTATTGAAGTTGATTCAATGCATGAACGTAAATCATTAATGCAGATGGAATCTGATGCATTTATCGCATTACCAGGAGGATTAGGAACAACAGAAGAGATTTTTGAAATGATCACATGGGGACAATTAAACATACATCAAAAACCTTGTGCTCTTTTAAATATTAATGGGTTTTATGATTTTATGAATGATTATTTAGATAATGCAGTAAATGAAGGGTTCATCGAAAAAGAGTTTAAAAATATGATTATTATTGAACATGACCCAAATAAAATAATTCAAAGATTTTTAAACTATGTTCATCCTAAAATTGACAAGGCAAAAATTGCGCTGACGAAAAATATTGTGATCTAAGATTTTTTTCAAAAGAGAAATCATAATTAAAGGTCAACAAAAACTACAGAACATATTGTATTAAAAATACAAAAATTGAAAGCGATGAGATATATTAACTGATTATTAAGTAGAACTATAATATGAGAAATAAAATGGAAAGACCCATGGTTGGAATCGGAATAATAATTGAAAATACAGAGCATAAAATTCTCATTGGTAAAAGGAAAGGAAGTCATTCTCCTTTTTATTCTATTCCGGGAGGACATATTGAATTAGGGGAAACCTTCGAACAATCTGCCATTAAGGAAGTTTTTGAAGAAACTGGATTGATAGTACAGTCACCTAAAGTAATTGCTGTCACAAATAACTTAAGGACTTATAAAAATGAAAAGAAACATTATATATCAGTTATTCTATATACAAACCGGTTCGAAGGAACAGCAAAAGTGTTAGAAAAAAACAAATGCGAGTTTTGGGAATGGTTTGAACCCACAAAAGTACCTGATCCACATTTTGATGCAAGTGAATTTGCGATTGAATGTTTTATTAAGAACCAGTTTTACATTCCAGATCAACATTAACTCATTAAAACAATATTTAACGATTAACAAATTATTACTAAGCATACATAAAATTTAATGATGATAAAGCTTAATATAAAAATAATTACATCTCTCATACTGGGATTTGTTAGTATTATTGCATACCCACAGTTTATACCTGTTCAGAACCCGATTACTAAAATTGCCATTCTTGGGAGTGGCAACCCCAATCCCGATCCCGATCATTCAGGTTGTTCAGTCGCTATAATCGTTAATGAAAAATCTTATATTATTGATTTCGGGCCGGGACTGGTTCGACAAGCATCAAAATTATCACCCCGTTATGGTGGAACACATACTGCACTGAGTGCTGAGAATTTAAAAATAGCCTTTCTCACCCATCTGCATTCTGATCATACAACAGGCTACCCTGACCTCATTCTTACACCTTGGGTTTTGGGAAGAGATAAACCACTTGAAGTTTATGGTCCGGAAGGTATAAAACATATGACTGAACATATTCTTGAAGCTTACAGAGAAGATATTAGATACAGGCTTTATGGTTTAGAACCGGCAAATAATCAAGGATGGCGTGTAAATACGCACGAAATTGAAGAGGGATTAATTTATACTGATGAATATGTCAAAGTTGAAGCTTTTAAAGTTGAACATGGAAGTTGGCCCAATGCATTTGGGTTCAGGTTTACAACACCTGATAAAGTCATTGTTATTTCAGGCGATGCAATGCCAAGCGAGAAGCTACAGAAATACGCTGAAAATGCTGATATTTTGATCCATGAGGTATATTCCAAATCAGGTTTTGATAAAAAAAACGATTTCTGGAAAGCATATCATTCAAGCAACCATACCAGCACCTTAGAACTTGCCGAATTGGCAAATAAGACAAAACCGGGCATGATTATCCTTTATCACACCTTATATTGGGGTGCAAGTGATCAGGACTTACTGGATGAAATAGCTACTATTTATAAAGGAAAAGTGGTAGTAGGTTTAGATGGACAAGTTTATTAACAAATTGATTCTATCTTAATAACTTCATCCCTGAATTTATAAACATCGCCAACTTTTAAGCCTTCCATAGCTTTATAAATAGGCACATTTGGTGAAATTGCAAAGTAGACATTATTATCCAGTTCAATACGGCCCAGTCCAATAGACACGAAAATCTTTTGTTTTTTAGTGAACACAAGTGCCCCAAACTCAACCTTGTTCAATTCTTGATCTGTAGAAATACGTTCAAGAACATCGGCCTGTTCATTTACTTTGGCCAGTTGTTGTGCAAACATATCCTTTTTACGCAATAATTGCATGCGAAACGAATCGTAACGATCTTTCGGAGCTCCATATTCATTTGCACTTTTTTGAGCATCTTCAATTACTGCTTTAAAATTTTCAACTGTTTCTTCAAGCTGTTTTCTTAAAACCTCTAACAACCTGGATTTCAGTCCAAGACAATTCATTTCATTTAGGTTATATTATTTAAAATCAGGTCAACACATGTTTGCTATAAATATAATTAGTAATTTTGATATCCCAAAATAAAAGACTTAAAATGACTCATAAAAATGATGAACCGGCTTATTCAATGCCTGTAATTGATATGCTAAAAGTAGCTAATGAATATTGCTTATTTATTGAACGGATTGAAAATTTTCCATCAGATGAGTTGTATCCTTTTATTCAAAAACTACTACCCCTATTGTATCTAAAAGGAAGTTTGCTTCCTAATGTGATCATGGATGAACCGGAAGCGAATGAACGATTTTTTACCGCTGAACAGTGGGAAGGCACCTTTGGGGTATTGCGGAACAAATTCAATACTGATGATGAGTTTTGGATTCTTGACTTAGAAGGCCCGGATGAAACAAATCCGATAAAAGCAAGTATTTCTGAACTCTTAACAGACATTTATCAGGATATGAAAGATTTTGTTTTACTTTATCAAAAAGAAGGCAGAACCTCAAAGCAAAATGCAGCTCATGATTGTAAATCATTATTCTTTTCGCATTGGGGAATAAGAGTAATTGACGTTTTAAAAATTATTCATAGCCGAAAAAGCCCGATCTTACCTGCCGATGATTACAATGATTTTATATAAAATATCATATTAATTATTTGATGCTTATTTAGAAAACAATTCCCTCTTTTATATTATTATGTTTACTATTTTTGCGTTTGATTAGAATTGATCTAAATTAGGATTGATTGTTTGAAGGGCTAGCAATGACATTATTTGATTTAACTCAGGGTGATAAAGCATATATTACAAAAGTAAGGGGACGAGGTGCATTCCGTAAGAGAATTATGGAAATGGGCTTTGTTGTTGGTAAAGAGGTAATTGTTGGCAAAAAAGCTCCATTAAAAAATCCGGTTGAGTATACAATAATGGGCTACAATATTTCGCTGAGAAATAGTGAAGCTGCCCTTATAGAAGTTACCACAACAAATAATTCAAACCCCAATGAAAATGGGTTTAATGGGGTTCTATCAGACAATACCTTAAAACATTCAACTCAATTTTTAAGCAAAGTCATCAACATTGCTTTGGTGGGGAACCCCAATTGTGGGAAAACCACTATTTTTAATTTTGCATCTAATTCGCACGAAAAAGTTGGAAATTACGGTGGGGTAACCGTGGATGCAAAAAAAGCCAAATTCAAACACAAAGGCTATACTTTTAATATTATCGATCTTCCCGGAACTTATTCCATCACCAGCTATACCCCTGAAGAATTATATGTTAGAAATCATATTTTTAACGAGCTGCCCGACATTATTGTGAATGTTCTTGATGCCTCAAATCTTGAGCGGAATTTATACCTCACAACACAATTAATCGATCTTGACCTCAAAGTTGTCGCAGCCTTAAATATGTTTGATGAACTTCAAAAAAAAGGGGACAAATTTGACTTTGATTCATTGGGAAAAATGATAGGAATCCCTATTGTTCCTACTGTTGGATCAAAGGGAACAGGTTTCAATGATTTGTTCGATAAGCTTATTCAGGTTTATGAAGATAAAGACGAGAGTGTTCGACATGTTCATATAAATTATGGTGAGGATATTGAAAAATCGATTCAACGAATTCAGGATAAAATTCGCATAGAAGAAAACAAAAAATTGACCAGCATTGTAGCTCCTCGTTTCTCTGCCATCAAACTTTTAGAACACGATAAAGAAGAACAGGATAGAATTAAGGAGAATTGCGTAAATCACAAAGAAATTCTTTCTGTTTCGCAAAAAGAAATTGAACGACTTGAAAATAATTTCAGCGATACAGCTGAAACAATTATTACAGATTATAAATATGGCTTTATTGAAGGTGCCCTAAAAGAAACTTATAAACAAAGCACTCTTGATATACGCCATTTCAGCAGAATGATAGACAATGTCCTAACGAGCAGGATTTTCAGCTATCCAATCTTTGTATTCCTGATGTGGCTCATGTTTCAGTCTACTTTTACGCTTGGTGCATATCCCGTAAAATGGTTGGAAACGCTTGTTGCAAATTTAAGTGAATTCGTTAGTACTATCCTCTTACCAAGTATTTTTACAGATTTGCTGGTTGATGGGATTATCGGAGGTGTTGGCGGCGTGGTTATTTTCCTGCCAAATATCCTGATTTTATTCTTCTTTATTTCAATCATGGAAGATACGGGATATATGGCGCGTATTGCTTTCATTGTTGATAAAATAATGCATAAAATCGGACTTCACGGCAGGTCGTTTATCCCGATGCTTATGGGATTTGGGTGTAATGTTCCAGCCATAATGGCAACCCGGACAATTGGAAGTAAAAATGATCGTCTGGTTACTATGCTTATTAATCCTTTCATGTCGTGCAGTGCACGATTACCCATTTATGTATTAATCATTGGCGCTGTTTTCCCAAATCATCCGGGGTTAATGCTATTTACAATTTATGGAATCGGAATTCTGCTTTCCATTATCATTGCCATCATTTTCAAGAAAACATTATTCAAATCAAAAGAAATGCCTTTTGTAATGGAGTTACCTCCATATCGAATGCCCACTATTAAATCCATTTTGAAACATACCTGGTTCAAAGGATCTCAATATCTAAGAAAAATGGGAGGAATCATTTTAATTGCTTCTATCATTATTTGGTGTTTACAATATTTTCCCAGATTTCACGAAAATGATTTAATTGCTGAGCAGCAAATTTCTCAGAGTATTGAAAAATACCAGCAACAAATTAGTGTAACTGATAATATTCCTGAGCAAATGCGACTCAAAGAATCCCATGAACAATACATTATGTCAATTAAACTAGAAAATGAAAGCTTGCAGCAGGAGAATTCATATATTGGTCGAATAGGTCATTTTATAGAGCCGGCTATGCTTCCCTTAGGTTTTGACTGGAAGATGGGTGTTAGTCTTCTGGCTGGTGTTGCAGGTAAAGAAATTGTGGTGAGTACACTTGGGGTAATCAACCAAACTGATATAAAAGCTGACGGAAGTACAAAAGGTCTTACACAAAAATTACAACAGCAAACCTTCAGCCACTCCAAATATATTGGGCAAAAAGTATTTACACCACTAACAGCATTTGGTTTTCTTATTTTCATTCTGGTTTATTTCCCATGTATTGCTGTCATAGCAACGATAAGAAGAGAGTCTGGTGGCTGGAAATGGGCCCTGTTTATGGCAACCTATACAACATTACTTGCCTATATTCTGGCGCTAGCCATCCATCAGATTGGCATACTGTTTTAAAGCAAATATGCCATTAGATTTGTATGAATCCAAATAATATATACCGGGCAATTCTTTAAATTTCAAAACTCTTAACTGATCATATTTCGCGATCATTAATATTATTTTTCCAAAATTTGGACACTCAATATCAAAATGAGATATTATAATTTATCTTATCACTTTAAACAAATACATATCAGTCTTTTAGCAATATGGCATATTATTAGTCATATATATTATAGTGATAAAAATAAATATTTTGAGAATGTTTAAAATTCTTGTCGTTGAAGACAACTATATAAACCAAATGGTAATAACAGCTTATTTAGCTCAGGATAATATTACCCTACTTATTGCCAACAATGGTATTGAGGCAGTTAATTTTTTTAATGACATGAATTTTGACTGCATACTGATGGATATTGCCATGCCTGAAATGGATGGAATTGAAGCCACAAAAGAAATAAGATTGAAAGAAAGATGGACTCGAAGGCACACACCAATCATTGCAGTAACTGCCAGTGACCCTGAATTTAACCGAGATAGGTTTTTTGCAGCAGGGATGGACGATTATTTAGCGAAGCCGGTTAACGAAAGAACGCTTAAAGAAAAGATTGAAAAATATAGCGAAATAATTTTTTAATCATAAAGACAAACATTTTTTCATAAATTAGCCGAGTGAATTAATACTTATCACGTAAAATGGTCATAAATAAAGAGCAATTCCAGGAAAACTTCAAATTCTTCGACAAAGAAATAATTGTTGAAATCATAGATTTGTTCATCGATGAATTTGATGATAGAATGAAAACTTTAAAGGAAAATATCGATGCTTCCGACAGGGAATCTCTTGTTTTTCATGCACATAGCATAAAAGGTGTAATCTCAAATTTTGTAGCTGAAGAACCACGTGAATTTGCTAAACAACTCGAAGAAAAAGCTAAACTGAGTGACCAATCTGAATTGCTTATAATCTATCATAAATTGTATGCATCTACAGCACAACTTGTTGATGAATTAAAAGCAATCAGAGTGATTTATGAAAGTTAGATGATTACGAATTTTGAATCCCAATTTCCATAATTTTCTTTTCAATTTCTTCTGATAATTCAGGATTATCCTTTAATAAAACTTTAACAGCATCTCTACCTTGCCCGAGTTTGGTTTCGCCATAACTGAACCACGATCCGCTTTTCTTTATAAGATTGGCTTCAACTCCCAAATCAATAATTTCTCCAATTTTTGAAATTCCCTCACCATAAATAATATCGAATTCTGCTTTTTGAAAAGGTGGGGCAATTTTATTTTTCACAACCTTAACTCTTGTTCTATTGCCTTTAACAATTTCACCATCTTTAATTTGGCTTAGCCTTCTAATATCTAATCGAACGGATGCGTAAAATTTCAATGCATTACCTCCAGTTGTGGTTTCAGGGTTGCCAAACATAACCCCAATTTTCTCGCGCAATTGATTGATAAAAATACAACATGCTCCTGTTTTGCTAATGGTAGCGGTTAATTTCCTTAAGGCTTGCGACATCAAACGAGCTTGCAATCCCATTTTTGAATCCCCCATTTCACCTTCAATTTCACTTCTTGGCGTGAGAGCTGCAACAGAGTCAATTACAATAATGTCAATAGCACCTGATCTTATCAGGTTTTCTGTAATTTCCAACGCTTGTTCTCCATTGTCAGGTTGAGATACCAGTAAGTTTTGAATATCAACACCAAGTTTTTGAGCATAAAAACGATCGAAGGCATGCTCCGCATCAATGAATGCTGCAATTCCTCCCTTTTTCTGACATTCAGCAATGGCATGAATGGCCAGGGTTGTTTTACCTGATGATTCCGGACCATAAATTTCAGTAATCCTTCCTTTGGGTAATCCACCAATTCCCAGGGCATAATCTAGTCCAATTGATCCGGTCGAGATAGATTCAATATTATCTATGGGATTATCGCCTAACTTCATAATGGCACCTTTGCCATATGATTTTTCAATATTCCCAAGTGTAATTTCAAGGGCTTTCAGTTTTTCCTTTTTCAATTTATCCATTGCATTCTCGGCTGTGCTCATATCTTTTTATTTTAAATGATTTGACTAGTGTGCTCTTTTGTATTAACCTTAGTAATAATATTTTCTATCATGCCATCTTCCGAAATTATAAAAGTGGTACGGATGATTCCATCATATTCATTCCCCATAAATTTCTTTTTTCCCCAAACTCCGAACTTCATAATGATATCTTTCTTCGTGTCGGCTATCAATGGGAAGGGTAAATTATATTTTTCGGTAAATCGTTGATGTGACTTTTGATCATCTGCACTTATTCCAATTACAACATAACCCTTTTCGATCAGCATCTGATAGTTATCGCTCAAATTACAGGCTTGTGCAGTGCAACCCGGGGTACTATCTTTTGGATAAAAATAGATGATAACTTTCTTACCTTTAAATTCCTTTAGAGATATTATTTTCCCAT
>Ga0180007_10003815_pt1 | contig 16416 bp, 8 predicted proteins | sample MM_PC_MetaG_FD_121122 | JGI IMG/M metagenome (GOLD analysis project Ga0180007, IMG submission 121122) | Groundwater microbial communities from the Aspo Hard Rock Laboratory (HRL) deep subsurface site, Sweden - MM_PC_MetaG | ecosystem: Environmental > Aquatic > Deep subsurface > Groundwater... | reverse complement strand
CGGTGTCCAGGGTGATCACCAGCAGGTTGGGCCGGGTGTCGCCGGGCAGCGCGGTCTCCCGCGGGGTGTTCCGCGCGGCGGGCTTCCGCTCGCCGTCGTCCTGGCAGCCCGCGGCGCAGAGGGCGAGCAGGGCCACCGTCGCGACGAGGGCCGCGTCCCGCACGGCGTGCTTCGAGCCGTCGACCCGCAAAGCGTTTTGCAACACGTACATGAGTTAGCCGATCATCGGGAGTCGACAGGTCGTGGCCGTTCCGACCGGAACATATCACGCCGGGAACCCGCGCGCCAGCCGTTGCCCGGCGAGAGGGAGGCGGCGCCATTTCCCCGTGGACAAACCCGACCCCTCTGGTTATTCCTAGCGAATGTCTTTTCCCGATTCCGAGAGTCGGCGGACCCGTGCACCGTGGAGTGGTCGATGATCGTCGGCATGGGCATCGATTTGGTGGATATCGACGGGTTTCGCGCCCGTCTGGCCGGGAGTCCGGGCGAGGCGCTGATCGCGGAGCTCTTCCTGCCCGGCGAGATCGCCTACGCAAAGACCCAGGCGCGGCCGTGGGAGACCTACGCCGCCAGGTTCGCCGCCAAGGAAGCGGCCTTCAAGGCGCTGGGCGCCGGGCTCGCCCAGGGTCTGCGCTGGCACGAAGTGGAAGTCGTGAGAGCGGAATCGGGCGCCGTCGCCCTGGAGCTGCGCGGCGCGGCCCGTGCGCGGGCCGACGAGAAGAACGTCGGGGGATGCCGGGTCTCCCTGTCCCATTCGCGAGCCGTGGCGCTCGCCGTGGTCGTGATGCAGAACGAGCAGGAGGGTTTCCGCGTGAGCAACATCGGATCATACGAACAGAGGCTGAAGGACTTCGACTGGAACGAGGCCCGCAAGGTGCTGGACTGGCGGGAGGGAGAGCTGCAGAACATCGGCCACATGTGCTCCGACCGCATCTGCGCCCGCGGGCACGCCGGCAAGACCGCGCTGATCTGGGAGGGCTTCGGCGGCGGCGAGGCGGCCTACACCTTCGACGACGTGCGCGTGCTGTCCAACGGCTTCGCCGGGATGCTGCGGGACCAGGGCGTGGAGCCCGGCGATCGCGTCTGCCTCTTCATGGACAAGATCCCGGCCCTGTACATCTCGTTCCTGGGCGTGCTGAAGATGGGGGGCATCGCCCAGCCGCTGTTTTCCGCCTTCGGCGACGACTCCCTCGAGGTCCGGCTGGCCAGCGCCGAGACCAGGGCCATCCTGACCACGGGCAAGCACGTCAAGAAGGTGCGCAAGATCCTGGACAAGCTGCCCGCGCTCGAGAGAGTCATCGTGGTCGAGGGCAACCCCGACAAGCTGAAGGACGGCGAGGTCTTCTACGACATGGAAGCCGGCCGCAGCGAGGATTTCGCGTGCTTCCGCTCCGGCCCCGAAACCCCCAGCGTGCTGCACTACACCTCCGGCACCACCGGCCAGCCCAAGGGCGCCCAGCACGTGCACGACTCGATCTGGGGGCAGGCGCTCACGGCCCACTGGGTGCTCGACCTGCGGGACGACGACATCTACTGGTGCACCGCCGACCCCGGCTGGGTCACCGGCACCAGCTACGGCATCATCGGCCCCTGGGCGCTGGGCGTCACCCAGTGCGTCCTCGACTCGGGCTTCACCTCGGCCCGCTGGTACCAGTTCATCCAGGACAACAGGATCACCGTCTGGTACTCGGCGCCCACGGCCATCCGCTCGCTGATGCGCGACGGCAAGGAGACGGTCGACAAGTACGACCTGTCCAGCCTGCGCCACCTCTGCTCGGTGGGCGAGCCCCTGAACGCCGAGGCCGTGGTGTGGAGCGAGGAGGTCTTCGGCAAGCCGTTCCTGGATACCTTCTGGCAGACCGAGACCGGCGCCATGATGATCACCAACTACCCGGGGCTGAAGATCAAGCCGGGCTCGATGGGCAAGCCGTTCCCCGGCATCACCGCCGCGGTGCTCGACCTCGAGACGCACGAGCCGTTGACCGAGCCTGGCAAGGTGGGCCTGATCGCCTTCCGCCCCGGCTGGCCGGCCATGTTCCGGGAGTACCGCAACCAGCACGACGTCTACCGCAGCAAGTTCGTGGGCGCCGCCCCCGACGCCACGCCGGACCAGCTGCGCACCGACGGCGGCCTGTGGTACGTGTCGGGCGACCGCGCCAGCATCGACCCCGACGGCTACTTCTGGTTCGTCGGACGCGACGACGACGTGATCAACACGGGCGGCCACCTGGTCGGCCCCTTCGAGGTCGAATCGGCGCTGATCGAGCACGAGGCCATCGCCGAGGCGGCCGTGGTCGGCAAGCCGGACGAGGTCAACATGGAGGTCGTCAAGGCCTTCGTCACGCTCAATCCGGGCTTCGACTTCGACGACATGCTCGAGCTCGACGTGATGAACTTCATCCGCAAGAGCCTCTCGCCGCTGGCCATGCCCCAGGAGATCGAGGTCATGGAGAAGCTGCCCAAGACCCGCTCCGGCAAGATCCTGCGCCGCTACCTGCGCGCCCTCGAGTGGGGCGAGGAGGTCGGCGATCTCTCGACCCTGGAAGACGACTGAACGAAAGGAACCCCGATGGACGAGATGAAGGATACGATCCTCGAATACATCATCGACGAGTACGTGGACGAGGACGACGACCTGGAAGTGACCTACGACACGCCGCTGATCTCCTCGGGCATCGTCGACAGCTTCTCCATGGTGTCGCTGAAGGTGTTCCTGGAGAAGAAGTACAAGATCTCGCTGCCGGACAGCGAGGCCACGCCCGAGGCCTTCGACACCGTCGACTCGATCTGCAAACTGGTCGACAGGCACCTGGGCTGAGACAGGCAGGAGGACGCGATGGCGTATTCCGACAGGATGCGCGGCATGTTCGCCGCCGAGATAGAGAGCATCAAGGAGAAGGGCCTCTACAAGGAGAAGCGCTTCATCTGCTCCCCGCAGGACGCGGAGATCGAGGTGGAGTATCCAGAGGGGGCCGCGCACCGGAAGGTGCTGAACTTCTGCGCCAACAACTACCTGGGCCTGTCGAGCCACCCCGACGTGATCGCCGCCGCGCACGCGGGCCTCGACGCCCGCGGCTACGGCATGAGCTCTGTCCGCTTCATCTGCGGCACACAGGACATCCACCGCGAGCTGCAGGACAGGATGTCGGCTTTTTTGGGCACCGAGTCCACGCTGCTCTTCCCGTCCTGCATGGACGCCAACGCCGGCGTCTTCGAGGCGGTCCTCGAGGCCGAGGACGTGATCATCGCCGACCGGCTGATCCACGCCTCCCTGGTCGATGGCATCCGCCTCTGCTCCGCCCAGTACGACACGTTCAAGCACATGAACATGGCGCATCTCGAAAAGAAGCTGGAACTGCACCGGGACAAGCGCACGCGCCTGATCGTCACCGACGGCGTCTTCTCCATGGACGGCGACCTGATCCCGCTGGACGAGGTCTGCGCCCTGGCCGACGCATACGACGCCATGGTGCTGGTGGACGACTCCCACGCCAGCGGTTTCATCGGCAAGACCGGCCGCGGCACCCACGAGCACTTCGGCGTGATGGACAAGGTCGACCTGATCACCACCACCTTCGGCAAGGGCCTCGGCGGCGCGTCCGGCGGCTGCGTGTCGGGCCGCGCGGAGCTGGTCGAGCTCTGCCGCCAGAAGGCGCGCCCGTACCTGTTCAGCAACTCCCTGGCGCCGTCGATCGTGGCCGGCTCGATCAAGGTCCTAGAGCTGGTCTCCGGAAGCACCGAACGCCGCGACAAGCTGGAGCGGAACACCCGGTACTTCCGCGAGCGGATCACCGCCGCCGGCCTGCAGGTGGGCGGGCAGGACACGCCCATCGTCCCGGTCATGCTCTACAACGCCAAGCTCGCCAACGACATGGCCCGCGACATGTACGCCGAGGGCATCTACGTCATCGGCTTCTTCTTCCCGGTGGTGCCGTCGGGCGCCGCGCGCATCCGCGTACAGCTCTCGGCCGCACACGAGACCGAGCACATCGACAAGGCCGTGGCGGCGTTCAGGAAGATCGGCGAGAAGTACGGCATCCTCGGGCTGGACAAGAAGGGGATCGTCGAGAAATACGGTCTCTGAAGAGAGACAGGGTCGCACACGAAGATCCGGAACGTCCTCGGCCTTCGGCCTGCGGTATTGTTCCGGATCTTCGTGTGCGACCCTGTCTCTCGAGAGGGTACTCCGCAAAGGTCAGGGTGGGTTGCGGGGCCGTTCTCGGCCCGCGGCCCGTGTGATGTCCCGGTTTTCCCCGCCTCCCCCTTGAATCCTCCGGATCGATGATGTTCCCCAGGCACGGGGGGGCATCTCCCCCCGCCAGGACGAGAGCGCGGGCGACCGCGCCCACCTTCACCCGAGCCGGAGGTCCCGAACATGAAGAGGATTCCCGCGCAACTGACGATTCCGTTGCTGGTCGTCGCGCTGGCGGGCGTGGCGCTGCTGCTCGCCTCGTGCAGCGACGTGACCAGCACCGCGCCCGAGCAGACCCAGGCCACGGCCGACAAGGCCGGCTCCGGCGACGGCGACCCCACCACCGAGTTCCTCGACGAGTACCGACCCTGCGACGGCAGCACCAGCATCTACACGGTGCAGGGCGACCGGACCGTGGGACTGGGCAGCGGCGCGACGTTGCACGACGCCATGGGCGCCGCCATCGACGACGCCATCGCCACCGACGTAGAGGGGCAGTTCGAGTGCCAGCTCTGTCCCGACGAAGAAGCCTGCGAGAAGTTCGTCACCGACATCGACCGCGGCGGCGCCTACGTGGAAGACCCCGAGGACTGCGAATGGCTCCAGGACGACGACGGCAACTGGGCCTGGCACTGCATGGCGTGGGTCAATTTCAACAGCGGCAACGGACCGCCCGCCTCGGGCAAGGGCGGCTGCAAGCTGTGTCCCGCCTTGGCACACGAAATCATCCGCATCCACTGGGAATAGCCGGCTCCGAACCGGGAGGTAAACCTCATGCGAACCCTGCGTATCCGACGATCCGTACCCGCCCTCGCCCTAGTGGCGCTGGGGGCGCTGCTCTTCGCCTACGGCTGTAGCGACGACGTCACGAACCCCGTCGAGACCGACAAGAACGTCATCGTGCCGCCCGACCAGCCGGAGCCGGAACCCGTGCTGCAGCCCCTGGACGAGTACTACCAGGAGTTCTGGGAGAAACTCTTCGCCTCGCCCTACGATTCCGAAGCCAGCGCGACGTATCTCGACGCGGAGATCGTGGCGCCCGGCGTCTACACGGGCGCGTCCCAGACGGGCGAACCCTTCACACTGGAGGTCGTCGAGGCCGACTATTACACCCAGGCCGACCTGGTCGCCATCGATCCCCGGTGGCAGACCCTGGTCGATCAGCTCGACCTGCGGCTCACTTTCCTGACGGGCACGATCTTCACGCCCCTCGGCGGGGTCACCATCCTCGCCACCGCCTCGGCCGGCACCGAGACGGGCGTCGACTTCAACTTCCTGCGGCCGCTGGTCGATGCCTGCGAGCCGGAGAACTTCGTCGATCCGTCCGACATGGCCAAGGCGCGGCCCGACCGCTTCGCCAAGGACCAGGCCTGCGAGGACGATTGCCAGCAGACTTCCTGGAAGCCCTCGCCGCCCGATGTCGACTGCCCCCCCGGCCAGCTCATGGACCGGGCCTGTCTCAACGGCTGCAAGGCGGTCTTCTACACTTCGGTCAACAGCGCCCTGGGCGCCTTCTGCTCCGCGGCCTGCGACGCCATCGACGTCATGAACGAGGATCTGGACGATTGCCACGAGGAGGCCCTGGAAAGCATGGGCATCGCCACACCCCTGGTCTTCACGGGTCCGTTCGCGCCGATCGCCATCGGTGTGGCCGATCTGACGATCCTCAACAGCTATCGCCGTTGCTGCAACAAGGCGAAGAGCACCTGCAAGACGGCCATCAAGAAAGCCAAGAAGGCCTGCAAGGGCGCCTACGGCGCTGCGGAAGCGACCTACGAGGCCTGCGCCCTGGGCTGCTGCCACCCGCCCCTGAACCGGGATCTCATCCCCTGGCAATTCCAGTGACCCCTGCCGTCGTCCGGGACGGCGACGCGATCGCCCGCCCCCCGCCGGGGGCGGGCGGTTTGCCGTGCGGCGACGCCGTCGCCGCACGAGAATCGTCCAGCGGGTCCGAGGCGTTTCATTCCGGAGCGAAAGGGGTGGGGTGGCCGGCCCGTTGCCATATGAATTTCACTTATCAGGCGGAAGGGTGTAGAGTGGATGTCTGGTGTGAGCCGCTTCGGGTCAACTCTCCTGGGAGCCATCGCCGGTGGGTGACGGGAAGAAATCTGTATTCATCAGCCATTCCAGCGAGGACGAACGCGCCGTCATGCTGGTCTGCCAGGCCCTGGAGCGCAACGACATCGGCTGCTGGGTCTCCAGTCGCGATATTCCTCCCAAGGCCGACTGGGCGGTCGAGATCACCCGGGGTCTCGAGGAAACCAAGCTGGTCGTCCTCGTCCTGTCGGAGAATTCCGTCAAGTCGAACGAGGTCCTGAAGGAGCTGACGCTGGCGTCTCAGATGAAGATGCCCCACGTCATCTTCCGCATCGACAAGGTGAAGCCGAACCGCGGCTTCATGTTCCACCTCAGCATCGAGCAATGGGTGCCCGCCGCGAATCCTCCCAACGACCGCCAGCTGCAGACTCTCGTGGGGGTAGTAGACCGGTGCCTGCTGGATCTCAAGCGCACCTGGTGGCGCCCCGACCCCGATGGTTTCTGGTACAGGGGCGGCCGGAAACGGACCCTGCCGTTGCTCGGCCTCGCGATCGCCGCGATCGCGGCCCTGGGGATTTTCGGCGTGCCCTACCTGCGCGACCTCGTCATCGGCGACCCTGCGGACGTCACGGCCCGCCGGCAGATGACGCAGGACGCGTCCGGCGCGGATTCCCTGGCGGCGGCCGAACGGGACACGGCGGGGACACCGAGCGACGTGACGGCCATCACCGGCCAGTCTTCCCCGATCCTGGCGGATACGCGGGGAACGGTCACGCTCACGACGCACCCGTCCGGCGCGAGCGTCTACCTCGACGGCGACCACGTCGGCGCCACCCCGCTGCGGGATCACGAGCTCGAGGCCGGTTCCTACACCGCCAGCTTCAGGCTCGCCGGCTATCGCTCCGAGACGCGCGATGTCGAGGTGCGGGCCGGCGGCGGCAGCGTCGTGGACGTGACCCTGTCCCGCGCGCTGACGGCTCTCGAGGTCACGTCGATCCCGAGTTCCGCCGAGGTCGTGCTGGACGGCAGCCGCCTCGGCACCACGCCCTGCACCTTCGATCGCCTGACCGGCGGCGACCACGTGGTCGTGGTGTCGAAGGACGGCTATGCGACACGGCGGGACACCCTGGCGCTGCGTGTGGACCGCCCCTACCTGCACGAGGCGCGGCTGGAGCGGCTGGTCGGTCACCTGACCGTCACGATCGTCCCCTCGGGCTCGATCGCGATCAACGGCGATCCGAAGGCGGAGGACTCCAATGCGCCCTACACCACGGCCCTGCGGCCGGGAACCTACGAGGTCGAGGCCCGGCACGTGATCTACGGCGTCTGGCGCAAGACCGTGGAGATCGCCAACGGCGACGAGAAAAACCTCGTGTTCGACTTCACGCAGGAATTCGACCTCACCGTGACCTCGAATCCGAGCAACGCCACCATCTACGTCAACGACCGTTTCCGGGGCTGCTACACCCCCTACATGATCTCCGTGCGGCCGGGATTGCGCCGGATCGACGTACGGCTCGCCGGTTATCACACCCTGGGGGCCAGGGAGCTCATGGTCGAGGAGGGCGTGGGCACGTTCATCCACTTCGACATGCAGCGAACGCCCTGATATCCCACCGAATCGATTCAGTTTGTTCAAAATAGTGGCTGACATCCGATTTGCGGTATCGTAAAATCCGTGTCCTTGAAGAGCACCTATCGCCAGTCAACACCCGACTTGCCCCTGCATGGGCATCCCGCAGTCAGGGAAGACTGCCATCAGGCGTCGGAGCGCTTCCCCGGCCACGTGGAGCAACGACGATTCTTCGCATACCTCGATACAGCCCGGATTTCAATACGACCCGTTCATTCCCGCGTTCTGGAGGTGGATCATGTCCATGCGTCTCTCTATGCCCAGCGGCCGCGCCAAGCTCACGGCCGTCCTCTCGCTAGCCGTCCTGATCGGAGGTCTCGCCGTCGCGACGGCGGTCCGGGCCCAGGATTGCGACGAGGAGCTGGCCCGCGCCCAGCAGAGCTACAACATCGGCCGCTTCGACGAGGCGATCGAGACGCTCAGGTACTGTCTCGACCACAACGCGCCAGATCTGGAGATCCAGGCCAAGGCCTACCGCCTGATCGGCATGGCCTACATCGGCAGCCGCAAGGAGGCGGAGGCCAAGCAGGCCATCGTCGAACTGCTGGAGATCGCACCCGGCTACGAGCCGGACCCCCAGGACAACCGGAACTACGTGGATCTCGTGTACCAGGTACGCATGGAACAGGACCCCGACTACGAACCGCCGACCGGCGAGCCAGAACAGAAGAAGGGCTTCTTCAAGAAGGCCGTCTACGGGATCGGAGCCGCGGCGGTGGCGGTCGTGGCGATCCTGGTCTCCGGCGGCGATGATCCGACGCCACCGACGGATGAACTGCCGGATCCGCCGGCGTTGCCGCGGTAGGCGTTGGATCGTTTTCGCGTGCGCATTTCATTGTGAGGTCTTCAGGGGGAGATGACATGTTGAATAGATTGTTGGTCTTGGGACTCGTGATGAGCTTGTTGTTATCGGTGCAGGCTGCGGTAGGGCTGTCGGGGCCCAGAGCAGGTGAAACCGATGTGCCCGGTTCCGGCGAGGTGATCTTCTATGAGAACTGGGAGTGGGGCCAGGGGGACTGGCAAGTTGATATCAATTCTTGTTGGGAAGTCGGGCCCACAACCACGTCACCAGAGGTTCCTCAAGGAGCCAATTGTGCAGGCACTATACTATCCGGGGACTACCCTGAAGCATCCAGCGGACGAATTTGGATCGCTCTATCCGATCCACTCCCCGAGCTGGAATCACCAGATGAGCAGATCATCCTCTGGTTCCAGCATTGGACCATTTGCCACAACTCCAATGATTATGGCATAGTCAGCATTGATGATGGGAGTGGCTGGCAGGATATTGGTCCGACACAATGGCGGTATACATCCGACTGGTCATGGCTTGCAGTTGATCTGACTGAATATGCAGGTCGGATGATCAAATTGGGGTTTCGATTCGTGTCACGTGACGACTACGGTTACACAAGTACACTTGGCTGGTATGTCGATAATATCCATATTCTGAAAGGCATAGTTCCCTCACCAAGAGTTCCCGAGAACTTCGATAATGGACAGGGCGACTGGTATGCCACTAACGGTTGTTGGTTCGTCGATGTGCCAACCGCCGGGCCGGCGGAGTCATATATCGGTGATAATTGTGCCTCTACCATCCCGTGGGGGGACTATTATGAAGAGACTGCCAGTTCCTTAATTTCACCTCCATTTCGGATTCCAGATGGCATTGAAGGTCAAGTCAAGTTGAACTACACACTCTGGATGTCCACTCATAATGCGAATGACTTCTACCAAGTATCGATCTCGAAGGATGGAGGTGAGTGGGAATATCTCGAAGGTCCGTTTTCCGGTAATTCGAACAACTGGAACCCCCATTCCGTTGTAGTTCCCGACTGTGCTGGCACGGATCTGAGATTTCTTTTCTACTTTAGGGGCGCCGATGATTACGGTTACACCTCCGCGTTCGGTGTTGCGATCGACCACATCTACTTCGAGGGTCTCGGCCTCCTGGCCCACCGGACGACCCCGGCCGCCAACGACTTCAATGTGGACGAGTCGGGCACTGTCCGCGTCGATTTCAGCGAACCAGCCGACGCCGCAACAATCAACGCCTCCACGTTCGAGGTCACGGGCTCCGAATCAGGGCCGGTAACGGGGACATTCGCTCATGCCCCAAGCGGTCTCGCGTTCACCTTTACTCCCGACACGCCATTTGCCCCGGACGAGTTCGTGACCTGCCGGCTGACCGACGGCGTACATGACGCCGATGGAGATCCACTCGACGGCGACGGCGACATGTACCCGGGCGGTGATTACGTGTGGGAGTTCTGCACCTTCGATCAACCCTGTCCCACTGCACCGCCCATCCCGACCGACCTCGCAGCCACGGTCGATGACGCCACGGTCGCGCTGGCTTGGCAGATGGAATCCGAAGTCGCCATCGTTGAATATCGCATCTACCGTGGCGAAACACCCGAGAGCCTCACACAGATCGGTGCCGCCCCGGCGGGCACCCTGACCTACGACGACGACACCGGCATCTCGGGAACTCAGTATATCTATGCGGTTACGGCCTATAACGTTGTCGGGCGCGAAAGCCCGTACTCGGACGATGTTTGCGCCACCCCCGGTGATACCGAAGCCCCGGTTCAACCGACCGGTCTTGACACCTCGACCGGCGACCGCCTCATCACGCTGACCTGGGACAACAACGACGAGTGCGACCTCGTCGCCTACTGGATCACCCGCACGCCGGAGGAGGGCTCGCCGGCCGTGATCGATACGGTGTCGGCGCTAGCCGGCAGCTCGATGACGTACGGGGACGATACTGTGGACAACTACGTCGAGTATTGCTACGAGATCCAGGCAGTCGACAACGCGGGCCTGGCCAGCGGTCTCTCTGCGACCGCATGTGACGCGGCCGAGGGCCCCGTCGCCGACCTGGCCCTGGTCAAGACCGTCGATGTCACCAACATCGACGTAGGCCAGACCGTGACCTTCACCCTGGAAGTCACCAACAACGGCCCGGACACCGCCTTCAACACCCTGGCCGTGGACACTCTGCCCGACGGCCTGACCTTCGTGTCGGCCTTGCCGTCGCAGGGCGAGTTCGGCACGCTGACCGGCGAGTGGGCCATCGGGCAGCTCGATAACGCCGGGGTGGCCACCCTTACCCTCAGCGCCACCGTGGACGTGCCGACCGACACCCTGACCAACACCGCCACCGTCGCGGATGAGAGCTCTTCGGACACCGTTCCCGACAACGATACCGATTCAGCCTGGGTAGTCGGCCACGCCTGCGATCTCGCGGTCACCAAGTCGGTCGACGACACCGACCCCAGCGTGGGCGACGAGATCGTCTTCAAGGTGAAGGTCGAGAACAACGGGCCGGACGCGGCCGTGGACGTCGTCGTGGAAGACGCCCTGCCCGGAGGTCTGTACTACACCTCCGTGGTCAAGAGCGCCGGCACCTACATCGGTGACAACTGGCGGCTGGGCACCATGCCCGTCGGCCAGGTCGACTCGATGATGGTCCGCGCCACCGTGCTCGTGGCGGACCTGATCGCCAACACGGCGACGGTCAGCGTCGCCCATCCGCCCGATCCGGACGACACCAACGATACTGCCGAGGCGACCATCCGCGGCCACAGCGCCGACCTGTCGCTGCGCAAGACGGCCGATCCGTACAGTCCGGGACTCGGGGACACCGTCACTTTCTCGCTGACCATTGAAAACAATGGCCCCTCGACCGCCTACAACGTCGTCGTGGTCGACGAGGAGCCCGAGGGCCTGACGGATGTGAGCTACATCTGGTCCGCGGCAGACTCGGATTTCGAGGACGGCACCTGGACCATCGCCGAGCTGGGCGTCGGCCAGGAGCTTGTCCTGCAGATCGGCGCCGACATGGCGACCGAGGATCCCGTGACCAACTGCGCGTTCATCGCGTCCAGCGATCAGGCCGATCCCAATCCCAACAACGACATGATCTGCGCGACCGTGTCGTCCGATCCCGTAGACGTGTCCGTGACCAAGAGCGTCGACGAGACATACCCGGCGCTCGGCGATACCGTGACCTTCGAGGTCATCGTGGAAAACCACACCGACAGCGAATACGACGCCACGGGGCTGTGCATCCTGGACCGGTCCGCGCCGGGTCTGACCTTCGTGTCGGCCACGCCGTCGGCCGGCAGCTACGACATGGGGACCGGCATCTGGAGCCTGGACACTTTGGCCTACGGCGAGCAGGACACCCTGACCATCGAGGCCGAGGTGGATCTGGCCGCCGAGATCGTCAACACGGCGACGATCGTGGGGGCCGACCAGGCCGATCCGATCCAGGTCAACAACAGCGCCGAGGTCGCCATCGTGGGCCGGGCCGCGGATCTGGCGGTCACCAAGACGCTGGACAACTCCTATCCGGGCCAGGGCGACCCCATCATCTTCGTCGTGACCGTCAAGAACAACGGACCCAGCACGGCCACCGACGTGCACGTGCAGGATCTGCTGCCGGCGAACGTGCTGACGCTCACGGGCTATGACCAGACGGGCGTGACCTACGACGAGATCGGCGGCGACTGGCTCGTGGGCGATCTGTTGCCGGGCGCCGCCAACAGCAAGTCCCTGACGATCTACGCCGACGTCCTGCTCGCGGAACCGTTCACCAACACCGCCGAGATCTCCGGCAGCAGCCTGCCGGATCCGCGCGTCGACAACAACCTGGCCTGGGCCGGCGGACACCTGACCTTCGCCGACCTGGCCCTGAGCAAGGACGTGAGCGACGACGCGCCGCCGGTCAACACGAACGTGACCTACACGCTGACCGTCGTCAACAACGGTCCCGACGATACGTCCGACATCGTGATCCGCGACGTCCTGCCGTCGGGGGTGACCTGGGTCTCCGACACCTCCAGCGCAGGTGACTACGATGATGCCACCAGCCTGTGGACGATCGACTCCCTGCTCGACGGGGCGAGCGCCACGCTGAATATCGTCGTGACCGCGGACGTGCTGGACGAGATCACCAACCAGGCCGAGATCGTCAGCCTGAACGGCATCGACGACAACCCCAATGACAACTCGGCCATCGAGGACATGCTGCCCATCGATCCGCCGCCGGCCGTCGCGATCACCGGCATCACCCCGGCGTCCGTGGGCGAGTCGATCACCGTCACCGCGTCGGCGACCGACAACGGCGGCATCCAGGACGGCACGGTCACACTCCACTATTGCGAGGGGGCGTCAGGAGCCTACACCGACGTGGTCATGAGCCCGACCGCGACGCCCGACACCTATGCGGGCACGATCCCGGGCGCGTCGGTCACCGCGGCCGGCGTGGACTGCTACGTGAGCGCCCGCGACATGGCGGACAACCTGGGCGAATCGGCGCACGGGGCGTTGACGATCACCGTCACCCTCCTGTCCAACCCCAGTTCCCAGCCGGGCGGGACCGAGCAGAGCGCCTATCGCATGATCTCCATCCCGCTGGAACTGGACGACCCGCGGCCGGGGCCCGTGTTCGAGGACGATTTCGGGACATATGATCCGGCGAAGTGGAGGCTGTTCGGTCTGAACGAGTCGCAATCGTGGGAGAACTCGGAGTTTCCCAACTGCGGCGACGTGATCCCGGGTCGCGGGTTCTTCCTGATCGTCAAGCAGGCCGGCCTGTACTTCGACGCAGGTCCGGGCGGCACCGTGCCCACCGCCGCGCCGTTCGCGATCAACCTGAACGAAGGCTGGAACCTGATCGGCAACCCGTACAACTACGCGGTGCCCATGATCGGCGTCAGCCTGGAGTCGGGCGACCCTGTCGACATGCGCAACTTCGTCGGCTCGTGGGCGGCGCTCTCGGGGGCCAGCTCCCTGGAACCCTTCAACGGTTACCTGGTCGCCGCGAACAGCGACGACGACCGGCTGCTGATCGACCCGGTGGGTGCGCAGAACAAGGTGATGCCCGCGTCGGATCCGCCACCCCTGTGGGCCGTCGGTATCGAGGCCCGCACCGGCGCGGCGCTCGACAACGACAACACGGCGGCCGTCTACGAGAAGGCCGACACGGACTGGGATCGCCTTGATCGCCCCGAACCGCCGGTGATCGGCGACTACGTCACCGTCAGCTTCCCGCATCCCGAATGGGAGACGCCCTTCCCCGCCTACTGCAGGGACGCCCGCCCGGTCGACGCCGAGAGCGGTGGCCAGAGCTGGGATCTGGAGGTGCGCACCAACGTGGAGGGGCGCGTCGAACTGACGTTCTCCGGCGTCGAGTCGGTGCCCGCCGACCACCAGGTCTGGCTGCGGGACGAGCTGCTGCTGATCAACGTCGACCTGCGCGAGATGGACACGTACACGTTCGTTGGCGCCAGCAGCGGTTCGCCGCACGCCCTGAAGCTCGTGGTGGGCGACGCGGACTACATCGCCGAGGCGTTGCCCGCGGAAGAGGCGATCCCCCGCCAGGTGACGCTCTTCGCCAACTTCCCGAACCCGTTCAACCCGCTGACGACTATCCGTTACGGGCTGCCGCGCGACGGCAGGGTGAAGCTCGGGATCTACGACCTGCGCGGCCGTCTGGTCGCGACGCTCGTGGACGAGGACAGACCGGCCGGCTACCACGCCGCGGTCTGGGAAGGCGACGACCATGCGGGCCGGCGCGTCTCCAGCGGCGTGTACCTGTATCGCCTGGTGACCGGCGACGCGATGAAGACGCAGAAGATGCTGTTGATGAAGTAGACCGATATCGGCCGGGAGGGGGGCGGACGCTTCCCTCCCGGCCCTCTTTGCAACCGGATGGTTCCTGTCGAGGACACCGATGAGAAAGGCAGAGACATGAGGACGCACCACGGGCTGTTCTGCTTCAGATTGCTGATGCTGGCGCTGCTGTTCACGGCGATCTCGTCCGCCGGCCTCGTGCAGGCCGTCGCGGGCGACGTCCCTCCGCCCGCCCTCGATTCCTACCTGCTGCCGGACGGCCGGGTCGACCTGGACGCCTTGCGCGCTGCGGGCTATCAGGGCCCCGTCAACTTCGACGGCTACCGCCTGGCTCCCGGTACCCGCATGCCGGTGTCGGACGCCAAGCTGCCCGGCGACGAGTTCTGGATCATGACCTTTCCCGATCCCACCCTCGACGGTTCCGCCAGCGCGGCGGTCGTCTGGGACGATCAACTCGTCGTGGTCGTGTCGGGCGTCCTTTACCGCTGGACCAACGGCAACTGGGAGATCCTGAACGCAGAGATCAACGGGTGGGCCTACGCGCTCGCCGTTCACGGCGACGACCTGATCGTGGGCGGTGAATTCACGATCGCGGGCGGCGTCGTCGCCAACAGGATCGCCAGGTTCGACGGCCAGGACTGGCATGCGCTCGGCTACGGCATGAACGACCGCGTCGAAGCGTTGACGACCTACGGCGGCCTGCTCGTGGCCGCCGGCGAGTTCACCGTCGCGGGCGCGGGCTACGCCAATCGCATCGCCGCCTGGGACGGCCTGGCCTGGAGCCCCCTCGGCGACGGGCTCAACGACGAGGTCGAGGCCCTTGCCGAGTACGACGGGATGCTCTACACCGCCGGCGACTTCACGTCGGCGGGCCCGATGATCGTCAACCACATCGCCGCCTGGGACGGCGATTCCTGGTCCGCGCTGGCGAACGGCACCGATTCGGACGTGCAGGCCCTGGCCGTGCACGACGGCCGGCTGATCGCGGGCGGGAACTTCTCTTCGGCGGGCATGGTGCCGGCCCATGGTGTCGCCGCCTGGAACGGCGGCTCCTGGTCCGCCCTGGGCGGCGGTTTCGGCGACTGGGCGACCTGTCTGGCCGACGTCGATGGCGTGCTCTATGCCGGCAGGGGGTATTCCTCCGGCGGCGCCTTGATCTATCGCTGGGACGACCCGCTCTGGACGCCCATGACGGGAGAGGAATCGGATCTCGAGATCACCGTGATGCTGGACTATGCGGGCCTGCTCTTCATATCCGCCTATTCGTGGGATGGCGACCACGGCATGTACGTCTTTGACGGAGCGGAATGGAGCGGCCTCGTCGGCGACGGTTTCTCGGACAGCATCCTCGCCATGACGATTTACGACGGCGACCTGATCATCGCCGGCGAATTCACCCACGCCGGCAACATCGCAGCGGGCTGCATCGTGCGCTGGGACGGCACCGACTGGTACCCGCTGGGTTCGGGTCTCGCCGACGATGACGACTGGATCGTCGCCCTGGCGGTCCATGATGGGCAGCTGTACGCGGGCGGTCACTTCTCGGAGATAGGGGGCGTCCCGGCCAGGAACATCGCGTGCTGGAACGGATCGGGCTGGTCGGCCCTGGGGTACGGGCTCGACGGATACAGCGAATACAGCCCGGTGCGCGCCCTGGTCTCCCACGACGGTCAGCTTGTCGCCGGCGGCGAGTTCGAGTATTCCGGCGCCGACCCGATGGATGGCGTCGCGAGCTGGAACGGAGCGTCCTGGACGAACCTCGAGGCCGGATCCTACGCCGAGGTCTACGCCTTGGCGGTCTACGGCGGTGACCTGATCGCCGGCGGTTACGACATCAACGGCTACGACTATATCGCCGGGCATGACGGGGCGGACTGGTATTCCCTGGGAACCGGGTTGTACGGTTCCG